>Ga0182739_1001034_pt1 | contig 30705 bp, 24 predicted proteins | sample eDN5th30CBELigBY_FD_128873 | JGI IMG/M metagenome (GOLD analysis project Ga0182739, IMG submission 128873) | Enriched backyard soil microbial communities from Emeryville, California, USA - eDNA 5th pass 30_C BE-Lig BY (version 2) (version 2) | ecosystem: Environmental > Terrestrial > Soil >... | reverse complement strand
GCCAGCATACCCGTGGCTATTTGAACATAAAGCCTATCCGGCAGCTGATGATGTGGTGGTTAATGTGCCCGAGGCTTTCCTTAAGAAAGGGAAGGGCAAAGTGGTGGCCACGGAAGAGGCTCTTCAGTTGGTTGCCTATCTGCAATCCCTCAAGCAGGTACCCCTGCCCGATGGGCGGCCGTCGCCCGAGTTCCTCTACGCCCGTGAAGCGGCCAAAGCAGCGGGCGATGAGGCCGGAGGGTTAGATGGTGCGCTGTTGTATGCCAGCCACTGCCAAAGCTGTCACCAGGCCAATGGCGAAGGGTTGCCGGGTGCATTCCCACCGCTCAAAGAAAGCAGCGTTGTGAACGGGGATGATTTGGAACTGTATGTAGATATTATCATGAATGGATATGATGCGCGGCCGGAATTTGCAGCAATGCCGGGAATCGGCACCATGATGGAACTCTCTGGGGCAGAAATAGCGGCCATCATCAACCATGAACGCACAAGCTGGGGAAATTCGGGGTCGGAAGTAACCGAGGATGAGGTAAAAGAAATTATGGATTTTCTGGCGCAAGACGCCAATGAATAATAAAGCACGATGGAAAAGACGAGACATCATTACCTAAAGCGAACGGCACTCACACTCATCATATTGTTTATGGGCGTAGTTGGCTGGGCGTGCCCGGTATGCGAAAAGCAACAGCCAAAGGTGTTGCGCGGTGTGGCCCACGGGGCCGGACCAGAAAACAACTGGGATTACCTCATTGTCGGCGTGATAGCGGTTATTGTACTGATTACATTGTATTATTCCATGAAATGGTTGGTTCGCCCCGGCGAGGGCACATCCAATCATATCAAACGGCATGTATTAGACCTTGATTGATTATGGAAGGCAAGAGCAAGATACGTATTTTTCTGGACGACCACCCGCAACCCGTCGCGGAGGTGATGTCGCCGATCAACTTCGAATTGGACACCAGGAAACTGGTAGATGGTCCCCACACGTTGAAGATTGTAGGAAAAGACCCTACAGGCAAAGAAGGTATACGTGTCATCCCGTTTGTGGTACGCAACGGACCAGCAATCGATGTGGAGGGAATAACCGAAGACGCAATAGTAGATGGAGTAATTCCCATCATGGTCAATGCATATGGTAAAGGTAACCAGCAATCGTTCCTCATCGAGGGCAGTGAGACACCACAGTCCATTCCTTCGTGGGTGTGGGTGCTGCTTATTGCGTTTGCGGGCTGGGCATTGTACTACCTTTTCCGCTACTTCGGCATGCCTTAATTTATTTCTTCCCTTTCGGCTTATTCTGCTGCTGCCGCATGTAATCGTCCATGCGCTGCTGGAATTTCGATTTTTTCTTCGCTTCGGGTTTTTTCTTGTTTGCCTCGATGATGGCCAGAATTTTATCGTCGTTAACCATTTGGCGAATAACGAGCTGCTGCCCGAAGGTGAATACCGTAGATAAGAAATAGTAATAATTCAACCCGGCAGGGAAACTGTTCAGTACGAAAAGGAAAATCAGCGGCATGAAATAACCGATGTATTTCATCTGCGCATTGGCTGCGCCAGAAATCGAGTTGTTATACCAGGTAGACACCAACGTTACTACGGTCATTAAAATACACATCAAACTGATGTGATCCACGCCAATGAGGGGCAAGGGTGAAAACGTGATTACCGAGTCGTACGTAGATAGGTCTTTTACCCAAAGAAAGCTTTCACCCCGTAGTTCAAACAAGTTGGGGAAGAAGAAGAAAAACGCAATGGTAAACGGCATCTGTAGCAGCATCGGTATACAGCCGCCCAATGGGTTTACACCAGCTTGTTTATACAATTTGAGATACTCCTGCTGTAACAACGTAGGGTTATCTTGTCCTACTTTCTCCTTAATCTGGTCCATCTCCGGCTTGAGAACCCGCATTTTGGCCATGGATACGTAAGAGCGGTAGGTGAGGGGAGAGAGTACGGATTTCAACAATAACGTAAGGATGAGGATGACCAGGCCGTAGCTCCAGTTAAAACTATCCAGGAAATTGAATACCGGTACGGTGATGAACCGGTTAATCCATTTCATGGGCCCCCAGCCCATATCGATTTGCTTTTCCAGTCCGTATCCGTGGGCCTTCAGGACCTTGTATTGGTTGGGCCCGAAGAAAAAGTGCATGGGGTAAGTATTGATATCCTGGCGGGCAAAGTTGAGACGAAGGTTGGCGGCAAACAGTTTGACGATGGCGGGGTCGGCGCTAGTATACACATTGACCTTCCCGCCGGCGAAGCCGCTTTCCGAAACCAGTACATTAGAGAAAAAATGCTGTTTGAAAGACACCCACCCGATCGGCCCTGCAAGGTCTTCGTCATCATCTTTGGATGTACTTAAATGGTCCACATCGTTATCGGCCTGGGCGTAATACAAGGTAGATCGCTGGCGCTCACTATCCATATCCTTTTCCTTTTGCGTGAGCGCCGATTCCCAATTGAGTACCAATTGATCCTCTGTAGGCGCTATGACGTCTTGCATGCCCTTGGTTACGATGGTGAAGCCGATGTTATGGTCGCCACCACGTATAGAATAAATGTAGTCGATGTATTTATCGGCGGCGTATGCCAAACGGAAGGTCACCGATGCCGAGTCCTGGCCGGCTACCTGGGTATCATTTCCTTGCGTGGTAAAGTACAGGTCGTTGGTGATGATATTTTTGCCGGCTGTTGAGAAGAAGAGGCCAAATTTGTTGTGATCACCTTCAAACAGCATCAGCGGTTTCCCGTCGTATGTTTGCTCATCTTTGACTTCTACTGATTTTATCCGGCCGCCCTTGGTACTGATGGTGGCCTTGATGTGTTCGTTTTCGAGCGTAATAGTTCGCTCTTCTCCGGCGATAGCCTGGCCAAACGGTCCGCTTAGCAATGTGGAGTCAACTGTGGGCGTGGCCGAGGTTGGAGTTGTTCCGGCAGTGTCGGTGGCAGTCGGAGTCACATTTTCAATGCCAGCGCGGGCGTTGGCGAGCGAATCCTGTAACTGGCGCTCTCGTTTTATTTCTTCTTCCGAGGGTTGTAACAAGTAAAAAGAACCTGCAATGATGACAAAGATTAAAACCAGGCCCGTCAGTGTATTTCTATCCATTTCTTAATCTGCGCTATTCGCTATTTCTGTTTTGCTGCTTTGCTATAGGCCAAAGAAGCGGCTACAAAGCTAACAAAAAGTGGGTGAGGATTTGCAACCGTTGATTTTAATTCTGGGTGGAACTGCCCTGCAACGAAAAAAGGATGGTTTTTGAGCTCTACGATTTCCACCAGGTTGTTGTCTGGGTTGATACCCGAGGCCACCATTCCGGCAGCTTCGTATTTTTCGAGGTAGTTGTTGTTGAACTCGTAACGATGCCGGTGCCGCTCTGATATTTTGCTCTTGCCATAAATGGCTGCAGCCTTCGTGCTCTTTTTTATTTCGCAATCATAGGCACCCAAACGCATGGTGCCGCCCATATTTTTCACTTGTTTCTGGTCTTCCATCAAATGGATTACCGGGTGTTTGGTTTTCGGATCCATCTCTACACTATTGGCATTATTGAGTTTCAGTACGTTCCGTCCAAACTCAACGACCGCGCATTGCATGCCCAGGCAGATGCCAAAAAAAGGAATGTTGTTTTCCCGCACGTATTTAATGGCGGTTAACTTGCCATCCAGTCCACGCTCACCGAATCCGGGGGCAACCAGTACGCCCGAAACCTTCCGGAGTTTTTCCTGTACGTTTTCGTCGTTGATGCTTTCTGCAGCGACGTATTTTACACGCACTTTGCATTCATTCATAGCACCGCCATGGATAAACGCTTCGTTGATGGATTTGTAAGCATCCGGCAATTCCACATATTTTCCTACCACGGCAATGGTGATTTCTGCCGTCGGATTTTTGAGTTTACCCAAAAAGACCTTCCAATTGGTCAGGTCCGGTTCGTTTTTTGTCGATAGTTTGAGCTTGGTAAGCGCGGTCTTGTCCAATTGCTCTTTGAGCATCAGCAACGGCACGTCATAAATAGAAGGTGCATCGATCGATTCGACCACCGCGTTGATGTTTACGTTACAGAACAACGCGAGTTTCTTTCGGATCTCCGAATTGAGATGATGTTCCGTACGGCATACCAGGATATCTGGCTGGATACCATATTCCAATAGCGTTTTAACGGAATGCTGCGTAGGCTTTGTCTTCAGTTCGCCCGCGGCGGCCAGGAACGGTACCAACGTAAGGTGGATGACCAGCGAGCTGGTGCTACCCAGCTCCCAGCGCAATTGCCGCACGGCCTCTATAAAAGGGAGCGATTCGATGTCGCCCACGGTGCCGCCTAGCTCCGTAATGATAATATCGTAATCGCCATGCTCACCCAGCATGCACATCCGGCGTTTTATCTCATCGGTGATGTGTGGTACCACTTGCACGGTTTTGCCCAAGTATGCTCCTTCGCGTTCCTTGTCAATGACGTGTTGGTATATACGACCTGTAGTTACATTGTTGGCCTGCGAAGTAGCTGTGTTAAGGAAACGTTCGTAATGGCCAAGGTCGAGGTCTGTCTCTGCACCGTCTTCAGTAACGTAGCATTCGCCGTGTTCATAGGGATTGAGCGTGCCTGGGTCGATGTTGATGTATGGGTCAAATTTCTGGATGGTTACCCGATAGCCCCGTGCCTGGAGCAATTTGGCTAAGGAGGCCGAAATAATACCTTTCCCTAACGACGAGGTGACGCCGCCCGTAACAAAAATGTATTTAGTCATGACAAATTTTGGGTATCTGCTTTACGCTGTAAAAGCCAAAAAAAGCTTTAAACATCACGTTTATGTACGGGATACAAAGGTAGGCTTTTTTCCGGTATTATCGATAAAAGATTTTTTGCGTAACTTTCCTATTACGTGAGCAGCTTTTTGCTGTAATTTTGAAATAACCGTTTACATTTGGCTTAGCCACGTCATCTTATTTATCAAGTGCTTGTTCTGCCGGATGGTAGCGGTGATTTGGCATCGTTAATTACACATGATATTCCTAAAATGAAACGAACCTTACTGTTATGTTGGTCTATGCTGTTATCTGGCATGATGGCCGCCCAAGAAACTTACCCGGTAAACGGCGCTCATGATGAGCGGCCGCAGCTGTTTGCATTTACGAATGCCAACATTGTAGTTAAAGCGGGTACGATGATCCGAAATGGTACCTTACTGGTTGATGGTAAGCGCATCGCAGCGCTGGGGAGCAACCAATCCGTGCCCAAGGGTTACGTCATCCTCGATTTGCAGGGGAAATTTATTTACCCATCGTTTATCGATGCCTTCAGCGAATATGGCCAAACGAAAGAAAATGCCGGTAGCCAACAAGGCTTCGGTGGCCGCAGGGCCCAGATTTTCGAATCCACCAAGAAGGGCGCATTCGGTTGGAATGAAGCGATACGCCCGGAGGTAGCGGCAAAAGAGCACTTTGCGGTAGATCGGAAGCAAAGCGAGGAACTGCGCAAAATCGGTTTCGGAGCCGTGCAATCCATCGTGCGCGATGGCATTGCCCGCGGGAGTTCGGTGGTGGCTACACTCGCTGATGCGCGTGAAAACGAAGTGGTGATTCTCCCCGATGCCGGTGCCCATTACTCATTTAGCAAAGGTACAGCACAAACCAGTTACCCCTCTTCGCTTATGGGTACCATTGCCTTGCTCCGCCAAACCTATTACGACAGTCAATGGTACACCAACCAGCAAGAAGAATATAATATTTCGCTGGAAGCGTTTGGCAAGTTACAGGCGCTACCCCAATTTTTTGAGGTAGAAGATGTGCTAGACGTGCTCCGCGCAGCTAAGATAGCCAAGGAATTCGGCAAGGAATACATTATCAAAACGGTGGGAAATGAATACCAGCGGTTGGCAGATATCAAAGCAACGGGGGCCAGCCTTATTGTGCCACTCGTTTTCCCCAAAGTGTATGACGTAGAAGACCCCGCAGATGCGCGCAACGTAACGTTAACCCAGCTCAAACACTGGGAGATGGCACCTGCCAATGCGGCAATGCTCGAAGAGGCCGGTATCCGCTTTGCGATTTCACCGATAGGACTTAGTAACCTTCGCGATTTCTGGACCAACCTACGGCTTGCATTGAATAATGGGCTTTCGTCCGACTATGCATTGCGCGCCCTTACCGAAACACCTGCCGAAATGCTAGGCATATCCGCTAAGCTCGGCACGTTGGAGCAGGGTAAGCTTGCCAACTTCATCATTGCCAGCGATACGTTGTTTAAAGAAGGTACCATCATCTACGAAAACTGGGTGCAGGGCGAGAAATTTGTAGCCACCAAGGTCAATGTGCAAGACGTTACGGGCGAGTATGCCACTACCCTGCCGGGCGCCGGAACCGCCAGGTTGTTCATTGGCGACAGCAACGGAAAACTAACCGCACACCTGAAAATAGGAAACGATACCACAGAGACCAAAGTTACCGCTGCCCGGACCGGCGATTTGTTGTCGTTCAGTTTTAACCCAAAGGGTCAGGAGGGCAGCACGAGGATCAGTGGGTATATTGCTGATGGCGATCCACTGACACTAAAGGGTGAGTTGGTACAGCCCGACGGTACTTCTTCGGCATGGGCGGCAACTTATGCGGCGGTGTACACGGCAAAATCAACAGAACGGCCGCGTAAAAAGGAAGCGGTTTCTGAAGGAAATGTAATCTATCCTTTTGTAGCCTATGGCAATACCACGCAGCCCGAGGCAGAAACGGTGCTGATTAAAAATGCCACGGTATGGACCAACGAAGCCGATGGTATCCTCGAAAACGCAGACGTACTACTTGCGGGCGGAAAGATTAAAGCCGTAGGCACAAACCTGTCGGCAGCCGGAGCCACGGTAATCGATGGCACCGGAAAGCACATCACTCCTGGAATCATCGACGAACACTCCCACATTGCCGTGAGCCGAGGCATCAATGAAGGGTCGCACTCGGTGACAGCAGAAGTTCGGATTGGCGATGTCGTTAATTCGGAAGATATTAATATTTACCGCCAGCTGGCGGGTGGCGTCACCACCTCGCATCTGCTGCACGGCTCCGCCAATTCCATCGGCGGCCAGTCGCAGCTCATTAAACTCCGCTGGGGCGAGAACCCCGAAGGCTTGAAATTCGGCGATAATGACGGGTTTATCAAATTTGCATTGGGCGAGAACGTGAAACAAAGCAACTGGGGCATTACCGGCACCCGTTTCCCGCAGACCCGAATGGGGGTAGAGCAGGTATTCTACGATGCATTCACCCGTGCCCGGGAATATAAGGCGCGGATGGAGGCAAACGACCCGTCTGTACGGCGCGATCTTACGTTGGATGCGTTAGTAGAGATTCTTGATAAAAAGCGCTTCATCACCTGCCATTCTTACGTGCAGTCCGAAATCAATATGCTGATGCACGTGAGCGACAGTATGGGTTTCACGGTGAATACGTTTACCCATATTCTGGAGGGGTATAAAGTAGCCGACAAAATGGCCGGCAGGCAAATTGCCGGTGCCTCGTTTGCCGATTGGTGGGCATACAAAATGGAAGTGCAGGAAGCCATTCCTTATAATGCCTACCTCATGCATAAGCAAAATGTCTTAACGGCTATTAACTCGGACGACGCGGAAATGGCCCGCCGGCTCAACCAGGAGGCTGCCAAGGCCGTAAAATACGGTGGCGTCAGCGAGGAGGAAGCCCTCAAAATGGTTACGCTCAACGTTGCCGAAATCCTGCATGTCGATGACCGTGTAGGCAGTATTGCGCCGGGTAAAGATGCCGATGTGGTGGTTTGGAGCGATAAGCCCCTTTCCATCTACGCCAAAGCGGAGAAAACGTTTGTTGACGGTGTGAAATATTGGGATATCGACGAAGATGCGGCCAAGCAACAAACACTTGCCTCGGAGCGCGCACGCCTTATCCGGAAATCGCTGCAGGCCAAGAGCGGCGGCGGTGTCACCCAGCAGCCCACAGCGCAGCCCAATAGGGAATATCATTGCGATACCATTGGTGAGGTTGGCGAATTTGAAGAACACATGGATTAATACGACAGACAGATGAACTCAATCATAACATATTTTTTTGCAGGCGTAACCGCAACTGGTTTGCTGTTTGCAGGCGTTGCACAGGCGCAACCCACCATTTATCCAGCCAAAGCGCAGGCGCAGACGGTGGCTATTACAGGCGCAACCATCCACGTGGGTAACGGTACGGTCATAGAACACGGCACCCTGGTGTTTGAGGAGGGGAAAATCACCTACGTGGGCCCCTTGACAACGGCAGCCGATGATGTCGAGATTATCGACGCCACCGGCAAGCACGTCTATCCGGGATTCATCGCGCTGAATACAAACCTTGGTTTGGTAGAGGTCGAATCGGTGCGGGCAACCATAGACGATGCTGAGGTGGGCGGAAATAACGCCCATGTACGTTCGCTCGTTGCGTATAATACAGATTCAAAGGTAATCAATACGTTGCGGTCCAACGGTATTTTGCTGGCTCAAATCACGCCGCAAGGCGGATTGGTGTCGGGCCAGTCGTCTGTGGTGCAGCTAGACGCATGGAATTGGGAAGATGCCGCCTATACCATCGATGAAGGTATCCATATCCATTGGCCAACCCTACGGTTCTCCCGTTTCGGAGGCGGGTCGGGGGCCGCAGGCAGCGATGCCCAGAAAGCGCAGGTTCAAACGGAGATTACCCAACTGGAGGACTTTTTGCGTCAGGCGAAAGCCTATGCAGAACTGGAAGAAGCCGCTGTTAGCAATGCCCGGTTTGAGGCGTTCAAGCCCGTGTTTGCAGGCAACAGGCAGGTGTATGTGCACGCCGATAAAGCTACGGATATCATCGCGGCGGTGTCGGCCCTCAAACGGCTCGGTATCGATCCGGTATTGGTGGGTGGGGTAGAAGCCCATCTGGTTACCGATTTGCTGGTAGATAATGACGTGCCCGTCATCATGCAGCAGTCGCACGCCTTGCCTTATGCCACAGATGTAGATGTTTACCTGCCCTATAGGCAGGCAAAAATACTATCAGACGCCGGTGTACTGGTTGCGTACAGCATTGACGGGTTCTGGCAGCAGCGCAACCTGCCCTTCATGGCCGGTACGGCCGCGGCTTACGGGCTGGATAAAGAGCAGGCACTGGCTACCATTACCAGCAACACGGCCAAGATTCTGGGTATCGACGATCGCACGGGTACGTTGGAAGAAGGTAAAGATGCCAACGTGATTGTTTCCGATGGTGATGCGTTGGATATGTTGGGAAATGATATACAACGGGCCTTTATCCAGGGCAGGGACATCAACCTGGATGATTTGCATAAGCAATTATTTGAGCGTTATGAGTTTAAATATGGCCTGTCTGAAGGAAAATAATGCGGAGATTTCCCAATCAATAAATTAGATTCGTTTTAAATAAGCGGGTATTTAATTTATATTTGCTGCATGAAAACACGATATTCCCATAGGATATCAATAGCCGTATTGGCGTTGGTATTTTCGATAACGGTTCATGCACAGGAGGTTAAAACGGTTGCCAATATTGATGCATCGGCAGAAACGGCGTATTTCAATTTCGCCACGGGCAAACAAGTGCCGGCCGGATCGGCCGAGTGGGACATCGCATTCAACCGTACCACGGTGTTGGTCAACGGCGGGAGCAGCGGTAGCGGCAATGCAGCGGCCACGTTATTAAAGGAGACCTCGTTTGAGGAAGTGACGCAGCAGCCGGCCAACGGTTTCAAGACCGATACGGAAAGCGAAAAAGCCATTCCGGCGGGCAGTGGCAACGGATGGTACGAATATAATATGGCCGATCATAGCATTAACCCCATACCCAACCGTATTTTGGTAGTGAAGACTACAGGTGCCAAGTATGTGAAATTGGAAATTCTGGGCTATTATAACGAGGCGAACCACAACCCGGCCAACTATTCTTTCCGATATAGCTTTTTGTAAGGATTTAGGTTGGCCTCATCTCAAACTTCTAGCACAAAAAAGAAGCTGTCTTTCGAAAAAGGCAGCTTCTCTTTTATGCTTAAAACGCAGGGGCGCTTAGAATCGTTTTGACTTAATACGTGCAGCTTTGCCCGTAAGGCCGCGCAGGTAATACAATTTGGAGCGGCGTACTTTTCCGTGGTTGTTTATTTCCACTTTCTCGATGTTTGGCGAGTTTATCGGGAAGATACGCTCTACACCGATGCCGTTTGAAATTTTGCGTACCGTAAAGGTTTGGTTGGTGCCAATGCTATTCCGTTGGATAACAACACCTTGGTAAACCTGGACACGCTCCTTGTTTCCTTCGCGGATTTTATAGTGAACGCTAACAGTATCCCCTGCCTTAAACGCGGGAACCTCATTTTTTGTTACCGCCTGATCTTCTACAAACTTTACTAAATCCATGATTTTGAGTAATTAATGACGATTTTCATCCCGTAAAAATCGAGTTGCAATATTAGCTATATTTTTTGGAATACGAAAGGGGTTTTTTAAAAAATAATATTGATGAATATTTTGGAAATAGGATTTAATTTTTACCTTTGCAGACCTCAAAGGTTCGGGGTGTAGCGTAGCCCGGTTATCGCGCCTGCTTTGGGAGCAGGAGGTCGCAAGTTCGAATCTTGCCACCCCGACAGAACATCAGATGGCGCCACTTGCTTCAAGTGGCGCCATTTTTTGTATAAAGTATTTTTGTTCATATAGTGCCGTTTTAAAAAGGACGTGCCTTATTTCAAGGCAAATGTTTCCGCAAGTAATTCCAAACATCTTAAGCGATTTTCCATATTATTACTGATACACTGCACCATGATTTCGGCGGTGTCAAAGGCGTTTGCTATTTCCAATAAGTCTTTTTGAATCGTCTCGGGTGTGCCAATCAGGTACTGTGGTGGAATAGTCGCATCATATAATGCAGGTTGGGTTGGAATCTCACCCAACAGCGCAACGGCACTTTCTTCACTGGCAATCGGACTGTTTATATTGCCCTGCCGCATGCGGTGCATCATAACGATCATCGGCGCCACCAGCTTTCCGGCATCTTCCATTGTATCGGCACAATAGATGCTCAACGATAAAATCAGTGTTGGTTTTTTACCCCCCAATGCATGTGATCCCTGGGTGAAATTATCCCGATATTTTTGGGTAATGCTATATGCCTGACCTGGATTTATAAACCCTGCAAACACATAATTCAGTCCCAAGCTTCCCGCTGTATAAGCACTCCATTGACTGGATCCCAATAGCCAAAATTCGGGCAGGTTACGAGGGCCAAAATGTGCTTTAACCTCGCTGAAAACATTTCTTTCCTCAAACCCATCCGTAAGCCAATTCAATAACTCTTTCAATTGCTCTTCTGAGTCATCGCTCCGTTGCTGTATGCTGCGATTGCGTTGCAAAGCGAAGTCAGATACCGGTCCCGTGGTCGCCCGGCCAATTCCCATGTCGATACGTCCAGGAAACATATCTGCCAATAAGGTGAACACTTCCGCAACTTTAAAAGGGCTATAGTGGTTAAGTAATACCGAACCGGAACCAACACGGATACGTGATGTATTCGCCGCAACCAATGGGATCGTAATTTCAGGAGCACGGCTGATGAAGTTTGCCGTGTTATGATGTTCGGCCAGCCAAATCCGGTTATAGCCCCATTCCTCCACTTTTTGTGCGGTTTTGATAATATTCTTTACGGCATCAGCGCCGCTTTGCCCATTGGCAGCAGCACCCAGTTCGATCAATGATAATTTTATGGGCATTTTATATGTTATTTATTATTTTTCTATCATCATCTCTGCTTCACATTTTACTATTTGCAAAGATATTTAAAATTGCTTTCTTTTGTATAGTGCTTTCCTAAAGGATAGTACAATAGAAGCGCATTATGGCAAATGGAAGCAAAAAGTATGCATGTTGTATTGAAACCGTTAGGCCGGTCAGGGATGCCCTCGATATACTCAGCGGAAAATGGAAATTGCCCATTATTATCTCTGTTTCTGTAGGCAATGAGCGGTTCACCGATATTCAGGGCAGTATTCCGGGGATTACCCCAAAGGTGTTGGCAAAAGAATTGAAGGAGTTGGAGCAAAATAAACTCATTTGTCGAACCGTTACTGCTGATCATCCGGTCAAGATTACTTACAAACCAGAACCCTACGCTAATACGCTAACACCCATTATATACGCATTGAAAGAGTGGGGCGAAAATCACCGGAAGAAGGTGTTCGAAAAATCAGACTGAATTTTATAGTGATAAAAAATAAAAGATGAGAATTGTTGTCATTGGAGGTTACGGACGCATTGGTAGTTACCTTGTCCCCAAATTGGTCAAAGCAGGTCATCAGGTAATGTGCGTTTCCCGAGGAAAGAGCAAACCCTATACCGCAACCGATTACGCGTGGAAAGAAGTAGAACAAGTTACACTTGATAGAAAAAATGAGCAAAAGGGAGTTTTTGAACAAAAGGTAGCCGCCTTAAAGGCTGATGTGGTGGTCGATTTGATATGCTTTTCGTTAGAAAGCACAAAAGGTATGGTGGAAGCCCTCAAGCATACAAATCTTTCACATTATCTTTTTTGCTCCTCAATCTGGGTGCACGGTAAACCAATTTTTTTGCCAATAACCGAAGACATGCCTAAGTATCCTTTAGATAACTATGGCATTGAAAAACACAAAAGTGAACAGTTTTTACACCAATGTTTTCGTAATGAAGATTTTCCCGAAACCGTGGTTATGCCGGGGCAAATTTCAGGTCGCGGTTGGAATATTATCAACCCTGTTGGTAATCTGGACCTTGATGTTTTCAGTAGAATCAGGCGTGGCGAGGAAACCGTAATTCCGAATTTCGGCATGGAAACATTACATCACGTACACGCTGACGATGTAGCGCAAGTTTTTTTTAACGCCATTGCACATCGAGAAGCAGCGTTGGGTCAAAGTTTTCACGCTGTAGGCACGGAAAGCATCACGCTGTTGGGTTATGCACAGGCTATGTATCGTTATTTCGGTAAAGAAGAAAAAATAAAATTTCTTTCTTGGGAAGCATGGTGTGATTATACAAAAGATGAAAAACATATTGAAAAAACCTATTATCATATTGCCCGCAGTGGTCATTTCAGTATTGAAAAAGGAAAACGGCTGATTAATTATTACCCACGACACACCCTTTTGGAAACCATAGAAGAGAGCGTCACCTATATGGTTGAGCAGAAATGGTTTGATTAGATAGCCTTCCTCCTGCACTTGCCTCGTATTGTTTAATCGGACCAGTATGGCCTGCCAAAATTACATCCGCATTATCAGGCTTGCGTTTCCCATTATCCTGGCAAATGCATCGGTCCCGTTGCTGGGCTTGGCAGATACCGCTGCTATCGGGCAAACGGGCACCGCGGCAGATCTCGGTGCCATTGCGTTGGCCTCGCTCATTTTCAATTTTGTGTATTGGGGTTTTGGTTTTCTACGCATGGGCACCACCGGTTTTATTGCACAGGCCATCGGGGCGGGCAATATGGACGAGGCGCATGCCCTGTTGTTCCGTTCCGTCCTGCTGGGTGGAGCCATCGGTTTGCTTCTCATCTTATTGCAGCCATTGATCGGTGCAGGTGCCATCGCCCTGTTAACCGCCAGCGATGAGATCAAAACATTAGTAGGCTCATATTTCTACATTCGCATTTGGGGCGCGCCCGCTACCCTGATAACCTTTGCGTTGCTGGGCACGTTCATCGGCGCGGGGTGGACGAAGCACCTCTTGGTGGTGCAACTGTTCCTCAACGGGCTCAACATCCTGTTGAACATCCTTTTCGTGGTCGGTTACGATTTCGGCGTGCGTGGTATCGCGCTGGGTACCGTATTGGCCGAGTGGTCTACGCTTTTCTTTGCCTCCTATTTGCTCGTCAAAAAGATGCAACTTGGCCATGTTGGGCGTCGTTTCGGGCACCTCCGCGAGCTTATTTTCAACAAAGTGAAGCTTCTGGCCCTGGTGAAGGTAAACGGCGATATCATGATCCGCACGCTGGCCCTGCTCACAGGGTTCGCCTGGTTTGCCAACCAGGGAGCCGATTTTGGTGACGCCGTGCTGGCCGCCAACCACGTACTGCTTCAGTTCGTGTCGCTTTCGGCATTTTTTCTGGACGGGTACGCCCATGTTGCCGAGATGCTAACGGGCAATGCTTACGGCGCCCGAGACAAGGCGTCGTTCACGCAGCAGGTACGGCATTCGAGTGTGCTGGCTGGTGTTACCGCATTGATGCTGGCCGGCCTTGTGTACCTTTTCAGCACCCAGCTTGTTCCGCTGCTCACGAAAGATGTGCAGGTGCAGGCCATTGCGCTGGCCCATCGTGCTTACGCTGCCGTTTATATTGCGGTGTCCTTTGCCGCGTTCCAGCTGGACGGTGTGTTCATCGGTGTTACAAAAAGTCTGGAAATGCGGAATGCTACCCTGGCCGCCCTGCTGATATTCATCGGGGCCGCGTTATGGCTTGCGCCGGTTTACGGCAACGCCGGGCTTTGGGTGGGCTTTATCATCTACGTGATTGCACGGGCAGTGATGTTAGGGGTCTATTACCCGAGGATAATGCGGGCTTTCCAGCGTCATTAATCATTGTTATTCCCCAGATGGTGTGGTGATTGTGTTCTTGTAAATCTGTCCATTTTTCATAATCAACAAAAAGTTTTTTTCCGGATTGGTAATTAAGGAAAGGTCTTTTAATGGATCACCATCAACCAGCAATAGATCGGCATAGGCTTGTTCTTCTATTACGCCAATTTTTCCAGGATATGGGCTTCGAAGTCCAGAAAGTTGCAATAACTCACCATTATCCTGTGTAATCATCTTTAAAATTTCTGCATTGCTAAACCATTTTTGAAGTCTGATGATATAGCTGTTTTGATCTTTGTTGAGTTCTGGTTCAAAAAGAAAATCCGTTCCCCAAGCCAATTTTACGCCTAATTTTTTAGCTAACGGCCAAACCTTGTCTTGTCCATCCAATACAGGTTTGCGTTTTTCTTTACGTTGCTCGTCCATATTATCGTTGTTGTCCATTAAGTTCTGGAGGCTTAACCAGACATTCTTCTCGGCAAGTAATCTAAGCGTTTCTTCGTCAAGCATTTGACCATGTTCTATAGACTTTACACCCGCTTCAACAGCGCGTTGTACGGCTCTAGGCGTGTAGGCATGTACCATTACATAGGTTCCCCAGTCTTCCGCGGCTTCTACCGCCGCTTTCATTTCATCCAATGTATATTGAGTAACATCAATCGGATCATAGGCTGAAGAAGTTCCCCCGCCCGCCATTAGTTTGATTTGACTTGCTCCGAAGCGCAAATTTTCTCTAACTGCGGTAAGTACTTCGTCTCGTCCATCAGCTATAAAAGTGGCTCCAAGTTGTTCTGCCCGAGAAGGTTTGCCGAAGAATCGGCGCGAGCGTTCATCTGGCGTTCTAAAATCGCCATGTCCCGCTGTTTGACTAATAGTTGCTCCGGACGGCCAAATTCGTGGCCCCGCAATTTTACCATTATCTATGGCAGCTTTCAACGGGAAAATCGGGCCTCCTGCATCACGAACACTTGTAAAACCCCGCATCAGCATTTGTTGTGAAGACAATCCAACACTCTTTATTAAATCCTCTTCAGACACATCCGGGGCCATCATTTGAGCCATGGTTAAAGCACCAAATACCATATGTACATGCACATCAATTAAACCAGGCATCAAGGTTTTACCATTGCCATTGATTTTTAGCACATCTATGTCTTTCACCGCAATAGGAGAAGAACTTATCTTTTGGATTATTTGGTCAGAAACCAAGACATTCATCGGTTCAGTAAGTGCAGCTGTTTTATAGTCTAACAATCTGACATTTTCGATGAGAACCGGTTTTGTCTGTGCTACAGTGATGGATGTGCTGATGAGAAAAAGCACTGCAAAAGATATGAATTTCATAGTTTGTATTAATTAGGTTATGTTTTACTTTAGGTTCTTTAAGAATTTCGGAACAAGAATACATTGTCCGATTCGATAGTCTTGCCAAATCATAATTATAAACAATTAAACTATGAACCATCACAAATATAATGATAATTGTTTATGTAGTGAATGGCGCCATTGGCCACCTATTTGACGGTTCACTGGAGTTTCCATTGTAGAATAGCACCGTTTCATTTTCCATGCTGATAAACTGGGTGATACACTTTGATGTGTTTTCAATTCGTTATCGTTGAAAGTGAAACACCACAGTTAGAAGGAGTATCGAAACAATGGTGCAACAGCGTATTTATTGGACAAGGCTCAGGGAAAAGGCCTTAAAAAAGGAGTGGAGACTAAAAGCTACAATATGATAGCCAATTTAATCCAGCAATTTTCGTGCAACCGATAGCAAGGGCAAAAGCCATTGCGATTCCTAATTTTACGTTTAATCTATTTGTTATGATGTGTTGAATTGGTTAACGAACAAAATAAGTGAACTCCCCGGTTTATGAATTAGCCAAATGGATAAGAAAGTGGAAGAACTGACGTTGCACCTGATCGAGCAGGAAAAGGACGGAAAACGGAAGGAGGAAAGGCTGCAAAGGGTTGAAAACGAGCTGCGGGAGCTTAGAAGGGGGCAATAGGATGACTTCATAAATAACCCATTGGCTTGCCCTTATCTCGGATATTATTCGGAAATTGGCGTTTTTACAAAGAGAAAACCCCCATGACGAAACCAAACAATACACTGGCTTGCGGGTTGATGGCCTTGGCTTTTTGGGTAGCCTGTAGCCACGAAACAGCTGTGCAGTATACGAAATCGGGACTGGATAGGCGCGACTTCCAAGCGGTGGTAAACGACAAATCGACCGATTTATATGTCATCCGGAATGCAAACGGAATGGAGGCATGCATCACCAACTATGGCGGCCGCTTGGTGTCGTTGATGGTGCCGGATGCGACAGGCAACTCCCGCGATGTGGTGCAGGGGTTTGCCCATATAGACGGGTATACCAGCGAACCCTCTTCCTTTGGCGCTACCATGGGGCGCTTCGCCAACCGTATCAACAACGGGCGCTTCGTATTGGATGACGATACCGTGCAATTGGATCTCAACAGTGGCCAGCATACCATCCATGGTGGCGGGGATGGCTGGCGGAACCAGGTATTCGCTGCCGACCAACCGGACGACAGTACGTTGGTGCTTACCTATATCTCGCCCGATGGCGAAAGCGGGTTTCCGGGCGAGGTCGCCGCAAGCGTAACATTCACCGTAAACCAACGCAATGAACTGGCTATCAACTACGAGGCCGAAACCACCGAAAAGACCGTCATCAACCTAACCAACCACAGTTTTTTTAACCTTTCGGGAAATCTGGCCGAAACGGTGCTGGATGATAGCTTGTATGTAAACGCAACACAGTATACACCGCTGGATAGCACACTCATCACCACGGGCGAAATAAGCCCCGTGGCCGGCACGCCTTTCGATTTTACCGAGCCGGTAAGCATACGGACCGCGTTAGCACGCGACCCGGCAAACACCCAGTTGCAGCTAGCCAGCGGCATTGACCACAATTTTGTGCTGAACACCGGTGGAAGCATCGATGAATTGGCCGCGCGACTGTATGCGCCAAGCAGCGGCATTGTTATGGAAGTGTATACCGACGAGCCGGGCATGCAGGTGTACACCGGGAATATGCTCGATGGCTCCCGAACCGGAAAGGGGAATGCGCCTTTTGGCAAGCAAACAGCAATTTGCCTGGAAACCCAGCATTTTCCCGATGCGCCCAATAAACCGCAGTGGCCCACCACCGTGCTTGAACCGGGCGAACGCTATACGAGTGCCTGTATTTACCGGTTTTCGGTCGTAAAATAATCGGTATCAGCGACATCGGCGGCAGCCTAAATGTAAAAAAATGTTAAAAAATAAAACTTTTTAAATTAAAATGCGTTATTTGCGTTTTTACAACGTGTGATGGATTTGTGGTGGCGGCGGCTACCAATTAACTTAGCGATATTCAGAATTAACTTTTGGAGATTCGAACTACCTACAATAAGAAATGACCTCAAGGAAAAATGTACTTGCACTTGTTGTGCTTGGTGTAATCGTATTGGGTGCCACTTTTATTTCACTTTCTTCTTTTGACGCTACTCCGGAGCAGCCGTTGGCGATGGCCAACCCGGCTCCAATTGCCGATAATAGTGCCCGATTTTATGGATTGACTATCGATGGGTTTGACATCGAAACCGGAACGGTGAAGCGTAATGAGTTCTTGTCGGATATCCTGCAGCGCTACAACATAGATCTTCCAAGCATATCGGTTATCGCCGAGAAGTCAAAGAGCGTTTTTGATGTACGCAAAATTGCGGCTGGGCATGATTATACCGTTTTCAAGGACCAATCGGGTAAAGCGCATTATTTTGTATACCAACCCAATCCGATTGATTACGTGGTGTATGATCTGCGTGATGGCATTTCGGTTTATAAAGAACAAAAACCGGTGGATACGAAGTTGGAAACTGTGGCCGGAGTTATTCAGAGCTCGCTCTATGAAACATTGGAAGCAAATGGCGCCAGCCCTGATTTGGCCGTGCAATTGGCGGAAATATATGGTTGGGCAGTCAATTTTTACCGCATCAATAAAGGTGATTGGTTTAAATTGGTATACGAACGCAACTATGTGGATGGCCAGCCCGTAGGGCCCGGGCGCATAGAGTCTGCCGTTTTTGGGCATAACGGCAAAGAATATCAGGCGTATTATTTTGAAGGTGCTGACGACGAACGCGGCGCATATTACGACGAAAATGGGAAAAGCCTGCGCCGCACATTCCTCAAAGCACCCTTGAAGTATAGCCGCATTTCGTCGCGATATACCATGCGGCGGTTCCATCCGGTGCAACGCAGGTGGAAAGCACATCTGGGAACAGATTTTGCCGCACCCCATGGCACACCCATTGTGGCTACGGCTGCCGGTGTGGTGGAGGCTTCGGCCTACGGCAGTGGAAACGGCAATTACGTAAAAATAAAGCACGATAATGTGTATACCACACAATACCTGCACATGAGCAAACGCGCCGTGAAACGCGGCCAGCGGGTAAGTCAGGGACAGGTTATTGGATACGTGGGAAGCACGGGGCTGGCCACAGGCCCGCATGTATGCTACCGCTTTTGGAAGCATGGCAAACAGGTGGACGCATTGGCGCAGGTTTTTCCGCCGTCAGAGCCCATCAACGATAAATACCGCGTAGCGTTTAGCCGGACATTGAATGCCCAACAACAGGTGTTGGCATCCGTAGGCTTCGAAAAACAAAGCAACCTGGAGGTATATAGTACGCTGGCCTTTCAGATAGATCAGCTTTTTGACCCGGTTGAACAGGATAGCAGCATATTGGGAGGTTTCTCGGCCCAGGTGCTCTAACGCTGCGTTTTAACCATTCCGCTTTCTAATCAGAATTTTCTTCCCCTTTACCAGCATCCGCATGCTTGAGCGCTTAATGGAAATGTTGGTTTCCCGTTGTTCATTCAAGGTATCGGCAGCGTCATAGGCGCCCAGGATATTTTTGTAATGCAGCAACCCGATTACTGTATTGTCTCGTGCAGCGAGTACCGGCAAGACATCCACGTTTTCGTTGGTCATCTTATGGATGGCTTCTTTTAGGCTATGGGTTGCCCGGAGGTAAGCAGGCTGTCTTTTTATCAGTGATTTGATGGTTTTATCGCGATCTTGGTGATGGGCGAATATACTGGATGAACTGACAATGCCGATGTATTGGTAATCCGAATCGACCACGATGTAATAGTTTTCGGTCAGCCCTTCGGCGGTCGACCAGTTGCGCAGCTCTTCAATGGTATTGTCGCCCTCGATGACGGTGCTGGTTTGCTCGATGGCTTGGCCAACGGTTAGCTGATTAAGCTGGTCTGGCTGGTACGAATCGGGGGTGTGGATACCCCGCCGGGTGATTTTTTCGGTCATGATGGTGGTATCCATAAACAGGTAGGATACAAGGTATGCGCCCACGCACGCGCCCAGCAACGGCAGCATGGCATTGAACTGGCCGGTGGTCTCCAATGCAAAGATGATAGAGGTGAGTACCGCACGGGATGCGCCGGCAAACATGGCAGACATACCCACCAACGCTGCCAAGGGAAGGCTGATGCCGCATGTGGGGAAGAACGTAAGTAATACATGACCGCACAACAACCCAATGGCGGCTCCGATGGTAAGTAACGGTGCCAGCGTGCCGCCCGATGTGCCGCTGCCGAGGGCAATGACCCACGAGAGGAACTTGAGCAGGCACAACGACAATACCACCGCCAAGGGCAGGCTGTTGTTGAGCAGGTCGGTGATGTTTTCGTAGCCGACACCTAACGTGCGGGGGGCGAAATAACCCACGATACCCACGGCGAGGCCGCCGATAGCCGGCCACCACATCCAGTGGAACGGTAGCCGCTCAAATGCATCTTCTACCCAATAAACCGCTTTGGTGATACCGATGGAAAGGAAGCCGATGGCGATGCCAATGACGCTATAACTTAGAATGGCCGGATTGGATGCCGCAGGTATAATATGCGCTAACGCAAAAACGGGTGAGGCACCGAAGAGGAGATGGTGCCCCGCAGCGCCGGTAATGCACGCGAGCGATACGGCAATGAGCGACTTGGGTGTGAATTCGAAAAGCAACAGCTCAATAGCAAGAAAAATTGCCGCCACCGGGCTTCCAAAAATGGCTGTCATGCCCGCAGTAGCCCCCGCGGCAAGCAGTATTTTGCGCTCGGAATGCGAGATTTTAAGTAGCTGCCCCAACGTAGACCCCAATGCACCGCCCGTTGCAATGATGGGCCCCTCGGCTCCGAACGGCCCTCCCGTACCGATGGCAATGGCCGACGATATGGGTTTGAGGTAAGTAATGGAAGGCCTGATTTTACTTTGGTTGGTTAATACCTGCTCCATGGCTTCCGGGATGCCATGCCCCCTGATGGCTTTTGAGCCATATAATGCCATTAAACCAACAATCAGCCCGCCAATGGCTGGAATAACGATAACCCATATACCTAAATTGGTGGCCCACGGGGTACCTTCATGAACGGAAAAAGTACCGTAAAAAGAAATATTGGTAATCATGTTGATAAACAGCACCAGAAACTTGGCGATGAGGCTTATCAAGGCCGCGATAGCTACCGCATACAGGGCGATAACGATGATGCGGGTTTTGTTCGGTAGCGCTGATGAATTGATCCCTTCCGAACTGAGGGTATCGTTGAGCGACATCGAGATGGGGATGCCTGCCTGATTTTTTGAAACCATAGTTGGCTACAAAAGTAGGATTTATAATAGTGATCCGAAATAAAAAAGCCCCGGTGATTCGCATCAGCGGGGCTTACTAACTAAACTAAACAACTATATAAACAAACCATATATAGACCTTATAAATCTTGTGGCTGCTTCAAGGCCGCCACAGCATAATCCGCTACTACCTCCCGCCAATCTTCACGTTCCGGAATGCGAGGTTTGCGCTTGCCGAAAAACTGGACAATGAGGTTGCCGCCGGCATCAAATGCCTCCAGGCTGGTAACAATGCCGTCTTCAGTCGGTTTTTTGACCAGCCACACGTCGGCGACAGCGTCTTCACGCAGGTGCATGTTGAACTCGGGATCTAATACGTTAAACCAGGGCCCCGCCTGTAGTAATTTTTTTGTTTTGCCCGTATGGATTTGGATGCAGCCCCGGCTTCCTATAAACACCATAATATCCAGGTCACGTTCGGATGCCCCTTCTATGATGCGTTTCAGCGATGCGACAGACAGCTGCGTTGCGTGCCCTTCGGGTGCTAAACGCATGGACTGGTGCCGGGCTACGCCGAATTTTTGAAGCATGCCGAAGAAGGCGTGTGTATCTTTCAGTGCCAGCCATGCCGCTTGAAAACCGGCCACATCGATCTCGCTATCGGGCGTTTCGCTAATGGTTTTGTCGATCGGTGTGGTTTGGGGTGCCTGCCCCTGTATTTCAGCTTTGTATTTTTCTACTAAGGTGTCGTAGGCTTTGGTATCACTTTGCTCGGTAAGGTAAATCTTGTGTACGGCTTCGCCGTCTTGATCGAAGAATTGAAGACTGCGACGATCGCCTTCCTGCACGGCGAAACCGAAATGCCAGGCAGTCATAAACAAGCGTAAATCGATATCGGGATTGGCCACTAAGCCCACATGGCCATGGAAGGTCGCTTTGGTGTAGACGCCTTTGCGTTCATGCACGGCGTGGTCGTTGCGCGTAAGGGCCATTACGTAACCTAAAGAACCGATTTCTTTGAGGATATCCTGGAATTCGGGTTTGAGGGTGATGTTTTGGTCGCCTGTGGCCACGAGTTCGGCCTCCGAAACCGCCAGCTGTTTAGCGGCGTCGCGGATACGGGTTTTGGGATTTTCAGCTTTGAACGCTTCGTATTGTTCTTTGAGTAATAGGGTTGTATGTTCCATGATGTTTTTAGTTTTTATGTTTGTTCAGCTAATATCATTGACGGAATGACGAGTGGGCATTTGAACTCATCGTCGTTGAGTAACCGTACGCGGATGTTGAAAGCCTGGTGGATATTGTCGCATGTAACTACTTCCTGTGGCTTGCCAAACGCGATGCGTTTTCCTTTTTTTAGTATCAGCACCTTATCGGCATAACGCGATGCGAAATTGATGTCGTGGAGGATACTGACCACGCAATAACCGCGATCGGCCAGGTTTCGCGCCAATACCAGGATTTGCTGTTGATAGAGGAGATCCAAACCGTTGGTCGGTTCATCCAGAAAGAGCAGGCCTTGTGGTTGATCATAGATTTGGGCAATAACCCGCGCCAGTTGCACCCGCTGCTGTTCGCCCCCCGAAAGGGTGTTGTAATCGCGGTTGGCGAATTGAGCGGTGCCTGTCTCTTCCATTACCGTCCGGACAATATCGATATCGGTATCGGTCGGGTTATTGTCAAAGTGGGGGTAACGCCCCATCATGATCAACTCGTGCACCTTGAAGGAGATGGATAATGTATTGCTTTGTGTCAATACGGCGCGGAACTTAGCCAAGTGATCAAGCTTATAGCTGTCGATGGGTTGTTGACGAATATATATATCGCCTGCCGAAGCGGGTATTTCTTTGCACAGCAATTTCAGCAGTGTGCTTTTGCCCGCACCGTTTGCACCGATGACGGCCAGCAGTTCGCCAGGCAGAACTTCGAAGCTTACATCTTCAAGTAATTTGACCTGACCTGCCGAATAGTGAATATTTTTAACTGCTATCATTCTCCGGATATTAGATTCCGTTCACTGAGCGTGGTATAAAATTAATGTTTTCTGATGATAACCCGCAACAGCTCACTTTGTTATTTCATTTATCAACGTATTCCTCTTCTCCGCCGCTCTGCCAAAATGATGTAAATAAATACAGGTGCACCGATGATGGCGGTGAGTATACCAATAGGTAACTCCGCTGGTGCAAAAATGGTACGCGCCACCACATCGGCAAGTACAAGTACGGCTGCCCCCAATAATGCTGAACCGGGTATAACGAGGCGATGGTCGGCCGAAAATGCCATCCGGAGGATATGCGGGATGACCAAGCCGATAAAACCAATCATGCCTGATACGGCAACGGATGCCCCTACGCCCAATGTGGCAGCCACGATGATGAGTTTTTTGATTAACCCCACGTTGATACCCATGTGCCCTGCCTGCGACTCGCCCAGCGCCAACGCGTTCAGCGGTTTTGCAAAAAAAGGCAATACCGCCAGCGAGATGACGACAAAAGGCAGGATACCAACCAATGTGCGCCAGCTGGCCCCACCCAGGCTGCCCAGTGTCCAAAACGTAATGTTGCGTAATTGGTCATCAGTAGCCATATACGTGAGCAACCCAGTAAATGAACCGGCAAGCGCATTGATCGCTATGCCTGCTAACAGCAGGGTCGTGATATCTGCCTTGCCATTGCCCACGGCGATGCGGTACACAGCAAATGTGGTTACGCATGCACCTATAAAAGCCGCTATTGCCAGGGCGTAATAGCCAAATGTCGCCGTCATGAAACTGAAGTACCGATGTTCAAGCACAATGATAATGACCGCAAAGAGTGACGCGCCCGATGAAATGCCGATAAGCCCCGGTTCGGCCAGCGGGTTACGGAATAGCCCCTGCAGCGCGGCACCGGCAGTGGCTAGCGTACCTCCTACGAGTGCGCCGAGCAATACCCTGGGCAAACGGATGTTGAGAAAAACGGCCTCCTGCTGCGGAGCAAAACCAATCTGATCGCTTATTCCCGTACGGTTGGCAATAATGGACCAGAACTCCGACGCACTGATTTTTACGGCACCCACGCAAATGGATAGTATACAGGCCGCAATCAGGAACACGAGGAGGGCAGCGAGCAGGAGGCCGTGGTGTTTCATTAATGAATTTCTTCAGTCAATTCCAAAATAGCCTCGCCAAGGCGCGGACCGAATCCGGTGAGGAGCTGGCCGTCCATTTCGACGATGTTGCGATTTTTACCGGCATTGGTCTGACTAATTCCTTGAACTTCAAGCAATCCATCAATGCCACCCAGGCTCGATAAACCGCTGTCGAATAGCAGGATCACATCCGGATTGGCGGCAACCAGTGACTCGGCCGTGAGCGGTTTGAAATCCTCAAACCCCGATACTGCATTTTCGCCACCAGCCAGACTGATCATTTCGTCCAGTTGGGTGCGTTGGCCCGCTACCATCATGGTGCCTGTGCCGCGGGCATAGATGAACAGCACCTTGGGCTTGTTCTCCGATCGAGCAACGATGGAGTCGGCCAATGCCAGGTCTACATCCAATGCAGAAAGGATGGAGTCGCCCTTAGCGGATTGGCCTAAGCTATCGGCTACAGCACGGATAAGCTGTTTGGCACCATCTACCGAATACTGGTGGTCGAAAAGCAAGAGCCGGGTGCCGGCAGCACGTATTTGTTCAGCCACTTCGGGTTTCACCATTCCGGTGATGCCTATGGCCAAATCCGTATTCAACGCCAAAACGCCTTCTGCCGAAATTTTGCGGTTATGCCCGATTTTGGGCTTCTGCTGCAGACTGGCAGGGTAGGTGCTTGCCACATCCACGCCCACAAGGTTGTTTTCAAAGCCCAGGGCTACCAGAATTTCAGAAAGGGTACCGTTGGTAGATACGATCCTGGTCGAATCGGTGATGTCAGACTGCGCTGTTGTAGAAACGTTGCACGAGCCGAGCGTACAGACGGCCAGAATAATAAGACCAAAGAAGAACGTGTTTCTAATCATAATATCCTTATTTTACAAGCTGATACTCCAGTTCAGGGTAACCACGCTGCCCACCATCTTCTGATGTAAAGCTGTTGAACCTCAGTTTATAGACATTGCCTGCGGCATCTTTTATCAAATAAAAACGGTCTTTTTTTGTTCCGATTACGATTCCCGGGGTAGGTGAAGGGGTGACGCGCCACCTCGACCCGATTACATTGCGGGAATCGTTGAATGAGACGGCGCTAATATCGGCCTCCGTAAAGTCTGCATAGGTCGGTTTGCCGGTGCTTTCACCTTCGCCATCTTCGAAAATGACTTCTGCAGCCGAAACGCCGCCGAGGTGGTTGATGAAAATGAGGTCTGAGAAAGCGTAAGGAATATACGTAGCGGGGCCCATGGCGGTGTAGTAGATGTGATAACCCCACTCAAAATCCCACTCGGCTTTTTTCGGGAAGCCATTCACCGGACCATCGCTAAATGACACGTGCTTATACAGGTAGTCGCCATCTTTAGCAACGGTGAGTGTTTGGTATTCCGTGGCATCCAGTTCCGCATATTGTAAGGTGTAACCTGTACCGCCGTCGCGCAGGATACGTACTTTCCATACATTGGCTAAATCAACCTCGCTGCCAAATGTGGTGTTTACGACGTAAACATTATTAGCCGATTCATCGGCGGCTATTTCGGCGATGACGGTGCGATCAATGCGCCCGGCCGTATCGTCAAAAAGCACGAGTTTGCTTGGATCATAGTCAAACGCCAACCGGTTGTAATCAAACGTTGTTGAGTTAACTTCGGCCAGATTGGTGGTGCCTGCATCAATTGCGGAGGCACCGGTTGACCCATTCAGGATGACACGGAACTCACTGCCGGAATAAAAACCCAGGTTCCAGCTCGCGCGTTTTATCGCTGTTTGCTCGTCGGCGCTCAGATCTACGTATACGGAATTTTCAGCCGAGCCTTCGCCCGGTCCGCCGTTTAATGTGAGGGTAGAACCGTCTGACGGAGGGATAACCGGATCGGGATCATTGTCGCGCGTGCACGATGTGCTTACAAGGGCAATGCCCAAAGCCAGACTTAGGTATGCTAATGTGTGGTGTTTTGTTTTCATGTTCATTTGGATTTCTGTGAATGGTGACGTTATTTTATTGCGGGTTATTTTTTGACCATTGGAGGTTGAGCCCAAGGAAGAACGAGCGCCCGTAGCTGACGGGGAGCGAGCTGACCGCCGCAGCATGCGCACTGCCATCGCCCACGAGGGATGTGCTTTCGATACGGGTTACATCGAAGAGGTTCCGTACGCCGCCTACGAGCGTGACATACCGCGTAATGTTTTTATTGATGCTGATATCGGCATTATGGTAAGCGTTAATCTCGGTTCTACGCGGCGCGATGGTCCCATCAGGCTGTGTGAGGGCTTCATAATCCGGCCGTTGACCGTTGAATTTATAAAATAGGTTTATGCCTGCGCCCCACTTCGGTATGTAATACATGATGTTGGCGTTTACTTCGGGCGACCATACCATATCCGGGATGTTGGTTTCGGTTGCTGAAAGGCGATTGTACCGGCCGATGTACGAAAAGCCGATAAGTGCCTCGATATTTTTCCAATATAACGTGTTTTCCCAGGTACCTCCGGCAGTGCGGAATTTATCAATATTGATGTAGGTGTTTGCCGCAGGATTATCCGGGTGTGGACCGATGGTAATCAGGTTGTCAAACGCGTTGTAAAAACCACCAATCGTACTGCTGAGCTGCCAGGCACCGAGGTCTACCCCATACCAGGTGAGGTACGTATTGAAGCTGTTGGAATACTCTGCTTTCAGGTTTTCATTGCCCGAAATGGAATGGTTGGCATCATAGAATGTAAAATAGAGCTCGCGTAATGCCGGTGATCGGAATCCCCGCGCGTAAGCGGCACGGATATCAACCGATGGGCTTAGCTTGAACTTTGTATTGAGCGAGGGAATGACGGGTGGTGCATCGTATACCGAATTTTTGATGAAACGCAGGCCTGGCCGTATATTCATCCACGTGGTGGGTTTGATTTCTGACGACAGGAAAAAAGCATAGTCATTGATATACGGATGGCCAACGATGCGTTGCCCTGTACCGCTGTTGCTACTGATTTCGACACCGGGTTGGAGAGACACCATGTCCGAAAGCCTGTATTGCAGCGTGCCGCGGAACATGGCTGACGTAAATCCTGCCGTATCTTGCTCGCCGGATCCGGAGGTCAATTCGGACGTGCCGTTGCGGAAATCATGGCGGATGGTCTGCGTGCGCCGTTCGTAATCTTGATAAGACGCGGAACCCGAGAAACTAAGTCGCTCGTTAATGCCCCACTGGGCTTGCAACGTGTGGGTATAACGGCCGGAGAGGTAATTTTTGTCGACTGCCCGACCTGTGTTTTCATTCAGTGCACCCGGCGTGTAGATATCCTCGTCAAGGAAATCCAACCGGTACCACGTGTCTATACTGCCATTACGATAACCCAGTGTACCCGATGCCAACCATTGGTCTTTGGGGTTCCAATCTAATGTGCGACCGTTGCTGAGGCCCTGCCACCCCCCGAAATTGTTTCGGCTGCCCGATGCTTTTACCAGCCAACCCCGATGCTGCCAGTTGACAGCCAGGTTGCCGTTGTGGGTGCCTTCGTCATAAAAAGCACGGTATTCACTACCGGCACTTTCTTCCTGAATGCGGGCCGAAATCAGTAAATTGTCGTCAGCTAGTCCTTTTTGGGTGATGATATTGATCACACCCGCCAAGGCATCTGTACCGTAAGTAACAGACATGGGGCCCTCAACCACTTCAATACGATCGATGTTGTTTACGTCAATTTGACTGAGACTTTGTTTGGTAGCGCCGCGATCCACCAATGGTATTCCGTCTACCAGCACTTTTACATTTTGACCAGACATCCCCATGAGCTGGATATCGGACTCGCCCAACGTTAAGTCGTTCGAAAACCGCATGCCTAACTGCGTGTTCAATATATTCTCTACAGAAGTCGACGCCCGCAAACGGATTTGCTCGTTGGTAATGGTGCGCACCCGGTAAACTGAGTTTTTAATAGACTGCGGCTCGTATTGACCGGTTACGACCACTTCTTCCAACGCCTTAGTTCTCAGGGAATCCCATGTGGTTTTGGTGTCGGTTGCTTGCGCAAAAGAAATGCCGGGTATAGCAGACAATACACACAGCGAAAAAAGAACCCGTCTATCCATTTATTTAGACTCTATACAAATAACGGGACAAACATATAAGTTATTAAGACTAATTACAAATAATTTTTCAGGTTTTATGTCTACCGTTTTGTAAAAATGGGATTGTTTTTTTTCCGAAGGCTATGGGCTAATCGCTCTGCTGTAGCGCTTAGGTGAGTTTTTAAAGCATTTTTCGATCCCTGAACCAGGTGATGGCTGCGGCTATGCCTTTTTCGATAGGTTTGAAAGTGGTGCCCAATGCAGTTTGGGCTTTGATGTTGGTATAGTAGTTATTGATGCAGAGGATTTTCATGTTTACGCTTGATAAGGCAGTACGCACCCCCAGCGATCGGAGCAGATCACCAACGTGCCCCGCAGTACGCAGCAAGATCCCTGGTACACAGATAAGCAATGTCCGCTGGCCGGTTTGCTCGCGCAGCTTATGGAAAAAAGCACGGTAGGTAAGATTTTCACCGGCCAATAGGTAGGCTTCCTGATGTTTGCCTTTTTCCAACGCATCTACTACACCATTGGCCGCATCTATGGCATTCACAAAGTTTTTGCCACCGGGTGGGTGAAAGATGATTTTTTTAAGATGGCCCATGCGAATGATGGCGCCTGAGCTGGGTTTCCCATCGTACGGACCAATCATGAAGGTGGGACTCACAATGGTAACGGCTATCTTATCGGCAGCGGCCAGTACGCGGCATTGCCCTTCAAGCTTGCTTTTTGCATACCAGGCATCGCTGAATGGTGGGCTGGGGGGCAAGGACTCGTTACCCGGGGCAACCAATGTGCCGTAGCCGAAGGTATTGGCCGTGCCGACATAAACGATTTTTTTGACGCGGTTTTTTATTGCCGTTTGAATGACGTTTTCCGTACCTGCCACATTGATGCGGTGGTAATCATCATAGTGTAGCAAGCGTTGGTCTGTCGTTGCAGCGCAATGGACTACGTAATCGCAACCGGCAATGGCTTGCTCCAACGATAAGGGGTTGGTGATGTCACCGACGGCCAGCTCCAGGTTATCATGATGTGGTAAGAGAAATTTGCCGGTATCGCGGATAAGTCCCCGTACTTCGTATCCGCGGGATAGTAGGATGAGTATAGTATTGGTGGCTAACAGGCCATTTGCACCGGTGACCAGTACCCTCATGCGCCTTTGACCTCCTTCTTCATGGCCTTGGTAAGCAGCGGGAGCCGAACATATATGGGAAGGAATTTCATGACCATCCACGTAAGTTTATTGACCCAATTGAGCATAATCAGTGTATCCCGTTTAAAGAGTTGCCTGATGGCTATCGCCGCCACCTGATCGGGGGTAAGCAAGCCCATCTTGGCAAAAAAGCCCTGTTGTTGCAGACGGGCTGATGAATCGGCATTGGTCATCATGGGGCCGGGGTTGACCACACTGAAAAACACGTTACTGTCGGCAAATTCCTGGTAAAGCCCCCGGCTGAGGCTGTGTACAAATGCTTTGGATGCCGGGTATACTGTTTTGAACCCGATGGGACTGTATGCAGCTACACTGCCCACATTGAGCACGTACGCCTCGTCACTTTTCATCAGGTTAGGCAGTAGTTGATGGGTAAGCAATGCGGTGGCTTTTACGTTAAGCTGGATGATGCGATCCAGGTAATCGACGTCAACGTCCTGAAATCGCTGGGTGCCGCCGCAGCCCGCGTTATTGATTAGTATTGATAGCGGAAATTGATCACTGACCCAGTTGGCCAACGCCACAATGTTGGCTTTTTGCGTAAGGTCGGTCTCATAACAATGAGCTTCCTGACCTAACTCAGCCACCTGCGCGGCTACGAAGTCTAGGCCCTCGCCAGGCAAGCTGACGAGGATGATGTTGAATTGGCGCCTGGCTAACTCCAACGCGAACGCCTTGCCCAATCCTTGGCTAGCTCCCGTTATCAATGCGTATGTTTTGCCCATCGGCCGTAAAAATACGATATTTTCTGAAAGTAGATTTGCTTACCCATTGCTTTTCTTGCTTGTCAACGCTGCACAGAAGAGCGCAGCGGAAATGGCCACATTGAGAGACTCCGCGTGTCCAATGCGCGGGATGGTGACGCGCTGGGTGACGTGTGGTAATACAGCAGGGCCGATACCATTGCCTTCATTGCCCAATACGACCAGTCCGTGCGTGCCAAAATCCGTATCGTATATCGGGCTGCCGTCAAGAACAGCTCCGAAAACCGGTACGGGCGAATGGGCTACCAGTTGAGCCACGTCCGTGTAATGGATCTGTATTCGGGAAAGTGACCCCATACT
>Ga0182739_1001031_pt1 | contig 30767 bp, 21 predicted proteins | sample eDN5th30CBELigBY_FD_128873 | JGI IMG/M metagenome (GOLD analysis project Ga0182739, IMG submission 128873) | Enriched backyard soil microbial communities from Emeryville, California, USA - eDNA 5th pass 30_C BE-Lig BY (version 2) (version 2) | ecosystem: Environmental > Terrestrial > Soil >... | reverse complement strand
TTGCCGATGCCGGCGTTGCCGTAGCTGTATTTTCCCGGCGCGGCCTTGGCCATCTTAACGAACTCGGCAAGATTGCGCGCCGGAAAGTCATGCCGCACGGCGAGCACGATCCCATAGGTGCGCACGATCTGCGTGATCGGCGTGAAGTCCTTGACGGGATCGAACGGCATATTGGCCTGGATGCTGGGATTGGCCGAGTGTGCGCCGCTCATGAACAGCATCGTGTATCCGTCCGGTGCGGCCTTTGCGACCAAGGCGGAGCCAATTACGCCGTTCGCTCCCGCACGGTTCTCGACGACTACCGGCTGACCCAGCATCGTCGAGAGGCGCTGCGCTACCGGTCGGCCGAGGAGATCGTTCGGACCGCCGGGTGGGAACGGGATAACCATCCGGATCGGCTGGCTCGGATATTGTTGGGCCTGGACCGCGCCTCCCGCCAGCACGCATGCGGCGGCGACTGCGGAAAGTCGAAGCAGGGCTCGTCTTGCGAACATCATCTTTCCCTTCTGGATTGGAATTCACCCGTCACAGGTGGAACAGCAGTTCTGCGAATCCCGGCTCGTCGGACCGACCGCGCGCTCATCTCACATTAGACGCGGGTCGGAGGGACTGATCAACTGCGGGCTATAGGGTTTGCAGCGACAATCGCCTCTCGCAAACCTATGCTACGCGAGCGCTTCACAATTATTCGGCGAATGCCATGAGTTCTTCGATGAGGGGAATGCCGATTTCTCGACGACCGCTTTCGACATCCGCAAGGATCGTCAGAAACTGCTTCGTCAGTGGAACGGGGATGCCGTGTTTGTCCGCAATTGCGACCGCCGGTGTGAACTGGGCCGGAAGTTCGGTAGGGCGTTTGAAGACGGCCATGTCACGCCAATAGCCGCTATGGGCCTTCGGCGAGTTGCGGATCAACGCCACGTAGGCGGCGATGGACTGGGCCATGGCTTCGGCATCGTTCGCCAGAAATGCGCTGGCACGAAACCAGCTCGCATCGTGCGCGCGGTATCCGTCCGCCGCACCGATGCTCAACACCTCGCGTATGATTGCGTTGACGAGTGGAAGCCTTTCCGGCCGGGAGAAGAATTCAGCCCGCGGCTCGTTAGTCAGCGACGAAACGCCATAGGCAATGCCGACGGCCATCTTGCCCCAGATGTTTCCGAAGATGTCGTCACTCGCTTTCACGCCGGGATCGAAGTCGCGAAATACCTCGGCCACCCGGTCCAGCCGTTCGGTGCGTCGTCCGTCAAGTTCGCCGATGTAAAATGACGTGCGGCCGGCATAGGTGATGTGTCCCGGCTCGATCCATTCGGCCGGCAGGAACATGGCCGCCGCCAGCGTGCGCTCTGGTCCGACGATCTCGGCGACCGTGCGCGACGCGAGGCCGTTCTGGCAGGACACCACGCAGCCATCGGCAGCAAGGTGCGGTAGCAGCGCCCGCGTCGCCTGCTCGGTATGCTGGATCTTCACGGCGAGAATGATGAGATCGTAAGCGCCGGCGACGGCATCGGGCGTTGCGGTGCGTCCGCCGGTCATAAAGTCGATGCCGGGGCCGTCGATATGGAGTTGGCCCGCGGCGATCCGTTCGAGATGCTCTTTGTTGATGTCGACGAATGTGATCTCGCGGCCGGCGCACGCGAGATGGCCTCCGATAGTCCCGCCGATCGCGCCGGCGCCCCAGACCAGGATGCGGTTATCCTTATGCATATCTCAGAATACTCAGCTGCCCTATCGACCAAAACCCCTCGACCCGTTGCGACTTCAATACGCCTGCAGACATGACACTCCATCAGGATTTAGGTTACGCCCCTGAGAGCGATGACCCGCTATGAAAAGCGTCTACGCCACTACTTATGATTTCTCCGTTCCATCGAGCGGGAAAAGCGCGCCATCTCGGTCTGAATGAAACTCGCCGGAACGAGCTCCGCCGACCGTGCCGCTAGCGAGCCATTCCAGTCCGTGCCGGTGGAGCGCGCGCCGCGCATGCTCGAACATGGCGAAATGCGAAGCTGCGCCAATGCGCACAAATACCTTGTCCTCTGTGCTCTTGAGCCCATGCCAAGAGTCGCGACGCTTTTGATAATTGTCGAACTCGCCCAGCATGATCAGTGTTGGCGCCCTAATGTTGGCGGCATTCGCGCGCCAGCCGTAATTCATGCGGTTCGGCGCCCGCATGACGCCGCGTTCGTCGGCTGCCCATTCGGCGCCGAGCCCGTCCTCGAGCATTAGGCCGGTCCAAAGCACGTCGCGAATCTCGGGGTGCTCGATCTGTCCCTCCACGCGGACATCGGCCTGCCACCGCTCCTCGAACAGAAACTCACGGGTTTGCAGCAAGGTAGGAGCGCCTGGCTCCGGTATGGCAACGGGCGGGGCATCGCTCGGGAAGAAGGGCGCCGGACAGACGAGGATCACCTTGTCGACGAGCTCCGGATGCAGTGCCGCAAAGCCACCGACTCGGGGGGCGCCGGTCGACCAACCATAGACACTAAGACGCTCGACCTTGCGCAAGTCGCGAATGAAAGCCACAGCCGTCTCGATCTCGTCAAATTCGCTGCGGCTCGATACCAGCTTGAACGGATAGCGCGGCGAAACCGGCTCCTTGAGGATATGGGGGATCAGCAGATGCTGAAAGTGTGCATCGACATTGGCGGGATCATCCATCATTGGTTTCGGGGACGAGCCGTAGCCAGTGAGAGTTAGAATAAAGCAATCGTATCCAGCGCGCGCGAAGGTCGCGGCCGCGCTGTAGTCCTTATAAGCGAGATCGTAGGCCAAAGTCCCCGGCAGAAAGCCGCCGTGCACGAACAGCACCACGCCCATCGGCGCGTCACCCGATCTGCTTACGCGCGACGCAAGGACGCGCTCGCGCAGGTGCAGAGCGACCAACTTGCCGGCATTGGCCGGGACGGTCGAAATGTGAGGGACAAAGCGGTCGATCGTTAGAATAGAATCGTCATTTTGACCGGTTCTGTGCTGCATCGGTACTTCCTCTCACATCACGACTTTCGTCCGAATCGGCAGCTTATTGGCGAATGGACTGCGAGGATAGCGCAGCAACTCACTTGGAATCTATCACGAGTGCGGCCATCGAAAGAGCACGCCAGTAACAACATATAAGTCTAGGCCCATCATCATTTCTTAGGGCAACGATCCACGTGACCTAAGACCGCACATCCCCGAGCTGGAGCGCATGGTTGTGGCTCATCAAGTCCCGCTGCTCCAAAGGACGCCACTCCTACCGGTCAACGTCATGCGGCGCGTCGTGGCGGACGAAATGATCCGCCCCAAGCGCGATCCATTCCGAGCCGCCCCCCGCCGTCGCGCCAGCCGGCGACGAGAGGCTATTGAGCATCTCTAACCGCTTGCGCTTCTCGGCTGGATCGACGGACGGCACCGCAGCCATGAGGCGTCGCGTGTAGGCGTGCGCTGGATAGGAGGTGACCTCGCGCGCGTCGCCGTACTCCACGATCCGACCGTGAAGCATCACCGCGACGCGGTCGCAGATGTAGCGTACCGTCGCGATGTCGTGGGACACGTACAGAATGGCGAGACCCATCTCCCGCGAGAGCTTCTCGAGCAGCTCGAGAATGCCAGCCTGGACCGAAACGTCGAGCATTGACACAGGCTCGTCGGCGACGATGAATTTCGGTTCGAGCACGATCGCTCGGGCGATCGCAATGCGCTGACGCTGGCCGCCGGACAACTCGTGAGGATAGCGGTGCAAATACTCCGCTGGCGCAATCAGCACGCGTTCGAGCGCCTCGACGACCCGGAGCGCGCGTTCGGCCTTATCCCGCACGCCATGTATCCGCAGCGGTTCCTCGACCACCTGCGCGATGGTCAGCCGCGGGTTTAGCGACCCATAGGGATCTTGGAAAATGATCTGCGCCTCGCGCCGATACTTCTTGAGCTCAGCGCCGCGCGAATTCGTGACATCGCGGCCGCGGAACCGGATGGTGCCGGCGCTGGCGCGGTGCAGCCTCACCAGCGTCATCCCCAACGTCGATTTGCCGGAGCCGCTGCCGCCGACGAGACCGAATACCTCGCCCTGGCTGATCGCCAGATCGACGCCGTCCACGGCCTTGACCACCCGCCCCGGCTTGCCCAGCATCGATGCAATCAGACCGCCGCCGATCGTGAAGTGCTTCGTCAGGCCCGACGCGGCGATTACGGGGTCCGGATTCCCCTCCGTCGGGGCCGTGCCGCCGGCTGCGGGCTGATGCATCGTCGCGTCGGCTGCGGTCATCACAGAGCCCCCACCGGCGTCGGGATGTCCGCTTGCGTCCCGTTCCAGGTCTGCCGCTCTTGCGCCCGAGCGCGAAACTCCACCACGCGCTCCGGATAGTGGCAGGCGGAACGATGTCCCTCGCCCACTTGGATCAGCGGTGGCGCGACATGCTCGCAGTGCTCCGTCTTGAACGGGCATCTGCCGGCGAAGCGGCAGCCTTGCGGCGGATTGATCAAGTTGGGGAGCGTGCCGGGAATGGAAATGAGTTCATGCCTCTCATCGTCGATTCGCGGGAACGCATTGCGCAGCCCCATCGTGTAAGGGTGGAATGGCTCGGCCAGCACAACGGCGGTCGGTCCGATCTCGATGATAGAGCCCGCGTACATGACCGCGACCGTCTGGCAAGTCTCGGCGACCACGCCGATGTCGTGAGTCACCAGGATCATGGAGCGATGGAACGCGTCCTGAAGCTCGCGGATGCGCGAGAGAACCTGATCCTGCATGATGGAATCGAGGGCAGTTGTCGGCTCGTCGGCGACAAGAAGGCCGGCATTTAGGCTCAGCGCCATCGCGATCACGGCGCGCTGGCGCATACCGCCGCTGAATTGGTGCGGATAGTCGCGCAGGCGCTCTGTCGATATCCCCACCAGTTCGAACAACTCCTCGGCCCGCGCCCACGCCTGCGCCTTGGCGATGTCCTCGTGAGCAACGATCGACTCGACGATTTGGTCGCCGATGCGATAGACCGGATCGAGCGAATTCATCGCGCTCTGAGTCACCAGCGCGAGCTTGGTCCACCTGATACTGCGCAGTTCCCGGTCAGACATCTTCAGGACGTCGTCGCCGTCGAGCAGGACCTTTCCCCGCACGATCGCATCCTCCGGAAGGAGACGCAGTATCGCCTTCCCGACCGTGCTCTTGCCGCAGCCCGACTCGCCGACGAGGCCGATCGTCTGACCGGGCGACACCTCGAAGCTGATTCTGTCCACGGCTATCAGATAGCCTTTCGCCACGCGATACTGGACCCGCAGATCCTCGACCTGGAGGTGAACGGGGGGCTTGCGGCCGATCAGCGTGGGGGACGACGGGGCTTCGCGAGATTGCAACAGTTAAGCCTTTCGCAGTTTGGGATTTGTTTTCTCCTCGTAGGCGCGTCCGACGACATAGATCGAGGAGATCAGCAGCACGAGGCACAGCGATGGCGGAATGACCCACCACCAGGCGGTGCGGCTCGATCCCGTTGTGAACGCGATGTTCAGCATCTGTCCCCAACTCGTCGTGTTCGGGTCGCCTAGCCCGAGGAAGCTGAGGCTCGCTTCCGCAAGGATTGCGAACGCGGTCGACATCGTCATCCACAGGAACGCGACGGGGATCACGTTCGGAAGGATGTGCGTCACCATGATGTAGGTGTGTGAAGCGCCCGCCGCGCGTGCCGCCTGCACATACACCTTCTCCTTCTCGGTGAGCACGACCGACCGAACGATGCGGGCGCCATTGCGCCAGAACAGCAGCGCAATCACGATGATGATGTTGCGCAGGCTCGAGCCCAGGATGGCCACCGCCACAATCGCGATCGGTAGGGTTGGGATGCTCATAGCGAAGTCAGTAAATCGCATGATGATGTCGTCGACATAGCGGCCGTAGTAGCCCGACAGCAGACCGAGAAGCGTGCTGATAAAGCCCACGACGAGCGCGGCCGAGATGCCCACGATGAATGCGACGCGGGTTCCCACCAGCAGTTGCGACAAGACATCCTTGGCATAGGCAGTGGTGCCGAGCCAGTGGCGCATTGAGGGTGGTTGGAGCCGTGCCAGCCCGCCGTCAGGCGAGCGGAGCGTCTGAGTGGGATCGTAGGGAGCAATCATGTGGCCGAAGAGTGCCACCAGCAAAAACAAACCGATGATGATCATGCCGGCAAGCGCGAAGCGATCACGGACCAGCAAGTCGAACGTGTCCAGCAGCGGCGCGAAGATCGTCTTGCGCTTCGTGGCAGACCACAGCGCGAGCGCTTCCCGGGCCTTGGTTGACTTCGCTGCGGAAACGGTCACCCGAGATCTCCTCGAAGTTGGCTATGTGTAGGTCACCCGCGGGTCCAGTTTGACGTAAACCAGATCCGCCAGGAGGTTCGCGAGCACGATCATCACCGCCAGCACGAAAAACGCAGCCTGCGCGACCGGATAGTCCTGTCGGCCCACTGCGAGTACCAGTTCACGCCCGACGCCCGGCCAGCTGAACACGACCTCGATTACGATGATCCCGGCGACGGTCTCGGCCAGCGCAGGGAAAAGCCACGTGATCACCGGCAGCATCGAGTTGCGCGCGGCATGCCAAGCGACGCGGCTTTCGCTCACGCCCTTCGCACGGACGAGTTCGATATAATCTTCGCCACGGTTCTCAACGACGCCGCTGCGCATCAGCAGCAAGTTCTCCGGGATGAAGAAGATCGCGAGAGTCGCCACAGGAAGGACCAGATGGAGGAAAAACGAAGATGTGAAGTAGCGGCCGAAATCATCGGTCAGACCAAGTTGGCCCATGCCGAATCCCGGGAGCCACCGCAGCCAAGTCGAGAAGATCGCCAGCATGAAAATTCCGAGCACGAAGCTCGGCACGCCGCGGATGATGGTCGCGAGGAATATCCCGGCACGCTCCGTGGCGCTTCCGCGCCTCGCCCAACCCACTCGGATGCCCAGCGCGCAACCCACCAGTGCGCCTAGGAGCATTCCAGGAACCGCTATCCAGGCGGTGTTGATGATCATCGGCAGCAGAACGTCCCAGGCCGGCTTCTGATAGAAGAACGAAGAGCCGAAATTGCCGGTCGCCATATTGACCAGGTAGCGCCAGTACTGCTCCGCCATCGATCCCGTCAGGCCCCATTGCTCGAGCAGGGCCTGTCGAGCTTCATCCGACAGGCCCTGTTCGACCAGCATAGTCGTGGGGTCCGCCGGCATGAGGCGAAACATGAAGAACATCAGCGTGATGACGCCGAAGACGACGGCCACGGCCTGCAACAATCGACGGGCTATATAAGCGCGCATGCTTGTCCGGCGTCCGCTGCCGTTATTGACCGCCCATGACGGCGACCCAGGTCGTCCGTTCCCGGGGAAATTGAAGGCCACGCGCCCGCGGATTCCAGACGACGAAGCGCGTGAACGCAAGCTGTGGGTAGATCAAGGATCTGGTGTTCTTCCATATCTCGGGAAGATGAGCTCTCGTTCGAGAAGCCGGTCGAGAGCTCATGATGACGATTTGTTAGGGCTTGCCGGGCGGGAAGTGCAGGCGTCCATTGGAATCCCAGCCGTAGCCTGCTTCCTTCAGGGTTTGTCGCGCCTTCGCGATGTCGAAGGGGATCTTCTTGAGGTTGGGATTGTGCCAGTCGCCCAGGATGGCAGGGACGATCCCCTCTGCAGCCGGATCGGCAAAGCCGAGCCAGCCTTCCAACGCAACTCGTTCCCTGTCCGTCGCAGAACGCAGCGCCTTCCTGAAGGCGAGGTCGTTGAACGGTGCCTTCGTGTGGTTCACCCAAACCGTAGTCGAAGTGAAGGTCTTCACAGGCATGAAGCCGAGGTGCTTGTTGTTCTCGGCCAGTTCCTTCTGCGTAGCAACCGGCAACGTGGAGGTAGCCACGTCGGCAGCGCCGTCCAGCATGGCGGCGCGGATTGCGTCCGCTTGACCGAGCGAGAGCCGGCGCAAGCCGTCGTAGGCCGGAGCAGCCCAATGCTTCTTGTGCGTCCTCAGCACATGCGCCTGGTTGCGATCCCATCGGACGAACGCGAACGGTCCACTGCCGATGACCCCTTTGTTGGCGATCGGATCCCAGCGGAGCGGGTCCTCAACCTTCTCCCAAATGTGCTTCGGTAAGATCGTCAATGCGGTGAGTTGCCGGCCGATCGCGGGGTTGGGCTGCGAAAGCTTGATGCGGAACGTCAAGTTGTCGACCTTCTCGGCGCCGCTTATGCCCACGAGGCCGTTGGCGAGCGGCGGCGGCTTCAGCTTCACCATCAGGTTGATGCTGAACACCGCGTCATCGGCCGTGACAGGCTTGTCATCGTGGAAGGTCATGCCGTCGCGCAGCTTCAATTCTACGGTGGTGTCGTCGACCGTCTTCCAGGAGGTCACCGCCCAGGGTACGATCTTGCTGCCTTCGGTGCGCAGATACGAATCATAGACGAACCGGATCCAGCCCTGAGACGTCTGCTCGGCGAGCGGATTATAGGTGCTGACGTCCTCGTAATAGGCCCAATCAACGATGCGGTCGTCGCCCTTCGGGCGCATCTTGAGCCATGGCTCCACGACCGTCTCGTGCGGTGGCACCGGCTCTGAGCTCTTGATGTTGTCCCACCGGTCGCTGTTGTATAGAATTCCCTGCATCCGGTGTGAAACGAGCCACCAGGGCGCTTTCTCGTGCGCGATTTCCTGGAGCTTCCAGACCAGCGCGCGCCGCTTTTCTTGGTCCATGGTCCTGGCCTGATCCTGCGCGATTTTGGTGTACTCTTCGTCGCACCATTTGACCGCGTTGCGTCGCTCATTGCAGGCGGTGAGACTGAGAACCCAAAAATTCGGGTCCATCCGGTCGGGGTCACCACCCCAAGAGCCAAGCGCAAGATCTTCCAGTCCCTTGCCGATGCTAATCCGCGCGACCATGGTTGATTGTTGCAGCGGTGTCATCTTGATATCGAGGCCGAGCTTCTCGAACGCCTCAGCCAGCACGCGCGCGCTCTGCTGGTAATCTTGGCCGGCGTCGGGTGCGTAGTAGACCATCGTCATCGTTGGGATGATCGTGCCGAGCTTCTCGTCGGCCGCAGAAGCGGTGGCCACTACGGCCGCCGATAGCGCCCATGCCGCAGCGGCAATCTTAGTAAGCCGCAGGATCGAAGTGCCTTGTGGCAATTTCACCTCCCTTGCAGGTCTATCGATGCAGACTTTATAGTTTTTCTATGCTAGCGTAACACGCAAATGCGTGATCGCGGGATCGATTCCATGCAAACGGCTTGGCGATGAACTCACGCGTCCGTTGCGTTTTTGGACGTGGGATGATCGTCAAGCACCTGTAAACTCCGCAATCAGCTAAGCGTGGCGGCGCGCCTCGTCAGCCAGCGGGCCGTGCGCAAAAGACGGCCGTCGTCGCGCCTTGCGCCGACGAGTTGTACGCCGACCGGCAGGCCGTCGACCTCGATAAGCGGCAAGCTTACCGCCGGCATGCCGAGGAATGTCCAAACGCCACTTATGTTCGGTGTGAACGGCTGATCCATCTTTGGCGCCACGCTATCCGCCGATAGTGTTAGGATCGCACTGTAGGTCAGCAGGATCTCGCGATCGATCGTCTCATAGAGAACGTCGCGCTGAGCTATTGCGTTCAAGTATCTCTGCGCCGAGACCCTGCGGCCTCTCTCCACAGAAGCCCGCGCCGGCTCGCTCATGGTGTCACTGTGCTGATCGTAAAGTCGGCCGTAATGCTGCGCATTCTCGGCGGACATAACATCCTGCATTCCATGAAACAGATCGCCGAGCGTGACCAACTCGATCTCATGGCACTGGTCGCCAAGAACCTCCCGCAATTTGTCGAAGGCCTCTCGCACTTTGGGCTCGGCCGTTTCCCAGAACGGCGATTTCACGAAGGCAAACCGCGGCGGGGCCGGCACTTGCGACTGTGTCGCAGCGAGGAGCTGCGGACGGCCGCGCGGGTAACTGACAGGATCGTCGGGGTCGTGGGCCGACATGGCATCGGTGAAAAGTGCCAAATCCTCAACCGAGCGCGCTAGCAACCCAATCGTATCGAGCGTCTGTGATTGCAAGAGGGTCCCACGACGCGAGACGAGCCCGAAAGTCGGCTTGTAGCCATAGACACCGCAAAAAGAGGCGGGTCGGATCACGGAGCCTGCGGTCTGCGTACCAACGGCAACCGGTACCATTGCGGCCGCCACTGCCGCGGCCGAGCCCGAAGACGAAGTACCCGGATTACGCGTGTCATCCAGGGGATTGCGTGTTTTGATCATGCCGGGATTGGCGAGGGGTGACGACACCGTCTTTCCCAGGATCACCGCTCCTGCGGCGCGCAACTGCGCCACCAGAAACGCATCCTCGCGTGGCTGACGGCCCGCAAAAGCCGCGGGAAAGCCATGCTCTGTCGGTTGATCGGCGGTGTCGATAATGTCCTTGATGCCGACTGGCAGCCCGTTAAGAGGACCGACGCCGCGCCCCGAATTACGCGCATCATCGGCGGCACGTGCCTGCGCCAGCGCATGTGCGTGGTCAATATACGCAAATGCCTGGATGGTCGACTCCCGCGCTTCGACCTGCGCAAGGCAGGCCTCGACTAACTCCACGGACGAAATCTCATCTCCCTCCATCCCGGCCAGCGCCGCCTGAGCCGTCAATCTAGCGAGATCCGACATTTCCGCGCCTCGACACTCGATTATGATTGTCTGATCGGGAACGTATTGAATCATCTAGATCGGATCAATCAAACTCCGCATCACTACCGGCGGCTTCGGCGAGACACCATGGGCTCCGCGGCCCGTCCCGTTGCGCCACCGAGGCCGCTGGGCTCAAATGTCACTATCACTCTCCATTGCCAGATGAAGTCCGGGGCTCAGACCACGGTATCGAGAGCGTCAACAGTACTCAGAATCGCATCGTTTATCAGCCGCGATGTCAGTCGCAAGTCACCTCAATCTTGAGTCTGGAATCGCGACCTCTGCACCAAAAAAATGGTGAAGAGTGGCGCCGCCACCCCGATCAACGCCACCGTGATTAATAGCCCGCCAAGTTGACTATAGTCAGCGGGGGTTTGAATTGTGCCGGTCGCTGAGTCCTTGACCTCACGAGTGACGAGGAAGAGTTGATTGAGATACTTCGTTAGCAGGCTGCTGGCCGTCAACGCCATATTGGTGAACGAGGCCATCACTGCGAAGAACGTCGCTTTGAGACCTGGAGGGGCATTGCGTGCGATCCAGGCCAGCAAGGGAATCATTGCGATTTGCCCCAGTGGCGATTCGAGTGTGGTCTCGATGATCGCGATGAAACGCGCATCGACCACGCCACCCGTCAGGCGGGAGGTCCAGTTCTGAACTCCGTAGTAGAGTCCGATACTCGGAAGTGCCAGCACGGCGGAAGTCAGCGTCAACATAACAACGATATATGCGATCGACCGGCTCGCCATCAGCGGTCGCAACAACACCATGCCAATCAGCGTGAGGAGGGATGCGATCAGCGAAAGCACGGCCAAGAACTGTTGATCGAAGCCGAGCCGATCAATCTGGAACCATGTCGCCCCTGCGCCGGGCAGCGGAACAGCGCGAAAGACGAAGATGATGAGGGCGGTGCCGATGAGCGCGTGGGCTTTAGCTAGCGGCAGCTTTTGGATCAGTTGATAAATGAGTGTGACGATAATCGCCATCGATCCCAAGAACACGATTTCCTGTCCTAGAGGGACGTCGCTGATGCCAATTATCAGTGTCAAACTCAAGAACGCGGCGCCCCCGCCAAATATCCAATAATTGGGCTCGGTGGGCTCAGCGGGTGAATAGACCAGCCGGTCAGCCTCGGCCGTTTCGACGCCTTGGTCTCGAAGTTGCCTAGCGCGTGCAGCAAGCATTATCTGAGACAGCACCACGCCGGTCACCGATACAAGCGGTATGGAAAGTGCCATCAGGTAGATGCGCGCATAAATTTCCGCTTTCTGGCCTTGCTCCAGATTCTCCACACCGGAGAACATCACGATGTTGACCAACGCCACGAACACCAGGCCGCCAATAAGCGACATACGGCCGAGCGTCTGCATGGTGGTGTGGAGTGCCTTGGTCTCATCGTCGGACAAAGGCTGGCCGTCGGAGTGGAAGCGCGGCACTGCTTCCACCGTCATGGCGTCAGCAACCGTGTCCTGTACCACATACCCAGCTGGCGCCAGCAGGCTGCTAACCACGAACCATGCTTCCACGCTGAGGAACTGGCGCATTACGTCAGTGTGCGTGATGAGCCCGTACATGATGCCAAGGCTTGCGGCGATTAGTGCGGCTCCCAAGTAGACTAGAAGTGCTTTCCAACGCCAAACCAGATCGACCAAGTGGCCAAGTGGCATTTTCAGCGCCCACGGCAACCCAGCCCAGAAAGTGAGCGCAGCGAGGAACGCAGCCGAAAGCCCGAGGTACTCCTTGACAAAGAACGTGCCGACAATCGCCGTCAGCCCGGAAATTCCCGCCGCGAAGTAGACCATCAACGGCGGCAGAAACGACCACCGCAACTGCCGAAAGATTTCGAGGAACGTGCGTTTAAACCATGTGTGCGCGATCAACGCGACGCGTCCAATGTCATCAATTTTCCTATTCGCGGAAGTCTTGGTCATCGTAGCTTGTCAAAACCGTCGGAGAGGTCCTTGAGGGTGCGCTCTGCAGCAAGCCATGCCGCCGGACGAAGCCGACCAAATGCGCGTCGGTGCAGCGGGAGTGCTTCAACTGCGCACGGGGAATGTGCGAGTACGGCGGTACGGTCCGCGACCCTAGACTAATCAACGAAGTGTGAACAGACTCCGAGACAGGCGCCGTCACCCCCTGGTGAGGCCTTCACCGATGCTTCCTCAACGCATCATTGATCCGTTTTTGCCAGCCCGTCCCGGCTTCTTGGAAGTTCTCCAAGACGTCCCTATCGCTCTGTTTCGAAATCAGTTCCTTCGCATCGGGCTCGGATAGCTATTTGGCACGAGCTTCCACCGGCACCGTCGTCGCGGCTTTGAAGATCGTTTCGGGTGTCTCCCGCGCATTGCCCATCCGTCGGCTTCATCATTGCTCATCGCATCAATCTCCTCCGCATCGGAGGCACCTCGCGCTAGCCGACCACACGGGCTTCAATGTGCTCCCTGCTGACGCAATCGCCGTTGGTACGCTCAGTCAATTCGGTTCCCGGCACGCACGGAAACCAAGTGGGCTAGCGACATGTGCAAATCAGCCGATCTAATGCCCCTGCATGATCGGGGACGGCGACGATCATCCTCTCCGGTTGACCATGGCTGTTGGTCGTTCATGCGGCGTCCTTGCCCGGTCGGGCCCGGATCCCTAAAGCTGCACCTATGATGCCTGATCGGGCCGACCGGTCGGGTGAAGCAGCCCTGCCACGACAATCCGACACCCTCCCATGGACGTCACGCTTCTCATCTTTCTTCTGGTGTACATCGCAATGGGCTTCGGCCGACTGCCCGGTTTCAAGCTCGACCGGACAGGCGCTGCGCTTGTGGGTATGCTTGCGATGCTTGTCGCCGGCAGCATCAGCGCGCCCGCGGCGTGGGACGCGATCGACTACCGGACCATCGCGCTGCTGTTCGGATTGATGGTGGTGTCCGCCGGTTTTGTCGTTTCGGGATTCTATGCCTGGGTGGCCCATCGCATCGCATCGCTCGATGTGCCGCCCCCGCTTCTGCTCGCCATTCTCGTGGCGGTCGGCGGATTGTTGTCGGCGCTTCTGACGAATGCCGTGGTCGTCGTGGCGATGACACCGCTGCTCGTATCGGTGACTTTGGCGCGCAACCTCAATCCGGTTCCGTTCTTGCTTGCCTTTTGCTTTGCTGCCAATTCCGGGTCGGCTGGGACACTCATCGGCAGCCCGCAGAACATGATCATCGCCCAGGCGATGGACCTGTCGTTCACAGGGTTTCTTCGCCTCACTGCGTTGCCGGCCCTGCTCTCTCTGCCAGTGGTGTGGGTTACCGTCGCTCTGTTCTACCGTGGACGTTGGGCGCTTGCCGACGCGGCGAAGCCGGCGGCTGCGACGCACACTCCGCCCGAGGTCGCACTGGACCCGTGGGAAACTGCAAAGGCAGGTGTCGTAGCGCTTGCCGTCATTGCGGCGTTTGTCTTCACCGCGTGGCCGCGTGAGTTGGTGGCTCTGGCCGCGGCATGTGTCCTGCTCATCAACCGCAAGATTTCGTCTGGAGACGTGCTGACCAAAGTCGACGGAAATCTGCTGATCCTCGTTATGGGCCTATTCGTGGTCAATGCGGCGATGGCTTCGACCGGACTACCTCAGATGCTGATCGAGGACGCCCGCGCCTTCGGTCTCGACCTGCATCACCCCGTGACCCTGCTGTGGATCGGTGCCGTGGTCAGCGACCTTGTGGGCAACAGTCCGGCCGTCATGCTGCTGGCGCCCATTGCGCATGGAGGCCCGGATCCCGACGGTATAGGTGCAGCGCTCGCGCTCGGCACAGGCTTTTCGAGCAATCTGTTGGTTTTCGGCAGTCTCGCCGGAATTATCGTTGTCGAACAGGCTGCCGCGCGTGGCATCCGCATATCCTTCAGCGAGTTCGCACGCGCCGGAATTCCAGTCACACTCGTTTGCATGACCGTCGCGACGATCTGGATCGTTGCGATGGGGCCATTATGATCTGGCGCGGATGGCTAGCATTGCCTGTCTGCAGATGCTTCCGGAATACTCCACAGTCCTGGAGGCGCGCCTATGTCCCAGCTTGCTACGTATGCCGATGACAAGCGACCGCAGGTCGGCATTCGCACCGTCGTATGAAATTCGGCTGGCGTGAACAGTCGTCGCGCTGCGAGGGTCTGGGCGGCAAGGTCCCTGATGCGTCAATTCCTTTTCCTGCTGTCTTCGAAAAATTCCCTGTTAATTGCATCCGGGGGTGCGCCGTAAGATGCTGTTATTTGCGCGGAATTTCGACTGAGCGCGGCGGGCGCAGGGCCGTCTTTTCGTAGAGGGTCCCTGTTTTTTCCCGCAGATCAGGGAATCTCGTCCCGGAGACCGGTTTGCGGCGCCTGCGTCCACCACCACGCGCCGCCAACATCTTGATTCTGCGTAACCTGCTGAAATGAAATCGGTTCTTAGCTCAAGCTGGAACACACCCGTGGCCTGACCAAGCGATCAGGTTCCGAAAAAAGTGCAACCAGCCGCACTCGGTCGTCGCTTGACTGAAGCGGCCGAGGCCGCCGGTGTCATTTTGTCAGAGGCTCAGCGCGGGTATCGAACCGTCCAGCCGGTAGCCGTCGACAGATGGTCGAAATGCTTGTCCAGGCCAGCGGTCATTCCATATGATTTCGCCTCTATCCAAAATATCGGCTCATGTGCATTGAAGTAGAACTCGACCGCTCCCCCAGATTTAGATTCGAAATATCCGCGGTAGCGGGGGTACGATACGTCCCTACCGAAAACCGAAAGCCACGAGCGCCAAAACAGCGGCAAGGTGGTTCGAAACCCGCTCATTCCAGGTGGCTCTTCTGCTTCATACGCGAAGTGCACATCTGAAAAGGCCACCGAGATGTGACGTTTGATTTCCTGAGCGCTGCCGAGCGGCTGCTTCTTAGGGTGTCGAATTGTGCAAGTGAGAACCATCTCGCGGTCTAATCCTGAGGGCTAGCCGCGGCCGTGCCGGGCCGTTTTGAAGCGCAGGCCATATCCAACCGCGGCAATCCAGCCGAGAACCAGCCTCTCTCAGCAAATTTGCCCAGCCGCCGGAATCATTCTCATTTGGGATCGTGAGGCATGCTCGATGTTTTTAGAGCTTCGCCACCGCCGGCGTCGGGCCGCCGCGCGCGCCGCCCTTGGCGATGCCGGGAGGAAACGCGGCGTCGATGCGCGCCACCATTTCCGGCGTGAGCCGGATGTCGGCGGCAGCGAGGTTCTCTTCGAGATATTTGATGCGGCGCGTGCCGGGGATCGGGATGACGTCGTCGCCCTTGGCGAGCAGCCAGGCGAGCGCCAGTTGGCCGGACGTCGCGCCGACCTCCTTGGCAAGCGCCTCGATCTTGCCGAGCAGAGCAACGTTGTGCGGTAGGGCTTCTTCCTGAAAGCGTTCGTTGCTTTGGCGATACGCGTCGCCGGCCGGCACGTCGGCGCGGCTGCGCACGGACCCGGCGAAGAACGCGTAGGAAAGCGGGCCGTAAGCGATGAGCGCGATGCCGAGTTCGCGGCACATCGGCAGGAAATCGGTCTCCGGCTCGCGCGTGAACATCGAGAACTCGGTCTGCAGCGCCGTCATCGGGTGCACGCTGTGCGCCTTGCGCACCTGCGCTTCGGTCGCATTGGAGATGCCGAGATTGCGCACCTTGCCCGCAGCGACGAGGTCGGCCATGGCGCCGATCGTGTCCTCGAGCGGCGCATTGTCCGGGATCATGTGAAGGTAGTAGAGGTCGATCACATCGGTCTTCAGGCGAGCGAGGCTCTCGTCGCACTCGCGCTTTATGCTGGCCGGATGGCCGTCGATAACCGTCTTGCCCTCAGGGGTGCGGCGAATGCCGCATTTTGTGGAAAGCACGACATCGCGGCGGCGGGTGCCCAGCACGGCGCCCAGGAAGCTTTCGCTCTTGCCCTCGCCGTAGATCGCCGCGCTGTCGATGAAGTTGAGGCCGAGTTCGAGCGCCCTGTCGAACATCGCCACAAAATCCGCGTCGTTCGGATCGAACAGGCGGTTGGTGCCGAGGCCAAGTCGCGAGACGTTAAGGCCGGAGCGGCCGAGCGGGACTTTCTTCAACATGGAACGCTTCCTGGCTCTTGAGAGGGCGATTGTTGGACAGGTGGTGTGGGGCTGACTGAGTATAGCAGAATGGCGCCGGAGTCTGACCTGTTCTCGCGGGACGATCCAGATGCGCCAGGCAGCCACGCAAGCCGAATGTCGGGCCGCCAGCCGCTTCGTCACCGGGGAGATGCCTTGCGATCGCCCCGCGACACCTGATTAGATATGTCGAAGCCGGATCCCGGCGTCCGTATCCTGCATCCCCGTGCGACAAGTCATGACCCCGACTGCCAGTGAACCCGACATCGTGCTGCTGCATGCCGCCGGCAGCCTGCGGAACGCGCTGACGGAGGTCGGCCTCGCGTTCGCGGCAGCGACAGGTATCGCGGTGCAAGGAAAGTACGGACCTTCCGGGCTGCTCAAGGACGAGATCGCGGGCGGCGCAAAGGCCGAAGTCTTTGCCTCGGCCAATATGGAACATCCGGAGGCGCTCGCGAAGGGCGGCTATGGCGGCCCCGTGATTCTGTTCGCGCGCAACCGGATGTGTGCTCTGGTGCGTCCTGGCTTGTCGGTTGGTCCGGACGACCTGCTCGATCATATGCTCGACATGCAGGTGAAACTCGGGACCTCGACCCCTGTCGCCGACCCGTCCGGCGACTATACGTGGGAGATTTTCCGCCGCGCCGAAGCGGTCCGCCCGGGATCGTTCGCGGCGCTCGACCGCAAGGCACTGAAACTGACCGGCGGCGCGGTCCGCGCAACCTCGCCTGACGACCGCAACCCCTATGGCGCGCTGATCGCCGAAGGCAAGGCCGACATCCTCCTGAACTACCGGACAGCCGTCCGCGTTGCCGCACAGGAGAACCCGGGGCAGCAGGTCGTGGAATTGCCGGCCGCGCTCGCCGTCGGCGCGAATTACGGTATGACGGTTACGCCCTCGGCATCGCCTGCGGCATGCCGCTTCGCAATGTTCATCATGTCGGAAGCCGGGCAGCGCATCCTCGCCGGTCATGGCTTCGATGCTCCGGCGCTAGTGGAGCGGATTTGACATTCGCTACCCACCCAGCCGCGGGCTCGCAAAGCGAATGTCAAATCCAAAGCTCCACTAGGATTCAATATTTGCTAGTGGTCCTTTGATTCTAACATTCGCAAATCAGCCTGCCGAGAAGGGAGGCGAATGTTAGAATCGGACCACTAGCATAGATACAGTCACCCGATCGCCGCCTGCTCTGAAGCAGCGGCGCTAGGTGCGTTGGTGACGATTGGTCGGGCTGTCGAATACGCAACCCGCGACGCCGCCAAACCTCGAAAATTGCGCTTGCATGTCGATCGCAAAAGTCGTTTTTGAAACATCGTTGCAAAATATCTTGCCGCACCTGTCCGGCCGATCTGCCGATCGTCGCGGGAGGCGGCTCGCCAATCGATGAAACAGGGGCAGAGAATGGTTGGATTACGTGTGCTCAAGCGGCGCCGGCAGGTGTCGGGCGATCTTATCGAGCGGTTTCGCGGCCTGCCGGTCGCAAATGTCAGCGACTCCATGGCGCGCATGTCGGCCGGTGGCGCGCGGTTGCGGCCCATGCACAGGCAAGGCGTTCTGGCAGGGCCCGCGCTGACCGTGAAGACGCGCCCGGGCGACAACCTGATGATTCACAAAGCGCTCAATATCGGCGCGCCCGGCGACATCGTGGTGGTCGACGGCGGCGGCGACCTCACCAACGCGCTGATCGGCGAGTTGATGATCTCCTACGCCATCCAGCGCGGCCTCGGAGGCATCGTCGTTTATGGGGGCGTACGCGATGCCAGGTGGATCCGTGAGCACGACTTCCCGGTGTTTGCGGCGGGCGTGACCCATCGCGGCCCTTACAAGGACGGACCGGGCGAGATCAACGTACCGATCGCCATCGAGGGAATGGTGATCGAGCCGGGCGATCTTGTGCTCGGCGACGATGACGGGCTGTTGTGCGTGCCTTTCGACAATGCCGAGACGATCTACGCGGCAGCGCGGGCCAAGCAGCAGGCGGAGGAGAAGCAGATGGCCGCCATCCTGGAAGGCCGGAGCGATCGTTCCTGGGTCGATGCCACGCTTACCCGCCTCAACTGTCCGATCGAGAGCTAGACAGACCAAGGCTGCAGCGACGTTCAGCTGCTCGAGCGCTCAAGCTGCAGCCATGCGCTCCCCGTCAGCAAAAAACGAAACGTCATTTCATTTTTTGCTTGCAATGGCGTTTCGAAATGTTAAGAGCGCAAGAGCCCGCATTATGGGGATGCGTGCTCAAGCTGAAGAGACGCCCTAGCGTCCGGAGCGGGGAGAGGGAGAGACGGCGGAGATCATGCCTGGCACGATTATCGTCACCGGCGCAGCACTGGCCGCACCTGCCATGGAGGTCGCCGCCCGTCACGGTGCGCGGGTCATCACGATCAAGCCTTATACGCCGCCCGCGGAAATCGCCCGCCTCGCCGTCGCTGAAAGCGCCGACGCGATCATCGTCCGCGCAGCCCATGTCACCGACGAGGTGATCGGTGCAGCCTCCACGCTGAAGGTGATCGTCAAGCATGGCATCGGCGTCGACACGATCGACGTCGCCAGCGCCACGCGCCGTGGCATACCCGTTCTGATCACCCATGGCGCTAATGCGCAATCCGTCGCCGAACATGCCTTCGGGTTGATGTTCGCGGTGACGCGCCGGATCGCGCATCTCGACAGCCGCATGCGTGCGGGACATTGGGACAAGGCGGACAGTTTTGGGGCCGAACTCTCCGGCAAGGCGCTGGGCATCGTCGGGCTCGGCAGTATCGGCAGCGCGCTGATCGAACTCGTCAGGCCGCTGAGGATGACGGTGCGCGGCTATGATCCATATTTCCGGGGGAGCATCGCGAATGTCGAGATCGTCGGCGATCTCGATGCGCTCGCGAGCGCGAGCGACATCGTTAGCCTGCATGTTCCGCTGACCGAGCAGAACCGCAACATGTTCGATGCCCGGCGTATCGGCCTGATGAGGTCCGGAGCGATCCTGATCAACACAGCCCGCGGCGGCCTCGTCGACCATGACGCCCTGGCGACAGCCTTGACGACGGGCCGCCTGAGCGGCGCGGGACTGGATTGCTTTCCGCAGGAACCGCCCGTTGAGAACCCGCTCGCGGCCCTGCCCAATGTCGTCATGACGCCGCATGTGGGCGCGAACACCGGGGAGGCTGCGGAACGCGTCGGCCTCCGCGCCATCCAGCAGGCGCTCGATGTGATCGAGGGCAGGCCGTTCGATCCCCGCGCCAATGTCAATCCTGACTATGCGGCCGCGGCCTAAGCATCGCTCCGACGCTAAACCGAAAATCAATTCACGAAAGATGGAGGAAAACACGTGAAGCACACGATGAAACACACGACGCGAATACTATCGGTTCTGGCTCTGGCGCTCGGCCTTTGCGCCGGAGCCCAGGCCCAGCAATATCCGACCAAGCCGATCCGGCTTATCGTGCCGTTCCCGCCGGGCGGTGGCACCGATGTCGTCGCGCGCGTCCTCGCGCAGAATATGGGCGAAGCCACCGGCTGGACCATCGTGGTCGACAACAGGCCGGGGAGCGGCGGCAGCGTCGGCCTGAGTTCCGCCGGGCGTGCGCCTGCTGACGGCTATACGATCGTGCTGGCCCAGAATGCCAACCTCGTCATCAATCCGATCCTCGGCAGGGCGAACTACGATCCGATCAAGGATTTCGCGCCGATCGGCCTCGCCGCCGCGGCGCCGCAGGTTCTGGTGGTCGCGAAGGATTCGCCGCTGAAGACGGTCGATGACCTTCTCGCCGCCGCAAAAGCCAAGAACGGCGCGCTGACTTTCGCCTCGCCGGGCATCGGCACGAGTTCCCATCTCGCTGGCGAACTGCTCCAGCAGCTCACGGGCGTGAAGTTCCTTCACGTGCCCTACAAGGGCGCGGCCCAGGCGCTCCCCGACCTTCTTGGCGGGCGCGTCGATATCTACACCTCGTCGCTTCCGTCCGCGATGGCGCAGATCAAGGAAGGGGCGTTGCGCCCGATTGCGCTGTTCGCGACCGAGCGCTCCCCGGACCTGCCGGATGTCCCGACTTTCGAGGAGGCCGGCATCAAGAATTCCGACGCCTCCACCTGGTGGGGTCTCGCAGCGCCGGCGGGCACGCCAGAGGCGATCATCACGCGCCTCAACGCAGAGCTCAACCGCGTGCTCCAGATGCCGGACACTCAAAAGAGGCTGCGCGCGGCCGGCGCCGCAGCGATCAGCAGCACGCCCGAGCAATTCGCAGCGCTGATCAAATCGGACGTCCCGAAATGGACGCAGGTCGTCAAGGCCGCCAACATCAAGGTCGGCGAATAGCAATATGCAAGGGGGCGTCGGTGGAACGGCGCCCCTTTTGACAAGGACTGTTGCGCGGGCCGCGATGTTCGCGCATCAGAACCGAGGCCGGATACAACCGAAGGGACCCGGTGCATCGAGGCTGCGAAGACCATGGCGGAACGAAAGAGAAAAGCGCGCCCCAAGCTCGAAGGCGTGGCATCGGCGGACAGGCTGTTGACGGTGCTGACGGCGTTCCGCCGCGGCGACGATGCTCTGGAGCTGACCGAGCTCGCGCAACGCACGCAGCTTGTGAAAAGCACAATCATGCGGCTGTGCATCTCGCTGGAACGCTTCGGCCTTATGGAGCGACTGGATGACGGTCGCTATCGCCTCGGCACCGAGATCGCCCGGCTGGGCTCGGTCTATATCCAGTCCTTTGCGCTTGAATCCCATGTGATGCCGGCGCTCGAGACCCTCGTGGCGGCATCGGGGGAAACGGCCTCGTTCTATATCCGCCGGGGGGACCGCCGGCTTTGCCTGTTCCGCGTCGATTCTCCGTCATTGTTGCGCATGCATGTGAGACCCGGCGATCTCAGGCCGATGGACGGCTCCTCGATTGCGCAGGTGCTGCGTCGCTTCGATCCCGCCAGCATCTCGGATGAAGATGACGTCGCCGAGCCGATTTATTCCAGCGGCGTGACCGATCCGCATGTTGCCTCGATGGCGATGCCGGTTTTCGGCGCCGGTGGGCGCCTCCTCGGTGCGCTTGCCGTTACGGGGCCGGCATCACGACTGACCAAAGAGCGGGGCGTCCAGATCGCCTCCACGCTGAAGGCATCGGCCGAGGTCCTCACGAACGCACTTGGCGGCGCGCTGCGCGGCTGACAAATCGCCGAACGCTTCGCACGGACAGCCAATGGCATGGACCGGCGCGCGCCGACCCGGCACATGAGTTCGTCGGCAGCGGCAGAAATCCCGGACGAGCCGTGCTAAAAATCGCTCCGCTCCCATGCGATTTGTTCGCTATAGCGTTTTCGAGCGACGGCCTGCCCTGGTCTTGACCAGGTGGATCCCGGTTCGCATCAAGAAAACGCGTTAAATGCAAACAAATGGAACTCCGGCTTTGATTTCGTCAAAAGCCGGAATTCCATGACAACGGCCGTAAAGACCCGAAAGGATTACCGCGTGAACGACCAGTCCGCCCCGACCGACTACAAGCTCCTGATCGAACGCAATGTCGACGTGCCTGTGCGCGACGGCGCCGTATTGAAGGCGGACGTCTTCCGGCCGGACGATGGTGGAAAATTTCCGGCGATCCTCAATCTCGGCCCTTACCAGAAGGACAAGCTCTGGCTCACCCCGCCGACGCTCGAAGAGCCGCAAACCCCCAATGCCAACTGGGAAACGGTGACGCCGGAATGGTGGGTGCCGCGCGGCTACGCCGCGGTGCGTGTTGATGGCCGCGGCTCCGGTCGCTCGCCCGGCCAGGCCGATCCGTGGTCGATAGGCGAAGCGGTGGACTTCTACGACGCGATCGAGTGGGCGGCGTCACAGCCGTGGTGCAACGGCAATGTCGGACTCTCCGGCATCTCCTATTATGCGATCAACCAGTGGTTCGTTGCGAACCTCAAGCCGCCGTCCCTCAAGGCGATCATCCCGTGGGAAGGCTTCGCGGACATGTATCGCGATGCGATGTTCCATGGCGGGATACTCAATGTCTTCATGACCAACTGGTTCACCGCGCATTTTATGCATCACCAGCTCGGCCGCGCCTCGCAGCTTGGGCCTGACCGCTGGCAGAAGAACATCCTGCAGTTCTGGGTCGGCAACAATCTCGACAGCGGCGCCTTCAAGGGTGCGCAGGCGCAGTGGGACCAGATCGAGGTGCCGTTCTATTCGGTCGGAAACTGGACCGGGTTCGGGCTGCATATGCGCGGCAACACTGAAGCGTTTATGCGCTCGAAGGCGAAGCACAAGAAGCTGCGGATGCACACCGGCTCGCACGTGCATGCGTTCTACACGGACGAGGGCAAGCAGGATCAGCTCCGCTTCTTCGACTACTGGCTCAAGGGCATCGACAACGGCATCATGAGCGAGCCGCCGGTGAAGCTCGCGATCCGCAAGGGTAAGGACGAGATCGAGTGGCGGCACGAGAATGAATGGCCGCTCGCGCGTACGCAGTGGACAAAGTTCTACTTCGATCTCTCGCCGGCTCCTGCGGGCCAACCTGAAAACGCGGCGAAGCTTGTCGGCGCAAACCCGGAAACCACGTCGTCGCGCTCTTACGTCTGTTCGCATCTCGGCACGATGGGCTCGACGTCTGCGGCCTCCTCGCAGGTGATGGGTGGCGGCGGCATTCGTCCGAACATGGGCGTCGCGCTGGAGACGCCTCCCTTGCCGGCCGATGTCGAGGTCACCGGACCGTTGGCGGCAAGCTTCTGGGTCTCGAGCGAGACCGAGGACATGGATCTCTTTCTCACGCTCCGGCACTTCGACGAGAACGGCGAGGAAGTGATGGAGACCGGCCAGCAGGGCGCGCCGGTGCCGGTCGCGAAGGGCTGGCTGCGCGTGTCGCATCGCGAACTGGACGAGACCATGTCGCTGCCCTACCGGCCGTATCACAAGCACACGCGGCGGCTGTATCTGACGCCCGGCGAGGTCGTGAAGGTCGACGTGGAAATCTGGCCGACCTCGATGGTGTTCAAGAAGGGGCACCGCATCAGGCTCGACGTGCAACCGCGGGACGGCGTCGGCAGCGCCGGCTACATGCACTATCACGCCGACTACAACACCGGGAAAAACACCGTCTACGCCGGCGGCAAATACGAATCCTACCTGCTGCTGCCGGTCATTCCGTCGAAGACCTGACCAGCAATGTGAACGGGAGTCCTGGCGGGCCAATGCCAGCCGGGACTCTCGGCTTGGTCGGAGCGCTGCTGTGAGCCGGCAGGCAAAAAAGGCTGGCCCCCGTCCAATCCGGCTGGCTCACCACGCGCAGCTGATCCGTTGATCCTGCATAGCTTGCTGAAGTGAAATCGGGTCCTGGCTCGCACTGGAACACAACCGGTGCGGCAGCTGAGCCGAGAACGGATGGCTATCGCGCAGCGCAAGCCCAAGCGCCGCAGCGGTTTGCGGCAATTCGGCAAGGTCGCCCGATGCGATTCCGCCAATGTGGTAGCGGCGCATCACCTTTCCAGGAAATAATACGCCATCGGCGCGCAGCGGCGCGGGCGGGTCGTTGCCACGACTGCGCCGGTTTTCGGACATGATGTGCCACTAACCGGCAGACACCTCCAGCCGCTCCATCAGGCGCTGAATGCAGTCGTGAATTTGGCGAACCTGAAGTTGGCGAAACCAATGGCGGCTGCGGTCGCTGCGGAGCACTTGCGTCAGGCGGAACAGCGCTATGAGCGACCCAGTCAGGTCGGCGAGCCGAGGAGCTGCCGCACTATCAATCGTAGCCCCCTGCTACAACGAGTGCGGCAACATCGACGAACTTTACCGGCGCGCTACGGCGGCATGCCGAGAGCATGTCGGTGACTCCTACGAGATCGTGCTCGTTAACGACGGCTCCACCGACGATACACGTCAAAGAATGATAAGCATCGCGGAGCGCGACCCCCACGTCGTGGCGATCGATCTCGCGCGCAATTACGGTCACCAGATTGCCCTGACCGCAGGCCTGGATCGCTGCCGCGGCGAACGCGTGCTGATCGTCGATGCCGACCTTCAGGACCCGCCCGAACTCCTGGGCCCGATGATGGCCAAGATGGATGAGGGCTACGATGTTGTCTACGGGCTGCGGCAGGCGCGCGAGGGTGAGAGCTGGTTCAAGCGCTCTTCAGCTTCGTTCTTTTATCGCCTGCTGCAGAACCTCTCGGATGTCGAGATTGCGGTCGATGCCGGCGACTTCCGTCTCTTGAGTCGGCGGGCGGTGGATCATCTGAACGGGATGCCCGAGCGCTATCGCTTCATTCGCGGAATGGTGAGCTGGATCGGGCTCAGGCAATGCGCGTTTCCGTACAAGCGCCAGCGGCGATCTTCCGGCACAACGCACTATCCGCTCCGCAAGATGGTTCTTCTGGCGCTGGATGCCATGACCAGCTTTTCGGTGATTCCGCTGCGCTTCGCGTCGCACCTCGGACTTGTCTTCGGGCTGCTCGGCTTTGTGATGCTCGCCTATACGCTCGGCGCGTGGGCCATGGGAAAGGTGATCACGGGCTGGACCAGCCTTGCCGCCATCATGCTCATCACGGGCAGTGTCCAATTGCTCGTTCTGGGCATCTTCGGCGAGTACCTCGGACGCCTGTATATGGAGGCCAAGGGGCGACCCCTCTACATCGTCAATGCCATCGTCGCAGCCCATGACGCACCGGTAGCAGCTCCGTCACGAGGGAGGTCGGCTGAACGGCAATCCGCCGATCCCGGCGCGGAAGATCGGCGGTACCGTCCGGTGCTGGCTCACAGCCAAACCGCCGCACGGACTGCGCTCCGTCAGGACGAACATGCCAGGCTGCCGCCTGCGGCGAGTTCAATAGCTCCCATCAAATAGTCGTCATCAGCCGCGTCCCACCACGCGCAATGAATGGCGATCTGTCGCAGGGCAAGCCTGATTGCCTGCTGCGTCAGGCCAATGCCGGCTGATGATTTCCCGGGGGTGCTGGCGTCGCTCCCGCTTGAACACGGTGCCGCTGCGGAGCACTCGGCCCACCTCCCCCACGCCCATTGCCGTTGGCGGGTTCTTGCCTCAGACTGCGGGCTGGCGTGAACCTTGCGTAAGCCGAACCTTGCGTGATCCTTGCGGGCACTGACGACACCGGAGCCGCCTTGCGTTCCGGTCCGAAGCGGTAGTGTGAGGGGCCGATTGCCGTCGTCTGATTGCAGCAACTGATGTCTTGTGAAGCAGACGGTCTCTGATCGGCCGATCTTCAAAGCTGGGGGAAGGTTGTCATGGCAATTGCGACGAAGGCGAGATGTTCGACGGCCGCGGTGCTGACCGCATTGACGTTGTCGTCCGGTTTGATGGCTATCTCGCCGGCATCTGCCCAAACGGTGGTCGCGGTGATGAATTCGGGGCTGCGCGTCCTCGACCCGATCGTGAGTTCCGCTGCGATCACGAACACCCATGGCTTCATGATCTACGACACGCTGCTGGGCACGGACGAGAAGTTCGAGATCCGCCCGCAGATGGCCGAGAAGTGGGAGATTTCGCCCGACAAGAAGACCTACACCTTCACCTTGCGCGACGGCCTCAAATGGCATGACGGCGCGCCGGTGACGGCCGAGGACTGCGTCGCGTCCATCAAGCGATGGGGCGCGCAGGACATCATGGGGCAGCTCCTCATGGGCATGGTCTCCGAGATGAAGGCCGTCGATGCCAGGACCTTCACCATCGTGCTCAAAGAGCCGACCGACATGGTGCTCCCGGCTCTGGCCAAGATCGGGACCCGCACGCCGTTCATGATGCCGAAGCGGCTGGCGGAAACACCGCCGGCGCAGCAGATCAAGGAGCACATCGGTTCGGGGCCGTTCAAGTTCGTGGCCTCCGAGTTCAAGCCCGGCCTCAAGGTGGTCTACGTCAAGAAGGAAGACTACGTGCCGCGCAAGGAACCGCCGAGCTGGACCGCCGGCGGCAAGGTCGTCAAGGTCGACCGCGTCGAATGGGTCGCGATGCCGGACCCGCTGACGGCGGCGAACGCGCTCATCAACAAGGAAATCGATTACATCGAGACGCTGCCCTACGATCTCCTGCCGATGTTCAAGGGCAACGCGGACACCCAGACCGAGATCCTCAACGAGCTCGGGCTCTGGACCTACTACCGTTTCAACTTCACCTATCCTCCGTTCAACAACAGACTGGTGCGTCAGGCGGCGATGTACGCCGTCGGGCAGGAAGACCTGCTGGAAGCGATGGTGGGGAACAAGGAGTATTACAAGACCTGCGTCGCGGTGTTCGGCTGCGGAACGCCCTATGAGAGCAAGTACGGCGCCGACATGCTCGTGCCGGCAAATCCGCAGAAGGCGCGCGAACTCTTGAAGCAGGCGAACTACAAGAACGAGCCTGTCATCATCCTGCATCCGACCGACAATCCGGGCGTCACCACGCAGCCGATCGTGATCGCCGATGCGCTGCGCAAGGCCGGCTTCAATGTCGACCTGCAGTCGATGGACTGGCAGACGGTGACCATCCGCCGCGCCAACCGCAATCCGCCCGGCAAGGGCGGATGGGCGATCCACGCGACCACCGGTCCGCTGATCGGCATTACCGATCCGCTGCGCAATCAGGCGGTGGCGACCAATGGCGCGAAGGCATGGTTCGGCTGGCCGGACTTTCCCGAGATCGAAAAGCTGCGGGCAGAGTTCGCGGTGACGACCGATCAGGCCAAGCTCAAGGAGATTGCGGAGAAGATCCAGCGGCTGGTGATCGACGAGGGCGTGGTGGTGCCGATGGGGCAGGTGGTGAGCCCGTCGGCGCGCGGTGCGCATCTGAGCGGCGTCCTCAAATCGCCGGTGCCGATCTTCTGGAACATCGAGACCGCGAAGAAGTGAGGGCAGGGCACAAGTAGCCAGGGTCCGGCGCGATGCTCACTTATGTGTTGGGACGGCTGGCGGCCACCATTCCCGTCATGGGAGTGGTGGCGCTCGTGGTCTTCGCCATCCTGCGGCTGACGCCGGGCGATCCGGCCGCGATCATCGCGGGAGACAGCGCCACCAATGAACAGCTGGAGCAGATCCGCCTCCAGATGGGGCTTGATGAGCCGGTCTATGTGCAGTTCGCGCTCTGGATAGGGCAGATCCTGCGCGGCGATCTCGGCACCTCGCTGATCTCGGGCGTGCCCGTGTCTGGCATGATTGTCGAACGCATCGGGCCGACGCTCGCGCTCAGCACGACCATCATCCTGTTCAGCGTCACGGTCGCTATCCCGCTCGGCGTGATCGCGGCCTGGAAGCGCGGAACGCTGATCGACCGCGCGGTGAGCGCCGCGTCTGTGCTCGGCTATTCGCTGCCGGTCTTCGTCACCGGCTATCTGTTGATCCTTCTGTTCGCGATGCAGTTGCGCTGGCTCCCGGTGCAGGGGTTCGTGCCGCCGAGCGAAGGCCTGTGGCCTTTTCTGCAGCGGCTGATCCTGCCGACGCTCGCCCTCGGCGGCGCCTATATCGCGCTGATCGCCCGCATCACCCGCACCAGCGTGCTCGAAGTGATGGGCGAGGACTACATCAGGACCGCGCGCGCAAAGGGTGCGAGCGAGACTTCGGTGCTGCTGCGCCATGCGCTGCGCAACGCCGCGGTGCCGATCGTCACCATCATCGGCGTCGGCATCACCAATCTGGTCAGCGGCGTGGTGGTGACGGAATCGGTGTTCAACTATCCCGGCCTCGGGAGGCTGGTGGTCGAAGCGGTGCTGGCGCGGGACTACCCCGTGATCCAGGGCGTCATCCTGCTGTTTGCCTTCGTTTACATCCTGATCAATCTGATGATCGACCTGCTCTACACCGTTCTCGACCCAAGGATTCGTTACTGATTTTCCCCACGTGGGAGGCACGCCCGTAATGGCGGAAGTCAACGAAGCGTCGGCAGTCCGCGACGCCGCATTGTTGCCGGCCAGCGATCCGGAGGCGTCCCGGTCCCGGTTCGACGAGATGAAGGATACGCTCGCCAGCGCACCCGTGCTTGCGGCGCTCGCGATCCTTGCCATCATCGCGCTTGCGGGCATCCTGGCGCCGCTGTTGTGGACGAGCGATCCGCTCGCGCTCAATCCACGCCTGCGGTTGCGGCCGGAGTCGGCCGCGCATTGGCTGGGCACCGACCCGTTCGGTCGCGACATGTATTCGCGCGTCCTTTACGGCGCACGCATCTCGTTGCTGGTCGGCCTCGCCGTCGCGGTCGTGAGCGTCGCCATCGGCCTGCTCCTGGGCCTCGTCGCGGGATACTTCCGCCTGCTCGACGCCATCATCATGCGGATCATGGACGGGGTCATGGCCATCCCCGGCATCCTGCTGGCGATCGCGCTTGTCACGCTGTCGGGCGCAAGCCTCCTCACCGTGGTGGTTGCGATCGCGGTGTCGGAAATTCCGCGCGTCGTGCGCCTGGTGCGCAGCGTGATCCTCACCGTGCGCACCGAGCCTTATGTCGAAGCGGCCATCGCACTCGGAACCCCGACCCCGGTCATCCTGCTGCGCCATATGGTGCCCAACACCGTGGCGCCGCTGATCGTGCAGGGGACATTCATCTTCGCCGCGGCGATGCTGACCGAAGCTGGCATGAGCTTTCTCGGCGTCGGGCTGCCGCCGGAGGTTCCATCCTGGGGTAACATCATGGCGGAGGGCCGCACCTACTTCCAGCTAAGGCCGGGCCTCATCCTTTATCCCGGCCTGCTGCTGGCGCTGACCGTGCTGAGCGTCAATGTGCTCGGTGACGCGCTGCGCGATGCGCTCGATCCGAGGCTGGCGCGCAGGCTATGACAGACCCGGTTCTTCACATCGACGGCCTGTCGGTCCGCACGGCCGGTGCCCGTTCGTCGCGCCGCATCCTCGACAATGTCAGCTTCGAGGTCCGTCAGGGCGAGACGGTCTGCGTCGTCGGCGAGTCGGGTTCGGGAAAATCCGTCACTGCTCTGTCGACGATGGGCCTGCTGCCGCGCGGCAGCCTCGCCGCGGACGACGGAATCTTGCGGGTGATGGGCGAAGACGTTCTGCGCGCGGACGAGCAGCGGATGCGCGAGTTGCGCGCGACGCGCATGTCGATGGTGTTCCAGGAACCGATGACCGCGCTGAACCCCGTCGAGCCGGTCGGCGTCCAGATCGACGAGGTGCTGCGGCTGCATACGAAGCTCGCCCGCGCGGAGCGCCGCGAGCGCGTGCTCGACATGCTCGACGCCGTTCATCTGCCCGATGTCGGCAGCATCTACGCGGCCTATCCTCACCAGCTATCGGGCGGCCAGCGCCAGCGCATCGTGATCTCGATGGCGCTCATCCTGCGGCCCAAGCTGCTGATCGCGGACGAGCCTACGACTGCCCTCGACGTGACGACGCAGAAGCAGATCCTCGCGCTGATCCGCGAATTGCAGGAGAAGAACGACACTGCCGTGATGTTCATCACGCATGACTTCGGCGTGGTGTTCGAGATCGCCGACCGCATCGTGGTGATGAATGGCGGCCGCGTTGTCGAGCAGGGCGGGCGGGACGAAATTCTGGCGCGCCCGCGCGAGCCCTATACGCGGATGCTGGTGACGTCGGTGCCGAGCCTCGTGCCGCATCCGCGCAGCGCGCCGGGCGGCAAGGCCGTGCTCGACGTGGCCGCCCTCAACAAGACTTATGTCGAAAACCGGTTCCTGGGGCGCAGGCGCACGGTGCCGGCGGCGCAGGACGTGACCTTCTCGGTGCGGCGCGGCGAGATCGTGGGCATCGTCGGCGAGTCGGGTTCGGGCAAGTCCACCGTTGCGCGCTGCATCGTGCGGCTGGTGGAAGCAAGCTCGGGCGCCATCCGCGTCAATGGCAGCGACATTCTTGACGCCGCGGGGAGGCCGCTGCGCGCGCTGCGCCGGCACTTCCAGATCGTCTTTCAGGATCCCTACCGCTCGCTCAATCCGCGCAAGCGCGTCGGCGACTCGCTGCTGGAGGGCGTGCTGAACTTCGGCGTGCCGAAGGAGCGGGCCTTGAAGCGGGTGGAGGAACTGCTGCGTCTTGTCGGCCTCGATCAGTCGGTCATGCAGCGCTACCCGCACCAGTTCTCCGGCGGCCAGCGCCAGCGTATCTGCATCGCGCGCGCCATCGCCGTCGAGCCGGA
>Ga0182739_1001030_pt1 | contig 30784 bp, 20 predicted proteins | sample eDN5th30CBELigBY_FD_128873 | JGI IMG/M metagenome (GOLD analysis project Ga0182739, IMG submission 128873) | Enriched backyard soil microbial communities from Emeryville, California, USA - eDNA 5th pass 30_C BE-Lig BY (version 2) (version 2) | ecosystem: Environmental > Terrestrial > Soil >... | reverse complement strand
TTCCCCAAATGCTGGGTTGGGCGATGGTATTAATGGCCCCCATTTTATGGGCTCAAGTGGATTTTATCAACCCTCTCATAGTTTGGTCAGCGCTTATCGGGTAAATGACGCAGGGCTCCCACTGCTTGATGATGATTATTCCGCCGATGATATTTTGCCTCATTCATCTACGGGCTCATCTGTTCTTTATAATGCACCAGTGGATCCTCGCCTCGATCATTCTTTCGGTCGTCCAGGGGTTCCTTATCTTGATTGGGGCGTGCATCAAGGTGACACGTGGATTAGGAATGTGAGCAATGGTGGGCCGTATATCAACAAAAAAGCGATGTTTAAGAAGTCTGAGCAGGGCAGTCTGTCCAGCACCTCCGGCCGCCCGTTCCTCAATGCAAACAACTATCGCAAGTTCAAGTTAAGCCATGTTATTCTTTGGCTAGCCGAGTGCGAAGCAGAGGTCGGGACACTCGCCGAAGCCACACGGCTCGTAAACCTCATCCGCAATCGGGCAAAACAATCTGAAGTAGTGCGATTTGACGATGGAAGTCCCGCCGCAAACTACAAGGTTGGACTGTACGGGGAGGACTTCCCAACACGTGAGTATGCAAGAAAGGCCATTCAGCATGAAATACGTATTGAGTTGGCAATGGAAGGTTACCGATTCTTCGATTTGGTAAGGTGGGGTATCGCAGGCGAAACGTTGAACAGGTACTTTCAGGTGGAAGGCGCGGTCATGGAGCACCTGAGAGATAAGTCTTTTTCGGTAGGACAACACGAAATTTGGCCAGTCCCTCAACGACAAATCGATCTCTCAGTAAAAGAGGGCACATCTGTTTTATCGCAAAACCAAGGGTATTGAGCAAAAAACACAAGCCGTCCCTTTGATAAATTATATGTTAAAACTGCAAAAAATAAGTCACATGACTCACTTAAAAGTGTTTACGCTTTGTATTAACTCAATTTTATTTGTCATTTTCCTGTTCGGATGCCAAAGAAAAAAAGAAGGTGCGGGAGACAACCAAGCGGTTAATGAGGTCAGCAGACTTGAGAATTTCAACGATTGGGGAATATATCGTGGAGATAAAAAGGCCACTCAATACTCGGAACTCGACCAGATCAATGCCGAAAATGTCCATTTACTTAAAAAGGCTTGGGAATATCAGTATGAGGGTGAACCGGAAAGCCCCGGGATATACAGCAATCCCATCATCGTGGATGGATTGCTCTATTTCAACACTCCAAGCATGAAGACAGTCGCCTTGGATGCGGCTACAGGCGAAGAAGTGTGGGTATTCGACCCTGCCGAGTACAATGACGGAACAGTTATCCGTAGCCGGTCCCGTGGTCTCGTTTATTGGGAAGATAGAAATGGAAATAATCGTCGGATTTTCAATTCTGTGAAAGATCGAGTTTATGCGGTGGACGCGGAAACGGGTAAACTTATTGAGCCGTTTGGTCAAGTTGAAGGAAGTAAATTTATCGATCTGCGTCATAATCTTCCCGTTGCGCCAGAAATCGCAGACATTGAAATCACGACACAAGGAGTGGTTTACAAAGACTACCTGATTATCCCAGGGCGCCAGCACGAAGGAAACTCCGCGACGCCGGGAGACATAAGGGCGTATAATGCTTTGACGGGTGAATTTGAATGGATATTCAATACCATCCCGTTGCGAGGACAATTTGGATATGACACCTGGGAGTGGGAAGATGACATGCGGTACGGTGCTGCCAACCCTTGGGGAGGATTGACGGTCGATGAAGAACGAGGTTGGGTATTCGCTTCTACTGGTTCTGCTGCCGGAGATTTTATCTACGGCGGCTCCAGAAAAGGGGAGAACCTGTTTGCAAATTGCGTCTTGGCGCTCGACGCAACAACCGGTGAACGGATATGGCACTATCAAGTTATTCATCATGACATTTGGGACTATGACTTACCTCCATCGCCAATGCTGGTTACGACCACAACTGATGAAGGAACAAAAGATGTTGTCGTTCAAATGGGCAAAGTTCCCTTTATGTTTATTCTTGACCGCGATACGGGACACCCCGTGTTTCCAGTGGTGGAAATGCCGGTGCCATCATTTGGGGGGGTGCCGGGAGAACAACCTCATCCCACACAACCGTGGCCTATAAAACCACCTCCATTGGTCCGAACAGCTATGTATGAATCAGATATAACGGATATCACGCCTGAATCCCATGCATTCGTACTTGAGCAGTTCAAAAAATATAGAACCGGACCAGTATACACGCCAGCAAGCGTGGAAGGAACTATCACAACACCGGGAATACATGGGTCAGTGGAGTGGCCAGGGGGTGCTTATGACCCTGCCACAAATGTGGTTTTCGTTGCAGTCAATGAGCTCCCGACTGTGCACACCCTCACTCCGATAGCTCCCGATAACCCCACAATAGAAATGTCCTCGGTTCAACAGGGAGCAGCGATATATAATACCAACTGTGCACACTGTCACGGAATCGATAAAGTAGGCAATCCACCGTTCCCTCCTTTAACTAATTTGAAACGAGATGGTAGTGAAGTGAAACAGCTTTTGAGAAACGGTTATGGAGAAATGCCAGCATTCCCTAACTTTTCTGATGACGAAGTAGACAATATAATCGCCTACCTGAATGACAACACAACTGCTAAGCGCACAGTCGACGTGGCGCCAACTGACCATGTGGAAAACGCGCCTGTATGGAGTGGTACGGGATCTGGCGGAGACTGGAAAACGACAACCCCCCAATATATAAATCGCGCCGGATTCTTTGTGGACCATATGGGATTCCCAGCCATTAAACCGCCATGGGGGCAGCTTATTGCTGTCGACATCGCAAAAGGGGAAATCCTGTGGAAGGTTCCGTTGGGGGAATACCCTGAGCTGGTGAAAATGGGAATCCGTAACACCGGGACAGAAGTCTTTGGCGGTCCGGTCGTTACTGCCGGTGAAATCGTGTTTATTGCGGGAACTCCAGATGAAAAAATCCGGGCATTTAGCAAGCATAATGGTGCCTTGCTGTGGGAATACAAATTGCCAGCAGGAGGATATGCAACTCCTAGTATATATATGATAGATGGGAAGCAATACCTCGTCATTGCTGCTGGGGGTGCAGGAAAGTTAGGAACGTCTCCTGGTAAATCAGTTGTTGCATTTGCGATTCCTTAAACAGCTTGAATTATGCGAATCTTACTTCTGTATGTTTAGACAGCATTATATCTTTATGGTTGCACAGCAACTCAAAATCTCAATTTAATATGAAAGTTCATAACAAGCATTTGTTTCTTTTATTTGGCATTGCCCTATTTGTTTCCGAAAACGTTTTGGGGCAACGATTAATTGCCCGTCAGGATATTTTAAAGGGCACTATTTCTATTTATTCAGAGGGTACTGATACCCCCTTAGTAGTGCATAACGCTAAGAAAGGAGTCAGGCCTTATATACATCCGATTAATGCCCCAGATGGTAAGGGTGTTTTAACGGAATACAAGCCGCACCACCACCAACATCAAACCGGTCTATACTGGGGGTTTACTGTGTTGAATAGTCGCGATTATTTCAGGAATCTGGGCGAAAGCCATTGGAGGTACATTGCCGCTAAGGTGATCGAACCTTCAGCAACGAAAGTAGTATGGCAAATCACCTATCATTTGCTCGATGATTATGGATCACCTATTCTTGAAGAGACACAAATTTGGTCGATGAGCAGATTAAATAAACGATATATACTCGATTTAGAATGGCGTGGAAAAGCTTTGACGGCGATTACGGTTGGTGAGTATTATGCGGGAGGACTGTTTTTAAGGATGCCATGGTGGCCTGACGTTAAGGGTGAAGTTGTAAACTCTTCTGGGCAACGGAATCAAGAGGCCGAAGCACAACGTGCAGTATGGACTGATGTAGGGATACAAGTGCCGGGGCGGGATGATTTAGCTCATATTGTGATGTTTGACCACCCATCTAATAGCGATTTTCCTCTTCCATGGCGGGTTGACGGCGAGTTGGGTGTAGGCCCCTGTCGTGCAATTTTAGGTGATTGGAAAATTGAGAAAAACGACACAGAAGTAGTACGCCATCGTCTGATGATATACACGGGGACCTTAAATAAAGTTACTTTATGGGAAGAATGGAATGCCTATATCAAAGAAATGCCATCTGTCAAATAGTCTTAGGTTGTGCCGTTACTCATACCGCAACGCTTCCACGGGATCGAGCCTCGATGCCTTGGAAGCGGGGTAATATCCGGATACCATCCCGACGCCCACGCAAACGGCAACACCCAGGATAATCCAGTTCCAGGGGATGATGAAGCTGGCGCCCATCACCACGGCGAGTATATTGCCAATCATTATACCCAGGAAGATCCCGGCGAATCCGCCCATCAGGCAAATGACCACCGCTTCGGTAAGGAATTGCTTTCGGATAACGGTCGGCGTTGCGCCGATCGCTTTTCGGATGCCGATTTCACGGGTACGTTCGGTTACCGAGACCAGCATGATATTCATTAAACCAATGGATGCACCGATGAGCGTGATCAAGGCAATGACCACTGCACCGATGGTGACATAGGTGAGGCTCTCGATAAGCATTTGTGCTACGGCATCGCTCTTGGTAATCTCGAAGTTGGTTTCCTGCCCTACCCTTACCCCGCGGACATTCCGAAATAGTGCCGTTGCTTCGCCAATTGCCATTTCAATCTGCTGCGGGTTGCCAGCCATTACGGTGATGGTATAAGAGGGGCGCCCCATGGCCATCACCGCGCGTGCCTTAACCAACGGGATGATACAGGCTTTATCTCCGCCAAAACCGGCGCTGGACCCTTTATCTTCCAGTACCCCGATAACGGCGTACTGGGAATTTCCGATACGGATGACCTGGTTAAGGGGGTCTTCGTTTTTCTTGAAGAGCCGTTTCACGATTTCCGAACCGACGATGACGACGTTGCTTCCGTATTCGACCTCGCGGAGCGAAAAATTCCGCCCGATGCTTAGGTTATATCCTGCGGTTTGCAAGTAATTTTCGTCCGCACCCAGCACGTTGATATTCGGATTGGTCTCTTCGCTTTTAAATTTTACAGTTGCTCCCGTTGACGCATAGGCGCTCAATGATACAACGGCGGGGTAATTGAATTCGTCTTTGAAGGCTTTCGCTTCATAGTACGTGATCGGTGGAAATTGCTTGGGCCGGGTGCCGCTGCCACCAATCTGTATATTCAGTCCACGGTTGCGGATATTGAAGGAGTTGGACCCCATGGCCGAAAACGAATCGGTAAGTGAGTTTTTGATAGCATCTATGGAGGTGAGGATACCCACCAGAGCCGTAATGCCGATGGCAATAATCAGTGCCGTAAGGAACGTACGCAACTTGTTGCTGCTGATTGATTGCAGCGACAGCTTGATATTCTCCCTATTTGACATTTTGACCGACATCTCACACCGTGTTTATGAATGATTAGACCGCATTGGTAGCCAGGTGTTACAACATGATGCCGTTTATTTCGTGCCGTGGCTAAACAACCAGGGGAGCAATTCCGGTTCCGCAAAAGCGTCGTCCCAGCTATTGTGGTTGGCCATTGGATAGAATGTGGCCTTTGGATTTGCCCCCAAACGCTTCAGTTCGGCCACGATAGCATGCGAATGCGTGGGGGGGACCACATTATCCTGTTCGCCGTGAAATATCCAAAGTGGAACATGTTTATATTTTTTCACATTGGCGGTATTATCGCCACCGCAAATGGCAAATGCTGCCGCAAAAAACTTAGGCTTGCGGCGTAAAGCTTCGTAGGTACCCATGGCACCCATAGACAACCCCCCGATATACACGCGCTGCAGATCTGCTGCTTCGTGTTTACGCATGTGTTTTACCAACCTTAAAAAGAGCGACATCGCTGTAGATGGCTTGCCTTTGGTCCGGAAGTAAAACTCCCGATGGCCATCCGCCTCTGATCGGATTTCCACATTGCTCCAATACGAATCCGCCGGACACTGAGGGAAGATCACTATCGCCGGGAAGGCGTTTCGAATACTGTCTTCCAGGAACAATTTTGCACCATGAACAAGCTGTGTTTCGTTGTCGTTGCCGCGCTCGCCCGCGCCATGGAGAAAAAAAAGTACGGGATAACGGCTTTCCGGATCATAATCTTGGGGATACAAAATCCGGTAGGGCAAGGTGTCGCCCCGGTAAATGAGCTGGTCCGCCTGGAAGGCGGAAGAATCCTGAGCAGATGCTATCGTAGACACAAACAAATAACCAAAAACAATCAAGAATGCTTGCTTCATACAAAAAAGGGGCATTTTATTTCACCAGACGATAAAAGTACGACTTTATTCTTCTTTGGCAAATTAAAGTCTAAATCAACACCTCATTGGGGGTAGCGGCTTTCTTTTTCTTATCTTTACAGAACAGATGTCGTTTCACCCCTATTAAAATGAACGCCTATGTATTATCTGCTCCCTGTACTTCACGTCCTGACGGGCCTACAGCAATACCCGTCATTTGAACAGCAAACGATCGATGAGCAGGTATCTATCGGTTATGGAATAGCCATCGGTGATGTGGACGGCGATGGCAAGCCGGATATCCTGTTGGCCGACAAGAAAGCATTCGTATGGTATCGCAACGGCGACTGGAAACGCTTCGTCATGGTGGAGAACCTGACCGAGCACGATAATGTCTGTATTGCTGCGCGCGATATTGATGGGGACGGGAAGGTGGAAGTGGCTGTCGGGGCGCAATGGAATCCGGGTGAGACATCGGACACCACACAATCCGGATCCGTTCATTACCTCATCCGGCCGGCAGACCCCACCCAGCGGTGGACGCAGGTAAAGCTTCATCACGAGCCCACCGTGCATCGCATGCGTTGGGCGAAGGCAGAAGAAGGGAAATTCCACCTTATGGTGCTACCGCTCCACGGTCGAGGGAATAAAGATGGTGAAGGGCAAGGCGTAAAGGTAATTGCTTACGAGAAACCCGATGATCCCCATGGGCCGTGGCAATCCCGGGTCATCGATGAATCGATGCATCTTACGCATAACCTCGATGTACATCAGAATGGAGACCGCGACCAGGTTTACATCGGTGGTAAGGAAGGAGTAAAGGTGTTTTCTTATTCGAGAAGCAGTTGGCGGGGTAAATGGCTGTTCAAAGGTCAGCCGTTCAGCGAAGTACGGGTGGGAAAAGCCAAAAACGAGGTGCCGATGCTGGCCGCCATCGGCCCGCTGCATGGCAACCGGGTTACCGCCTATGTACCACGCAAAGGCGTGCAGACGCTGGACGGTGCCGAACGGGTGGTAATAGACGAGGAGCTCAGGGAGGGACATGCACTGGCGGTGGCTGATTTTGTTGGTTCCGGTAGCGACCAGATTGTTGCCGGCTGGCGGAACCACGACGCTGCCGGCCGTGTCGGAATAAAAATTTACACGCCTTTCAACCCGCTATGGGAAGCGTGGAATACCAGGGCGGTCGATCTTGATGACATGGCCTGCGAAGACCTCGCGGTAGCCGACCTTAATGGCGATGGCAAGCCAGATATAATTGCCTCCGGCCGCTCCACGCATAACCTGAAAATTTATTGGAACCGTACTGGCGAATGAGGGTACAGCCCGTTGCTTGTATGGGTTAGCTGCGACGAGGTTTCTCTCCCCTGATTAACTCAAAAACAGTAATCTCAGGCAAGATACCCACCCTGCCGGGGTAGCCGAGGAAGCCGAAGCCAGTGTTTACATACAATTGCTGCTGCCCTTGCTGGTACAGCCCGGCCCACTCCTTGTAAATGTACTGCGCGGGACTCCACTTGATGTTACCCATGCGGACGCCAAATTGCATGCCGTGCGTGTGGCCGGCAAACATCACGTCAACGTCGGGCCGGGTGAGCACTTGGGCGCGCCAATGGGAGGGGTCGTGTGAGAGCAGCAGCTTTACAGGCATATCGTCCGTGTTTTGGAGCGCGAGGTCCAGACGGCCATGCTTCGGAAAACGGCCGGTCCCCCAGTTTTCTACGCCGATGATGCCGATTTCGTCGTTACCGACTTTCAACGTACGGTTTTCGTTAAGCAGCAAGTCCCAGCCCATTACCTTGTGCACCTCTTTCACGGCTTGCAGGTTTTTTGCCTTTGCGGCAGAAGGTTCGGGCCCAAAATGGTAATCGCCGTAGTCGTGGTTCCCCAGTGTTGAGAATACGCCCAATGGTGCTTGTACTTTGGTGAAGATGTCCTGGTAATCGCGCATTTCGTTGGCGAGGTAGTTGACCAGGTCGCCTGTAAAGAAAATAACATCCGGATTTTCCGCTAACAGCATATCAACACCACCCTGTACGGCGGTTTTGTTGTAAAAACTACCGGAGTGGACATCAGAAAGCTGGCCGATTTTCATGCCGTGGAATTCCCTGGGTAGATTGGGCAGGTAAAGCTTCTCGCGGCGGACACGATAATCGTATGCGCCAGAAATAATTCCCCACCCCAGGGGAGCCAATGGAGCGGCCGCCACAAGGATGCCCGCTTTAGTCAAAAATTGAGAGCGGCTGATTCCCTTTACGGGCTTTTCCGGCAATGGCGCATCGTTGTCAGCTACGGGCGCTAGCTGCTTCTTTTTTGGCAAAAGTAATCGTTTCAGCCATACGCCGCCCCTCCGGATATCGTCTGCAAGCAAGATTAATATAAACGTAAACTTACTGATGAACGTAAGGAAAAACGCCACCAGGATGATAGAGCGGAATATTAGGGGAATACTGATATAAATACTGACAAAAATGCAGATAGTGAGTAACAAGCTGTAACCCCACCAGATTTTCGGGAAAAGCGATGATGCTGCCCACCGGATCCGCGTTGCACGCAGCGCCTTGTAGATATAAAAATCTATAAGGAGTAGTATTATGGTGTTAAATATGATCATTTACCCTGTTATTCTGCAATCGTTGTTTCGTGGGATGCGCGGTTGTGCAGGTGGGTGTTATTTGTTGCTTTGTTGGTTGCCAGGTGTTCCAAAGCCGTTATCCAGCGCGGGTGGTCGTTGAGGCTCTCTACCAACTGCACGTGTTCACCTCCCAATGCCTTGAAGTCTGTTGCATATTCTGTGCCAATCTCGTAGATGGTTTCCAGGCAGTCTGCTACGAATGCCGGACATAGCACCAGCAGGCGTTTCGAGCCGTTAGCGGCAACGGTCTTCAGCACATCAGTGGTATAGGGTTGTACCCAAGGGGTCTTGCCCAGCCGCGACTGGAAGCAAACAGTGTATCGATCGGGCCCGACCCCGATTTTTTCGGCCAATAAACGGGTAGTCGCATAACATTGTGCAACGTAGCAATATCGGTTATGTTCGTCGATACGCTCCCGGCAACCGGCAGTTTCACACCGATGCGTCCCGTCGGGTGCTACATCGTTCAGCTGCCGCACGGGCAGTCCGTGGTAGCTGAACAGGATATGGTCGTAAGCACCGGGGTCGTGTTTACGGGCATTTTCGGTGAACACATCGATCATCAGTTCATTATCGTAAAAATCATTGACGATCGATATTTCCGGAAAGGTGTGCCAGGAGTGCATGAGCTCCATTACTTTGTCGATTACCGAGCCCGTGCTTGCCGATGCATATTGTGGAAAGAGCGGTACGATGCGTAGAGATTCCAGATTCATCGGTTTCAGGTTTGCGAGTGCCGACACGATGGAAGGGTTTTGATAGCGCATGGCCAGCTCCACATGGTATTCGTCTCCCAGGCGCTCCTGAAGCAACCGCTGTTGGAGCAGGCTATAATGCAGCAGCGGCGATCCCGTTTCCTGATCCCAAATGGCGCGGTACAGCTTGGCGGAGTTGGGCGCCCGGAAAGGCACAATAATTCCCCGCACTAAGAAAAACCGACGCCATGCGGGGATATCGATAACGCGGCCGTCCATCAAAAATTCATTAAGATATCGCCGCACATCGGGTACAGAAGGACTGTCCGGTGTACCCAGGTTAACTAACAAGATTCCTTTTTTTGCCTTGCTCATGGTGGGCAAAGATAGGTATTTATGGGAGCGGCCCGCCTAACGCGATGAGAATTTGATGTTTAGATGACCTATGGTGCCTTGCTATTCACCGCACGAACCACCGGATGGGCTGGGTCCAATGGCTAACCCCATGTTTATTGCGTGCCCGCACCCGGAAGTACACCTCGCTGCCCGATGTGAACCCGTCGGCGTAGTCTGTCCATGAGCGCGTGGTGGTGCGCGGTTCGCCCCAGATGGGATTGCCCCGTTTGTCCGTTGCAGTGGCGAAACAATAATCATAAAACATATCGCGCCCCACGGGTTTGAAGCCGAAGGCTACCTCTCCCGCTTTCCGGCCGTCGCGTAAGAACGGCTGCCCGGGGGTGTCAGGCGAACGCCCCTTTCGCCTACGATCCACTACGGGAAAGCCCGAGCTGTATAGCTTGGGCAAGTCGCCGTCGCACACCACGTTCACATACAGGGCGAGCTTTTGCAACAAGTCGGCCAGCCGGCGTTTGCTTTCGCGCTTGGCGGTGTTGTAAATGAACCCACCACCTGCGGCAGCGTAAACCTTTTGTTGGTAATCTTCAAAAGCGGCTTCGATTTCTTCCAGCGAAGGCCTTGGGTCCGTGAAAATTAAAGAGTGCTTCATGGCCCGCAGAATCGTACCCGTTGCCACCAATAGCTTACCGTCTGGATAGCGGATAAATCCTGCTTTGACACGTTGGTACTTCATGGTAGGAGTTTTGTTCTTCGTGGGATAGACATATCTTTACAGCAAACATAACCAATCAGGCACAGATAGGCAACAGGAATACGTCACCAACGGGTAAGGGCGGCGCAAAGCAGCAGGGTTGCTGCTCGTTCTATTAGCAACAGACGCAATAGGGGAAAATACCCGTTGCCAAACCGCAATACCCCACCCGGGGGCCGTCTGTTTGTAGGCGCTTCGCGGATGGTGCCGCAACCCCACGGTTTCATGGAGCGTGTGATCGGCATCCCTGAACACCGTTCTGGGTTACCGCTGCTGCCCATAACCAAAACCAAACGTCAATCTATTGCTGTGTGTAGCTGCTATGAAGCTGTGCGTTGGTTCCGGGGAATTGGGCCGTTTGACCGGTATTTGCTTTTGCATATATGTTACGTAACATAATTATACGGGGATATTATATCGTATAATGAAAGTATTGTTCCGAAGTACTGTCGTATCGTCCCACGGTATCGCCATCTTTTGCCGTGGTAATGCGGTTTTATTACAGAGAATGCATGGAAACACCCTGCTCCGACACGAATACACCCGGCGAACCACGGCATACCGGCGCAGCACCACTGACCCCAAGGGGCGTATCATTGCTCCATTCCAGCGTAAAGGGGTAACATGGCACTGAATAAGTACACCAGTGCCGCGTAAAAGGGCATGATGGCGCTGAACACCCCAAAGCCATTGACTGAAACAAAAACACTTTCAACTATTAAGTAATCACTGCCGCAGCATCGGTATATTCTTTGGCCGTGTAAGCAGATGATTTCGGCGCGGATCGGCATTGCGATGGCGGTAATGCAGGCGGTGGCACTGAAAGACTAACGCTTTTCGCTGCGCCACCGAATACGTAGGATGCGTCCTTGTGCTGTTTTTGCGCATTGAAGTATCGTTTCGGCGTATCAAGGTTCGATAGCGAGGCATAGGAAAATCAGTTCGGCAAAGAAGTAAACCGTTAGGGCGCAGAACAATACCTTGTGGAAGCAATGTTACGTAACATTATCCAAACCTATGGCATAATTTGTCCCAGAATGATCATGGGTGTTCTTTTATATCGCTTGTTATTGCGTATATTTGAGAGTCGGGGGAAGGTCATTCGAAGCGGACACCAGTTATAAGAAGATGAGTAGAATTGACAAATATATATCGCAATTTGACCCTGAAATTCAATCGAGGCTTACTGAATTGCGACAACTTTTTCTTCAGGTTTGTCCTGAATGTGAAGAAACCATTCGTTACAATATGCCAGCCTATAAGGTAGGAAAGCATTATTTGTATTTTGCGGCGTACAAAAAGCATATCGGTTTTTACCCCGTTTATGGACTGAAAGATTTAGAGGAGCAACTATCTTTATACAGAGCAAAAGGAACAAAAGATAGTTTACATTTTATGCATGATAAGCCCCTACCGATTAAATTGATTAAGGAAATAATCCTATTAAAATCCAAATGATGGGAATGGATTATGAATCCATTTTATACCATTGGGTGTAATACCATCGACCAAACTTTTGCTATGACCACGATTACGAATATGGGAACAGGCACTTTGGCACTTCAAGGTGAATGGAATAAGGAGACAAAAACGGTAACGCTTTATGGGAAATTAACAAACCCTGTTTCCAAACAAACAATAAAAGTCAAACAAACGGTTACTTTTTTAGACGACAACACGTTCTTGATTGAAAGTTTCGACAAAGAAGAAGATAATCCTGAAAAGAAAACCGTTCAGTACAAATTTATCAGAATGTAATTGAAAACTACATGATTAAACCGATAAGTTGGGAAACGAAATTGACAATAAAAATGCACGTGCTGAATTTTTCCACTCAAACGTAACTTTTCAAAAGAGCTCCACGACCACTTTTACCTGCTCCATCAGCCACATCGGCGTGGAGGTGGCACCACAGATGCCCACGGTATCGCCGGGTTGGAAATTTTCGCGGTTCAATTCGGATGGGTCTGACACGAAATAGGTGTTCGGGTTGTGTTTGAGGCAGACCTCATAAAGCACCCGGCCGTTGGATGATTTTTTACCCGAGACGAATACTACTTTATCGTATTTACGGGCAAAATCGCCCAGGTCTTCATATCGGTTGGATACCTGACGGCATATCGTATCGTTTGCTTTGACATCGTATCCCCGCTTCACCAGTTCGTCTTTGATGGCGTAGAATTTATCCACGCTTTTGGTCGTTTGGCTGTACAGCGTAAAGCTGTCGGGGAGGTCTACGTCATCCAATTCGGCGATATCCTGAAAGACGATGGCTTCGCCGCTGGTTTGCCCCTGTAGGCCGATGACCTCGGCGTGCCCGTGTTTTCCGTAGATGAGGACTTTCTCCTGCTGGTCGAATGACGTCTTCACCCGGTTCTGCAGTTTGAGCACGACGGGACAGGAGGCGTCAATGAGCGTGATGTTGTTTTCCAGCGCAATCCGGTAGGTCTCGGGAGCTTCGCCATGTGCACGGATAAGCACTTTTTCGTTTTTCAGTTCAGGCAGTTGGTCATGCCCGATGATACGCAGGCCCTTGGCCCTGAGTCGGGCTACCTCTTCATCGTTATGCACGATGTCGCCCAGGCAATACAGATAACCATCTTCTTCGAGGATTTCCTCGGCCATATCAATGGCATAAACCACCCCGAAACAGAATCCGGAATCCTTGTCGATGGTTGCCTGTAGGTTAAGTCCCATGATTGGCAAAGTTAGCGAATAAATCGCTACAAGACGAAATGCCGGTATAGGCAATTAATAAGATCGCGGTGGATATCCGGGAAGTCGTCCGTGTAGGTGGTTCGGCTGCCGTTGATGATGACCACGAAGCCAAACTTTTCCTGCGGTTGGAAAAACATGGCGCTATTCAGGCCGTAGGCCGAACCGGTGTGGCCTTTCATGATTTTGCCAGAAATCAGGCTGTCCTCGGTTGTTATGGCCAGTCCGTACCCCTGTCCTGCCGGTACCGAGGTCTGCATGGTCCTCGCACTTTCTTCCGACAAGATGCGAGTGCCATTGAATATGCCATAGTCCATGTGCATGGTCATGTATTTCGCGAGGTCGGCCGCAGAAATTTTCATGCCACCGGTAGGTGAAAAAACAGGTGTGCTATACCCCGGTTGATAGTCAGTCAGGGACGCGGCGGGCGACCGGTAGGCGGCGGGCGATGCAATGAACCGGTTACTGTCTGCATCGTAGGCGTACAGGGTGGCAAACCGGTTACTATCCAGTTCGTCCACATTGTAGCTCGCATACAGCCCCAAAGGTTCCAGTACGTGTGTACGGATATATCGGTCAAAGCGTTCACCGCTGTGCTTTTCAAGAATGGCGCCGGCCAGGTTGAAGTTCAGGTTACAGTATTCGTAATCGGTGCCGGGCGCGTAGTCGTTATAGGCCTTCGCCCAATCGGGGTTCTCGTTTGGATTAAAAGCATCTAGTGTAAAATAGCCGTTTTTATCACTGATGCTGGAGGTGTGCGACAGGATCAAACGCAGGGTAATGACCGAATCGGGGAAGTTGGGGTTACGCACGGGGAAGCCAATCAGTTCGCCCACATCGTCATCCAGCGAAAGCTTTCCTCCTTCTACCAGCTGCATGAGGCTTGTGGCCACGAACGACTTGGAAATGGAGGCGATGCGGAAGATGTCGTCATTTTCCAAAGGCTCCTGCGTAGCGAGATCCCTGAACCCGAAGGATTGGTTATAGATGATTTCATTGTTTTTGACCACGGCAACGGATGCCCCCACAGCATCGTATTTGGCCATGATGGCCGCGATTTCGTTGGCTGTTGTCGGCGTAGGTTGAGCAACCGTTAATTGTGTGATGGCAAGCACAGCACATACTGTTAAGAATCCATTTGTCAGATGATACCTTTTCATAAGCTGTTTATCTGTAAATAAATATATGGCACCGACGGGTCATTACCGATTCAGCATGGTTTCCAATACCTGATCCAAATCGCCTCCGTAGAGTTTTCTTGCTACGATTTTGCCAGTAGGGTCAATCAGGAAATTATCGGGAACGCCATGCACCTGATATTGTTTAGCTACCACATTGTCCCATCCGCTGAGATCGGATACGTGTGTCCACGTCAGGCCATCTTTTTCAATGGCCGCCAGCCAATCCGCTTTTTTTCCGGGGTTATCCAGTGAAACGCCCAACACGGTAAAATTCTTATCCTTGAACTTTTTGTAGGCCGCTACGAGGTTAGGGTTTTCTTCACGGCAAGGTACACACCAACTTGCCCAGAAATCGATAAGCACATATTGTCCCCGGAAATCGGCCAGGGAAACCGGATTGCCGTCGGGATCATGCTGTGTGAAATCCGGAGCCTGTTGGCCAATGGCGGTCAGTCGCTCCAGGGCCAAGCGTTGTGCAACATCACTTGCCGGTATATTATTCTTTGCAGCGTCTGTCAATCCGCTGAAAAGCGCGTCACGCTCTTCAAAATCGGCGTCCCGGAATTCTTGCTGAATTGCGGCCGCACTTACCGGCGAATCCGGGTGGTCTTTAATCCACTGTACGGCTTTCTCCCGCCTTTTTCCCATGATAACCATGAGCTCATCCATCAGCGTAGCCATTGCGGCAGTATCCTTCCGGCGGAAAATATCCGCTTGTTTTTCCCTTAATGCAACGATTCCTTCATTCCCTATAGAATAGAGGTAATCATTGTGTTCATCTACCCAAGGGCTACCCGAAAGTAGCACATCTTTAAAAAGCGGTCCGCCTCCCGTGATTTCCAGCTCACCCTCATCCAAATAAATGGTCAGGATGGAATTAGCGTCTTCGAGGTTTAGTTTCTGGCCGATGCTAAGGAGGTAGTTATTGCCTTCGCCTGATTTGATGGGTATATGAAGAGAAAAGCCGCCGGCATTTGTTTGTACGGAGTCTTGCCTGCCAGAGCCGCCCTGTTCCTGGTAAAACACCCATTTACCTGCCGGCAAATGCTGGATGTTTGCACGGATGGATAGCCCCGGTTGCTGTGCGAAAGCCGAAAGAGTTACGCCAAGTATTGCGATCGTTGTGGTTGCTATTTTCACGGTAAGCAATTTATTGGTTACGAACTATACTAGAACTAACGAAGGTACGAATTTCTCTGCTTTTTGCCGATTAATCATTCATCACGCAAAGACTCCACCGGATTGGCTACCGCTGCCCGTACAGCTTGCCACCCTACAGTAAACAATGCGATCAATATGGCCACCGTGCCTGCCAATGCAAACATCCACCATTGGATAGCGATGCGGTAGGCGAAGTCTTCCAACCACTTATTCATTACCCACCAGGCAATGGGAGAGGCCACCACAACGGCCACCAATACAAGCTTGACGAAATCTTTGGAAAGTAAACCGACGATGTCCGACACCGATGCGCCAAGTACCTTGCGGATACCGATTTCCTTTACGCGCTGTTGGGCAGCATGCATGATGAGGCCGAGAACGCCCATGGCCGAAAGGAATAGCATTAAACCGCTGAAGAATGAGAATAAAGTCTGCTGTTTTTGCTCGGCCTCATATTGTTTGTCTAGGATATCCGTCACCCATTGGGCGTCCAGCAGACGGTCCGGATAAAACTCCCTCCATAGCTTCGCGAGTGATTGCTGCGCTTGCTGTTCCATTCCCGGCGTCGTGCGGATAAACATTCCGTTATCATCGGAGTTCTTTTCCGCAAATATGAACACGGGGCCCAAGGCGCGGTGTAGGGATTCGCGATGGAAATCTTGAAGGATGCCGACCGGCGTATAACCTAAATTTGGGATAGTCACGTCCATCTTCCGGATGCCTAATTGCTTAGCGGTAGACGCTGTAATCAGTGCCGAACGCGAGTCAATGTATTGGCGTCGTTCAAGGCTGTCCATTTCGTATAACGCCATCATATCAAAAACATCAGTCCCGTACGCTGCATCGAGGTGCCGGCCTTTTTGAAGTCTAAAACCCAACGTATGTGTAAAATCGAAGTCGGCAACGATGAAATGTATATCAATTTTCTGTCCCGCCTTTACCGGATTGTCAAATGAAGGACGGGAGAAGATGGTATTGCCGTCTACAGGGTTCCAGCTGGCGATACTGGCGGCTTCAATTCCCGGAAGTCTTTTCAGTTCGGTTTTAAATATTTCTCCTCTTCCTCCCCAATTGTGGGAGTCAATGTGCAGCAGATTTTCTTTGTCGTATCCAATGGGTTTATTGGTTAAGTAGTTCACTTGATTCCTTACTACCAGCAGGGCTACCAGTACCGCAATCGCAATTGTAAATTGTACGATCACCAATACTTTCCGCAAACCGCCTGCGCTGATGAGGTTACCTTGAAAAAACCTGCCGCGCAATGTGTTGGATGGCTTAAATCCTGAAAGTATCCAGGCTGGGTAGACTCCGGTGACTGTGCTAACGCCAAAAATAAGCAACAAGGTGATGCACAATACCCGGTAGTCTGTCAGCAGTGAATGCGCCAATTTATGCCCTATGAAGCTCTCTACTACGGGTAACCCCAATGCATAGAGGGTGATGGACAGTAGTGTGCTTATCAAGAAAAATAATAGGGACTCCGTGAGGAATTGCCCAATCAGCTGACTGCGGTAGGCCCCGAGGATTTTGCGAACCCCTGTCTCTTTGAGCCGTTTCGTCGCCCGCGAAGTACAAAGGTTTATAAAGTTGATGCAGGCAATGAGTAGAAGCAGGGCGCCAACACTGGTGAGGACATAAATGGTGCTGCGGTTCCCCTGGGTGATTGCGCTGTCGTAGTCTGAGTCGAGGTAAACATCGGTGATGGGCTGTAATCCGTAGGCCCGCTGTAGTTGTTTCGAATTTTCGATGTAATTCTGCAACCAGTCATTCATCTTCCTGGTAAATGCATGCGAATCCGTGCCGGGTTCGAGCAAGTAGTATACCCTTGATAGCATGAAGGATCCGTCTTTGTTTAACGAGGCACTTGTGGGGATGGTGAGTGCAATGGCATCTGCCCGAAGATGCGTGTTTTCGGGGATGTTTTTGATGACGCCGGTGATCAGGAAAGTCTGCTTTTCGTTATTCCAAGTAGGTACATCCTCGATTACTTGTCCGATGGGGTTCTGACCATTGAAATACGTATCGCGGAAGCGCTCGGTAATCAGTAAGTTCGTTTGTCCCGCGACGAAACTGGGCAACTGTCCATTCACCGGCTCGAAGTCGAGCATGTCAAGGGCATTGGTATCGGCATTCAGTACCTGTACTGCGATACCGTCAGGATTTTCTGGGCTCATGCGGAACCGCTGTTCAACCGTCGATATTCGGGAAAATTGTATGACTTCTGGGAAATTGTCTTTCATGGCTTTACCAAGTTCAGCCGGTGAGTAGGGTGACTTTTGATGGAACCCATCGCCCATGTTTTTATCTTGGTAAACTTTGTACAGGTCTTGGGCTCGCGTCCAGAACTTGTCGTACGACAGTTCATCGATCACCACCGTGAATACAAGCATGGCAGCGGTAAGTCCGATGGTAAGCCCGAGGATGTTGATGATGGCATAAGCACGGTTCTTTACCATGGTTCGCCACGCTGTTTTGAAGTAGTTCTTTATCATATTTTAGACATTAGACAACAGCGGGGGTCTGCCTTTACTCCTCACTCTTTTCATTTTTATTCCACTTCACTTGCAGTCGTAAGTACAAAGCACCTAGTTGTTAGACAAGCGCACCCATACTCCCTGTCCACTTTTTGAGCCAAAAGTGTAACGAATTGTTAATTAGCCGGTTGGTTTTGTTTGGTTGGGTGACAGTGTTCGATATCGAACACCAATTGTTCACTAGCGGACAGTGTTGAGGTAAAGGGGGGCATGCTACCACAATTGCTTTAATCCCACAGACTGGTATTTGCTGATGTTTTTGTCTTTGCTCAATAGCGTTAAATTGTGGAGGATGGCCTGCCAGATAAGCATCCGATCGAAAGGGTCGCGGTGCCAATCGGCTTTTAACAGGTGATAACCTGCGGCTTCAGGTGGTAGGAGTGGAAGAACATCAAGGCCGCTTTCTTGTGCGAGAGCGGGAAGCTCTTCGGGAGAGACGCCTGTTAAGTCGAGTTTACCCAACCGGTACTTCAAAGAAAGTTCCCAAAAGCTCACGGAACTAACGAATACCGTATTGGTGGCATCTTCCAACAAGATGGATACCTTAGCCGATAGCTTTTTGCGATCCAATAATGCCCAAAGAAATGTATGCGAATCCAAGAGGTACTTCATCCCAACAAGTCTTCTTCGGTCATTTTAAAATTGGTCTTAAAGCGGACTTTGGCTTTCCCTTCCAGTAAGCCAAGTTTACGTGTAGGTTTGGCGACATGTGATTCGGGGAGGAAATAACCAACAACTTCTTTCTTACGGCCGTAAGTAACTGCAAATCCGACCCCGGACTTAACTTGCTCAAGTACCTCAGCAAAGTGTGTCTTGAATTCGCCAACTGTCATCGTTTTCATATAGACAAAGATAATGTTTTCTTGTCAAGTTGTCAAGAATATACAAGAGCGCAGTTACTCATCCCTGAGAGACTCCACCGGATTGGCTACCGCTGCCCGGATGGCCTGCCAGCCTACCGTCAGCAATGCAATCACCACAGCCGCTAGACCAGCCGCGGCAAACATCCACCATTGGATGTCGATGCGGTAGGCAAAATCTTCCAGCCATTTGTTCATGGCCCCCCACGCTATCGGTGAGGCGATGGCCACCGCAATCAATACCAGTTTTAAAAAATCTTTCGAGAGCATGGCCGACAGTTGCGTTGCGGTAGCACCGAGCACCTTGCGGATGCCGATTTCTTTTGTACGTTGCTCGGCCGTAAATTTTGCAAGGCCAAATAAGCCCAGGCAGGCAATAAAAATGGTAAGCATTGCAAAAATACCCAGTATCGTCCCGATTTTTTGCTCCGCTTTGTATGTATTATTGTAGCGCTCATCTAAAAAGGAATAATCCATCGGGTCTTCTGCACCATACGCTGTAAATCGTTGTTGCAGTTTTGCCGTAAAGCTTGAAATATCGGCCGTGTTAATTTTTACCACGAGATTGCCCGGATCAGGAGCCAGCACCATCACCAATGGTGAAATCCGTTCGTGCAACGACCGGAAATGAAAGTCTTTGACCACCCCGATTACGCGATATATTTCTTCGCCATTGTTGCCGTTTCGGGAGATGGTTCGGCCCAACGCGTCCCCTTTCCACCCCAACGCATTTACGGCCGCCTCATTCATGATGACGGCTGCCGAATCCGTGCCGTATTGCCGGGAAAAATTCCTGCCGCTTTCCAATTGTATCCCGAGCGTTGGAATATAATGTTCGTCGATTTCGTACCGCAATGTTTTTACCAGCTTTTCGGGTTCCTGTTCGGTAGAAACAAAAAAATTGTTGTTATCACTGCCACCCGCAGGCAAATACCTTGAAGCGCTTACGTGGGCCACCGCAGGATCGTTCTGCAATTGTTGCTTGAAAACATCCATGTTGTTTCCCAATGCCCATACATTGGAGATGACCATTACCTTGTCTTTGTCATACCCTACATCTTTATTGCGTATATAGGAAAGTTGTTTGTAAACCACGATGGTACTTACGATGAGCATGATGGAGATGAAAAACTGGAACACCACCAACGTGCTCCTGAAACTCACGCCATTTTTTACCGGGTTCCATTTTCCTTTCAACACCGCCACGGGTTTAAATGAAGAAAGGTAAAATGCGGGGTAGCTTCCGGCAAGCAACCCTGTGATGAGGACGGCACCTATCAAAGCAGGTATCATCCATGGTTTTTCGGTGAAACTGAGCGTTAACTGCAATCCCGAAAGGTCGTTGAAAAACGGTAGTGCCCCTTTTATCAATAAAAGTGAAAGTACTAATGCAATCGCTGCGATGAGCATCGTTTCCATCAGGAATTGTTTTACCAATTCGCTTTTTAACGAACCGAGCACTTTGCGTATGCCGACTTCACGTGTGCGTTTAGCGGCCTCGGCCGTGGAAAGGTTCATGAAATTGATACAGGCTATCAATAACATAAACAACGCAACGGCACTGAAAATATACACATAACGAACATCCCCCGGTGCACTCAGGTCGTAAGGAAAATCTGAATATAAGTGAATATCGGTAAGCCGCTGTAGTTGGAAAGTGAGATTGCTGCCACTTTTCCTGAATTCGGCTAACGTTTGGCCGGTACCATCTTTCATCTGCGGGCCGATGTACGTGTCAACCAGCTGCGGTACTTTTGCGTCCAGCTTTTCAAAATCCCTTTTATCTTTTAACAGTACATAGGTGTAGTAGTTTGAATTCATCCAGTTTTGCTGCCTTGCATCATCAAGGCTATTCATAGAAGTCAAAAGCCCAAATTGAAAGTGACTGTTCAGCGGGATATTTTCAATCACACCCGTTACCTTCATGGGCGCATTATCCTCCGTTTTAAAATGGATGATTTGCCCCAACGCTTCTTCATCACCGAAATATTTTTGGGCGATAGCCTTGGTGAGTACAACCGTGTTGGGTTCTACCAGCGCAGTTTTAGGGTCTCCATTGATAAAGGGAAGTGTGAATACATCGAAGAAATTTGCATCCACGTAGGCCAATGCATCCTGTTTGAACACATGGTCATGCACAGCCAGCTGGGGAGCCCAACCATAGCTTCGGAGCCTGGTGGCATCCTCCACTTCGGGAAAATCTTTTTTCAGGGCTTCCGCTACTGGTGCCATCACCACCGTTTCTTTCATTTTCTCACCCTGCACATTGCCCTCAAAGTAAATACGCGCAATGCGGTCTGCCTTTTTATGAAAGCGGTCGTAACCCAACTCATGGTTTACAAACAGCAAGATAATCAAACAGGTAGCCAACCCTATAGCAAGTCCAAGAATATTAATGCTTGATGACCATTTATTGCGGATCAGGTTCCGCCACGCGATTTTGAGATAATTCTTTATCATCCTTTGGTATTTAGTACAAAGTAGTTAGTACTTAGATTTAGACACCGGCAGACCCGCATGTCTTTTTTTCTTGTTCTTTAAATCTTTAATCCATCAATCACTCATCCCGCAGGCTATCCACCGGATTGGCTACTGCCGCCCGTATCGCCTGCCAGCTTACGGTGATCAGCGCGATGACTACTGCCGCCAGTCCCGCTGCGGCAAACATCCACCATTGGATGTCGATGCGGTAGGCGAAGTCTTCCAGCCACTTGCTCATCAGCCACCAGGCGATCGGTGCCGCGACAACAATGGCTATCAGCACCAATTTCAGGAAATCCCTGGAAAGCAGCTGCACGATGCCTGACACCGATGCGCCCATCACTTTGCGGATGCCGATTTCTTTCATCCGCAACTCGGCCATATACATGGATAGTCCCAAAAGGCCTAAGCAGGAAATGAAAATAGCGATGCCCGCGAAAATACCAAAGAGTACCTGCTGAGTCTGTTCGCGATTGTACAATTCGGCAAACCGGTTATCCAGAAAATCATACCGGAAAGGAGCATTTGGGAAGCGGACTTTCCATACCGATTCCAACTGGTCCAATGCCGCGCGAACGTTGCCCGAAGCCCGGACGGACCACCACGCATAGCCGTCGGGGTTCATGGCCATGGCCAGCGGAACCATGTGCTCGTGCAACGACTCGAAATGAAAATCTTTGGTAACGCCGATAATCTGCCCCTTCTGACTGCCATAGGCAAAGCCTTTGCCTATGGCGTCTTCGGGACTGCCCAGCCCCAGTGTCCTGACGGCCGACTCATTGAGGATGAACCCTTCGGTACGGTCTGTCGGGTGCACGTGCGATAAATTCCGACCTGCCACCATCTCAATCTGATACGTGGGGATAAACTGTTCGTCGATGGCCAGCCCCTTGATCATTGCACCCGTGGGGGCGAGTTCGCCACCCCGCACCACGGAAGCACCTTGTCCGTCTAAAAGCCTTCCGGTGGGGATGCGTGATGAACGGGCGACATTCACGATGCCCGTATGCTGAATCAGCTGCTGCCGCATCGACTCAAACGCTGCGGAATCGCCGGTGGCAGGTAGAATGATGACTTGCTCTTTGGTATAACCTAACTTAAAGTCCTGTACATGCTTCATCTGGTTGTATACTACTGTTGTGCAGATAATGAGCAGCACGGCGATAGCAAATTGTACCGTCACTAACAGCTGTTGGAGCACGCCCCTTTTTACGTCGGAAGCGACCTTGCCCTTAAACACCTTTATGGGTTGAAAGGCCGTAAGGAAGAAAGCCGGATAGCTGCCGGAAGCCAGTGCGGTGAACAGCATGACACCGGCAGCGATGCCGAGGAATGCGGGGCTGAACAAATCGCTGAACAGCAGATTTTTGCCAGACAAGCTATTTAGAAGGGGCAGGGTGGCGAATGAAAGAATAAACGAAATTATTAATGCGATGAGGGTATAAAGCAATGACTCGGTAAGGAACTGCCTGATGAGCTGGCTACGTTGCGCGCCCACTACCTTGCGCATGCCCACCTCCTTGGCACGCTTGGCCGACCGCGCCGTGGTGAGGTTCATGTAATTGATGCAGGCAATCACCAGGATGAACAAGGCGATAGCCGAGAAAAAGTAGATATACCGAATGTCTGACGTGGGTTCGATTTCCGAATCGGTATGCGAATGCAAGTGGATGTCCGTTAGCTTCATGAGGTGGAGTACGGACCATTTGGACGTGTTCTCACCCATGTGCTTGTTTTGGAACGCAGGAAAAGCGTCCGCTATCTTCTGCACGTCATAGCCCTTCGGAAGCAGCAAAAAAGTGTTGAACGAATTATTGCCCCAGTTTGTCCGCAGCCGTTCGGTGCCGTAGATATTATCGTCGTTTAGTGTGGTGAAGGAAATCAGTAATTCAGGGTGCATGGTGGATTGACCGGGGAATGGTTCGAAAACGCCGGTCACCATCATTTCTTCGCGGGCATCCACGCGTACCATTTTGCCGATCGGGTTTTCACTGCCAAAGTATTTTTTGGCCAACGTGGTCGAAAGTAAGATGGTGAACGGGTCTTTCAATGCCGTATGGGCGTCACCCTGCACTACGTTGACGGTAAACATATCCAGAAATCCATCTTCGGCGAAAAACGCCCGCTCTTCGTTGAATAGGGCATCCCCGTATTGAATCGTCAGGTTGGTCCGCAGCATCCGCACCACCTGCTCAACTTCCGGGAAATCCTGAGCGATAAGTGGTCCGTAAGGGGGAGCCACGTTTGCGAGGTGTAAGTCGGTAGACCCATCTTCGGCCAGGAACTCTCGTGATACCCGGTAAATCCGATCCCCGTTCTCATGGAATCGGTCGTAGCCCAGTTCATCGTTGATATACAACGCCAGCAACAGGAAAGCGGTGAGGCCAATGGCCAACCCCGTAATGTTGATGACGGAGAATATCTTGCCTCGCAAAAGGTTCCGCCAGGCGATTTTGAAGTAGTTATTTATCATTTCTTTCTGGCTCTTTTCGCCTTTGTTTTCCCTGTTATTTGCAGTCTTGGTGCAAAGCAACTAATCGTTAGACCAACGTGTCCATTTTTGCGCCAAAGTCGTAACGTATTGTTAATTAGAAACTTGGTTTTGTTTTGTCAGACGAAAGTGTTCGATATCGAACACCGATTGTTCAATAGCGGACAGTCGTGTGTGTGTTGGCTTTTCACATGGGGGGTAACAAATCCTTAGGCTGGCTGATATACCTAAAATAAGGATAAATAAAGGAGATAAAATCATGAAGAACGTATTACATTTCATCCTCGCTGTTTTATTTATGGCTCTGCTGGTCCCGGGTAAGTCTCAGGCGCAGGAGCCGTCGCCCTGGCAGGTTGGTCTCTTCGGTGGCGTAAGCGTGCCGTTGGGTACGTACCGCGGCGACACAGCGCAAGCCAACCCCGGTTACATGGGCGGGGTTTTTGCCGATTATTTTTTCGGGCAAAGCGCTATCGGTATCGGATTGGACGCGCGGTTTTTACAACATCCCATCCGGCATGCGGATAGCCTTTTTTTCCGCAACGGCTACATCGCGACGGATTACCACAATGCCCGACGCTTTCAGCACATCGGGGTGGCGCTAGGCCCCACCTACCGTTTCCAAGGAGGTAAATTCGGAATCGACCTGTTTGCGAAAGGCGGCGTATTGTTCCAGCACTTCCCTGCCCATACCCGCGAGCTGGTTTATGAACTTCGTAACGCAATGGGCGGAATGGACACCCATTCGGCGATGGTGCAGCGTACCGCCAACGCCTCCAACCGGGCCATGGCATGGTATGGCGTGGGCGGCCTGCGTGTGGGCTACCAGTTGGCACCAAGCTGGCGCGTATTTTTACAGGCGGACTATTTGACGGCATTTGGCAACACCTTTGGCGGCAAGTCGAGCCGGTTTACGATGGAGGAACGTATACCCTTGATGCCGCTATCGGAGACAGACTTTGTAGAGAATCCCTACGAATACTTCTTTGACAAACCCGAGCCCCGGCACACCTTTACCCAAGCGGCTAATGGTTCCATCGGGATAGCGTACACGTTCGGCAGCCGTCGTGAGGCGAAACAAAAGCCGCAGCTGCCCGCAGCCCCGGCCCAACCGGCACTTCGTGATGAAAAGCCGGAGACGCTAGCGAAAGACATCGTCGTAGTGGTCAAAGATAAGCAGACCGGACTGGCGCTGGGTGGCGTGAAAGTGGTTGTGGTGGCAGAAGACGGCACCGAGCATGTGTCCTTCACCGATGCCAACGGCAAGGCCGACGATCTGCGCGGCGCAACACCGGGCAACTACCGGATCCATGGCGAAAAGAATGGTATATCCGCCACATCCGCTACGGTACCGCCCAATGCTTTTGAAGGCTCGGGAACCGTGATTTACCGGGAGTTGCTGCACGACGATCCGCGCTTTACCCTCGTTGGTGAAACGGTGGAGTGCGATACCGAGGTCGGAATAAGCGGCATCAACACCACGTTGACGAACGAGGATAACGCCGGCAACATCAGCCAGGTATCTGATGCTAACGGTAAATTTATCTACCAATTGGAAGCCCGGACGGCCTACAATGTGGTGGCAAACCAAGCCGGGAAATACTCCCAGACGGAACGGGTGACCACCGTTGGGCTCGACCGCAGTAAAACCTTGTATGTAACGCTACGGCTCGGGGTATGCAATTTGGAGGCCGGGGCCGCCTGGGTGGTCAAGAATATTCTCTACGATTTCGACAAAAGCCATATCCGGCACGATGCCGCACTGGTGCTGGACAATGTGGCCAATATATTGAAAGAGAACCCCACGCTGCGCATTGAATTGTCGTCTCATACGGATAGCCGGGGTAACGACGCGTATAACCTGGCGTTATCCCAACGGCGCGCCGAATCCGCGGTCAGCTACCTCGTATCCAAAGGGATTGCCCGTGACCGCATGGTTGCCCGCGGCTATGGCGAAACGCGCTTACGCAACGAATGTAGCAATGGCGTGGACTGCCCGGAATCCCAACACGAGCAGAACCGCCGTACCGAAATCAACGTCTTGAGTTACTGAGGTAGATACCTAAAAAAATAAGACCTACCGATCCGATTCCGCCGAGCAGCCAGAAGAAAGTCCGTTTTTTTGGTTGCAGGCGGATCGGTATGTCTGTTCCGGTGAACTGTAGAGACGCCCAGTACCACGGGTTTTCTGCCTGGGGGGAAGCGGTAGTCAAAAAATGACGCTTGGCCTGTGCCAGCGCAGCAACGGGACTTCCGGAAGTGGTCAGCGCGTCATAAAAGGAACGTGCCATGTCCGTTGCGGTTTGGTCATCTACCGTCCAGTACGATGCTATCACCCCGCTAACCCCCTTGCTGAGGAATGCCCTGTTCAGGCTTTCCACGCCTTCTCCCTGGCGTAGGCGGCCGGCGGCGGTTTGGCACGCGGCCAGAAAGACAAAGGGAGTACCCGCCCGGATGTACTGCAGGTTGTCGAGCGTGATGTGCCGATCCAGCACGATGTAGGGGGAAACGGTACCATCCGCCACCGCGTGGGCGGCAAGGTGGATAGCATTGCCTCCTTCCAGCGCGGCGATAAACGCGCTGTCCGTTGCGGCGGCATCACGATGCACATGTGCTTCGAACCGCTTATTGAGGTAGGCGACCTCCGCTGCCACAAAAGGGAGGTCAGGAAGGGCTGTGCCGGGATAGCGTTCCTTGGCAAACACACGCAGGTCCGTGCGAACAGCCGCATGGTGCTGGCGTCGTCCCTGCGCCAGGAAGGTATATGTATAACCGATGGTGTGGTCCTGGATTAAAAACCGGTTGTCTTGCATCAGGGCATCAAAAGGAAGCTTGTGCAGCACGCCATCCGGCGATATGAGGAGGTTTTTACCGTGCGGAATGCCCGCGGGGAATAATGCCGCAGCCAAAGCTGCCGCTGTTTCCCGATATTGCGCAGGATGGTTCGAATAAGCGTCGGCCGTTTCACCGAAATAACGTTCGACAAATGGGGGGATTTCCCTTAGCAGGGTGTCGGGAATTTGGTGCACATCGAGTCGCCCACCCGAAGAGGTGACAACAAACCCCGGTTTGCCCGGCGTGGCGACGTAGCTCACGCTCATAGTCCGGTCATCGTCCAGCGCCAACTGGCGGACGAACGCATCGTAGTCGGGCGGGTCAAACGACTGCCCGAAATGGTTTTCATGGAGTTGGAATTCAAACGCCAGGCGTTGCGCCTCGGCTTGCAGTTCCTGCCGCGCAGCGGGGTCATCTTCCATCCCGATTTGCTGGTATAGGTACTGTAGCGCTCGGCGTTGCCGGGATAGGCCGTCGGGGATGCTGTCTGCCGACCAATGCGCCGTACGGTCGATTTCCAATAGGAGTTGCCGGCCCTTGGAGAGCTCGGATACCCAGCACATCATGTTGGCCAGGCTATCCCTCCTACCACTGGACGTGCTGTTTCCGTAAGATTGCCACAGGTGGTCCATCGCCTCGGCCAGCAATTGGCGGTTCCATTGGGAATTCCGGTAGTGGCTCTCGGCACTCATAATCAGTTGCTGCGTATAGTAGGCATTTTCAATGGCCAACCGATAGTAATGGGTCGCTGAATCGCTTTGCAGGGCGGTGTGGACCTGCGCCAACCCCCATAAGGCTTCCGTATAGGTGTAGTCCGGGAAATGGGTATGTTCCCCCGGATTGAACAGGGCCAGTGCCCTGGTGTAGTCGTGCCGGGCGTGTGCGACATCACCCCGCTGGAGCCACAACTTTCCGCGCGCATGGTAATACTTGGCTTTCTCCCGCGGCTTTTGGCTGGGGAAATGCTGCTCGGTCAGGCGGATGGCACGATTCAGGTAATCGATGGCCCGTACCGGTTGCTGGTGCGCCGCTTCCAGTAACCCCAATTGAAGTAGGCTGGAGGCGTACCAGATGACGGTATCGCCGGAAAGCGGACGCCGGTTGAATTGTTTTATAGCCTCCCGACTGTAAAACGAGGCGCTGTCGTGCTGGTTTTCCGAGAAAAAGGCACTGGCCATGATGTTATGTAAAAGCGCTTTGCTCGCTCCACTGTCATTTTTATATGTTAAGCCCTTCCGGCAGGCATACAGCACGCTGTCCGTCCAGCCGATCTGCTGGTAAGCGATGGCCATGTTGGTATACATCGCGGGCAACAGGTGTTGTTGGCCACGTTTTTGAGTAACCGCTATCCCGTACCGATGCAAGTGCAGGGCGCGTTGGAGATCCCCTATCCGCGTGTATAGGTTGCCCAGCGGTTTAGCGATATAGACCACCCTATCGGGTTCGGTGAGCTCATGCTGGGTACAGTATTCCATTGCCCGCTCATAATAGTGCGCACTTTTTAACACATTCCCCTGTTCGCGCAGGGCGTACCCGATGTTGAGGAGCAGCCAGGCATACATTTCCTGCCCTTCGGCAGTGACCGGTAGGGTAGATAGGTGGTTGAGGAAGGAGTCCGGATTGGCTACCACTTTTTCGGGCTCATCATAGGCGATGTTGCCCAGGTACTCCAGTTGTTCGAGTACCGCGCCCGTATCGTACGGAATTTCCGCGCCCGTCGGGGGTTGCTGCGCCGCGGTAGCGGCTTCCGCACCCGGATTACTTACCTGTTGGCAAGCCAGCAGGCCGAGCGCCGGCAGACCCATCAGCCCGATGCGGATGTAGCTCAGAAGCGCCATGCCGCATAGCAGTGTCCCAGGTGGCCCTGGCGGCTACCATACAGGTACCGTAGTCCTAAAACGGGTCCCAGATAGGTACGCCCGATGTTGATATCGGCAAAAGGCTGAACCTGAAGGCGGCTTGCGCCCAGGCGTTCGGTCGGACCGGCTACAGCAGCTTCGATGTTGCTGCTGGCGTTAAATAAGTAATAGGTGCGGTTTTCGGCGTAGCGTGTATTGATGCTTGTCTCCACCAAGGCACCCGCTCCGGCCGACACCCAACTATTGAAATTGTAACGCAGGTGCAGCGGGACAACCCGTAATTGGATGAACCGGGCTTCCATTTGCCGGTCGTAACGCTCGTACGTGAAGCCGTCGAGGCGGTTTGTTGCAGGGTTGGTGTACTCCATGTCGCCGTACTCGAATATCGTTTCCTTATCGGTCTCCCGATAGGCGTTGGCATAGACTTCCACTTGCCAGTAGAGCTTCCGGTGGGGTGCGATGGGGGCGAGCCCCAAGCCCAGCAGTGGGCCATGCTGGCCTTTCTCATTCAGTTGGTAGCCTGCGAACACGAGGGGCGAAAAACCTTTGCGGAACCTTCCCGTTGCCGTGTTGGTGATGACTGGTTCATTTTTGTCAAAGTAAATGGCTGTTTGCCCGCGGAATGACCGGTTGGGCAATTTCTTTCGGGGACGGACCGTGAAGCGTATGAATCCCTGGGTGCTATCCTTGTCGTGGACGTCTGCCGCCTTTGACCCCGGCAAGGCGATATTTGAAAATTGGAAAACCAAGGTATCCGCATCCTTGACATAATGATGGTAACACGGTACGCCCGTACGGTCGCCACAGGAATCAATCTTCGGATAAAGGTTCAGCAGCTCAAAGGTGCTCGGATCCACGACATCGGGTAGCTTGATGGCCAGCCGTATGTTTTTCGCATCGCCCTCGCCGTCGTTTTGGAATTGCACCTTGTAGGTCAGCTTTTCCCGCTTGGATAACTTGCGGTAACTGAGCCGCGATTGTTTCAGTGACATTTTGTTGGGATCATGCGACGTGACAATCGGCACGTCCAACCGATGTACCCGCGCAAGGCCATTGTCGGGTATAAATATGCCGGTAATGGTTACCGTGGCGTTGGTGTCGGCAAGCATCTCGGGGGTGATATCCAGGTTCACCAGAGAGAACTGGGCGGCAGATTGGCCGTCCACGGTGTAGGACGTGACCGTATTATAGCTGCCATACAAATCCGCGAAGTATTCGGCGGCCTCATTGCCGGTAAACGACCGTTCTTCCACCATGCCATAGTCGGGGCTTCCGCTCTGGGTTTCGGTTACTCCGGGTACGGCCGCCCAGCGGCTTTGAAGGTCTTTGGCCAGCACGATGGGCGAGACGGTTTCACCGTTATAGGTGGATTGGCCGGCGTAAACGAAACCCGGGGGGCCAAAGATTTTCTCGTTTGTCAGGATAAGTACGGTGCCTTTTTCTTCCGTCTTCAGGCCGGCTATGACTACCATGTCCTGCCCCGGCAGGGCATTGGCATTTTTCGTGAGCTTGAATTGATCAACCGTACCGAAAAAGTTAGCTTCGGCAGCGGAAACCTGTGCCAGTTTGGTCGTTTGTGCCGAATCCACCTTCACCTTCCGGGTGGGACGCTTGGGCCGGGGGCCGTCGTCGTAATTGTTTACCGTGTATAACGTCACTTCATATTCACCGGGGTGGCTATACTGGTGTGTTGGCGTAGCCTCTGTGCTGAAATGCCCATCCCCGAAGTCCCACAAGTAGGTGTAAAAGGGCTGCCTTCCGCCCGGAATTCCGGTAAGCACCGGCAATTCCGCCGTAAATGCGGCTCGCGGGCCCGTATGTTGCACATGGATTGACGCAGTCACCGTGTCCGCCGGATGGGCAAGGCCAGGAAGAACGGCGCCGGCCAGCAACCACAGGAATAGGAAGCTTTTTAATTTCATAGACCCAAAGATAGAAACGAGTGGAAAAATAGGAAT
>Ga0182739_1001029_pt1 | contig 30801 bp, 26 predicted proteins | sample eDN5th30CBELigBY_FD_128873 | JGI IMG/M metagenome (GOLD analysis project Ga0182739, IMG submission 128873) | Enriched backyard soil microbial communities from Emeryville, California, USA - eDNA 5th pass 30_C BE-Lig BY (version 2) (version 2) | ecosystem: Environmental > Terrestrial > Soil >... | reverse complement strand
TCAATCCAAAGCCGGGCGACTCCGGCGCAGTAGCCGGCAAACAATTGCATATTATTCCTGATTTTCACATCACCAACAATGATGGCGTGCTCCACCTTACGCTGAATGCGCGTAATGCGCCCGAGCTCCGCGTAAGTCGTTCCTATCAGGAAATGTTTGACCATTACGACAAGGCGGCGCAGAAAGATAAAAAAATGAAAGAGGCTGTGCAGTTCGTCAAACAAAAACTCGATTCGGCCAAGTGGTTCATCGATGCCATCAAGCAGCGGCAGCAGACCTTACTTAAGACGATGAATGCCATTATGAATTATCAATATGAGTATTTCCTTACTGCTGATGAGCGGAAACTGAAACCGATGATCCTCAAGGATATCGCCGATCGAATCGATATGGATATCTCTACCGTTTCGCGGGTAGCGAACTCCAAATACGTACAGACGGAGTTTGGGACGTTCTTGCTGAAATCATTCTTTTCGGAAGCCATCCAAACCGACAGTGGCGAGGAGGTATCCAACAAAGAAGTCAAAAAGATATTGGAGGAATGTATTTCAACGGAAAACAAACGCAAGCCGCTTGCCGACGAAAAGCTCACTGAAATACTGAAAGAAAAGGGATACACCATCGCCCGCCGTACAGTAGCGAAGTACCGGGAAGCCATGGGTATTCCTGTGGCACGATTGCGGAAAGAATTATAAACAATAAATCCTTAATATGATGAACAATTCATTTCTAATCGCAGCAGCAACCGCCGCATTTGCCCTTTGGAGTTGTGGAGAAGGCAAAAACAGTGACACCACGGAAACCACCGTGACTCCGGGATTGACACAGGCTTGGAAAACCGACACGGTATTCACGGGCTCTGAATCGACCCTTTATGACCCTGCCGCCGACGTTATTTATGTTTCTAACGGAAATACCAACGCTGGAGAGAAAGACAATGACGGATTTATTTCTGTCATTAACACAGATGGTACCACCCGCGACCTACGGTGGGTAGAGGGCGATCTGCATGCACCGAAAGGGATGGCACTTCTCGACGGTAAGCTGTACGTAACGGATATTGACGAACTGAAAATCATCGATATAGCTACAGCAACTATAGAAAAAACAATCCCCGTGGAGAATGCCGTATTTCTCAACGATGCAGCCACAGACGGTCAGCAGGTGTATTTCTCAGATAGCCGCGCAGGCAACATATATGCGTTGGCTACCGATGGAAGCTATACCTTGGTCTCATCGGACAACACTGGCGTGAACGGACTGGAATGCTACAACGGATATCTATATTCGTTGGACGGCGAAGGTTTGAAAAAATTCAGTAACGATGGCAAATACACTCGTGAGACTATCAATGCCGAGGTGACCGGTGGTGACGGTCTGGTTATTCTTAACGATAGCACGTTTGTAGCCAGCAGATGGCATGGAGAAGTTTTCTTTATCCGCGGAAGCGAGACGATGGTATTGCTAGACACGCAGGCCGACAAATCAAACACCGCCGATATTGGCTTCGTACCCAGCAAGAACCTGGTTATCGTACCTACCTTCTTAAAAAATGAGGTAGCGGCCTACGAGTTGGTTTATTAGTCTGTGTCGTCACCTTTTTTACCGTTGTAATTAATCGTACCTTTGCGCGATAAAGGAATGCGTGATGACCAACATAAAAATCGGGACTGTACAGATGAGCTGTGTGGCCGACAAGGCTACAAATCTTAATAAAGCGATTGAACAAATTCGGGCAGCTGCGGCCAATGGTGCGCAACTAATCTGCCTTCAGGAGTTGTTCACATCGCTTTATTTCTGTGATGTGGAAGATTATGACAACTTTGAGCTGGCAGAGTCAATTCCCGGCCCATCTACTGAAGCGCTACAGGCAGTGGCGGCTGAGTTGGGTGTGGTTATCGTGGCTTCTCTATTTGAAAAGCGGGCGGAGGGACTTTATCACAATACAACCACGGTAGTGGATGCCGACGGATCTTATCTCGGCAAGTACCGTAAAATGCACATTCCGGATGACCCCGGATTTTACGAAAAGTTCTATTTCACACCAGGCGACCTTGGTTACAAGGTTTTCAAAACCCGGTACGCGACCATTGGTGTGCTGATATGCTGGGATCAATGGTATCCCGAAGCAGCCCGTATAACGGCATTGATGGGTGCGGAAGTCCTGTTCTTCCCCACCGCCATCGGTTGGGCAACCGATCAGGATGAAGATACCAATCAGGACCAATACAACGCCTGGCAGACCATTCAGCGGAGTCATTCGATAGCCAACGGACTACCGGTAGTGAGTGTTAACCGGGTCGGTTACGAACAAGACGGAGCCATGAAGTTCTGGGGCGGAAGTTTTGTAACGAATGCCCAAGGAAGGCTTCTTTACCTGGCTTCCCATGATACCGAAGAAACCGTCGTGACCGAAGTGGACTTGTCTCAATCGGACTATTTTCGGAAACATTGGCCTTTTTTGCGCGATCGCCGGATAGACAGTTATCAGCCGATCACCAAACGGTTTATTGACGAGTGATAGACGTTCAGATTCCCAATTTTTTCCAAAAACCTGTTGTTTACTTGTATCGATGACTACCCCGACCCCCAAAACGTTAGGATACCATTTCCCTGCCGAGTGGCATCCGCATAGGGCCACGTGGTTGAGTTGGCCCCACAAAGAAGCCAGCTGGCCAGGCAAACTGGAGGCCGTATATGCACCTTACTGTCGGTTTATTAAGGAAATATCTGCCGGAGAACACGTCTGCATCAATGTTACCGACGCTGCAATGGAAGCCTTGGCTTCCACCCATTTGGCCGAAGGCGGTGTGAGTATGGAAAACATCCGTTTTTTTTTCCATCCAACTGATGATGCATGGTGCCGCGATCACGGACCGGCTTTTTTGATAAATCGCGATGTGAACGTTAAAAAAGCTATCGTAGATTGGGGTTACAACGCGTGGGGAAATAAATATCCTCCCTATGAACAAGATGACGTGATTCCAACATTGGTGGGTAAAGCACTGGACCTTTCTGTCTTCCACCCCGGCATCGTGATGGAGGGCGGGGCGGTCGATTTCAACGGGCAAGGCGCGGTACTCACCACCTCGGCGTGCCTGCTGAATAAAAACCGTAACCCACACCTCACCCAGGGCCAGATTGAAGAATACCTTCGAGAATACTATGGCATTTCGCAAGTACTTTGGCTTGGTGATGGCATCGTGGGGGATGATACGGATGGTCATATTGACGACATCACACGGTTCGTAAACGCTGACACGGTGGTCACAGTAATTGAAGAAAACCGAGCCGATGAAAATTATGGCCTCCTTCAGGACAACCTGCAACGGCTCAAGAAAATGCGATTGGAAGGGGGGCAGCAGCTTAACATTATTGAGCTGCCGATGCCAGCGCCAGTGATTTATGATGGCCAGCGGCTACCGGCATCATACGCAAATTTCTATATAGCAAATGCAGCGGTCGTGGTACCGACATACCGTGACGACAAAAACGATCAGCGAGCGTTAGATATCCTAGCAATGTGTTTTCCGGACCGTAAAATCGTTGGGATAGACAGTACGGATGTTATTTGGGGGCTTGGCAGTTGGCATTGTCTCAGCCAACAGGAGCCCCGATGATTGCACGCGTACTTACCATTTTTTACACAAATAGCGACTAATAGATGAATAAGACGTCCCTTTCCTGTTTTACCATTCTCCTAATTTTGGTTACGACATTCACCGCTAGCGCACAGCGTCAGCGCGATGAACGACCGACAATTGAAAACTTCAAAGGCATTCAATATACGGGTGACGACTCGACATTTTACATCAACTTCCGGTTCCGGATGCAAAGTCGCTTGAAATATACATCCGTTAGTGGTGATGACCTCGGCGCGGAAAGCTGGGAAGCGCGCATCAGGCGATTGCGACTGCGTATGGACGGCTACATCTACAACCCGAAACTTTCATACAGCATTCAATTGGGGTTTACCCGTGGGGACCAGGATTATGACGATACCGATGTGCCCAATCTCGTGCGCGATGCCGTTGTTTTTTACAATTTCACCGAAAATTTTTACGTGGCCTTCGGGTTAAATAAACTTCCGGGCAACCGGCAACGGGTCAACTCGTCGGGCGAATTGCAATTCGCGGAGCGTTCATTGGTCAATGCGACCTTCAATGTAGACCGTGACTTTGGCATCAAAGCCTACTATTTACCTAAAATCGGGTCAGTCCCCGTCCATTTCAAGGGAGCAATAAGTACGGGTGAAGGACGCGTTGCCAACATGACCGATGATGGGCTGGCATACACAGGCAGGGCCGAGTTTTTACCTTTGGGTGAGTTCACCAATGGAGGCGATTATTATGAGGGTGACCTGGAATATGAAGAATTACCCAAACTATCCATCGGCGGAGGCTATAGTTTCAACGATCGGACCACGCGGGTGCACGGCCAGACAGGCAAGTACCTCGGTATGCCGCTCACGCTGAAGACGTCCTTTTATGACGCCATCTTCAAATACCGCGGATGGGCATACCAAGTGGAATATATGAAACGGGGCGTTGACAACCCTATTACTATTGACAGCGACGGCGAGGCTATCCATGCATTTAAGGGGCAAGGAGTAAACCAACAGCTCTCCTACGTCATCGACCGCGATGCGGGGTATGAGCTCGCAGGCCGTTATACATGGATTAAACCACACCACGATATCCGTGCACTCGAAGCACAGACCGAGGTCGTCGAACTGGGGTTAACCAAATATTTCCGTGCTCACCGCCTGAAAATGCAACTCAATGCGAATTATCAAGTCAAAGACGGCATTTACAGGACAAAGCACGATGGGAATCACTGGGGTGGGACATTTCAGGTCGAATTGGGTATATAATTGTGGATAGCTTACTATCAACATGAAATACTACATCATAGCTGGAGAAACGTCGGGCGACCTACACGGGGCCAATTTAATCAATGCGCTGAAAACGATTGACGCTGAAGCGGAATTCCGTATCGTTGGCGGGGACCGCATGCAGCAAGCATCGGGTCAAAAAGCCATTATCCATACTTCGCAAATGGCATTTATGGGGTTCATTGAGGTGCTAGCCAACATCCGGGCAATCGCGAAAAACCTACGCGCGGTAAAGGCCGATATAACTGCCCACAAACCGGATACACTCGTGCTTATTGACTTTCCGGGATTCAATCTGAAAATCGCCGAATTTGCCCGTAAAGCGGGTACTCCCGTCTGTTATTACATCTCGCCAAAGGTGTGGGCCTGGAATCAACGCCGGGTGTTGAAGATTAAGCGCGTGGTTGACAAATTATTCTGTATTCTTCCATTTGAGGTCGATTTCTACCGAAAATGGAACATGGTGGTAGATTACGTAGGTAATCCGCTACTGGACGCGATTGCAAGCCATACGGTTAACCCCCACTTCGTGGAAGAGCAGGGGCTTGAGGACAAACCTATCATCGCATTGCTTCCCGGTAGCCGGGCAATGGAGATCCGCCGGATACTTCCCATTATGGCTAATGTATCGCGAATGTTTCCCGGTCACCATTGTGTTGTGGCAGGGGCGCCCAACTTTACCAGGGCGTTTTACGAGCAGTACATGGAGGGGTTGACGTTACCCATTGTTTTTGATGCTACCTACGATTTATTGAAACATGCCGATGCGGCGGTGGTGACAAGCGGCACCGCCACATTGGAAACCGCGTTACTACGAATACCCCAGGTGGTGGTGTACAAGGCGAACCCGATCTCCATTCTAATTGCAAGAATGGTTATCAAGGTTCGGTTCATTTCACTCGTCAACCTCATCACGGATATGCTGGCTGTACGCGAACTCATCCAGAAGGATTGTAACGCCGACAACATCGCCGACGAACTGGACCTTCTCATCAATAATCAGGAATACCGGGATAACATCCTTGAAAATTATGATTTACTGATGGAAAAAATGGGCGATCCCGGTGCGTCCGAACGCACAGCCACGTTGATAACGTCGTTCTTGAAAGAAACACACGATTCTTAGCAGCGCTTGGTCCATTCAACGGTTAATCGACCAGCCCTCTGTAAAAATCAAGGCTCTCTTTGATGACTTCCTCTTCTACGAATACATCGACATCGCATGCACCGACGCTGTTGAGAAGGGCGAAGCCGATGCGGTCACCGGCATTTTTCTTATCATTCTTCATCAGGGCAACCAGCTGTCCATAGATTTCATTTCCGTAACGATAATCGGGAAAATGCTTACGAAATGTGCTAATAATATCCGCTAATGCGGCTTCACCGAGCCCATTCAGGCGCTTGGCGAGGTAGGATTCACAAATCATACCCACAGCAATAGCTTCCCCATGCAGCAATGGATTGCGATCATTCGCCAATGAGTAGCCTTCGATGGCGTGGCCAATCGTATGTCCGAAATTTAATATTTTCCGTAGTCCTTTTTCACGCGGGTCCTGGGTTACCACCCTATTTTTGATGGCCACTGAATGCCTGATGTCTTCCAGCTCAATTGCCGCGGCATCTTTTCCCTTCACCGATTCATAAAATGCGCTATCTGCAATCAAGCCATGTTTAATCACTTCAGCAAGGCCAGAGACCAATTGCCGGTTATCCAAAGTTTCCAGAAATTTCGTCGCGATAAATACCGCTTTGGGCTGTGCAAACGTGCCGATAATATTTTTCACCTGGTCCATATCGATACCCGTTTTTCCACCTACCGAAGCGTCTACCTGCGACAGCAACGTAGTGGGGACTTGCACGAAGTCTATTCCCCGTTTAAATGTAGAGGCGGCGAATCCCCCCATGTCGGTTACCACCCCCCCGCCCAGATTAATCAACAAGCTTTGCCGATCGGCCCCGAAATCGAGCATCATTTTCCAGATACCCACGCAGAAATCAATGTTTTTATTTTCCTCGCCCGGGTCTACCTCAATGATATCATATCCCCGCAACCGTGGTATCGCTGCCTGTAGTACCGGTAAGCAATGTGTACTGGTGTTCCTGTCGGTGAGTATAAATACGTTGGAATAGCGATTCGTTTGAACAAAGTTATCCAATGCCGCTAACGTGTTATCAAAGAACACATCGTATCCGGTGCTCGTTATGCTGTTTTTACCCATTTACTATAGCTGTTGTATTATCTTGCTTTCATCAGTTTCAACTCAAAATCCTTTACGCGTTCATAATAGGGAATGTCTGAACTCCGCGCAAACTGGATAAAATGCATGATGATGCTATCGCGCTGATGCTGCGGTACAGTGGGAAGTACATCTAATCCTTTGTCATCCAGTATCCGCAATCCCTTCACCTCTTTTACCGAATCGGGAAACTGCTCCACATGCATCAATACTGCGGCATATTTCTGAACGCCCTTGGAATATGCAGCCAGCGCCGACGACACCGCTATAGTATCCGATTCGATTTTCTCCACCACCGCATCGGATCCTTTAGACGTATAAGCCTCGACGGGAATCATCAATGCGTAAGACCTGTTGGAGTCATTGCCATTACCCTGACAAGCAGTAAGAATGGCAATCAACGTAAACAAAAACATGGTTTTCATAACTATTCGATAATATGCACACGCCTTCCATTGAATTCTACGGTATCGCCTGGTTTAAGCTTCAATCGCTTCCGGTAATCCACCTGACCGTTCCACCGAACCAATCCAGCTGATACCACAGCCTGGGCTTCTCCACCATGCTCCACCCAATTGAGCGCCTTGAGCAACTGAATCAGCTGAATATATCCACCTGAGACTTGATAGGTATCCATGCGGCAAACTTAGATAAATTATTGATTTTTTTACTGCTTTTTCGGCATCAATGAGATCGCCACGCTAAGTTTGTTTGAGAAAATATTTATCGGTCTCTCCGCTGCCGCCGAAAGCCGATTTTTACAGCGGAAATGTACTGCTTAATTGGGCGCAAACCAACACATGGAAATAAACACCTGGACAGCACTGGTACGCCGATCAATATGATCTTCACACCCCATCCCTTCATTATTGCTATTTTTATCAGCAAAAACCACATTTTATAGCTTATTATCAATATAAATGATAAAAAATTAAAGAAAATACAATTTTTTACGAAATAATTATTAATTTAGCAAAATAAATAGCGCTAACTAAATAGGATGACGAATATATTAACACAGCCAGACGGGCTTTATCAGTCTGATTTTGAGCGGGATGCCTGTGGAGTAGGTTTTGTAGCCAACATTAAAGGTAACAAAACGCACACTCAGGTACGTGATGCATTAACCATGTTGGAGAACATGGAGCACCGGGGCGCCTGTGGTTGCGACCCGGAAAGCGGCGACGGAGCAGGCATCATGCTCCAGTTGCCTCATGAATTTCTTTGGGAGGAGTGTATATCGCTGGACATTCAGCTAAGCGAACCGGGTTATTATGGGACGGGCATGGCTTTCCTTCCGAAAGGACCCGAAGCAAACGAAGCATGTAGGCAAATCATCCGGCAAGCAACGGAAGAACGTGGAATGGAGTTCCTTGGATTTCGTTCAGTGCCGGTAAATCCGGAGGGCATCGGCAGCACGGCATTAAGTGTTGAGCCGGAGATCGTCCAGTTCTTTGTTTCCCGCCCTAGCGGGGTTGGCACAACTGCAGACTTTGAACGGAAGCTGTTCGTATTGCGGCGACTTATTGCCAAAAAGGCGCGGGATACCCAGGCGGTTACCGAAGACCTTTATATTGTTTCCCTCTCGTGTAAAGTCATTGTTTATAAGGGTCAATTGACCACCTATCAAGTTGGCAGCTATTTCCCTGATCTTTCAGATGAACGTGTTACGTCTGCCTTCGGGTTGGTGCACTCTCGGTTCTCAACCAATACCTTCCCGTCTTGGCAATTGGCACAGCCTTTCCGGATGCTGGCACATAATGGAGAGATCAATACTTTAACAGGAAACCTCAATTGGTTCTACGCAGGGCTCCGCTCCTTGTCTTCGCCCTATTTCACAGAGGAGGAAATGCAAATCCTACTCCCCGTTGTAGACGACCACCAGTCGGACTCAGCTTGTTTGGACAACGTAGCCGAACTCCTACTACACAGTGGCCGTAGCGTAGCCCACACCATGTTGATGATGGTGCCTGAAGCATGGGATGGAAACACACAGATGGATCCGCTTAAAAGAGCATTCTACGAATACCATGCCACGTTGATGGAGCCGTGGGACGGACCGGCCGCACTCTGCTTCACCGATGGCACCACCATCGGTGCCATGCTGGACCGTAACGGATTACGGCCACTCCGTTTCGCAGTAACTGCTGATGACCGCGTAATCGTTGCCTCTGAAGCCGGCGCGCTCCCTGTCGACGAAAGTACAATCATAAAAAAGGGCCGTCAGCAGCCGGGTAAAATTTTCCTTATTGACATGGAGAAAGGCGAAATCCTTTCAGATGATCAGGTGAAGGGCGAGCTCTCGGCACGACAGCCTTATGCCGATTGGCTGCACCAATACAAAATTAGGATGGACGAACTCGCTGAGCCCCGGGTTACCTTTACCTATCTTTCCAAAGAGTCCGTGTTCAGATTCCAGCAGATTTTTGGTTATTCGCGTGAAGATGTGGAGCATATCATTACGCCGATGGCGTTGGACGGAAAAGAACCTATCGGTTCTATGGGGACCGACGTGCCGCTGGCCGTGCTTTCCAACCACCCGCAGCACTTGTCGAGCTATTTCAAGCAATTCTTTGCACAGGTAACCAACCCACCCATTGATCCAATACGTGAACGACTGGTAATGAGCCTTGCCACCTTTATTGGCAACGCGGGAAACATCCTCGATGAAAACAAAATGCATTGCCATTGCGTGGCATTGGAACATCCGATTATTACCAGCCGGGAGCTTGAAAAACTCCGTAGTATCGATACCGGTATTTTCCAAGCCAAAACCCTGCAATGTTATTTTAATGCAACTGGCAAGCCTGGTGCACTGCAAGATGGCCTTGATCGCCTTTGCCGATACGCGGAAGATGCGGTACGTGATGGGTTTGAAGTGATTATCTTATCGGACCGCGCTATCGATTCGCAACACGCCGCCATACCATCGCTGCTGGCGGTATCTGCTGTACATCACCACCTGATCAAGACGGGCCACCGTGGCGCGGTGGGTTTGGTGGTTGAAGGCGGCGATGTTTGGGAAGTGCACCATTTCGCTTGTCTTTTGGCTTTCGGTGCCACGGCCGTTAACCCTTATATGGCATTGGCTACAGTCCGTACCCTCAAAGAGCAAAAATTACTGGATACAACACTCACCTGGCCCCAACTAGCTAAGAATTATGTAAAGGCCGTGTGCGGTGGGTTACTCAAAATTTTCTCGAAGATGGGTATCTCCACACTCCAATCGTACCACGGAGCACAGATATTTGAGGTGCTCGGCATCAGCAAGGACGTAGTAGACCATTATTTCTGCGGTGCTGTATCACGCATCGGTGGATTGGATCTCGATGATATTGCGCGGGAGGTGTTGAGCAAGCATCACCGGGGTTTTACCAGTACGCGCAATGCGAAAGAGCTATTGCCCGAAGGGGGGATTTACCAGTGGAAAAGGCGGGGTGAAGCTCACCTATTCAACCCGCAGACCGTACATCTCCTGCAACAGGCTTGTCGTACGGGCGACTACGAAACGTATAAGAAGTACGCCACCCACATCAATAATCAGGAAGAACGACGGTATACATTACGTGGCCTGCTCGATTTTGCCAGGCACCGCTCACCCATCGACATTGATGAAGTGGAATCGGCAGAAAATATCATGAAGCGTTTTGCCACGGGTGCTATGTCATTCGGTTCGATATCGCACGAAGCACATAGCACACTAGCCATTGCCATGAACCGTATCGGTGGAAAAAGCAATACCGGCGAGGGTGGTGAAGACGAAATGCGCTACACGCCGTTGGCAAACGGCGATTCCATGCGATCGGCCATCAAACAGGTCGCTTCTGGGCGCTTTGGCGTAACCTCCAACTACCTCACACAGGCCGACGAATTGCAGATAAAGATGGCTCAGGGCGCGAAGCCTGGAGAAGGTGGCCAACTGCCCGGCCACAAAGTCGACTCGTGGATAGCCAAGGTAAGACATTCCACGCCCGGCGTAGGATTGATCTCTCCCCCGCCCCACCACGACATCTACTCCATTGAAGACCTCGCACAACTGATTTTTGACTTAAAGAATGCAAACAGGGAAGCGCGTATCAATGTTAAGTTGGTATCGAAAGCCGGTGTGGGAACGATCGCTGCCGGCGTCGCTAAAGCCCACGCAGACGTTATTCTTATCGCGGGGTACGACGGTGGAACAGGGGCATCACCCATCAGTTCAATCAAGCACGCCGGACTTCCCTGGGAGTTGGGTCTTGCTGAAAGCCATCAGACACTGGTGAAAAACGGGCTGCGCAGCCGCGTTGTATTGCAAACTGACGGACAGCTCAAAACAGGAAGGGACCTCGCTATCGCTACGCTCCTAGGTGCCGAGGAATGGGGGGTTGCCACGGCTGCGCTCGTTGCCGGTGGGTGCATCATGATGCGCAAATGTCATCTAAACACGTGCCCCGTGGGTGTAGCCACCCAAGATCCGGAGCTGCGCAAGCTTTTCAGTGGTAAGCCTGAGGATATTGTCAACTTATTTCGTTTTCTCGCTGAAGAACTACGCGAGGTTATGGCCGAACTCGGCTTCCGCACCATCAACGAAATGGTTGGGCGCGCGCAATTCCTTAAGAAGCGGGAAAACATCGAACATTGGAAAATCAATAAACTAGACCTAACACGTATCCTCCATGTGGCCCACAGCCGCACGGGTGATACCCTATACCAGACGGAACAGCAGGATCATGGTTTAGACATGATTTTGGATTGGGGTTTAGTCAAACAAGCCCGGAAAGCGCTAGACAGTAAGACACCGGTATTCGGCACGTTTAATGTTAAAAACACAGATAGAACCATCGGCACCCTGCTTTCGAACGAAGTCTCTAAAGTTTACGGTGGAGAAGGGTTGCCTGACAACACCATCAATTACAAATTTGTAGGTTCGGCGGGACAAAGTTTCGGTGCATTCGCAGCTAAAGGGTTGTCATTCGAACTGGAAGGCGAAGCAAATGATTACGTAGGCAAAGGGCTTTCAGGCGCCCAGCTGGCCATCTACCCGCACCAGGATAGTCCGCGTGTGCCACACGACCACATCATCATCGGCAATGTAGCGCTCTACGGAGCCACTTCAGGACATCTCTTCGTTTGCGGCCAGGCCGGAGAGCGCTTTGCTGTCCGCAACTCAGGGGCAACGGCAGTGGTGGAAGGTGTAGGCGACCATGGTTGTGAATACATGACTGGCGGTCGCGCACTGATACTCGGTGCTACGGGGCGGAATTTCGCGGCCGGCATGAGCGGCGGTATCGCCTGGATCTATGATCTCGAAGGTACATTCAGGGATAACTGCAATACCGAGATGGTAGACCTCGATCCGCTGGAAACTGAAGACGAAACCGCCATTACGGCGTTGCTCAAGCGGCATATTCACCTTACGGGAAGCAAGCGTGCAACACAGCTATTAACCAACTGGAAGACAGAACGGGTCCGTTTCATTAAAGTATTCCCAAGGGAATACAAGAACGTACTGCGATCAACATTAGTAGAAGCATAATCGTTACAACATGGGAAAACCAACGGGATTTAAGGAATTTGAGCGGGTGCTTCCGAAGAAGGACACTATCGCCGACCGCAAAAAAACATATCATGAATTTGTACATGCTTATAGCGATGACGAGCTGAACAAGCAAGCAGCCCGGTGTATGAACTGTGGGATACCGTTCTGCCATTCGGGTTGCCCACTGGGCAATGTTATCCCCGAATTTAATGACGCGGTATATGATGGTCGATGGGAAGACGCATACCTGATATTGACATCGACCAACAATTTCCCCGAATTCACCGGGCGAATTTGCCCGGCACCTTGCGAGTCGGCCTGTGTACTGGGCATCAACCGGCCACCGGTAGCCATCGAAGAAATTGAAAAACACATCATCGAAATCGCATTCAAGCGCGAATTTATAAAAGCGCGGCCGGTACACTTGAAAACGGGGAAACGGGTTGCTATTGTGGGAAGCGGACCAGCAGGACTTGCCGCCGCCGCTCAATTGATTAAGGTGGGCCATGAGGTAACCGTGTATGAGCGGGATGATAAACCGGGGGGATTACTCCGCTACGGCATCCCGGATTTCAAATTGGAAAAATGGGTAATTGATCGGCGGGTGAAGCTTCTGGAAGAGGAAGGCGTATTGTTCCGTTGCAATGCCGAAGTGGGCGGTAATGTACCGGTCACCGAGCTTCAGGCATACGACGCCGTGGTACTTGCGGGCGGGTCTACCATTCCACGTGACCTGAATATACCGGGACGCAAATTAGACGGCGTGCACTTTGCCATGGAACTGCTGAAACAACAAAACAAGCGGGTGGGCAGTTCTCCATTTACCGAAAAAGATATCCTTGCAACGGGTAAAAATGTCCTTGTCATCGGTGGTGGCGATACCGGCTCGGACTGCGTAGGAACGTCGAACCGCCAAGGAAGCAAATCAGTGACCCAATTTGAACTGATGCCGCAGCCGCCGAAGGAGCGGACGGCCGCCATGCCCTGGCCCAACTATCCCATGTTATTGAAGACCACTTCTTCGCACGAGGAAGGGTGTGAGCGCGAATGGGGCATCGGCACAAAAGCATTCGTAGGCGACGAAAACGGCCACCTGAAGAGTGTACGAATTGTGGACTTGAAATGGGAACGTGATCAGTTAGGGCGACCGGTAAAGTTTACGGAGGTAGAAGGATCTGAACGGGAAATGCCCTGTGAGCTGGTACTACTGGCTATGGGTTTTCTGCATCCGCAACAGGAAGGCTTGTTGCAGCAACTGGGCGTGGAGCTTGACGGACGGGGTAACGTACGAGCGACAGAAGGGGACTATCAGACTTCCACCGGCCGGATTTTCGTGGCTGGGGATATGCGCCGAGGCCAGTCGCTCGTAGTATGGGCAATATCTGAAGGCCGCGAGTGTGCCCGTAAGGTGGATGAATACCTGATGGGTTATTCTGAACTGGAAAGCAAGGACGCTGTATTTGACTACGCTTAAATGATAACTTCCGGTTGCTTTTTTGTAAGCCGGAACTTCAAAATAGGATACAGGAAAACCGCACAAAAAATAATAATAGCGCCGGCATAAAAGCCGGCGCTCATTTTTTCGCGCTGACCGAAAAATAACCAGGCCAACAGAATACCATAGATGGGTTCCAAATTGCTAGCAAGTGCCACGCGAAATGCGCTGATTTCCTTCATTACGGAAACGGCAGCAACATAAGCTCCCGCTGTGCAGACCGTGCCCAGAAGGATAAGATAACCGAAGTCCGGACCCCTGATACCGATATCATGACCATATCCACCAGTCAACAGCATAAAGAACGAAACCCACACCCACGCCCCTGCCATTTCGTAAAAGCTGATAATTGTCGCTCCACTTTTTTTGACCAGCTTGGAATTGATGGTACCAAACAACGCCGCGGCCAACGCGGCCATTAACCCCAATATAATGCCACGAATATACTCGCTCTCGAACCTGAAAATAAGATAGATGCCGACAATAATGAGTAAACCGACGAAAACATCGGCCTTTGAAGTACGGCGGCGGTAAAACAAAGGCTCAATAATTGCCGTAAACAACGTCACGGACGAGAGGCACACCAGTGTTACAGAAACTGTTGAAACCTTTATAGATTCGAAGAATAGCACCCAATGCAGTCCAACAAGGCCGCCTGTAAGGAAAAAATAGACAAATTGCTGACGGCTCACGGCAAAAGGTTGCTTTCTGAACCAAAAGTAGGCAGCCAACGACACCGATGCAATCAATACCCTGTACCATACCAATTGCACGGCAGAAATGGATATCAGATTACCCAATATCCCGGTGAACCCCCACACCATGACCGTGACGTGCAGGATAATTAAATTACGACCGGATGCAGCGCTTTCCATGGAAATGACAGCTTATTTCGGTGCTTTGTACAACAGATAGGTCGCCAATAGTCCAAAAATCACATTTGGGATAAAGACGGCAATAAGCGGTGGAAGCCCGCCCTTGAGGGAAAACATTGTGGCGAACTGAATAAATACAATATAGGTAAAGCTTAGGGCAATACCGATACCTAAACTCAATCCGATACCACCTCTTACTTTCTTTGATGAAAGCGCCACTCCCATAATCGTGAGTACATAAGCCGCCAACGGGGTAACGAACCGTTTGTATTTCTCCAGCAGTAGGTCCGTCATCATTCCCGTTCCCCTTATCTGCTCCTTCTCAATGCGGGCGTTCAGCTCATTCATATTCATCGCCGTAAAAATATTATCATAGACCTCAAAATCCCGCGGCGTCATATCCAGCACGGTATCCATACTGGAACCTTTTACCATCTCCTCTTTCAACGAATCGATAATTCGGATGGAATAATTTTCAATGCGCCAGTTGCTTTTTACGGAGTCCCACGTAATGCGCTCCGCCATGAGTTTCTCCCTCATCTCTCCCTCATCAAACTTTTCAAGCACAAAATGGTAACCTACTTTGCGGTTATTATCGAAATTATCGATGTAAACGTAGCTATCATTGTCGATCTGCATGTGGGTCGAGCTCTTCGTATTATTCGCCACGGGCTTCACATATATACGCTCAAACCCCACTTTTAATTTGTTGGTACGCGGGATGATATATACACTAAAAACAAAGTTAAGTGCAAAAATAATAGTTGCCGCAACCATATATGGTCGGATGAAACGGTTGAAACTCATCCCGCCACTTAAAATAGGGACAATCTCCGTTTGGTCGGCCATCTTCGCAGTGAAGAAGATAACGGCAATAAAATTAATCAGCGGCGACAGCATATTGAGGTAAAAGGGAATGAATCCGGCATAATATTCAAACACGATTTTCGATAGCGGTGCCTCATGTTTCATAAAATCATCCAGACGCTCAGAGACATCAAAAACCACGGCTACAACCGTGAATATACCCATGGTAAAGAGAAAAGTACTCAGGTACTTACCGATGATATACTTATCTATCGTATTTAAATAAGGTATGCGCAGCCACTTCATAACTTCTCTCCCAATTGTGGGGTCATTTTGTTCTTCCATTCTCGGAAATCACCGGCCAGTATGTGCATACGCGCTTCACGTACCAGCCATAGGTAAAAATGGAGGTTATGCAATGACGCAATCTGTGCGCCTAGAATTTCTTGCGACCGGATGAGGTGCCGTAGGTACGCCTTGGTATACGTTCTATCCACCAGCAGGTCGCTTTCGGCGTCAATCGGCGTGAAATCGGCCTCCCATTTTTTATTCTTGATGTTGATAATGCCATTTTTTGTAAACAGCATGCCATTGCGTGCATTCCGCGTAGGCATCACGCAGTCGAACATATCGATACCCAGCGCGATATTTTCGAGGATGTTGACGGGGGTACCCACGCCCATTAGGTAACGGGGCTTTTCTGTTGGGAGTATATCGCAAACCACTTCCGTCATTGCATACATTTCTTCCGCAGGTTCACCCACAGATAGTCCACCGATGGCGTTGCCATCACGACCAAAGGACGCTATGGTTTCAGCAGACTTTTTCCGCAGGTCGCGATACACCGATCCCTGTACAATGGGAAACAACGTTTGTTCATAGCCATAAAGCGGCTCTGTATCGTCAAACCGAGCACAACATCGCTGCAGCCAGCGGTGGGTCATATCCAAAGACCGCCGCGCATAATGATAATCGCAGGGATAAGGGGTACACTCATCAAACGCCATGATGATATCCGCGCCGATGACCCGTTGTGTATCCATCACATTTTCGGGTGTAAAAAGGTGTTTGGAACCATCGATATGGGAACGGAATGTAACGCCTTCCTCTTTGATTTTGCGTACCTCGGTAAGCGAATACACCTGATAGCCACCGCTATCGGTCAATATCGGTCCCGACCATCTATTGAACCGATGAAGTCCGCCGGCACGGTGCAATACGTCAAGTCCCGGACGCAGGTACAGATGGTACGTGTTACCGAGAATGATTTGAGCTTTCACTGCTTCCACCAATTCATGCTGATGTACAGCCTTTACGGTGCCCGCGGTTCCCACCGGCATAAAAATGGGGGTTTCAATCGTTCCATGTGCGGTTTCCATGAGACCGGCACGTGCCTTGGATTGGCTGTCTGTTGCCTGAAGCGTGAATTTCATTTCCGCACAAAAATAGCAAAAACAACCCATAGCCATAGGCAGCTGACTATGATTTTAAATTTAACCTGTTATCTTTGACAGCAAATATGGATGTACTCAACCAAATTACCGAAACACCTTTCTTCCTCTTGCTGGGCGTATGCGGGTTACTTTTGGTTTTTCAATTGTATTTTCTGCTTTTTGTCTATAGTCGGCTGGCTTTTTACAAGAAGCCACAAGCAAAAGAAACAGTTGATTTCCCGCCTTTGTCCGTTATCATCTGTGCCCGGAATGAGGAACAGAACCTAAGGAAAAACCTGCCGAAAATTCTCAGCCAGGACTACCGGCAGTTTGAAGTTATCCTGGTTAATGATTTTTCCGAAGACGAAACAAAATGGTTGCTGAAAGAATTGAGCACCCAAAACAACCGGTTAAAGGTGGTGGAAATCGCCGAGCATGTTCGCCTTAAGCACGGAAAGAAGTTTGCGGTTACACTCGGCGTCAAAGCTGCCCAATACGAACACCTGGTTTTTACGGATGCCGACTGTGTGCCACAATCTGACCAATGGCTACAGCACATCGCCACTGCGTTCGATGGGGGTGAAGAAATCGTCCTGGGATATTCTCCATATACCCGAAAGCGGGGATTTCTGAATGCGTTGATCCGCTTCGAAACCTTTCACACAGCCATGAGTTACCTGTCTTATGCACTGAAGGGGAATGCTTATATGGGTGTTGGACGCAACCTCGGGTATACCAAAAGCCTATTCTTCCGGGGCAAAGGTTTTGCTTCGCACATGCATATCCCATCGGGCGATGACGATCTGTTTGTGAACCAGAATGCAACTCCCCATAACACAGTGATCTGTATCGACCCCGAAGCACATGTATGGAGTGAGCCTAAGACGACGTTTTCGGCGTATACGCTACAAAAGAGTCGCCATACGGGCGCGTCGAAGGCTTATCGGCCATCGCATCGGCGGATGCTGGCTACCCAATTGGTGAGCGCCCTCCTTTTCTACGTTCTGGCTATTCTTTCGTTAGCCTTATTCCCGACATATTGGTATGTCCCTACAGGCATGTATCTGTTACGCTTCATCGTGCAATTGATTATCTATGTACCGATCATGAAAAAACTACAAGTAAAAGGATTGGTATGGTGGTTGCCGTTCCTGGATGTCTTTTATTATGGGTATATATGCTTCAATGGATTCTTCGCGCTGTATAAAAAAGACGTAAGATGGAAATAAATAGTAGATGTGACGATTTGATGATAAAAATATGCTAATCCCCAGCGCTGATATCATTTATCATTATTTCCCCAAACTTTCGGAAAAACAACGGGAGCAGTACCTGCAATTGGGCGAGTTGTATATGCAGTGGAACACACAAATCAATGTAGTATCCCGCAAGGACATCGACAAGCTTTATCTCCACCATGTGCTGCACTCACTGGGTATTGCAAAGTTCACCAACTTCGTACCCGGCACACGGATACTGGATGTGGGTACTGGGGGTGGTTTCCCCGGGATACCGCTGGCTATCCTGTTCCCTCAGGTCCGGTTCCATCTGGTGGATTCTATCGGAAAAAAAATTAAGGTGGTAAGGAACGTCGCCGATGCACTCGGTCTGGAAAACGTGGAAGCCGACCACCTCCGCGCCGAGCAATTGGATGAGAAATATGACTTCGTAGTTTCCCGCGCCGTTACTCGTCTGGTCGATTTCTACCCATGGGTAGCGAACAAGTTCCGAAAAAAGCATCTGAACGCCATTTCCAACGGTATTTTATACCTCAAGGGCGGCGACTTAAGAGAAGAATTGAAAGAAGCCCGCCTTCCCGCCGAAGTATATGCCCTTTCCGACTATTTTGAAGAAGATTTCTTTGAAACCAAGCAGGTTGTTTATATCCCTGTTTGACGTTAATTATTGTTATCGTTAAAGAAAGGCACCAGCTTTACCGTTACGAACAATTGCCCCACATGGCGCTGTGTATGTTCGGCGGCGTGGAACAATAATCCAATCAATGTCGTTGGTATCCGTTTCCTACCTAGATATCGCGCATCGGTCAGCGTCGCTTCATCCGTTTCCCTTAATTGGGCTATCGCCGACTCTACCTGTTTCCCGAAGGCCAGCACCAAGTCGGCCGAACGGATTTGGGGTCCCTCCTGCCCCTCCGCACGAAGGTATTCAAACTGCCGTTCGGATAGTGGCTGCGCTAACGCATAGGTAAGTAACCTGTCGACCACGCCGCTGATGTGCTGCAAATGGAACCCTACGGAAGCGCGACCAGCAGGCTTTACCCACAAATAGGTGTCGTCAAAGCCATCCATACAGCTAGCCACTTCTTCTCTAGCCTGCATTAATGCATGAGCTACGGGCTGTAACAATGGCGGTACGCCTAGTATCGGACCACGCATCCAAGCCTCGGGTCGGGGAGTTTCTTGTTCACACATAGAACAAATGTAACGGACATATCCCATTTCAACAAATTCAAACACGGTGACAATTTTTATACGTCGTAATCCAGGGATTTCACTATCTTAGCCATCCAAGATGAACCTGCTTTACCAAATTGCATTAACTAAGGTAAACGGTGTCGGTCCGGTGATTGGCCGTCACCTTCTCTCCCATTTCGGTAGCGCCGATGCCATATTTTCAGCAACAAGGAAAGACTTTGTCGGCATACAGGGCATGACTAGCCGCGTAATTGAGGGATTTTTCAGCACAGATGTACTCAAGGTAGCGGAGCAGGAACTTCAGTTTGTTGAAAAACACAGCATACAGCCTCTTTTTTGGGGGAATGATAATTATCCAAAACGACTTACCGAGTGTGCTGATGCTCCGCTTTTGCTTTACTACCGGGGAAATGCCGATCTAAACGCGTCGCGTATGGTGAGTATTGTGGGTACCCGAAATGCCACGGCTTACGGCAAGGCGATTTGTGCCGATTTCGTAAGGGCCCTTTCTCCGTATCACGTAACGGTAATCAGCGGTCTTGCCTATGGTATCGACAGCCATGCACACGCGAACGCAATAAGCCACAAAATACCTACCGTTGGCGTATTAGGACATGGCTTGGACCGTATCTATCCTACTGCTAATCGCGAAATGGCAGCAAAAATGCTCAATTGCGGTGGCTTGCTGACAGAGTTTGGTTCGGGCACCAAGCCTGATCGGCAGCATTTCCCGATGCGTAACCGTATCATTGCCGGGTTGGCCGATGTAACCATCGTGGTAGAAGCGGCAGCCAAAGGCGGAGCATTGATTACCGCCGAGTTAGCGAATTCATACAGCCGTGACGTATGTGCTTTCCCGGGAAGCGTGAATCAGGAATTTTCCGCAGGAAGCAATTACCTGATAAAAACACACCGCGCCCACCTGATTACCAGTATGAAAGACTTGCAATATCTTATGAACTGGCAACCCGCCCCTGAGACAAAGCAGCCCCCGCAACTCAAGCTGCCTGTCTCGCTCGATACTTCGCAGCAGCGCGTGTTTAATATCATCGCTGCTGCGGAACAGCTATCAATCGATGAAATTGCCCGGAAACTCCAATGGCCGCAGAGTAAACTTGCCGTCGCTTTACTCGAGCTGGAAATGAACGGTGTTATCATTGCTTTACCCGGCAAAATCTACAGAACAACATAAACCGTACTGCAAGCCAACACATTGCTTGCCGTTCGTCATTTTTATTGGCAGATATCACATTTTTTGTTACTTTTGCCTCGGGTAAGTCTTTTACGACCAGCTCCTCGAGAATCCCCCAGGGTGGGAACACAGCAAGGGTATCGGGTTGTAGCGGTGCGATAAAAGTAGCTTACCCTTTTCTTATTCTATAAACCAAACCAATCAGTGATACTTGCATATCCACCCAAGTTTATCTAAGTTTGCATCCCATAATATAAGTTGCATGAGTTGGTTTAGACGTGAAAAGGCCGGAATCAGTACGGCTACCGAACATAAAAAGGAAGCACCCGACGGCCTATGGAACAAATGCCCGTCGTGCAAAAAGCCGCTGCTGAATATTGAGCAGCTTGAAAACAAATACGTGTGTCATTATTGCGGTTATCACCTGCGTATCGGTTCGGCTGCTTACTTTTCCATTCTATTTGACGATAATCAATTCACCGAACTTTTCGCTAATCTACGATCGGGAGACCCTCTCCGGTTTGAAGACACGAAGAAATACACAGAGCGACTCGAAGAAAGCTATGCCAAAACGGGCTTGAACGATGCTATCCGCTGTGCGCATGGCAAGGTGGAAGGACGAGATCTTGTATTGGCCTGTATGGATTTCACCTTTATCGGCGGATCTATGGGGTCGGTGGTCGGCGAAAAAATTGCACGTTCCATCGATTACTGCCTGCAGCACAAACTTCCGTTCATGCTGATTTCCAAGTCGGGCGGAGCGCGCATGATGGAAGCTGCATTTTCATTGATGCAAATGGCAAAAACATCGGCTAAACTCGCGTTGCTTAACGAAGCTAAACTACCTTACATCTGTTTGTTGACCGACCCCACCACGGGGGGCGTTACGGCATCTTATGCCATGTTGGGCGATATCAACATTGCCGAGCCAGGAGCCCTCATCGGTTTCGCCGGGCCACGCGTAATCAAAGAAACCATCAAAAAAGACCTGCCAAAAGGTTTTCAGACGTCTGAATTCCTACTTGAACACGGTTTTCTCGACTTCATCGTTGATCGCCGTCAGCTCAAACAGAAAGTCGCTTTGTTTTTGAGCATGGTCGAATAAGGAATTTTTTAAAAATTAGTTATCTTTACCGAAGTTCGTTTTACCGGTTCGGAACCATCGACAGTATTGTAAATGGCAAAAGCAAAATACCATTACAACTCCCATACGCTCAAGTATGAAAAAATAAAAACAAGCACCCGCACTTGGGCATTGCGTGCAGTTGGATTTCTCTCGAGCTCATTTGCATGTGCCATGCTCCTGCTCTATATTGGTTTCACATTTATTGATTCGCCTGAGGAAAAACAGCTACAACGTGAGGTGGACCAGATGGGGCTGCAATACAACATCATGCAGGATCGGATGAAGCAAATCGATGCGGCGTTGGAAAACATGCAGCATCGCGACGATAACATCTACCGGGTTATTTTCGAAGCAGACCCGATATCTGCGGATGTGCGACAAGCAGGTTTTGGCGGTGTGAACCGGTATAAAAGCCTGGAACATTTCAGCAACTCGAATCTAATGATCGAAACGGCAAAAAAACTCGATTACATATCCAAGGCACTGTATGTACAATCTAAGTCATATGACGAATTGACCGAGATGGCAAAATCTAAAGCCGAAATGATGGCGAGCATCCCGGCTATACAACCGGTAGACTCCAGGAAAGCTCGTACTGGCATTTCCGGATTCGGCGCGCGGATTCACCCCGTATACAAAATCCGGAAGATGCACACCGGAATTGATTTCACCGCCCCTTCTGGTACGCCGATATACGCTACCGGTAATGGCAAAGTGGAGGCTGCCGGGTTGGATGGTGGCTATGGCCGCCGGATTGTAATCAATCATGGATACAGTTACAAAACTCTTTATGGTCACATGAGCCGTTTTACGGTGAGGGCTGGCCAACAGGTAAAAAGAGGCGACTTAATTGGATATGTGGGGAACACAGGCACTTCGACGGGCCCGCATCTACACTATGAGGTACATAAAAACAATAAACCCGTAAATCCAATTAACTTTATCTACAACGATCTTACTCCATTGGAATATGCCGCAATCCTCGAAGCCGCTTCGCAAGAGAATCAGTCGTTTGACTAATTAACGGATTCGTAGGGTGTGTAATAATTCAAATGTAATTGTATCTTTGTGATAGCGGACTATCTTATTTGCTTATCATATGCCTTACAAAGAGCGCGAAATAAAGAAACTCTACTACACCATGGGGGAAGTGACTGCCATGTTTGATGTTAATGCCTCCCAGATACGGTTTTATGAGCGTGAATTTGACATTATCCAACCGAAAAAAAACAAGAAGGGGAACAGACTTTTCACCCCAGAGGATATCGCCAACCTTAAAATCATTTTCAATCTGGTAAAAGGTAAAGGATACACCTTGCAGGGCGCACGCGAATACCTACGGGAAAAGAAGAATGAGGCGCGGGAAAACCAACGGGTTATCGATTCGCTCCAACGCCTCAAAACTTTTTTATTGGAAGTACGCGACAGCCTCTAATAACTTTCAGTCACGGCTTCTATTTCTGACATCTGCACAAATTCTTCCACCTTTTCTACCATCTCCGTACTACCAATAAATATTGATGTTCGTTCATGCAACGCTTCAGGTTGGATGTCCAATATTCTGCGACGACCGTCGGTTGCTTTACCCCCTGCCTGCTCAATAACGAACGCCAATGGATTACATTCGTACATGAGCCTCAATTTACCCCGTGGATGGGAAGAAGTGGTCGGATAAAGGAAAACGCCGCCCTTGATCAAGTTTCGGTGTATATCTGCAACCATGGAGCCGATATATCGGGATGTATACGGTCTGTTTCCCGCTTTATCCTCCACCTGACAATACTTAATGTAGTCTTTTACGCCCTGCGGAAACTTGATGTAATTACCTTCATTGATAGAGTATATCGTACCGTTACGTGGAATCTGCATATTGGAATGAGAAAGACAGAACTCTCCTATGGAAGGGTCTAGTGTAAATCCGTTCACACCCTTACCCGTCGTGTAAACCAGCATCGTTGAAGATCCGTAGACCACGTAGCCGGCCGCTACTTGCTGCGTACCTTTCTGAAGGATCTCTTCTGGGCTCACCGGACCATCGCTGGCCGTGCGTCGATAAATAGAAAAAATCGTTCCTACAGATACATTCACATCGATATTTGAAGAACCGTCCAACGGGTCGATACAAACAATGTACTTTGCATGTTGTGATATCCTGGAATTGATAAAGATACATTCGTCGTGTTCTTCTGAAGCGACCACACAACACTCGCCGCCGCTTCGCAGGGCTGATATAAATTGCTCATCGGCATATACATCAAGTTTCTTCTGCCCCTCTCCTTGCACGTTAGTTGTACCGTTATCGCCGAGAATATCAACAAGCCCCGCCTTGTTCACCTCGCGATTAACAATTTTGGCTGCGATACCGATATCACGCAGCAGCCTTGACAACTCACCTTTAGCGTATGGGAAATCTGATTGCTTTTCAATAATAAACTGACCCAATGTAGTCGTTTTTGTCATAACCTCCCGCCTAGTTAGTGTATTTTAACAATTACCAATAGGCACAAAAGTAGCCAAAAAAGCAATAAAAACAACAAAAAACAAAAACTTAGTGTACTTTGCAAGCTACCTTGAAGCTAGCTCTATGATTTCGAGATTTTCGATACGACTATCGTCTATGCTAAAACGTAAAAGTGTACGGACTTTGTGCCAACCTTGCTTTCCAGCAGCTCCGGGATTAAGATGCAGACATTGTAACTTTGGATCAAACATCACTTTGAGAATATGGGAATGTCCGCAAATAAAAAGTTTCGGCGGGTGCTTTCGAATTAGAGATTTCACCTGTGGACTATAACGGCCGGGATAACCGCCAATATGCGTCATCCATACGTCTACTGCCTCACAGGTGAACCTTAAATGCTCGGGATAAACGGCGCGGACATCCTGCCCGTCGATATTGCCATATACACCTTTCAACGGTTTGAACGCAGCTAATGTATCGGCCACGGCAATATTGCCGAAATCACCGGCATGCCATATCTCATCACAATCCTCGAAATGTGTTAAAATAGCCTCATCGAGGTATCCATGTGTATCTGAAAGCAATCCGATCTGCGTCATAAGGTAGGTGAAGATAGGGATTCTAAAATGCCAGAAAAAACGGTCCCAGTAATTTTCGATATGCCGCACTATAAACACCGCGGCGGTCATAGATAATGAACTCCGCTTCATTACGCGCCTCCGGTCCAGTAGCTCTGCTAAGAAACAACACCTGTCTTATTGGCGGATGAGAGCTAAACGACCGAATAGCCGTCGACGCTCGCAACGCCAGCCCATAGTCAAGGAAAGCGCGCTCCTCAACACGGGCCGCCATGCTGGTTGGAAGGATCATCTGCAAATACCCGTCGGGACTCAACCATTGTTTCGACCGCGCCAACAATTGGTCGAAAAAGTTCATATCGGTATGCCTGGCTATGCCTTTTCGACTATCGGCATTTCGAAGGGAACCCAAAAAAAACGGTGGATTCGAAACGATCAAATCGTACCCCGCCTTCGGTTCAAACTCACTTAATGCAATTGCATGGCTCGTAAGTCTATCCCTGAAAGGTGACCTCTCAAAATTGCGGCGAGTAGTACTGGCTGCCATGGTGTCGATTTCTATCGCATCGACCATTGCCAAAGGAAAGCGCTGGGCAAGCATCAACGAAATGACACCGGTGCCCGCACCTACATCGAGCATACGCATTGGAAAATCTGCCGTTGCCATAGCGCCCAATAATACGCCATCGGTATTTATCTTCATGGCACATCCCGACTGATCGACTGTAAATTGTTTGAAATGAAACACAGACATCAGCCAAAATTAAAGTAATATTTTGATTTTTATTTTGTAAAAACATGAATTATTCCCTACCATTGTATAAGCACTTACACAATTGAATGCTAATGGATATTTATGAGGTGTTGGGTCCGTTGATTTTAGGCAGCCGATTGCGCCGGCTTAGCGAATATTTCATTGCCGAGGTTAACAAAGCCTATCAGGAAGAGGGAATTCATTTTGACGCGAGTTGGTTTCCGGTATTTTATCTTTTGTCCGAAAACCCTTCGATTTCCATTCGTGAGCTTTCAAATACCTTACAGGTTTCCCATTCGGCAGTAAGTCAACTTATCAGCAACCTCAAACGACGCCAGTTGGTAGACAGCACAGCGAGCGGCAACGACGCCCGGCGACAACAGGTTCGGCTTTCGGCCGACGGTCTGGCCCTCCTCCATCGTATAAAACCCATCTGGGAGGCCATTTCTTCTGTTTTTGTGCAAATGCAAAATCAGAACGAAGCGGTAACCCACTTAATGCCGAGCATCATGGCGATGGAACAACTCTTTTCGGAAAAGGCCCTTTCTGAACGAATTAGCAGTTTAGATTCAAACTATACATCATGAAAAACTTCCGATACGGCACCGACAAACTAACGATAGGCAAGGCCATGGCACTTACCGACAGCCAGCTCCATGGCACACTATCTGCAAAAGAACGGCATAAAATAGATCGATCTGAATCGTTTGTGAAAGACATTGTTGCCCACAGTGACGTTGTATACGGCATCAATACGGGATTCGGCCCACTTTGCGATACGATTATCACGCCGCAGGATACAGCCAACCTGCAACACAACCTACTCAAAAGCCACGCAGTCGGGGTCGGCAAACCCATCCCCAAATCGATTGCTAAAACCATGATGATTATTAAGGCACAGGCCTTAGCACAGGGGTATTCAGGTGTACAGTTACGTACACTCGAACGCATTATTTGGATGACCGATCAAGACATCATTCCGGTCGTACCGGAGCAAGGGTCGGTGGGTGCCTCTGGCGACCTAGCCCCTCTTTCTCATCTTTTTTTGCCACTGATTGGTCTTGGCCATGTCCATTATAAGGGAGAAGTTGTTTCGGCGAAAGAAGTATTGCATACACGCGGCATGCCTCCGCTTCAACTCGCCCCAAAGGAGGGACTTGCCCTAATCAATGGCACACAATTTATTGCTGCCCACGCTGTACACGGCCTATCCCGCATGCATAATGTTCTGGAAGCCGCTGATCTCATCGGAGCCATGTCGCTTGAAGGACTAATGGGTTCTTATAAACCTTTTGACGCGCGACTGCATGAGCTAAGACCGTTCCCCGGCAATCAATTGGTTGCCCATCGTTTATGGCAATTATTGCACACATCTGAGATCGCCAATTCACACCCCGATTGCGGCCGCGTACAGGATCCTTACTCCCTGCGGTGTATGCCGCAGGTTCACGGCGCATCACGCGCGGCTTGGCTCCACCTCAAAGAACTTACGGAAATAGAGATCAATTCGGTGACCGACAACCCAATTATCCTGGGACCGCATGACACCATCAGTGGCGGGAATTTCCACGGTCAGCCATTGGCCATTGCACTCGACTATGCAGCCATCGCCGCCGCCGAACTTGGGAACATCGCTGACCGCCGATGCTACCTGATCATTGAGGGTCGTTACGGCCTTCCCAAACTACTGATCCAGGACGCAGGACTCAACTCGGGCTTCATGATACCCCAATACACCGCAGCTGCCCTAGTATCCGAAAACAAAACTCTTTGCTTTCCCGCCAGTGCAGACAGTATTCCCACGTCTCTTGGTCAGGAAGATCATGTTTCAATGGGATCTATCAGTGGACGTAAGTTGAACAAAATCATCGATCACCTTGAATATATTTTAGCAATAGAACTCTTGTATGCTGCACAGGCGCTGGATTTCCGCAGACCGCTACGCTCTTCTGATGTCCTGGAAGCATGTCATGCACTGGTAAGACGCCATGTATCTTTTACCGAACATGACCGCATTTTTTCCGACGACATCAACATCCTCCAGCAGCTTATCAGCAGTGGAAAATTCGTGCAAGAAGCAAACAAAGTCGCGGAGACACATGATAACCAACTTAATCAAATAGCTTATGACGCTTTCAACATTTCTTGAGCGGTACGCCAACCATCCTCGTTATGTATCGCCTACGGGCAACGGCCTGCATGCTAAAAGCTGGCAAACGGAAGCACCTCTACGAATGCTGCTCAATAATTTAAATGCTGAAGTGGCTGAGAACCCCGAGGAGTTGGTGGTATATGGCGGAATCGGGCAGGCTGCCCGCAATCCGACTGCTTTGCAACGAATTATTGAGTTATTACTTACGTTAGACGATGACCAGTCGCTTTTGGTACAGTCGGGGAAGCCCGTTGGTGTTGTACGTACCCATCCGCAGGCTCCCCGTGTGCTGATTGCAAACAGCAACCTAGTGCCTAAATGGGCTACTTGGGAGCACTTCAACGAACTACGTGCTAAGGGGTTGATGATGTATGGTCAAATGACCGCGGGCAGCTGGATATACATTGGCTCGCAAGGCATATTGCAAGGTACTTATGAAACTTTTGTAGAATGCGGACGGCAACATTTCAACGGAGATCTTCGGGGGCGCCTGCTCGTCACTGCGGGATTGGGTGGAATGGGAGGTGCACAACCTCTAGCTGCCACCATGGCGGGTGCTGTATGCCTGGGCGCGGACGTAGACAGAAGACGTATACAAAAGCGTCTTGACACACGTTACATTGATCGGATGACCGAGTCGTACGACGAAGCTACCCACTGGATAAAAGAAGCTGTTGTTGCTAAGCAGCCACTTTCTGTCGGCCTGGTAAGTGATGCCGGCAACCTCCTTGAACGGCTTTTGCAAGACAACATCATCCCCGATATACTGACCGACCAAACCTCTGCCCATGACCCGATATCGGGGTACATCCCTCATCAGTTGACATTGGCTGAAGCTGCCTCGCTGCGCGTTACGGACCCCGGTTCATATAAAGAAAAAGCATTAAAAAGCATGGCCAGGCATGTCGGCTTTATGCTCAAAATGCAACGACTCGGGGCAGTTACGTTCGACTACGGTAATAATCTCAGGGAATTTGCCAGAGAAGGCGGAGAACAGCACGCGTTTGATTTCCCCGGGTTTACCCCGGCATTTATCCGGCCGTTGTTTTGTGAGGGGAAAGGCCCTTTCCGATGGGTAGCATTGTCGGGAGACCCACAGGATATCTATACTACCGACGAGGCGCTTATTGCACATTTTCCCAAAAATAAGGCGCTACACCATTGGCTTCACCAGGCAAGGGAAAAGGTGGCTTTCCAGGGCCTACCGGCTCGCATTTGCTGGCTTGGTATGGGCGAACGGGAACAAGCGGGTCTGTTATTCAACGAATTGGTCAAATCAGGCAAGGTGAAAGCGCCAATTGTCATTGGCCGGGATCACCTGGACTGTGGCTCGGTCGCATCGCCCAACCGCGAAACCGAAGCAATGAAGGATGGTTCGGATGCCGTATCAGACTGGCCATTGCTCAATTTAATGGGTAATGTGGCCGGCGGAGCAACGTGGGTTTCTTTTCATCACGGCGGAGGCGTGGGCATGGGCTACGCGCAACATGCGGGCATGGTAGTGGTGGCCGATGGTTCTGACCGTGCAGCATCTTGCTTACGCAGAGTGCTACATAACGACCCTGCCATGGGAATCTTCCGGCATCACGATGCGGGATATGACTCGGCAACCGCCTGTGGTGAAAAGTTCGACTTATTAGTGTAATATGAAATTGACAGGCCCATTTTCCCAGCTGATAACCTTACGCGGAATAGCTATGAACGGCCCGATCGCCGATGACCAATTGGAAGTAATAATTGCGGGAGGTATCGTTATTGATAACGGTCGTGTTATGGACACCGGCAATTTTGATACGCTTTACAGGCGTTACCCCAAAATTGATATCGACCCAATCGTAGGTCATCAAACGGCCATCCCCGGATTTGTCGACGCCCATACTCATATTTGCTTTGCGGGAAGCCGCGCAAATGACTATGCTTTTCGGGTAGCCGGAAAGACTTACTTGGATATCGCCAAAGCGGGTGGTGGAATATGGGATACGGTGTCGCAGACCCGGGCGACATCGCAAATAGCACTCGCTAAACACACAGCAAGCCGTGCAGACCGAGCGCTCCGGGGAGGTGTAACCACTATCGAGGTGAAAAGCGGCTACGGACTGGATTTGGAAAACGAGCTGAAGATGCTGCGTGCAATTGCCGAGGCAAACTCGTTCACCCAAGCCGACTTAATCGCCACTTGCCTTGCCGCACATATAAAACCGCGTGATTTTGGGGGCGATGACATGGCATACCTGAACCAGATTCTAACAACATTATTGCCCGTTGTACGGGAAGAAGGATTAGCCCGTCGTACCGATATTTTTATCGAAGATTCGGCCTTTAGTCTGTCCGAAGGAAGACACTACTTGCAACAGGCACAGCAACTGGGGTTTGCACTTACCGTTCATGCGGATCAATTCAGCCCAGGAGGTTCGGCTGCAGCTGTTGCGTGCGGTGCCGTATCGGCCGATCACCTGGAGAGTAGTGCCGAACAGGAAATTAAGTTACTGGCACAATCAGCTACGGTCGCCGTGGTATTGCCTGGAGCATCATTGGGATTAGGTATGAACTTTGCTCCGGCACGTAAGCTATTGGATGAAGGCGCATGCGTTGCCATCGCAAGCGACTGGAACCCCGGCTCGGCGCCAATGGGCGAATTATTGATACAAGCATCGATATTAGGGGCGTACCAAAAACTGACATTGGCCGAAACATTGGCTGGACTTACATACCGGGCAGCCTGGGCATTACGGCTTGCCGATCGCGGTACGCTTGAAAATGGCCAGCTTGCCGACATGCAAGCCTACCCCACGACAGATTACCGGGATATTTTATATCATCAAGGTGCAATGAAACCCAGCCAGG
>Ga0182739_1001028_pt1 | contig 30818 bp, 29 predicted proteins | sample eDN5th30CBELigBY_FD_128873 | JGI IMG/M metagenome (GOLD analysis project Ga0182739, IMG submission 128873) | Enriched backyard soil microbial communities from Emeryville, California, USA - eDNA 5th pass 30_C BE-Lig BY (version 2) (version 2) | ecosystem: Environmental > Terrestrial > Soil >... | reverse complement strand
TGTTTCAGTGCCCTTTTTATTGGGCGGGGTTATGGAACAGCACCGGACTCGAAATGGATCGTCACTTCATCCGCGTTTCAGTGCCCTTTTTATTGGGCGGGGTTATGGAACGCCACGGTACTGCCAGCCATTCGCACCGGTCGCCCTATGTTTCAGTGCCCTTTTTATTGGGCGGGGTTATGGAACCCACGTTATTAGCCGAAACCTGTGCAGTCAAATTCGTTTCAGTGCCCTTTTTATTGGGCGGGGTTATGGAACTGTTGAAGCTGCTGAACCACCCAAACGAAAGAAATTGTTTCAGTGCCCTTTTTATTGGGCGGGGTTATGGAACGCAATCGCTTCTTCGGTGATTCGCCAAGTTGGACGCTGTTTCAGTGCCCTTTTTATTGGGCGGGGTTATGGAACCGGTGCCCTGTTTGCTGTTGCCATGCCGCGTGGCGAAGTTTCAGTGCCCTTTTTATTGGGCGGGGTTATGGAACCAGAAAAAACCATTGGCAGTGCTGGAAGGGGAAGTTGGTTTCAGTGCCCTTTTTATTGGGCGGGGTTATGGAACGGTTACTTTTTTTCTACTCGGCGTAGTAGATTGTGCCGTTTCAGTGCCCTTTTTATTGGGCGGGGTTATGGAACTGCGTGGTGGATCATCAGCCAAGCGAAGCCCACAACCGTTTCAGTGCCCTTTTTATTGGGCGGGGTTATGGAACGGCAAATTGGGGACGTGCTGGGCGAGCATCGACACACGTTTCAGTGCCCTTTTTATTGGGCGGGGTTATGGAACACGATAGGCCCGCGGCGAACTGGCAAGCAGTTGCACGTGTTTCAGTGCCCTTTTTATTGGGCGGGGTTATGGAACACACTGGCCGAGCACAATGATCTGCGATCCCAGGCCGTTTCAGTGCCCTTTTTATTGGGCGGGGTTATGGAACACGGAATCATCACGATTCCGGCATTCACATTAATGATGTTTCAGTGCCCTTTTTATTGGGCGGGGTTATGGAACGCGCGAAGTGGTATCAGTCAATGCTCGATACACTGGAGAGTTTCAGTGCCCTTTTTATTGGGCGGGGTTATGGAACATAGTCGTTGACATACCCCGCAGATTCGCCGATTTGAAGTTTCAGTGCCCTTTTTATTGGGCGGGGTTATGGAACGGTGGTCCCGCCCTGCGCCTCTGGACACCGGAAGAAAGTTTCAGTGCCCTTTTTATTGGGCGGGGTTATGGAACACAGTCCAAAACGTGGTGTCTACCCGAAAATGGATCGTTTCAGTGCCCTTTTTATTGGGCGGGGTTATGGAACGAAGGGAAATGGATCAGCGGTACCTGTCGGATCTCCCGTTTCAGTGCCCTTTTTATTGGGCGGGGTTATGGAACAAACTTGCCGCCAGCTTTGAGCTGGTCTGAACTGGAGGTTTCAGTGCCCTTTTTATTGGGCGGGGTTATGGAACACTGATTCGAGGTCATCGACGGAAACGTGCAGCAATTCGTTTCAGTGCCCTTTTTATTGGGCGGGGTTATGGAACACTGGGTGCCCAGCGACAAGACGCCGTTGATGCAAAAACGTTTCAGTGCCCTTTTTATTGGGCGGGGTTATGGAACCAAAGGCTTCTTCCGCCATCTGCAATGCTGATTCGAACGTTTCAGTGCCCTTTTTATTGGGCGGGGTTATGGAACATTTGTTTAAGGGGAGATTCTTTCATCGGAGCCGGGTTTCAGTGCCCTTTTTATTGGGCGGGGTTATGGAACAAGAAGGCGGGGACGTTGATATATTTAAGATGGACCGTTTCAGTGCCCTTTTTATTGGGCGGGGTTATGGAACCGGTTGTCGTCTGCATGTCCCAATTTTACACATATGTTTCAGTGCCCTTTTTATTGGGCGGGGTTATGGAACGTGAATGGTGGCGAGCATCTCCCAACGTTTTATCGTTTCAGTGCCCTTTTTATTGGGCGGGGTTATGGAACCGCCGCACCTGCGGTCAACCGGAACGTCGCCCCAGAGGTTTCAGTGCCCTTTTTATTGGGCGGGGTTATGGAACCTTTCGAAACGATAGCTGGCGACACGCTTGACCAGGGTTTCAGTGCCCTTTTTATTGGGCGGGGTTATGGAACAACTCATTCTCAATACGCTGTTCTTCATCGATTCTCGCGGTTTCAGTGCCCTTTTTATTGGGCGGGGTTATGGAACTAGCCATGCATCAGGAAATGGTCGGCAGAGACTACAGTTTCAGTGCCCTTTTTATTGGGCGGGGTTATGGAACACGTCGAAAATCGTCTTACCAGGTACGGCGTCATCTGTTTCAGTGCCCTTTTTATTGGGCGGGGTTATGGAACGGCCATTTTTTCGCCTCTCTGAAACGCCGCCATCGGTTTCAGTGCCCTTTTTATTGGGCGGGGTTATGGAACTTATCTCTCAAAAATGGTTGAAACCTGTCCAACATCAATGTTTCAGTGCCCTTTTTATTGGGCGGGGTTATGGAACGGATGAGATATATGCTGCCGATCAGGAAGATAACCGTTTCAGTGCCCTTTTTATTGGGCGGGGTTATGGAACACGGCACTCCGAACAAGCGTGGTTCGAGATCCTGCGTTTCAGTGCCCTTTTTATTGGGCGGGGTTATGGAACCGAAAGAGTTTCTTTCTCTGGCCGAGCCGTACTGCCGTTTCAGTGCCCTTTTTATTGGGCGGGGTTATGGAACGCCAGAAGGACTGGATTACGGAGTTGCTGAAGCAGGTTTCAGTGCCCTTTTTATTGGGCGGGGTTATGGAACGGAACAACGGTGCCGCAATCGCTGTTTGAGAGTCTGAGTTTCAGTGCCCTTTTTATTGGGCGGGGTTATGGAACACATGGCAGTGAGGATGACTCAACGCACAAGACGGGGTTTCAGTGCCCTTTTTATTGGGCGGGGTTATGGAACTAATGTCCAGCATTGAGCCCCGGGGGGAGGCCCCATGTTTCAGTGCCCTTTTTATTGGGCGGGGTTATGGAACGATGATTTTCGAAGGGGATGACAACGCGGCCCCCAATGTTTCAGTGCCCTTTTTATTGGGCGGGGTTATGGAACAACATTAGATTCACGGCAACGAGCCAAGGCACGCAGTTTCAGTGCCCTTTTTATTGGGCGGGGTTATGGAACGCGCAAACGTCTATTGCGTGGGTCTCTGCCGGTCTGGGTTTCAGTGCCCTTTTTATTGGGCGGGGTTATGGAACCATCCACCCGACAAGCGTAGGAGAGACATTGACAATGTGTTTCAGTGCCCTTTTTATTGGGCGGGGTTATGGAACTTCAGCCACAGTTGACACCTCTTTCAGTAGGTCAGTGTTTCAGTGCCCTTTTTATTGGGCGGGGTTATGGAACTAGACCTGTTTCAGATACTCGCAGAGCGTCATGTAGGTTTCAGTGCCCTTTTTATTGGGCGGGGTTATGGAACGCGAATGGCGAAGCGATTGCCGGTCATGAGTCGGCAGTTTCAGTGCCCTTTTTATTGGGCGGGGTTATGGAACGCTCACATCGGAAAAGATGCGCCACGCATTCGCCTGGTTTCAGTGCCCTTTTTATTGGGCGGGGTTATGGAACATCGTTTTGATTCTTGGTCTGTACTCTGCGTATCAAGGTTTCAGTGCCCTTTTTATTGGGCGGGGTTATGGAACGTCAAGCCACCTGAAGAAAACGCTACCCGCCCCAGCGTTTCAGTGCCCTTTTTATTGGGCGGGGTTATGGAACCGTCCTGGCCGGCGGCCTGGATGTCATCGCTGTAGCCGCGTTTCAGTGCCCTTTTTATTGGGCGGGGTTATGGAACGAGATCGAGCGATCGCAGAGCAACTTGGATGCACACGTTTCAGTGCCCTTTTTATTGGGCGGGGTTATGGAACCATCATGGGATGGGTCAACGTCGAGAGACGCCATCAGACTGTTTCAGTGCCCTTTTTATTGGGCGGGGTTATGGAACAGGGCTTCGGTACCCACGAACTTATGTCCATATTCGCGTTTCAGTGCCCTTTTTATTGGGCGGGGTTATGGAACACGCCGCTGATGATTTCGTGGTGATGCTGGAGACATTGTTTCAGTGCCCTTTTTATTGGGCGGGGTTATGGAACAACGCGTACGAAGCCGTGGACGTTGTGGACGTCGAGTGTTTCAGTGCCCTTTTTATTGGGCGGGGTTATGGAACGGGACATGCAGACGACAACCGACTGCAAAAAACTTAACGTTTCAGTGCCCTTTTTATTGGGCGGGGTTATGGAACGAGTGTTACGCGGACACTGGAGAAGATTGTTATCTGAGTTTCAGTGCCCTTTTTATTGGGCGGGGTTATGGAACACCGACGCCTGGGGTGGCATCATGCAGCGCATCATGAGGTTTCAGTGCCCTTTTTATTGGGCGGGGTTATGGAACTCGATCTTGATGTCTGCGGCAGGCGGGCTGGCAACATGTTTCAGTGCCCTTTTTATTGGGCGGGGTTATGGAACGGTGTGGAGCGGGACAGGCGGAAACGTTGGATGCCGGTTTCAGTGCCCTTTTTATTGGGCGGGGTTATGGAACAAGAGGAAGTTCTACCTGGCAGCAGAGGTTGCAGATGTTTCAGTGCCCTTTTTATTGGGCGGGGTTATGGAACAAAACGAAAAGAAATTTTCTTGCGTGTTTTGTCGTGCGTTTCAGTGCCCTTTTTATTGGGCGGGGTTATGGAACCTTACCACTCCCGGCCGTCGGGACGGGTGCTGCCGGTTTCAGTGCCCTTTTTATTGGGCGGGGTTATGGAACGATAAGGCGACACTGCGTCAATACGTCGCGGCGGGAGTTTCAGTGCCCTTTTTATTGGGCGGGGTTATGGAACTTATCCGTAAGGTATTACAAAGCAGTGCCTTACGGAAGGCGGGCTGTAAAATATTTCGCAAAGTTGTATTCTGTTCGATTTTGCCGTGGGTTTGCGAATTTCACAGCCCACGCTCTTGTTCGAAAAACTTCTGAAAAAGCAGGGCGATTCGCGTTCGCGGATTGCAGATTTCCATCTCGCGGACGGTTCCGTTCGCTGCATTAAAGCCAAGGGAGTTTGTTGTCTCTGCGGGTGAAAATTCATCAGTTACCATTTTCTCCGGAGGTACCAGGTCACATGCTGGACAAGTTCGGCTCTGGGACAACAATTCGCAAAATAAAACGATTTGATTTATCCATAGCCATCGAAATGAAAGACCTCCGACCATCTAACTATCGAGTGAATGTGTCGGCAGCAATCAGGGTTACCATTAGGGGTGGTTGGCATGAGGAAGGCTTCTGAAACGGACGGTTGAGGCCGTGTTCATTCAAAGTCGGCAAACAATGCTCCTTTCTTCCCGAATGAGCTATTGCCGACATATTTTCTTGGTGATCAGATGATCGTTGGGGGTCTACGTCAATGGGACAAATGTTACATTGCAGCCATCTCCGAATCGGAATCTCGAGCTTGTCCCTAAAGGGTCACTCTGTATTTTCGCAGAAAACGACAGGGCCTAATGAATTCTCAGCAGCAAAGCCGATGACTTGATTTGGGTTTAGAGCGCATTAACGCCGCAGTATTCGTATTCTGCCTCGTGGCATTCAGTATTTCATCAATCGAAACGCATCCACAGTGGGCACAGGCCAGAGCAACTTGCTCTAGTTAGACAGAAATGTCCGGCTCGCTTTTCTCAATGAATATCACCACAAAAGCGGAGATATTCACAATCTGTGCAACGGGTCGGCTGAGATACGGGTGGTGGAATCTTTTCTCCGCGAATTGTCCGCCGCACCGCCTGGATTGTTTGCCAAGTCAATTTTCGCAACGAGGGGTCGATCAAAACCTTGTCCACGGCATCGTCAGGAAGACGGACAATATAGCCGTGCGAGACCGGAATCCTAAACAACCCTTCCAGCAGCATCGCATATCCAGCGATCTGCAAGCGATGATTCAATCTGGCTGGACCTTGAGTAAATTTAATTTCGACAGGAAACCGGTTCGCTCCACTATGAATCAGCATATCAAGTTTTCCGGTGATTCCCAGCGACCGAGAAAAGAGACAGACATTACTTTCCACTTGTCCATGTCGCAGACCAAAAGCTCTTAAGGTTCGGCGGCGCTGTAGACGCTGTAAGCGGCGTTCTTTTGCCAACCCCTGTTTCATTTTGAATGTCTCCAGTTTGCCTACTGGGCAAACATGTGTCCACCAGACCACCCGGGGGCAGTATGTCCATTGGCGCAGGTCGGAAACGCGAACGATTGGCGTGGGGAATTCAACTGGGGCTGACAACGGCAGAATCGTCATGTGAGGTTCCTTTTACCAGTTTCAATGTTGGCATTTCTAATGGAGGAGGTTCAACATAAATGTTAATCCAATTCTGGCAGTCGGCGGCGCACAAGGGGAAGATGGCAATTGCTCCACCATGCACCTCGATCAGATGTTCTAAAATCAGCGCGAGCTCTTCGCGACGATTCCTGGTCAGCGGCCCATAAAAAGCGCTGAATTGAAATCGAAGCAGGCCGAAGTCGAGACATTTTTCACTCACTTTCGTCCTTGTGCGGTCGTGAGGAATGTCATAAAGCAGAACTGTTCTGGTCTCAGGTTGAGGCATCTTAATTAGATCCAATCATTTAGCAGTCCGTTGAAATTCGGGGGCGCGAGGCTCCCGTCGAACCGAACCCCTTCTAGAACATTGGTCATTTCATATTTTTTAAGTCCGAAGAATCTCGATTGGAGTGAATTTCAACAGGCTGCCCGGGAAGGACTTCGATTCGAACGGCCAACGCTCTTCTGTTCAGATCCAAGAAGATCACCAACGGCTGGCAAATGCGCGATACTCTCTTTCCCCACGAACCGCAACCGCCAGATGTCTTGCCTGGTTTTGAATAATTGTTCCCAATGGCCAGCGTTTGCCTTCATAGGGAACTGAAGTGGAAAGACGCTCCAGGACGCGATGGGCAACAAGTTTTTTAGTGGCTGCCGTCAATCCGTGCGGATCGGTTTCCAGAGTAACCCCTTGGTTGACGAGGGCCAGAATCGACCGATCAACAATCGGAGCCCGGAATTCTTCCACCAGGTCCAGCACCAGTGCCGGTTTGCCGGGACGATCAACATGCAAATAACCGGCATATAATTCCAAACCGGCATTCACGACTGCTCCCGCAACCTGTCCATAAAGAATTCCATAGCCATAATTCAGGGCACTATTTACCGAGTCTACCGCCCCACGGGTTAAACGACCGGGGAAGTCGATACGACCTTCCAGGATGATCGCGACACCTTCCCAATAAATTCTTGCTCCTGTTCCTTCGTATCCCATTAGTTTATCGCGAACTACAGCCAGTCGATCGGCCTTGAAATCGGCCAGTTGCTTTCGTAACGTTGCCATCGCTTTAATTTTCTTAATAAGTCGTTCATAACGCGGCAGATCCACAGCTTTGAGATATTTCCCGGAATATTGGAGCTGATGCTTTTGATTACGGAGTTTCCCACGAATAAATTCAACAGCTAAATCAACTCCTAGCGATGTTTCATAAGCAGCCAGTTGAGATCGTCTGGTTTGAACGGTCCCCCCCAGTCCCGGTGCGCTAAGCTGAGCAACAGGCTGACCACGACCGCTAAGAAAAGAGAGGGAAATCCCGCGTTCGACAAGAGATGAAATCAAATCGCTGCTGAGTGTAATTCCCCGGCCGGAAATGGTGACGCTACGTAGTCGGGACATTGGCACTGCCCGTTCCTGCCAGTTGTTCATACCGGCACCGGAGGGGCGCTGGTCGGTAGAAGGTTCTGCCAGATCTTCAAGTTGATCGTGCAACCGGGTCAATGGTGTTGGTACAGAGACTTCTGGGGCAGGATGCTGCCGCCCCCAAAGCTGAAGTAACCGCGAAGCCACCTCATCAGCCGGATGATTCTTCTGTGTTAAGTTCGAACCTTCCAGCGGTGAAGAAGCTCCGGATTCATAGTCTGTCTTTGACGTTGAACCGGGGACCGCTTCGAGTGCGGAGGTCTCAGCATGAGCGAACGCGTCCGTTTGTGGAATGGAATGATGCTCCAGGTCCTTACTCTGCTCGCCCGCATCCGGTGAAACCTCAGCAGCAATGTCAGTCGAACTTTCAATCTCGCGCCAGCGAATGACCATCCGTTCTGATTTCTTACCGAGAAACGTCCCGAAAACATCAATCACCAAATCCGCTGGATGCTCCACTGGTAACGCAGGAGGATAAAGTGGCATCATTCAATCTCCGTTAAAAATTTGGAGCAAGTTGCTCCCGACTGTGCCCGCGGGAAAGGTATTTTGATTGATGAAACGCTGAAAGCCGCGAGGCAGAACCCGGACAATGCGGGGTGAATGCGCTCGAATCAAACGAAACTCATCTCACTTCCCTGCTGTGAGAACCCAAGAATTGAAACCGGCAACACCCGCCGGCCTACGTGCCGTCTTCATGGGAAGGCGGGTTTAAAGCAAGTCCGGAAGCCGAACTGTATGGCACATCAACAATGGGTGGCGTTTTCGCCGGCAATTCATATCTACTGGGAACTTCAAGAAGTCCTTGCCTAAATAGTCTTGTTAACTGTTTCTGTGAGACAGGTACCAATAATGATGTCGCGAGAAATGGCTCCGTTTCAATTAATTCACGGTATTCGGCAACCAATGATTTCGGGAGCACTTCCACACCATCGAATTGTTCATAGAACATCTTTTCTAATTCGTCGCTGGTCTCAAATGGCATTAACGAAGACAGTATTTCGCGAAACCTGATGGACTCGAGTTCGATCTGATTGTCAATCAATTTCCCGATTGACCCGCTATAGACAGTGTCCAGCCATTTTTGAACATCACGTTCATCGATGACGTCTCCGTCACGGATTCGCAGTTGTTCAATCCCGGCACTTACGAGTTTCTCACTGTAAACCGGTTGAGAATCCTCAATCGCAGTGCTGATGATCACGTCGCATGGATGGGGACGGCGACTTCGATTAATACGACCAAACCGTTGCAGTAATGCGTCCAGGGGTGCGGGGTCGGTGAAGAGAACATCAAAGTCGACATCCAGACTTACTTCGACGACTTGCGTAGCAACCAGCACGACCTGTTCATCGCGCTGGCCATGTCGATCGGTACTGACAAGCCGCTGCAATTCTTTTTCCTTGTCGTTCCGGTCACGTCCGGTAAAGCGGCTATGAAGTAATCGAACAGAATATTGACCGTTGAGTTCTCGATCGAGTTTTGCTTGGAGTTGTTGAGCACGACCGACTGTCGTTGTCACGCATAAAACGGCTTCTTTCTGACGAACTCTGGTGATGATTTCATCAAGAGTGGCCTGGTCAAGCAAACCTGCTTCTCTCAATTGGAGCCGGTGACGTCGAAACTGGTCAAATGTTTCATCATTCGCATAAATCAATCGCGGATCATGAAGGATCTCCGCAACGCGATGACGCAGGAATTGGGGCATTGTGGCAGTCATCACAAAGACTTTAGTGCCGAACTGGTCCACCAGAACTCGTAGCATTTCTAAAATTCTGGCCAGCTTCTGCGGCTCATAGGCATGGATTTCGTCGAAGATGAAGACTCCACCGGCCACATCGGCCCAGAGTGCTTCGTGGCCTTTCAATTGATAGGCTGCACGCAGCAATTGAAACGGACTCAATACACGAATGGGAGTTGTATGCAATCTGGCCAGGTTCTTCTGTCGCATCACAAACCATTCCGCTTGCTTTACGGACCGACTGGAATCTTCGCTCATAAGCTGGTGGTAAAGCACTTGCATTGCGCTCGAGTGCTGAAGTGTGACGTAGCCGGTCCTTTTCCGATCGCCAATCGCTTTTGGAGTGAGTCGGTTTTCCAGCCGCACTTGCATCGCATTCATGCTGGCCTTGAATGGCAAAACATAAAACAGTGGCGGATGCCCGGATTGGGATTCATACTGTTTCGCCGCCCAGCGCAAGGCAGCTTCCGTCTTTCCACTCCCAGTGGGTGCAACCAGAATGGCATGCCCAACGACTTCGGCAGCTTCATCTTGATGTGGAAAAAATGAATTGCCATTTTTCGGCTTCAGCCGCTCCAGCATCCCCATGCGGTTTGAAAGGACAGGCAGTTCCCGAAAGACCTCATGTGTCGAGGCAGCGTGGTCCGCCAAGATGATCAGCCCACGAAGAAAGAAGCCTTCAAGGCGCGAGACAGAATCGAGACCTCCATTCCTGGTTTCATCCATCCAGATCTCCCAAAGATCGAGATGGTCGCGGACACTTTGAATGGCGACCTGATGCTCATCCTCCCGAGGAATCCATCGAGCAGGAGGAATCCAATTTTCATCCAACAGCCTAAACGGCAGTATCGCTGGATAAATTTCATCCAGGAAGAAATCGGCGATTTGCCGAAATGTGGTTGATGGAATAGGTTTGATGGAGTCCGGAACATTGGGAGCTGGGTTAAAAAATTCTCCCAGGCTATATTTCGTTTTGATGAACTGATGGTCGCGATGATGAGAGGCCACCGCTGCAGCAATTGGAAAACGGTCTTGGAATGGGTCCGCGCCAAGAACCCAGTTCATCCAGGCGAGCGATATCACTTCGTGACGCTGGCCGTATGCTGATCGCCCTCCTTTTTCCGGGCATGGCTCACGCAACATCATCTGAAATCTCGGATCGCCTTTGCCTAGATCATGAACCGCCGCCGCCAGGCAGAGGCGATGCCACAATCTGGGATCGTCCACCAGCTCTGGTAGAGATGGAGCACGATCCCGCAATTGGGCAATCCGTTTGACAACATGAAGGGTGTGTGCAAGAAGAGATTCACCGGCCGGTGCTCCCTTTGCCCACAGATCAAGAGTCGATCTCATTTTCAAACTCCTGGGGATTGACCTGATGAAACCAGAGCAACCGACGACCGCCATGGTCGTCCAGAGTTTGTGGGTCCATCCACCACTGATCTTGTTCTCCTTCAATTTGCAGAATGCGTCGACTTTGTTCGTCGTGGTATCCTGCATAGACTCGATCCCTGAGAACGATATAGGGCGAAAAAGCTGCCCGTCGTTGTGGCGCAGGACCAATGTACCGCGGCATCAGAGTGGTCACCCCCCAGGGAAGTCGACGGCGAAATTCTCCCGGCAGGATCGTTCGTTCGAAGTAACCTTTCCCGGACGGCAACAACTCGACAGTCTCTACTCGCTGAATGCTCGCCAGATCCTGTGAGCGTCCTAAAACCACCGTAAAGACGGGCGATTTGAAAGCCGCTGCAAGCTCCAGAGAATCCAGATACAGTTCCAGTCGCACGTCAAACAGAAAGTCTCTCTGATGAGGCTGGACCACTGCTTCGGTCGTCTTTTCCAATAAACGTGGCGTCTGTTCCTTTTTCGTGAGTTTTTTTCCAGGTCGCGGCTCCGGCATGCGCCACAACGGATCAATCACATGACCTGGCAATTTTCCAGATGTACGACTGATGATGTGTTGATGCTCCAGATCCTGTGCCCGGCCTCGTGAATAAAAGGCATACGCAAATCGGATTGGTGATGACGGCCATTCCCCGAGTGCACTCGCAATGTGCCCAAAGATGGTCGAAGGTGGCGGCACATCAAAAGAGGGTTGCCGACCGATCAAAAAATGCGGGTAACGAAAAGAGACCACTGGTGCCTCGATCGTCACCTTTGTGACGCGCTTAGGCATACCAGTTGGCGTGTTCATGCTTTGCCAGCTCCTCTGAAAGTTGCAACAAGACAGTGCGTGGGTGAGCGAGTTCTGCAAACCCGTGCGGCGTTTTCAGATCCCCTTTCAGTTTATCGAACTTCGCGCGCTCTTCATCCAGAAAGCCCTGTGCCCAGCCAATGTAGACTGGAGACAAGAGATCGTCATAGAACGCTTCAAACGTCTCACGAACGGACGCTTCATGTAATTCTGTCCGCCCCGCTTTCGTACCGTTGAACATCCGATAGAAAGGATGATTGCCGCTTTTTGTCACTGCCATCACGACAACTGCCAGCATCAGATCGGTGTAGTGCAGTGTCTGCTTCGCCCCGCCATTGAGATGGGCCAAGCCTTTTACAAGAGCACTCACCCTTTCTATTCGCTTTTCCAAAGGTAACCGGACAGATTTTTGCTTGCGAATGACCACTTCTTCACAGCCTGCTTCCTGGGCTTTTTCACGCCGGTAGCTGTCGAGATTTTTATAGCCGACCCGCTCAGCATCATAGAAGGTCCCACAACTGGTCAAATCCAGTGAAACCAATCCGCGAAGATGAGCCCGATAAAACTGATGCTCATGAGGAACGGGATCTCCATCCTGCCGGGCCATCGTTCCAAAATCATCGACGATCGATCCCGGTGAAACAGCGACAAACGTGCTCACACGAAATGGCGAAACCCGTGTCACTTCGCGATCTTTTTCCAGCGGTAATGCAGACTCCGTTTGCTCCTGATTCTTCTTCTTCTCGCCTTCATCTCCTTTCTTGGACTGAGCGCGCATGTAGCCGAACAGGTCGTCATCCCAGTTTGTAATCGGGTCTGACTCCGAAAAGGCAATTTTCTTTTCGCGAAAAACAGGAGCAGACTTCCATCCCGTGTCGCCTTGATCGAGAGTTGTTCTCAACCAGAACCGAAATGCCTGAGCCGAAACGTAAGGAAACACGCCATCGGGTGTGCGAATCTTTTTCACTGCAATGGTATTGTCAGTCTTCGCACCTACGTCCGCACCGGCGTTGTTCAGCGCCGAAGCTGGCGCATCCAGTAAAAACATGCCCGTCAAATAAGCCATTGATATTTTCCTTTTCAAAAACAGAGAAAACAGGTGTGACAGAAAGTGCGAGTCAAGCGGCATCCGATTCCGGAGCATCAAAGAGGTCTCGATTTTCTTCACGATCAAAAAACTTAAGCTCAAAGAGCCGTTCCACCAGACGGATCGAAATCAAATCGCGAACCAGGCTCCAGATGGCGCGCTCATTCGGTTCTGTGGTGAGAAAGACGTCTACATATTCATCAAATCCCAATGCAAGTTTGCCCCGGTCTTTCGCATATTGCATCTGCACCTTTGCCAGCAGGGCTCTGTACTGCCATTCCCCTGCGGTAAAGACGAGATTGCGAAACAATCGTTGATCATTGTGCTGGTGCACCAGGTCCGCCAATCGTGTGGCGAATTCCTTGATGAGTTCAATGCGTTCTTTGTTCATACCCAAGACCTTTTGCAGAAAAAGTGCCGTTAATTGCCAGTCGATCAGTTCCAACTGTTCAGCCCCGAAACGTGGGGCCCGATGCAACGAATTTGTCGCATCGAAGTAATACCTGGTTGCATCAGAGAGCAGGTGCCGTCGAATGAATCGAGCCGCAGCCGGCCAATCGCAGTAACCATGTTCAAAGATCGCCAGCAGATCGTTATACAGATCGTTACGAGAGTAGCCGGCCCCCCGCCGTGCTGCAGGCTTGGAAGATTTCTTCTTCCCTTTCTTTGGAGAAGAATCATCGCCCATTGAAGATTCATCGGTGTCACTGCCTCCTTTACCCGGCCTCCAGGCGCGATGAACCAACTGCTTCCATCTGGCTTCGATTCCTGCGCCATGAAGTTCGAATAAAAACTCCACGAACTGGCTGGGAATGTTAATGATGGCCAGCGACGGCCCCTGGCCAGAATTGCTCATGTGATACACTGTGACCGACGTACAGGAGCTTCGGAGTTTGCCGCTTTTACGATCCGAAACCACCTCTTTTAAATCCGCCATAACCAGTGACTCCGGCCCTTTCGCATCGGGGTATTTCGGTCGTTTTTCTTTATTCAGCCCACCAGGCATTTCGCGATCCAACACCCCTTCTGGATCATCGACTGCTGGTAAACGACTGGTCTGCGAGAGATTAATGATCTGCCGATTCTTGGCGAGATATTTTCTCGCAAACTGCAGCGTGAAGGCTGGATCATCACAATGCACAATCAGCAACTTTCCCTCGCTGCGACGCCCTCCCAATGGCAATGCCTGAATAGCGAGTAAATAAGGAGCAGCCACCGCCATTTCGGTCATGCCGGCGGGAAAGAAATTCATCACCCCGGCCCCAGTCAGCATCGGCATCTGAGAACGTTCCAACAGATGTGTCGCCTGTTCTCCTGAGAAGACACAATAAGCTCCTCGTAACCCTTCATCGGGTGGGGAGCGGTGCGGAAATAATAATCGCTGCATTGCCTTTTCGCGGCTCTGCTCTTTCATTGTCGGATTGACATACGCAGAATTTGGAAATACGCATGACAGATAAGCCACGAAGACACTATCTGTATAAGCAGCTTTAATCTCTGTGCCGGCCGCGTCCAGATCTTCCAGCGTTAATGATTCTGGATCATCCTTCTTGACCATTGCACAGAGCGTCGCCACTCCGATATCGGCCAGTGGATGACCGGTCCATTTCAATAAAGGTTTCGTCATTTCGATTGCTCTTGAAGAGATTTCGGAGGATGCAGATTTCTCGCACAAACTAACACAATGCACTCTCGATCGGTGCTACTCCCTTCCTATTAACAGCCTGTTGAAAAACATGAACTCTCGGCCAGACAGAAATGTCCGGCCCACTTTTTCCAATGATCCAGAAGCTTCCGGTGGCACAGACATTTCTGCCTGTGCATTTTTCAACAGACTGCTACTCCCTTCCCATTAAACTCCCTGTGATCCCACCATTGCCCCAGGGAGCGTGCTTTCCAATATGAATGAGTTCTCCGATGCGCAGAAGCGGAGACAGGATTTCGAAGGTCTGCTGGTTCGGGAATTCGTAGATGGTCTGGCCGACGAGGCCGCTAATCTGGTGGGCGTGCCCGGTTCTTGTACTGCGGCGGTTGCGGGTGAGCCAGCTGGTCCGGCTATCGATGATCTGAGCCTGGTCTGCCAGGGTTCCCCAGGCGCTAAAATCCGGGCAGGTCCAGCCATCTCCGAAAAAGGTACTCAGCGAACTCAACCGGTCTCGTAACCGGCGAACAATCACTCCCAGCGGCGGGCGTTCACGAATCTCACGTGCAGGAATGCGCACACCTTGTGCATCAATGCCGCTGCCGGATTTGAGGAGCAATGGCGTGATGAATTTTAATTTCAAGCGAGGTTTCACCGGATCAACGTCAGCGATGACTGGTTCTGCAGGGGCACGTCCCATCCGGGCGAGAACTCGATGGCGTACCTCAAGACTGTCCGTCGATGGAGCAGCTTCCACCGGCCAGGGATTCCGCCGTAGATCCCATGTGGCAATGGACTTTTTCGGTAATGAAACAGTATTGGCACCGCTGGTAAAAAGCGTTTCATCACCGGCCGGATGACAAGCTGTAATTCGTTCGATTTGAAACGGGACCCGATCACGGCCCAGTCCATCACATCCCAGGCGGTCCAGCGTAGTGATAAAATAAGGGAGCCGCTGAATGGCAGTGCCAAATAACATCAGTCGAAACGTCAAGCCTTCAGGGGTCACTCGATCATCGGGATGCAAGCCGGGGGGCTCGATCACAAATGGACGGGGGAGATCTTGTTGTAATCGCAACTGTGTCGCCCCGTCACCGGGTATAGGCATGAAGATCTGTCCATAGGCACATTCCTGATAGAGCGGGCAAGGCGTGCAGGGATTGTCGTGCCAGCCTTCCGGACAAACCAATTGGCGCAAAGTGATCCCCAGTGCTCCGCGCAGAACATTCGCCAGAACCGCTCCCGGGATCATATTGGGCCTCCGCCAACGGGTGCGGATCTCCAGCTGCAAAGCCTGAATGGCTGGCAAAGAAAATCCATGAGCGTCTGGGGACGGGTGAGAAGAGTCCATCGTGTAATCGAATTCAAAGCTTGAATTTTGTGGGAATAGGGACAGAATCGGAGATCACGGAATATTGAGCGTGTCAAGGTTATCCGGTCTTTTTGGATTTTCGTTGCCGACGCTGCTGCCGGGACTGAATCGCCTCAAGGGCTGAACCTGCCTGTTCCCGTGGAGAAACTCCCATGGCCCGGCGGGACATTACTGCGGCTTCGTGCTGAATATCTGTCCGGAGTGTGACGGGGGCGAGAACTTCGCATTCACTTCCCCAGGACAGAATCCATCGCCGGACTTCAATCAGGGATCGCAACGACAACTCCAGCAGGACGCTGCCGTCTGCTTCCTGATGTAAACGTTGCGATGCGTGCCAGACCCTTTCGCGGATATACTTGGCGGCACTGGGGGCAAATTTGATACGCACAGTCTGAAGTGGAGCACTCGGGTCGCTCACCACTTTGAAGGTGCCATCGAAGAAGTCGCCGAGTTGAAATTCCTCCCGCACAACATATGTTTCGCCAGTCTCGGCCAGTTCCCGAATTCGACCGGGCGCGAACGTGCGAGTTGCCTGCCGGTCATAGCACCAGGCCAGCAGATAAAAAGTGCCATCCACACAAGCCAGGTGATAGGGATCGATCGTGCGCTCGGTTTCTGCATCGCGGGAAGCCGTCCAATAACGAATGCGCAGCTGGCGATGATGCAGTACGGCTTCTGCCAATTGTCGAAAGAGATCAAGGTCTTGCAGTGTTGTGACAGTCTGATGAAACGATTGCATCTGTTCGAGTGCCTGCCAATGGACGGAGACTTCATCCGGCAGGAATTCGCTCAACTTCTGAATCGCTCGTTGTAAGTCCTGGGCATAGGGAGTTCCTTGTGCCTGACGCAGTGCCTGGCCGGCCAGAAACATGGCCATCAACTCGCCTTCGGTCATGACCACTGCTGGCAGATGATATGTGGGGTCGCGGTATCCCCAACCCTGACGAACCCGATCGAATTCGATCGGGGCATGATGATTTCGCCTGAGAGCTTCGAGATCGCGACGAATCGTCTTGACATCCACTTCGGCGAGTTGAGCCAGTTGTTCCGCAGTGGGAAATCGATTGGCCCGCAGCTCCCGGTCAATGATCCAGAACCGCCGGAGGGCAGGTCTTTTGGCGGTGAGCATATCACCCTTTCGTATTTATGACGAAAAAAATTGCGAATGCCTCCGTGTCGCTCTTACCTTTTCGCAGGCAAGATTAGGCTACGGGGGTGGACATTTACGGACAACAAGCCGAAGATTTTTTCAAAAAAACGAAAATCCCTGAACTTGCAGCCATTCCACTCAAACGTCACAAAAAACGCTGAAATGACCAGCTCCGAAAGAGATACCCGCACTCCTTGAGAATTAATCTATAAAAGTTCTGGTATATCGTGAACCCCATATGTTATGTTTCTTAAAAGCAAGTTGCGGAGACCGATGACGGAGCGTGACCATTCCTCACGGATGGGATTAATGGATTCCCTATGTGAGGTTTGTCATGCCTGCCCGATCGGAATGGAAAGGTTTTCTTTGTGTGAACCAGCTGCGCGTGCCGGTAAAAGCATTTTCATCAAGCCGCTCAACTCCGGACATCACGCTCAATCAACTGCATCGCGATTGTGGCGAACGCATCCAGCAACAGAAGACCTGCCCCAGGCACGGACGCGTTGAAGCGGATGCCATTATTCCAGGCTATCAGGTTGCCGAGCATTGCTATCTTGCGCTTGACCCCGCTGAGCTGGAAGAACTCCGCCCTGAAGCTGACAAAGCAATTTCCGTGGCCTGTTTCATTGACAGTCAGGAAATTGACCCGGTCTTTCATTCAGGACGCACGCTGTATCTGGTTCCGGACAGTCCCCTGGGACAGCGTTCATTCGGCGTTCTTCGAGATGGCATGAAAGCTTCGGGACGGCATGCATTTTCTCGAATTGTCATGTCACGCCGGGAATTATTAGTGCTCTTGCGGCCTTATGGAAAACTTCTGGCGATGACCGTGATCGAATATCATCATCGCGTGCGTGACAGTTCCGATTATGAGAGTGAAGTTGCCAGCCTCACCCCAAGTTCCGCGGAATTAGAACTCATTCAACAACTTATCGATGCCATGACGGATCAGACATTTGACCTGTCACGCTATCATGATCATTATATGGATCGCCTCAATGCCTTAATTGAACAGAAGGTTGCCGCAGCAGACCTGACTTCGACCACACCATTTCAAACACAAGAATTGCCAGCAGCAACGGAAGATGAAGCATTGCTGGCGATTCTGAAGTCCAGTTTGAATGCTGCAGGAGTGACAGAAATTGCAGGTCTCACGGGAAATCAACGGTTTTCCGATTATCCCCTGGAGCATCGACAAAACAGCCAGAAACTCGCCTGATCAAGCCCTGGCTTGTCTCTTCCGCAATTCGGAATTTTAGACCGGTTTGGTCTATCATGTGCCCGCGTCGAAAGGGTTTCACCTGATGGAAGACTGGATACCGCGAGGCAAGTCCGCCACAAGATTTACAAAAACGCTCTAGGATGTATCGAACATATGGCGGGTTTCTTCTCCCGATTCAACCGTACAGTCAAACACCGGATCAAGCGGGAAATTATCCGGCATCACCATCGCAGCGGGCGCATTCTTTTCAGCGACACCACGTTGCGTGATGGCGAGCAGATGCCGGGAGCAACTCTGGAGCCGCATGAAAAACTAAAAATCGCCCAGGGCCTCGAAGCTTTCGGGGTCCATTCGCTGGACGCCGGCTTCCCCGCCTCGTCTCCTGCAGATGTGGAGGCCATTCGGATGATGGTGCCGGTGATTCAACGCCCCATCCTCACAGCATTATGCCGAACACTCGCGGATGATATTCAACAGGCCGATGAAGCATTATCAGGTCGCCCTCAACACAAACGCGGCGTCAGTCTGTTTTGCGGCACCAGTCCGCTGCATCGGGAGCACAAGCTGCAAAAATCCCGTAGCGAAATCCTAAAGTTGATTTGTGATTCCATTGCTTTTGCTTCCGAGCGTTTCGACATCGTGGCGTTCAGTCCGGAAGATGCCAGCAGAACCGAATCCGATTTTCTGATGGAAGTCTATCGGGCAGCAATTGATGCGGGAGCCACAACCATCGGTTTTCCGGACACCGTTGGCATCTGCACTCCCGAAAAATCTCGCGACATGATCCGCCGCATTCAGGACCAGGTCCCCCATCTTGACCGGGCTCTGTTGGCAGTCCATTTCCATAACGACCTGGGGCTGGCCGTGGCCAATACTCTGGCAGCCATTCAGGAAGGGGTGAATGTGGTTCAGGGGACGATCAATGGAATTGGTGAACGGGCGGGAAATACTGCCCTGGAACAGGTCGCGCTGACAATGGCACTGCATCCCGATGAATTTGGGACACCTGACCAGTTGGAATTGAAACAGTTGACCCCGCTATGCCAAATGGTGTCGGAGCTTTCTGGAATTCCAATTCCAGTGAATCAACCCGTTTCAGGACAAAATATTTTTGCCACCGAAGCCGGCATCCATCAGGACGGACTACTCAAACACCCCGACACCTATTTACCTTATCGGCCGGAACTGACCGGTGCCGGGGAGATCCATCTCGTTCTCGGTCGGCACAGCGGGCGCCGCGCCGTGCGTCATCGCCTGGAGGAATTGGGATTTCAGTTCAAAGAGTCCCAGGTTGCCCAGGTTCTGGAAGAAGTGAAGCGGCTGCCCAAGGGAGTTATTGTGACTGGTCCATTGCTTATGGAGATCGCCCAAAAGGTGGAGTAAAGGAGGCAGAGATCAGGGAAAAATCTGCAATTCGTCGAATTTTCTAACTTCTGATCTCCGACCTCCCACCGTTGCTGCACTTCAAACCTGCAAGCACTGCCATTCCTGTTGCGCCACCCTGTTTATGGTAGGCGGAGACGTTGTCCGGTGCGGGAGGATTCATAGATCGCCAGAATCAGTTCCACACTTTTGCGGCCTTCGTGTCCATTGATCACCGGTTGGCGGCCTTCTCGAATGGCAGCGATAAAGTCCTCAAACTGCCGCTGATGCCCAATGAAGGAAATCGCTTTCGGATCGGCGGCTCCTCCGGTCACTTCATTCCCCGTCCCATATTTTTCCAGCAGGACAGCATCTTCAGGCAGGGGAGTCTGAAAATCCCACAGAATGATTGAATCCTGTTCCACAATGGCAGAACCTGTTGTGCCATGAATCTCGGTCTTTTTGAGTAAGCCGGGAAAAACACTGGTGCTGGCTTCCAGCGTTCCCAGTGCTCCGTTCTTGAAGCGGACAATGGCATTCCCAACATCCTCAACTTCAATCCGTTCGTGGGCGAGTGTGCTGGTGAGGCCGCAGACCTCCTGCACGTCTCCCATGAACCAGTACAGCAGATCCACATTGTGAATCGCCTGATTCATGAAGGCTCCTCCCCCATCCAGCGCCCAGGTGCCACGCCATCCTCCGCCGTCATAATATTCTTGCGTGCGCCACCATTTGACATAGGTATCCCCCAGCGTCAATCGGCCAAACCGCCCCGCTTCAATCGCCCGCTTTAAAGCCACATTCGCCGGGCTGAACCGAGACGGAAGAATCGCTCCCAGAAGTGTTCCCGCAGCTTCACATGCGGAAATCATCGCGTCACACCGCTCCAATGTGATTTCCAATGGTTTTTCGACCAGGAGATGTTTGCCAGCTTGTGCGGCTGCCAGTGCCGGATCCAGATGGGCTCCGCTGGGAGTGCAGATTGTCACCACGTGAATGTCTGGATTCGCCAAAAGATCTGACAAATTTGAGTATGCCTGGCAGCCAAATTCATTGGCAAATGACGCGGCACGTTCATGGTTGTGATTGAAGCAGCCCACTAGCTGCGCGTCGGGAATCGCGGCAATGGCCTGAGCATGATACCGGGAAATCATTCCGGTTCCGACAATAGCAAATCCTGTTGTCATGAGCCTCGAAGGAGTTAGGAGAAAGAGGAGATAATGTTGTGGAATTCGACTGATCGACAGATTCTATCGAGAAGCTCTCCGGGATTGAATCCAAGTCTTTCAAGATTGAAAATTCCGCCTCTTTTTCCTGAAGAAGCTTCGGGCCAGATGCCGTTTCGAATTGGACAAGCATGTGATAGGCTGGCTGGCAGCCCGGGCAAATGAATACGCATGACCGAGTTTCGTCCTGCAGTCAACATTCGTCTGGCGGAAATTCGTCTGGCGGTAAACAGTGTTTCAGAAGTCGACCGCCTTGTCAGGATCGAGATTTCGGGGGCGTGATCGCGAAACGTCCTCCGTACATGGGATTTTGCGTTAAGATCAACCCAAAATTTCAGAGTTGGCAAAGCACGAGACGCATTTTGCACAAAGTTGGCCACGCAACGTGTTCTCATCAGCCTGCCAACGCAGGGCAGCAGGATGATTGTACCACATTGGAGGTCTGAATCGTTCATGAATACATCCTTGCAAATTCAACCGGAAATCCTGGAAACTCTGCAGCAGGCTGGGCAGGAACATCTTGTCCGTTTCTGGGATGAATTGACTCCTCAACAGCAACAGAATCTGGTCGACCAGATTCGATCCATTGATTTCCCGCTGATGCAACAACTGATTCAGAATCGAGCGACGTCTGGTCCCGGTGGTGAAGTTGCCCATGGCGAATCAGTGGCTGCGCGAGCCGCCCGCGCTTTGCCACCACAACAACTGGTGCGCATTCCGCGGACCCAGGCCGATCGGGAACAGCAAAAACAGGCTGTCGAAGAAGGGGAGGAGCTGCTTCGATCGGGCAACGTGGGAGCCATTCTGGTTGCTGGCGGACAGGGCTCACGGCTTGGTTTTGATGCTCCGAAAGGGATGTTTCCGATCGGTCCAGTCAGTGATCGCACCCTGTTTCAGATCTTATGCGAGCAGGTGCTGGCCCGTTCGTTGCGGGTTGGCGTGGCCATCCCTTACTTTGTGATGACCAGCGAAGCCACGCATCACGAAACCGTCAAATTCTTCGAACAGAACCGGTATTTTGGTCTGAGTGAAGATGACGTGTTTTTCTTTCAGCAATCATCTCTGCCCGCAGTCGATGCGGAGACCGGCCGCATGCTGATGGAAGACAAAGATCGGATTCTCACCAGTCCGGATGGACATGGTGGCATGCTCCGCGCCTTGGAATCGACCGGGATGCTGGGAGTGATGCGGGATCGCGATATCGAACATCTTTACTATCACCAGGTCGATAACCCCACTGCGATTGTCTGCGACCCGGCACTTCTCGGCTATCATTTTCAGAATAACTCCGATCTCACCACGAAGGTGGTTACAAAAATCAATCCGGAAGAAAGAATGGGGGTCCTGGCCACCATCGACGGTAAAACGGAAATCATTGAATATAGTGATCTCCCCGAAGAACAGGCCCGGCGCAAACAGTCGGACGGGACGCTCGTCTTCTGGGCGGGAAATACTGCAATTCATGTCTTCAAGAGAGTGTTTATCGAAAAACTTCTTAAAAACAAACTGTCCCTGCCGTTTCACACCGCTCATAAAAAAGTGGCCTGCATCAACGACTCCGGAGAATTCATCGATCCTGCCCAACCGAATGCGTACAAGTTCGAACAGTTTATTTTTGACGCACTCCCCCACGCGAAAGTCGCCATGGTCGTAGAGGGAGTGCGCAAACGCGAATTTAATCCAGTGAAGAACGCGGAAGGGAATGATTCCCCCGCCAGCAGTCGTGCAGCTTTACTTCACCTGGCACGAGAATGGATCGAAGCCGCCGGCGGAATTGTCGGCAAGAACATTCCGATCGAAATCAGCCCGCTGTACGCACTGGATGCTCATGAGCTGGAAGAGAAGCTTCAGCCCGGACAGACATTCAATCGTCCCACTGTGCTGAAAGAAGTTACCTGAACCAGATTCTCCATGAATGAATGTCGTCTCCAGTGACATTGCCTGCCGCATGATGCAGGGCTTTCGTTTTATGGAAAGTCGCACGGGAGAACAAAGCTCCTGCCGAGTCGCAACGACAAGCGTTAATTTTGCGCCGAACTCAACGGATTCTCATAGAATCGATTTGCGACCAGGTGTTCGCCACAAAAGATCACGACCACCAGCACCAGCAGCAGCGGGAAGATCTCCTGCCCCAGATCCGCAGCATTAATGTCATCTTTCAGCTTTTCCAGACTCTCCGAAACCTTATAGCGGTCTTTCCCCAGCCGATCGTCGAGATCCGACAGAGTGAGTCGCGTCAGATCGCTTTCTTCCGGAGGGACATTGATGCTAAATGCCCCCTCCACCTCGCGGGAAGTTTCGGACGTGAGTTGATAATGCCCCGGTGCACTCACGTCCTTAAACACCAGTCGAGTTTCATTCGCCTCCAGGACATGTCGCGATTGTTTTAAATCGGGGGATCTCAAAAGATAAGTTCTCTCTTCCGCAGCAGGAGAGAACTGGACTACGGGAGACTGCCCGGAAAGGAACTGATGCTGAATCTCTCCAAAGCGGGAAACATAGTCCGTAACTTGTTCCACAAATGCCAGAAACAGCCAGGCATCCAGTAACGGGCTGGGCAAATTGTTCCAGCGGTCATTCGGATTATCGGGCAAGTTGGCCGCCGTCGTCAGCATGACGGTCCGTCCTTTTCCATAACTCCGTTCGATCATGGCCGGCCAGTGTTCTGAATCACTATATGTCGCCAGCACGTTGGCCCCCTGGGCGGGTACCACTTTCCAGAACCGGGTGACATACACCAGATTTTCGAACATCGAAAATGATCCGAAATTCTCCAGTCGGCGATAAATGGAAAATAGTGGATGATTGCGGGCCTCAACCAGAAAACTCCATTCCCCAATTGGATGCCAGGAATCCAGCTGGGCGGGCAGAAACGTCTGGGCAGGCGCACGATTATAACTGGCAGCAGAGATCTCCGCACTTCCCAGAATGAGAATTAATCCTCCTCCCTCTTCCACATATTTGCTTAACTGAAACCAGACATCATCCGGAATGCGCGGGCAGTTTATAAGAGTGATATTTGGATATTTAGAAAGAGTTAACTCCTTAATCCTGTCGATACGTTCGAAATGAGGGCGAAATTTATTGAGCGAAATACTCGCACGATCATACGGCGCCAGTGCGGCCATCCAGGCTTGTGCAACATTTTCATTGGGGCCAACAACCAGGATTTCCGGTGCCTCGCTGACTTCCACCGTAAAATAACGATTATTATCAAACATCAGCGGGTCCGAGCCAATCAGCCGTGTTTCACCCTGAAGCCATTTTGTATTAATCCCGCTCAGCATGGGAAACTGGGTTTGCACAGGGAGATTGGCATCCAGCTTCACGGTTGTCTGTCCTTGCTTGAGTTGTTCACCCTGGTTGCTTTCCAGCAGTAGTTCGATCCCCTGTTCTGCAACATCTTGACCTTGCGAGCGGGCTGTTGTGGAGACCACCAGTTCGCCCCCAAGGGGAATCCGGTCACGCGAAAGATTGATATTGATGATCGCCTGGTCATCACTGTCGGTGCGCCCCACGTCCACGAGATAAAGATTCACCTGCCTGCGTTTTTCCAATTCTGCCTTGAGAATGGAACTGCCCGCCGGCCTCCAGGCAGACTTCGCCAGATCTGTCAGGATATAGATCCGGCGAATATATCGATCTTTGCGGTCCCGATCCGCCTGATCGGCTTGATCCGCCAGCACGCGACGCCGATCATCTTCATGCGATTTCAAGGCTTCACGAATTCGATCGTCCAAGGGGATGGACACGGACACCGTTTCCAGCCCATCAATCCGAGAGACTGCGGAACTGAGTGTCGATTGAAATGGAATCGGCCGATCGTTGCCGGTCTCGCCGATGGCCACGCGGCTTCCAGGGGGCAAAGATTGGAGATGGGCCTTCGCGATGCGCCGCCCCTGATCCAGAGCATCCTGCCCCGCCTGCAGATAAGACATGCTCAAAGAGTTGTCGAAAATCAGGATGCCCGCAACCGGCAGATTCAACTCTGTCGTGGGACGGGGATCGACAATTTCCGCAGCAATCCGGCGTTGATAGGGCCAGCCGACCAGTAGTAGAATCGCTGCCAACGTCGCCAGAGTGGTTCTGTTTCGAAGCGTACTGGCGCGCTGCTGAAACAGATGCTGGTTCTGTTCAGTCCGGCGCAATCGCCGGGTCCCGATCATGAATGTGATCACGCCGGACAGGATCACAATCACAAGCGTTGCCAGTTCCCAGTTCGTCAAATTGTAATGCGCCGGCGGAACAGACGGGCGGGCCAGAGCAAATACAATTGCCGCCAGCGCCAGCATCCGTAACAACATCAATACGAAATGACGCATCCGCAAACGGCGAACGCTTTGACGCTGAATTTGCTGCAGGAGTCGCAAGGCGGGAAAGATTACCTTTTTCGGTTTCTGCTTCATCAGAAAATGCAGAATGACCGGAATCGTGATGAGTCCCAGACCAATCAACAATGCCGAGTTCAGAAATGTCATGAGTCGAATACAGGATTGCAGGACGCCAGGAAGTGTTCTCCGGATTTGAGCCGGAACCACTCGATATTTTAGGAGATTTGCTCACACAGAGTCAGACTGCCGCCGTTCACTTCTGGATGGCAGGCAGTAAATTCAGCTGCAACCGCCCCAGATGCCACATGTAATTCGAGCCATAACCTGCCTGCTGCGGCCAAGGGCTCTCCACGGCTGCCTGTAAATACCGCCGCCCCTGTTCCATGTCCGATTCCAGAACGCAGTTCAGCCCCAGATACAAATTGGCATAAAACAGTTGCTTCTGCCGTTCCGCATCTTCCAGCGGAGAAGATTGAATCTGATCCAGAATCTGTTGCGGAGATAGTTCGCCTGAAAACAGCTGGTAGATTTTCCCAAATGGCTCGCGGTCCATTGTTTCATATTTGATCAATTGCTTCCGGGCTTCTGCTTTGCCCAATGCTTTCCATTGAGAGAAGTATCGCCAGATTCCATTTTCACGGTCCACCTGATCGAGGCGACCACAGCGGTCAAACTGATCTGCTGCCGCTTCGTAGTTGCCCTCATAAAACAGGGCCAGCCCCAGCCGCCAGTGACCGGCCCCCTGTTGCGGATCGATTTCGATCATCTTCTGATAATCCGCCACCGCTTTGCTGAATCGTCCCAGAAAGAAATGGACATCGCCTCGTTCGGAAAACAATGCCACGGAGGGAGCCCGTTGAGAGACACGCACATTCAAAATCAGCAAGTGATTGGATAATGCAGTTTCCAGTTTCGCTTCGGACTTCTGGCCAGCACCGGGTTCAGCAACGGCACCGGGTTCAGCCGCTGTCGACGGTTGGGCAATCAACCCGATCACCAAGCCCGACAGACAGAGCAGAACGCGGATTGCGCCGCAGAATTCAAAGTGAAGTTGCGAATTTGATACAGTCATTGCTGTTGATCCTTCATACCATCTGAAACCACTTGGAAAACTTCCAACAGCACCGGTGCCAATTCCGTTTTGAGTCTTTGCACCACCGGCACCCATTCTGGTGAGACCGCGATTCGAGCCTGTCCTTCAAGTTGCTGAGCGGTTTTTCCGGGAGTGGTCTCACCAAATGGTCGCAGCGCCCCTTTAATCGTATGCGCCAGTCGAGTGGCCGTGGCGGCCTCTCCAGAATTCCAGGCCACTTCCAGTTTCTGCATCAGCTGTGGAACTTCTTCCAGGAATGTTTGCATCACTTCCAGCATCAATGGCTTGTCGTCGGCACACGTCTTCAAAGCCATTTCCCAGTTCAACACCCGGGCCGGTCGTGCAGGTTCATCTTCTGTCTTTGAAAACAGATTGACAATGGCCTGATCGAGTTCGTGCATCCGCAGCGGCTTGGAGACATAATCATCCATCCCTGCCTGCAGGCATTGTTCTCGGTCTCCCGTCATGGCGTGTGCGGTCATGGCGATAATGGGGACATGCTGGCCGGTTTTCGATTCGTATTCCCGAATTTTTCGAGTCGCTTCCAGGCCATCCATTTCGGGCATCTGCACATCCATGATCAACAGATCGAATTTGTCGGTCTGAAATGCGTTGACCGCCTCCAGGCCATTGTTGGAAATCGTGACCCGATGTCCCCACTTCTCCAATAGGCCCACAACCAGTTTCTGATTCACGCGATTGTCTTCTGCCAGCAGGATTTTCATCGAAGGCAGCGAGGGCGAAACTGCTCTGTTGTCAGGTGTCCTTTCTTCGGGCACCGTGACTCCCAGTGCTTCGATGATTGCGTTGAAGAGTTCCGACTGCTTCACCGGCTTGATCAGGCAGGCGGCAATTCCCAACTCGCGGCAACGGACAGAATCGGTCGGCCGATCCGCAGAACTGGACATGATCACCAGCGTCTGTTCCAGCTTCGGGTCTCGCCGCATCCGTTCCACCAGTGTGAATCCATCCACCTCCGGCATTTCGGCATCGGAAATCATCAGGCGAAAGGGGAAGCCTGTGCGTTCCGCAGCAATCAGGAGTGCCATGGCCTCTTTGGCATTGGCCGCGGTCACGGGCTGCAGTTGCCAGTTCTTCAACATCTCCTGATAAATCCGTCGATTTGTTTCGTGATCATCCACCACCAGTACCCGTGTTCCGGACATCCGCACGGCAGTTTCGACGGGAATTTCGGGCAGCTCCTGTTGAGAAACGATGAAGGGAATTTCGAAATGGAATCGACTTCCACGCCCCGGTTCACTGTCAATCCAGATGTGTCCCTGCATCAGTTCAATCAGTCGGGCGGAGATGGTCAGCCCCAACCCTGTTCCGCCATAACGGCGCGTGGAGCCGGAATCTGCCTGCACAAAAGCTTCAAAAATGGTCGGCAATTTATCCGCCGAAATACCGATCCCCGTATCCGCAACTTCAAAATGCAGCAAGACCTGCTCTGCACTTGCAGAGGCAATCCGGACATCCAACAGCACTTCGCCGATCTCGGTGAACTTGATGGCATTTCCCACCAGATTCACCAGTACCTGCCTTAATCGTTGCGGGTCACCGGAAATTTTTGCCGGCACATCTGGAGCAATGCGACAGATGAGTTCCAGTGCCTGGCTGCGTGCCCGCAATGCCAATGATTTCATGGTATCCCCGCAAGTCTCCCGCAGATCGAAGGCACGCTGATCCAGATCGAGCTTCCCGGCTTCGATCTTGGAAAAATCCAGGATATCATTGATCACCGACAACAACGATTCGCCGGAACTCAGCACCATGTTCAGATATTCACGCTGCATGGAATTCAGTGGCGTTTCCAGCACCAGTTCTGTCATGCCGATCACGGCATTGAGTGGCGTCCGGATTTCATGGCTCATATTCGCCAGGAACTCGCTCTTGGATCGACTGGCAGACTCGGCCGCCTCTTTGGCCTGCTGAAGTGCCTGCACGGCCAGTTGCCGTTCGGTGACATCCCAGAAAATGGCCTGCGTTCCAACAATGCGCCCCCGGGCATCGCGAACAGCTGTTTTAATCACTTCCACCCAGACAATTCGCCCATCCGTTTCATTCACTTCGATACTGCGAAGTTGCTGACCGGTGACGGCCACATGCCGATCATCATGACGAAACTTCTCCGCCACTTTCCGGGGAGAAAAGTCAAAATCAGTTCGACCCAGAATTTCGGTAAATGTCGATCCGGTGAAATCGCAATAAGCCTGATTGGCAAAGATGAACCGGCCTTCCAGATCTTTTCGCAGCACGCACACTGGCAGGCTTTGCATGAGCGAATGGTACAGCGCTTCCGAATCCATCAACGATGCTTCCACCTGCTCGCGTCGCTGACGTTCCAGAGAATAACGAATGGCACGTTGTAAACTGTCCGCGTCCAGGTTCGTCTTGATTAAGGCATCTGCAGCTCCGGTCTGTAAGGCCAGAACATCAATATCCTGTTCGCCGGAATCGGTCAAAAGAATGAGCGGAGCGCGGCAACCCTCTTCGATGGCACTCCTGACCAATTCCAGACCATTCGTTGAGACCAGGCGTGAATCGACGAGATACGCATCGTGCCCGCCCCGACGAATCTGTTCTCTTCCGGACTCTTCATTCGGAGTCCAGTCCACATGAAACTGATACGTTCCCGACTGGGAGAGCAGCCCCCGTACGAGCAAGTACATTTCTTCATCGTCATCAATCAGCAGGACTCTCAAATGCCGTTCGGACATGATTTTCCTCATCCGATGAATCCATGATCTGAATCCATGTTTCTGTTCAGAAACAGTCCCAGCACCACTTCCTAGTGCTTCGTCAATTTTAAAAATTCGGGTAGGCCTTAACGCAAAGTCCGACAACGGAGGACGTTTCGCGATCACGTACCCTAAATCCAAGCCCTGACAGGGCACTAGTTTCTCGCAAGACTTGAAGAAGCGGACAGAAAAAATATTTTATCCACAATTTCCTCTTGTGATCTCCTCATTGTGACGGCTCGAAAAGATCCACCAACCATCAAGTCGCTTCAGAGTTTGTGAAAATTGCATATGGAATTTAACTTTAAATATTTCCAAATGGACAGTTTTTGTTATTTTTGATCCAGATGGAATCGTCTCCACACAAGAGTTTTTTGCCAGAAAACAATATGGTAAAATATCTTGTGGAAAAAACGGACGACGTACATTTTCGGTTCACAGGGTTTTCTCTATCCTGTCGGACCAGTTATCGTATGCGATCTTTTGCGGGCCGGAACCCTCCCTTTAAATCCCTCGAACTTCCGAGAATGTTGATGCCAGCCCTCGCAGAATCTCCTCTTTTCGACCATGGATCGCGCCGTGAACGCGTTGTCCGAGAAATTCTTGCCGGACTGTTCACAGGAAAATATGAAGCTGGCCAACGGATGCGCGTGGAATCGCTGGCCGAACAATTCGAAGTGAGTGCCACTCCGGTCCGCGAAGCACTGGTCGAACTGGCTGGAGTCGGAATTCTCGACCTGCAGCCCAACCGGGGGGCGGTTCTCCGAAAATTCGGACCCATCGAAATTCTGGAACTGATCCAAGTCCGCAGAATCCTGGAATGCGAAGCGGTGCGCTGTGCCTGTGAACGGTTTGCGCCGTTTGAACTCACTCAATTGGAACAGGAATTCATACAACTCAATTCCATCGGTCGTGATGAACACTGGCTGGAGATGTTCCGAAAGTTGGATATCAAACTTCATGACCTGATTGCGTCCCGATCCGGCAGCCAGCGGTTGGCCCATGAAATCAAACGGTACTCTATTTTGTTCACGGCTTTGGACGATGCCCGATATGCCAAACGTGATGCCTCGGAGAATTCTTCCTCAAAAGACGAAAACGAAGAACATCTGCAGATTTTACGGAGTATGGCGGCCCGTGATCCGCAAAGCGCCACCCAAGCCATGGCACGCCACATCGATCATCTGGGTGAATTACTGATTCACGATCTCTTTGGGAATACCCCGGATCTTGCCAGAACGCCGCAGACCACAATGCCATAAAATCTGGCCAACTCCGCGTTAAGCACTTCAACGCAAGCACTTGTGGAAATCGCAAGTCGCCTGCGATCCGAAAAAGCGATCCGAAAAAATGAACGGGGTTTTAGGCTTTTTGAAATTTTTGTTCGTTCTTTTCAGTTTGCTCTCAAGATTTTCAATCGCTCAGCGAACTCCTCTCAGAACTGGCTGGCTTCCCCTCTTGGAGATGACCGCCGAATTTCAGCAAACATCTGAGGCAAGGAGTGATCGTCATGATTCGCAAGCTCATTTGGGGAGCCACCGCAATCACAGTGCTTGGGGGGCTGGTCGCGGGGAAAGATGTCTTCAGCTATGCACGCACCGGAATCTGTTCTGCCCGGGATCGTCTGCGCAGCGAAGTCCCCATTGATTTTGAAATTGAACGTGCCCGGCACGAAGTCCACAGATTGCTTCCAGAAGTCCGAAAGTCAATCCATCTGATCGCGGAAGAACAAGTCGATGTGGCCCAACTGAGAATCTCGATCGCAAAACGCGAAAAAGCATTGCAGGCGCAGCAGGCGGCAATTCTCTCTCTCAGCGATGACCTGAAACACGAGGATGTTCGCTTCGTCTATGCGGGGCAGAAATATTCCCGTCACGAAGTCCAAAAGGATCTGGCGGAACGATTTCAGCGTTTCAAGGTTGCAGAGGACACGGTAAAACGTGA
>Ga0182739_1001026_pt1 | contig 30868 bp, 20 predicted proteins | sample eDN5th30CBELigBY_FD_128873 | JGI IMG/M metagenome (GOLD analysis project Ga0182739, IMG submission 128873) | Enriched backyard soil microbial communities from Emeryville, California, USA - eDNA 5th pass 30_C BE-Lig BY (version 2) (version 2) | ecosystem: Environmental > Terrestrial > Soil >... | reverse complement strand
TTGCCCGCAAGGATGCGCAGCTCGGAGACTACGCACAGATGGCTCTGTGGAAGCAGCTGGAGGAAAAAACGAACATCCACGTAGACTGGGTGACACCGGCTCCCCAGGATGCTACGGAAAAGGTCAACCTTGCCATCGCAAGCGGAGATTTGCCCGATTTCTTCATCAAAGGAGTCATTTCTCCCCAGGATTTGACCAAATACGGCTCACAAGGCATTCTCATTCCATTGGAACAATTAATCGATAACTATGCGCCCAATTTAAAGGCAGTTCTCGATAAAAGGCCGGAAGTCAAGGCGGCGATTACTTCGCCGGACGGCCATATTTATACGCTTCCGCGCATTATTGACGACGGGGTGTTCGGAGTGCCGCGCTTCCCCATGCTGAACATGGCATGGCTGAACAAGGCGGGGATGAAGGTGCCGCAAACGAGTGACGAGCTGTACCAGGTGCTGAAAGCGTTTAAAGAGAAGGATTTAAATGGCAACGGCAAACCGGACGAAATTCCGTATACTGCGCACAATATGGATTGGGCCATGCGCGGCTTGGAAGGAATGTTCGGGCTGGACCGGAATCTGGATTATTACGCCAACGTAGATGAGAGCAATAAAGTGCACCTCTGGGTGACGGATGACAAATACAAGCAGCTGCTGGAATACGCACACAAGCTTTATGCGGACGGATTGATCGATAAAGAGATTTTCACGCAAACGGATCAGCTGTATTTAGGCAAGCTTGCCAGCAATCGCGTCGGCTTCACGCCGCTGCTATCGTCCCAGAATGCGGGGAAATTTGCCAATGATTATAAAGGTATCGTACCGCTCAAGGGCCCTAACGGCGATCAGCTGTGGAATATGAGGCAGGACGTTAACTTCGGAGGGGCCAAAGCGGTGATTACCAAAGCCAACAAGCATCCGGAAGCTACGATGCGAATGTTCGATTACTTCTACAGCGACGAAGGCGCCACGTTAATGTACATGGGAGGCCAAGAGGGCGATACCTATTCCCAATCCGCGGACGGCAAGCTTAAATATAAGCCGGAGATCATGAACAGCTCCAAGGGGCTGGTCGTTGAACTCGGTGCACGAACCATCTGGCCCGGCGGCTTCGAGCTGGGATACTACACGGAGAAGCATGTACGGCCTATGATGGAAGGAACCTCCAGACCTGAAGATTTTGAAACGGTCAAAAATTATTTGCCTAAAAACTATCACCCTATGCCTTTGCTGGCGAAAGAAAAGCAAGAGCAAATCACTGCAATCCGCACCGATATGGACACTTACATTAAGGAAATGCAGGCCAAGTTTATTTTGGGTGACGTGCCGATAAGCGACTGGGGAAAATATACGGATACGCTGAAGAAGATGGGGATCGACAAGCTGGAGGGCATGTATCAGGAAGCCCTGAACACACTGATAAAAAAATAACCGGAGGCTTTCATGACAGCTAAAAAAGGAAAAGCGATTATTGACCGGGACTATGCGATATCTGAGATCGACCCGCGCCTTTATGGAGGCTTTATCGAGCATATGGGCCGGTGTGTCTACGGCGGGATTTACGATCCTCAGCATGCGCAGGCCGATGAAAACGGCTTCCGCACGGACGTAGCAGCGCTTGTGAAGGAGTTGAACGTACCGGTCATCCGGTACCCTGGAGGGAATTTCGTATCGGGCTTCCGCTGGGAGGACAGCGTAGGCCCTAAGGCGGAGCGGCCTGTCCGCATGGACGCCGCATGGAAGAGCATCGAGACGAACGAGGTCGGTCTGCACGAATTCACCGATTGGGCGGACCGTATAGGCAGCGAGGTGATGATGGCCGTCAACCTCGGAACCCGGGGAGTGGAAGCTGCGGCCCAGCTAATGGAATATTGTAACGTGGCAGGCGGAACGTCACTCAGCGAGCTGAGAAGAAGCCACGGCCGGCAGGAGCCGTATGCGTATAAGGTTTGGTGCCTGGGGAATGAGATGGACGGCCCTTGGCAGATTTGCAACAAGTCCGCTGAAGAATACGGCACGCTCGCGCGAGAAACCGCCAAGGTGTTGAAGCGGATCGATCCCTCGGTGCAGCTGGTAGCCTGCGGCAGCTCCAGCCTGAAGCTCCCTACCTTTCCGGAATGGGATGCGACCGTACTTGATCTATGCTACGACGAAGTCGATTATTTATCGGTGCATATGTATATCGACAATGCGGAGAACGACCTGGATAATTTCCTGGTCAAGGGCATCAGCATGGACCGGTACATCGATTCGATTGTAGCGGCGTGCGATTTTATCCGGGCGAAGAAACGCTCCGGGAAGACGATAATGCTGTCCTTCGACGAATGGAATGTGGTTCCCTCAACCTGGAAGACGAACAATGCGGAGCCATGGATCATCGGTCCTGCACTCTGCGAAGGCGAATATTCGATGGCCGATGCGGTTGTATTCGGCAATATGCTAATCTCCTTGATAAAGCGGAGCGATCGGATCAAGATTGGCTGTTTGGCTCAGCTCGTCAACGTATTTGGTCCGATTATGACAATACCGGGCGCGGAAGCCTGGAAGCAGACGGTGTATTATCCTTATTTGCACGCTTCGATGTATGGGAGGGGAACGGCGGTACCCGTGCAGCTGCACGTTCCGGAAATTTCGACCAAGGATTTCGCCGGTGCGCCGTTAGCCGATGCAGTAGCCGTTCACGATACGGATACGGGGGAGGTTACGATCTTCGCTGTGAACCGAAGCGCGTCCCTTGAATTGGAGCTCGGCTACGACCTTAGAGGATTTGCATCATTGGAGATTTGCGAGCATGTGGCGCTGTCGCACGGGGAGGCCCATGCCTGCAATTCGCCGGGGCATTCGGACAACATCGTCCCGCGGATTCAAAACACCTATGAAGTGAAGAATAATCAATTTACCGCAACGCTTGCGCCCGTGTCCTGGAATGTGCTCCGGCTGAAGCCGAGAGAGGCTCAAGCATTCGTTGAGGAGGGATGAGTCCGAATGTCCGAAAAAAAACCTAATGTATTATGGATATGCACGGACCAGCAGCGCACCGATACGCTGGGCTGCTACGGCAACTCCATGGTGAGTACGCCGAACATCGACAAGCTTGCGGCTTGGGGTGTGTTATTCGAACAGGCCTATTGTCAGAGCCCGGTTTGCACGCCGAGCCGAGCCAGCTTCATGACGGGAAGGTATGCCAGAACGACCCGCTGCCGGCAGAACGGGCAGAAAATGCCTGCCGACGAAAAACTGATCAGCAAACTATTTGCGGAGCACGGTTATCTTTGCGGGCTGGCGGGGAAGCTGCATCTGGCGCCCTGCCACCCGGACGTATGCAAGGGAGTGGAGGAGCGGATCGACGACGGCTATCACGCTTTTTATTGGTCGCATGCTACCGGCGGGCATTCCTGGGCGCTGGACGAGTACTTACAATGGCTGGACGGCCGAGGAGTCTCGTTGAAACGCGAGCCGATGGACGAGATTAGGCAGACATTCTACGGCAACGATTCGGAGGATAGGCAAGGGACATGGTGCACAGACAAAGCGCTGCAGTTTATCCGCTCCAACCGGAAGTTTGGAAATTCGTGGTTTATGTCCGTCAACTTTTTTGACCCGCATCATCCGTTCGATCCTCCGAGGGACTTGATGGATAAGTACATGAAGCTCGGTGACGAAATTCCTTTGCCGAACTATGCGGAAGGCGAGCTTGCCGGCAAGCCGCTTTATCAGCAGATGGACAGCCGGAAGGCATACAATTTCAACGGAGCGTTTAATTTTTCCGAGATGACGGAGCTTGAGCATCGGGCCGCCCGGGCGTCGCAGTGGGCGATGCTCGAGCATTTGGATATCCAGGTCGGGCGGCTGCTGGAGGAGCTGGAAGCGTCGGGCGAAATCCATAATACACTTATTATCTTTATGTCCGATCATGGCGAAATGCTCGGAGACCACGGGATCTATTGGAAGGGTCCGTACTTTTATCAGGAGCTGGTCAAGGTTCCCCTGATCGTCGCCTGGCCGGGGATGATCGCTTCGGGGATACGAAGCGAGGCGCTTGTCGAGCTTGTCGACCTCGCTCCCACGCTGCTTGAAGCGGCAGGTCTCCCGCTGTATCCGGGGATTCAAGGTAAATCGCTATGGCCGCTGTTTTCCGGCGAGCGTTCTCCGAATACGCATCGCGAAAGCGTTTACTGCGAGTATTACAACGCCCAGCCGTGGCATCCCGACCAGCCTCCTCAAGCGACCATGGTTTTTGACGGCAGATATAAGCTGGTTCGGGTGCATTCGACGAAGGAAGGAGAGCTCTACGACCTGCAGGCGGACCCGCAGGAGCATCACAATCTGTACGATCAAGCGAACTGCATAGAGGTGAAAGCGGCTCTGCTCGAGCTGCTCTCGGACCGGATGGCCTTCACGGCAGATCCTCTTCCGGAGCGTCTCGCGGACTGGTAGCAATGCGCTCCATCTACTTTGACGAACTGCATGAAAGGAGAGATTCGAACCATGAACAATCACAAACGGCTGAAGGTGGCCCTGATCGGGGCGGGGGGCTGGGGAAGGCAGCATGCGAGAGTTTTCCAATCCCGCGAGGATGTCGACTTATGCGCCATCGTGGGACGCAGCGCGGAGAAAACGAAGAAACGGGCCGCCGAATTCGGCGCCAACGCTTACACCGATATCGCTCGGATGCTGGACCGGGAGCAGCCGGAACTGGTCAGCCTGTGTCTGCCGAACCAAGAGCATTTTGAGCCGACGCTGCAGATCATTCGGGCAGGGTTCCCGCTGCTGGTTGAGAAACCGCTTGTATACGATCTCAAGGAAGCTGATATTCTCATGAATGAAGCATCCAAGCGAGGCTTGTTTTTCGCGGTCAATTTCAATCATCGCTTCGCCAGGCCGGTAGAATTGGCTGCGGAAGCGATCGGCGCCGGAAAGCTGGGACAATTGACCATGGCCTCATGGCGGTTCGGCGGGAAGGGCGCGAGCGATCATCCGTATACCAACCTTATTGCTACCCAATGCCACGGCTTCGATATGCTGGAGTACTTATGCGGCCCTATCGAATCCGTCATGGCCGAGATGACCGACAAGACGGGCGGCGGCTTCCGTACGCTCGCGATATCGATGCGGTTTGCGAACGGGGCTGTAGGCAGCCTGCTGGGAACGAACGATTCGTCTTATGCATACCCGGACAGCCATCGTGTCGAGCTGGACGGCACGAAAGGCCGCCTGCTCATACAGGATACGGTCAAACGTTATACGTATCATCCTATGGAAAGTGAGCTGGGCGAAATTTGGGAAGCGGGGTATTTCAACGATAAGGACCGGGAGTTTCACCGAACGTTGGATAAGCATATCGACGTCCTGCTTCAGGCATTAAAAGCAGGCGCACCGCCTCCCGTTCCCGCTGATGCAGGCTACCGCGCGCTATTGCTCGCGGATGCGGCCATCCGCTCTTATGAGCAGGGCCGCCGAGTCAAAGTGCAGATGTAAGATCGGGTGCAGGCGTCATACAGCAAAAAATGAGGGTATGACAATTCCGAAGCGATTTTACACATCGGGTCCCGCCCGAATCACAAACCATTAGAGGTATGACATATAGGCAAAGCTTTCGGTGCATGGTACGTTTTCGTCAAAAGAAAGGGTGACTGAAAATGACTCTTCCATCCGAGAGACCTCATATCGTGCTTATCACCGCAGATGAATTGCGCAAGGATGCGCTTAGCTGTTACGGCAATGAGGCCATCTCCACACCGAATCTTGACCGCCTTGCTGCGGACTCGATGAAATTTGAACGCGCTTATACGGCGAGCCCGTGGTGTCTTCCTTCGCGATGCGCCATCGTAACCGGCAAGCTGCCGCACAATAACGGGGCTTACAGCAATTTCCGTGAATGCCGCTTGGACCGCAAGGTGCCGAATTTGTTCGGCGAGTTGAAGGAGGGCGGCTACCGGACCTCGGTGTTCGGGAAATGTCATTTTATCCCGGTCAAGTATGGCGAAACCCGGCCGGATTGTACGCTCCCCTACGAGGAGCATAAGCAATATTATCGCAGTCTTGGCATTGACGATCTTACGCTGCAGGACGGCAAGCTCGTATCGGCCTGGTATTATGACGATTTCAGCAAGGAGCTGGACGCGCAGGGCATGCTCGAAGCTTACCGGGCCGCAGCCTGGGATAAATCGAAGATGAAGGTATATCCTTATCCACTGCCGAAGGAATGGCATCCGGACTGCTGGGTCGGACGGAAGGCGGAACAATATATCGCCGCGTACGACCGGGAAGAACCGCTGTTTACATGGATTTCGTTCAGCGGTCCGCACTATCCGTTCGATGCGCCGGCCGATTACAACGCTGCGGTAGATAAGACGAAGCTTCCTTCGCGCCGGCTGAAGCCAGGGGAGCTGGACGATCCGAGCCGGATTCACCATAGCAGCTACCATGGGCCGGGACGCATTGACGGAGCCGGGGCAGCCCCGGACAGGGCGTGCAAAAACTATACGGACGAGTACTGGGAGCGGCTGACCGTCAGCTATTACGCCAACATCGTGCTGATTGACGAGCAAATCGGCCGCATTCTGGAAGCGGTTCGAGCGCGGTTTGGAGACAATACGCTGATCCTGTTTACCGCAGATCACGGGGAAATGCTTGGCCACCATGGCATCTGGGGCAAAAACAACTGCGCCTACGAAGATGTCTGGAACGTGCCGCTGTTGGTCAAATCCCCGGGCGAAGCCGCGCCGGGCCGATCGGAGGCCAAGGTCATGCTGACAGATATTATGGCAACTTGCCTGCAGGCCGCCGGGCTTCCGATCCCGGCTGCGGACAGCTCCGATTTACTGGAGCTGCACCGTAACGGCGGGCGCCCGTACGTTTTCTGCGAGGGAGAAGGCTTCGCAGCGATCAGCGACGGCGTCGTCAAGTATATCCAGGTAGACAAGCCGGACGAAACCTTCACGGAGCTGATCGATTTGGCGGAAGATCCGGAGGAATTCGGCAATGTCCTTCATAAGCCGGAGCTGGCTGCGAAGCGGTTTGAGCTGCAGCGGGCGCTTGCAGAAACGTTCATGCGCAGCCTGCTTAACTAACGGAAAGGGGATAGGATCTAATGAAACGAAAAAATATCGTGATCGTCATGAGCGACGAGCAAACCTGGAACACGCTGAGTCTCTACGGCAACAAAACCTTGCGCACGTCTCATGCCGACCTGCTGGCACAGGACGGCGTCGCCTTCGACCATTGCTACACTGCTTATCCTCTCTGCTGCCCGGCGCGATCGACTCTATGGACCGGGCTGCTTCCGCATAACCATCACGTTACCGGAAATTGGCGGCATATCCGCGAGGAGCTGCGCGATCAGGGACTCATCCGGCCTTTCCGCGATGCCGGATATCATACCGTATATTGCGGCAAATGGCACGTGCCGGGTACGACGCCGGAACGATATGGGGTGAACGATGCCGTGGCCATTCCCGCCGTCGTCAAGGGTCAAGACCGCGGCCGGTATATTACCGAGTACCGGGAATATGCCATCGCTCAAGGCTATCCGCTCGTAGAGGGCATGATGGAGAACTTGACGGAGCGGGATATGGCCCAAATGAAAGTGCCGGGGAAAGCGCCATGCGGTACCTCGGAGATTCGTCTCGAGCATTATCTGGAAACGTGGCAAACCGGGAAGTTTCTTGAAGCGTTGGAGCGAAGGCCGGACGATCAGCCGTTTTTTGCGGTCGTTTCCTACAATGCGCCCCATTTTCCTTTGATCGTGCCCGAGCCGTACGATAAGCTGGTGGACCCCGATTCGGTGGAGCTGCCGCCGAATTTCCACGGCACATTGGACGGAAAGCCGGAGGAGCTTCGCAACCTGCATTATTACAAGCAGATGGAAGGGCTGCCGGAGGCGGAATGGCGGCGGTTCATTGCGCATTATCTCGGTTTCTGCTCCTTGATCGACGATCAGCTGGGCCGGATCGTGCAATATTTGAAGGAGCAGGGCGAGTATGAGGATACGATAGTTGTATTTACTTCGGATCATGGCGATATGATGGGCGCACACCGGCTCATCGAGAAGGGGCTGTACCTGCATTATGACGAGGCGCTGCGCGTACCTCTGATCATGGCGCATGCGGGAACGAGCGGGGAACGCAGCGACGGCTTCGTCATGCTGCACGACCTGCTGCCGACGCTGGCCGCATGCACAGACACGCCGATGCCTATGCCGCAGGACGCCAAGTCGTTCGCAGGTCTGCTGCGCCAGCCTTGCGGCGCCTCCTCGGAACGTGAGGCGGTGCTGTCGGAAACGTTCCGGCTTCGCGGCGGCATGAACGGATCGGGCGATAATATGCCCCCGGAGCAATTCCGTGAGGAGGACGGGGACGTCCATTTATCGCTCCGCAGCAAGACGTTTCGCTACACATTTCACTACCATGGCCCGGATGAGCTGTACGATAAAGCTGCCGATCCGCATGAAATGACCAATGTGGCGGAAGATCCGGCTTACGCCGGGCCGCTGGCCGATATGCGGCGTAAGCTGGTGCAAGAACTGAGGGACAGCAGCTTGTTCATGACGAAGCTGGTAGAGGATCGGCTGGCCAAGAAATAATTGTACAACCTGCTGTAAACATATAGAATTGAAAGCAGGTGCCCATCGTGACAACGGTGGGCTTTCTTGGCACTTACCATCGGGACGACAGGGGGATCTCGCATGAAAGCTTTTTCTGTTCGCTGGAGTCGGGATAAGCTGTTTTACAGGTATTGGATTTCGTTTTTATTGCTCTGCGCGGTACCTATCCTGCTGCTTAGCTGGCAGATGTACGGCAGTGCGGCGGTCAGCCTGCAGGAGGAAGTCGAGCAGGCGAATCTCGGCAAGCTGAACCTGATCAAGACAATGATCGATCAGCGCCTTAAGGAAATGCAGCAGATGGCGGCCCGCATTGCCGACGATTCCAGCATTTCGCCGACGAATTTGGCGACGGAGGGGTATGCGCGGATTGACGCCGTGAGGCAGCTCTCGAAGTACAAGGCGAATAACTCGCTTGTAGACGAGGTGTTTTTGGCTTACCGCGATCATAACTACATCTACTCCTCAGCCGGCATGTATTCCTTCAACAGTTTCGAGCAGTATTTCTACGCTCTGCCTCCCGAAGACGCAGCAAGGCTGCGCAAAGCGTTGGATGAAACGGACCGCGAGCAGGTTCTCAAATTTAGCGTAGGGCTCAAGGACGGCTCGACGGGGCCTGAGATGCTCGGCTTCTTGTATCCGATTCTGACGAGCGGCAATACGTCCAAAGGCACCGTATTGTTCGTCGTGAAGGAATCGGTGCTGTCGGCCATGCTGCAGGAAACTTCGACCAATCTGAAGGGCGAAACCCTTGTTCTCAACGAAAAGGGCGAGCAGGTTGCCGGGTTCACCACAGAAGCGGCAGCTATAAACGATCTGCAGGGGATGATTCGCAGCTTCAAAAAAACCGGCGTCTACTCCGCGGAGAGCAGCGGCACGACGTATTCCATCGTGCTTATTCGTTCGGACACGTCGGGGTGGAGCTATGTTGAGGCGGTCCCCAGCACCCAATTCTTCTCCCGGGTGTTTAAGCTCCGCAACCTGCTTTATCTGGTTCTGACGGTCGTTGTCGTTATCGCCGCCGGCAGCGGTTTTTTGCTGGCAGCCTACAATTATCGGCCGATTCGGCGGCTCGCCGAGCATTTGCAGCGTGATCTGCCGATTACGGCGGCGGATGCGGAAGGAGCGGCACCTGATCCAAGACGGCAAACGGGTTTGGAGATGATCGGACATGTCGCTCAGTACGCTATCGATTCCAGTAAGCGCTTGCAGGAGCGGGTGCTGCAGCAGCGCGAAGTGATGACGGAGCAGCTCATGCAAAAGCTGCTCGGCGGCAAGCTGTCGACGCCCGACGAGCTCTCTTATTGGCTTGAAAGCGTGGAGCAGCGCTTTGCCTTCCCGGCCTTTTATGTAGCCGTTATCACGCTGCGCGACCCCGGGGGCTTCAATGCCCATTTAAAAAGCGAGGTGTTGGAGCTGCTCAGCCAGGACACCCTGGATAACTACTGGATGTACTGCGTCGAGCCGGCAGAGGAGCAATGGCTGGCTGTGATCGTCAATACGAACGAAGAGGAGACGGCGGAAACGGTGCTGCGTTCCCGGGGCTCGTTTTTGACGGAGATTTTGCACGAGCATCTGGGTATGGCTCCCATTGTTGCGATCGGTTCTCCGGTTGCCGACCCGCTGCAGATCAATCGTTCCTATGTGGAGGCCTCGGCCTGCCTGGAGCAATCCATTATCACCGGGGAGGAAGGGTACAGGCTGTTCGCCGAACTGAAGAGGGAGGCCAATCATGAGTACTGGTACCCGATCGATGAGCAGCTTCGGCTCGTTCAAAGTATCCGGCAGGGCGACCGCGCGGTCGCGATGGAAAATCTGCATTTGATCATGAAGGCACTCTCAAGCAGAGGCTCGTCTCTGCTCATGCTGCGGTATGTTTGCTTTGACGTCGTCAATTCGTTCATTAAGGCGGTGAAGGCGCTGGACAAAGACCGCTACTCCCGGGAGCTGGAGGATTTAATGGCTTTTCAGACGCTGGGCGAGCTGGAAAGCAAGCTGACTGCCTTGATTGATGCTGTGTGCGGCATGGTTGAACGGATGAAGGAGACAAGACACGATGCGCTCATCGGGCGGATGATCGGTCTGGTGAACGAGTCCTTCGACAATCCTTCGCTTAATCTGGACATGGTGGCGGACGGATGCGGCGTATCGGTCTCCCATATCGGTAAGCTGTTCCGCGAGCATGTCGGCACGACGTTCGGCGATTACGTGACCGATCTGCGAATGAAAGAGATTAAAAGGCGGCTTATCGAAACCGAGGAGGCGATCAAAGATATCGTACAGCGCTGCGGCTATATCGACCTGCCGAACTTTGTCCGCAAGTTCAAATCCATCGAAGGCATCACGCCGGGGCAGTACCGCAAATTGTACGGAAAGCTGCCGGCCCGCCCGACCGGAGAAGCTTGATAAACGGTCTGCAGCCTGGGGCTGCAGGCCGTTACTTTTACAATGACAATTGTAAAGCGTTTGCACATATCGTCCGGCGGATCCTTTGCCGGGTATGCAGTTTGCTTGACGGTCAGGCATCGGACCCGCATGACAAAGCGGAACCGAAGCTACATATTTTGCGCCGCCCCGCTTCATGATAGGATGATCTCACCTAACCTACTATCCCAACAAAGCGAGGGCGATTGCAAACATGCTACCCGAAAAAATGCTATCCGAACCGAATGCTGCGGGCATACAGGCCGCAGCGCGACCAGCCCGTCATAACCGTAAGAAATGGATCACCTACACCAAGAACTACGAATTGTATCTGATGTTTCTGCTCCCGCTGGCGTACTATATTATTTTTCATTACGTGCCTATGTACGGAGTGCAGATCGCTTTCAAAACCTTCCTTCCCGTGAAGGGCATCAGCGGCAGCCCATGGCTCGGCTTCGATCACTTCGAACGTTTCTTCCATTACTATAACTTCTGGCGCGTCATCGGCAATACGCTGGGAATCAGCCTGTATACGCTGGCTGTCGGTTTTTTCGCTCCGATCGTATTGGCGCTTATGCTGCACGAGGTCAAAAATGCCGCGTTCAAGCGGCTTGTCCAGAACGCGACGTATTTGCCGCATTTTCTGTCCGTTGTGGTCGTGGTCGGCATCATGATTACATTTACTTCCGTGCGTGGGGGCGTCATCAACAGCATTATCGGCTTGTTCGGACACGATCCGATCAATTTCATGATTGAGCCGGGCTATTTCAAAACATTGTTTGTGCTGAGCAACGTGTGGGAGCATATGGGCTGGAACGCTATCATTTATATGGCGGCGCTCGCAGGCATCAGCCCGGATCTGTATGAGGCGGCCGCAATGGACGGAGCCTCCCGTTTCAAACGGCTGCTAAACGTGTCGCTTCCCGGTATCATGCCAACTATTATCGTTCTGTTGATCTTGCGGGCAGGGCAGCTGCTCAATGTCGGCTTCGAGAAAATTTTGCTCATGCAGAACAGTGCGAATATGGCGGCCTCGGACGTCATTTCGACTTATGTGTACCGGGTCGGCCTGATGGAAAGCTCCTTCAGCTTCGCCGCAGCCGTCGGCTTGTTCAACTCGGTCTGCAATTTTATCATCCTGCTCTTAGCGAACTATTTGGCGCGCCGCGTCAGTTCGTCGAGCTTATGGTAGGAGGTGAACGGCATGTCGGCTCTAAACCGGTTTGAAACCCGTTCGGATAAAGTGTTTAACTTATTTATCGTTTGCGCGCTCTGCCTTGTTACCGTGATAGTCGCGTACCCGCTTTGGTACAGCATCATCGCATCTTTCAGCGACCCGATCAAGGTGATGAACGGCGAAATCCATCTTTTGCCGCAAGGCTTTAACTGGGAAGGATATTCCAGTGTATTGGAAAATGAGCGGATATGGACCGGCTACCGGAACTCTCTGTTCTATACAGTGGTTGGCGTATCGATCAATCTCGTAATGACGATCTTGGCGGCGTACCCGCTGTCACGGACCGATCTGAAGGGACGCAATGCAATGATGATGGTCGCCTTGTTTACGATGTTTTTCTCCGGCGGCCTTATACCGCAGTATCTTGTCGTGAAATCGCTTCATCTGGATAACTCGGTTTGGGCATTGGTCCTGCCGACAGCGATCAACACATACAACCTGATCGTTATGCGGACTTTTTTTCAAAACAGCATTCCTACGGAGTTATACGAGGCATCGTATATGGACGGGGCTTCGAATACCCGTATCCTGCTCAGCGTCGTACTGCCGCTGTCCAAGCCGATCCTCGCGGTTATGTTTCTGTTTTATAGTGTCGAGCATTGGAACTCTTACTTTAACGCTATGATTTACTTATCGGACAAAAAGCTTCAAACGCTGCCGCTGATCCTTCGCGAAATCATCATTCAATCCTCCGCACAGGATATGACCGGCACCGATCCGAACGCCACGGAGCGCATGCTGCAGGCGGAATCGATCAAATATGCGAGCATCATCCTCGCCAGCCTGCCCATGCTTATCATGTATCCGTTCATCCAGCGTTTTTTCGTCAAGGGAGTGATGATCGGCGCCGTCAAAGGCTAGGCGGATACCGGCGGTCCTTCGGATCGCCCGATCTTAGCTGAAAAGTTCTGATCAGCCGCTTTTCTTATAAACATATTTATGGAGGGGTTCAACATGAAAAATTGGACAAAACCGGCAGTGCTGGCACTATCGGCGACATTGATGCTGCAGGCCGCCGGCTGCAGCAATCAGGAGAGCGCACCGGATGCCGCGGCACCGGAGAACAGCAATGTGGCGCCGACCGGATATCCGATCGTCAAAGACAAGATTACCTTGAAAGCGTTCTCCCGGCAGGATGCCCAGCTCGGCAACTATGCCGATATGTACCTTTTTAAAGAAATGGAAAACAAAACGAACATCCACCTGGAGTTCGATACGCCCAGCTCGGCCAATAATGCGGCAAAAGAACGGATCAATCTGATGTTCTCCACCAGCGATCTGCCGGATATTCTTCTTAAGAACGATTTGGGCACGGCCAATATACAGAAGTACGCCAGCCAGGGGCTGATCGTCGCGCTGGACCCGTATATCGACAAGTATGCGCCGAACTTTAAGGCGCTGATGGAGAAGTACCCGGATATCCGCCAAAGGGTTACCGCGCCGGACGGACATATTTATTACCTGCCCAACATTAAGGATTACCTGCCTTCCAACGTCGGCCGGTACCCGCTGATGAATACGGAATGGCTGAAAAAGGTCGGCATGCCCGCACCCAAGACGTCTGACGAGCTGCTCCAGGTGCTTACTGCATTCCGCGACAAAGACCCGAACGGCAACGGCAAAGCCGATGAAATACCGTTCAGCGCGCATAATCTGGATTTCCTCACACATGCGGTAGGAACCATGTTCGGTCTCGATTATCAGTACGCTCAGGGACAGCTGTTTGGCGCCAATTTTGACAACGGCAAAGTCAACATCTGGCTGGACGACCCGCGTTACAAGCAAACGCTGCAATTTCTGAAGACGCTGAACGATCAGAAGCTGATCGACCCGGAAATATTTACGCAGACCGATCAAGTGTATTTCGGCAAGCTGGCGGACAATCGAATCGGCTTTACCCCGCTGTATCAGCCGCGGAATGCCGGTAAATACGCCGGACAATTCGATGCGATCGAGCCGATCAAGGGGCCTAACGGCGATCAGCTGTGGTCGTTCTTGAACCCGCGCGCGACAGCGCCTGCGTTTATCATAACGAAGGCGAATAAAAACATCGAAGCCAGCGTACGCTGGGCGGATTATCTGTACGGCGACGAGGGCGCAACCCTCGTATACCTCGGTAAGCTTGGGGAAACGTATGAGCAGAAACCGGACGGCAGCTTCTCCTACAAGCAGGAGCTCTTGAACGCGCCTAACGGCCTGGAACGTGAATTGGGCTCCAAATGGACGTATTTCCCAGGCGATCAGCCGGCCGGCTACTTCGCGGAGAAGCAGCTCAGGCCGACGATGGAAGGGACGCCGATGGCGTCTTATGTGGATAAAGTGAAGGCGTTTCTGCCGAAAACGGCTAATCTCGCGCCCATGCTGCCGCTCGAGAAGCAGGACCGCGCGAACCAGATCATCAGCGATCTGGAGACTTACGTCAAAGAGACGAAAGCGAAGTTCATACTGGGTACCATGTCCTTCGACAAATGGGATGAATATACGAAGCAGCTGGAGAAAATCGGGCTGAACGAGCTCGAAACCATGTATCAAGCCGAGTTCGACAAGTCGAAGAGCAATTGATCGCCGCCCCCCGGTCCCGCTCATGGAGCCGGGGGATCATTCATTCAGGAGCGTGATGAATTATGAAGCAGCCGAATCTAGTGTATGTTTTTGCCGATCAGCTAAGGGCCGATGTGCTCGGGTATGCAGGAGATGCTAAAGCGCATACGCCCAACATCGACCGTTTCGCCTCGCAATCGATGGATTTCAAGAACGCGGTATCGGTATATCCGGTATGCGCCCCATACCGGGCCAGTCTGTTCAGCGGGAAATATCCGTCCAGCACGGGGATGGTCATTAACGAAATCCGCAATATGCCGGACCCGGATGCGATCGGCCACGTTCTTACCGGCGGCGGATATCAAACCGGCTACATCGGCAAATGGCATCTGTATAATCACAGCACAGACCACAGCGATATGACCAATCATTACGTACCGCCCGGCCCTTACCGGCTGGGGTTCGACGGTTTTTGGTCCACGTACGGATTCAATCATCTGTATAAAAAAGGGTTCTACTTCCAGGATGACTTCGTCCGTCACGACATCCAGGGCTACGAGCCGGATGCGCAGACCGACATGGCGGTTCAGTATTTGGAAAATGTGGACCGGGAGAAGCCGTTTGCCATGTTCTTGTCTTACGGTACCCCGCACGATCCATGGACATGGGATAATGCGCCGGATGAATTTGCGGACCTGTTCCGTGACGTCCAGTTCGACGATCCCCCGAACTTTACCGGGGAAGCATCGGCGGATCTATTCTGGAATGCGCGATTCAGCAAGGAGTGGGTCAAGGACAACTGGATTCCAAACCGGAATGCTTTCAAGCAGGTGTATTATTCTATGGTAGCGAATCTCGACGCCAACTTCGGCAGGCTGATGACGGCGCTGGACCGGCTCGGGTTATCGGAGGACACAATCGTCGTCTTCACCTCGGATCACGGGGAAATGTGGGGAGCCCAGGGGCGCATCGCCAAAAAGATATTTTATGACGAAGCGGCCCGGGTTCCGTTTCTTATGAGATGGCCGTCGCGGATCGCTGAAGCGTCGCAAACGGATGTCTGCCTGAACACGCCTGATATTATGCCGACACTGCTCGATTTGCTGCAGCTGCCGATCCCGGCGTCGGTGGAGGGACAGTCGGTCAAGCCGAGCATTCTTGGCGAATCCGGGCTGGAGCCTGAAGCGGCCTTCCTGCAGGGAATGGGCCATACATATCAGTGGGAGGATGGGGATGAATGGCGCGCGTTGAGGGATAAACAGTTTACTTATGCCCGGATGATTGACGGCAGGGAATTTTTATTCGACCATCGCAGCGACCCGTACCAGCTGAACAATGCAGCGGCCGATCCGGCCTACGGCGAACGGCTTGAGAAATACCGCGGCATGTTAAACGCGAAAATGGCCGAGCTGCAAGACGAGTTTCATCCGTGCACCTGGTACAACGGGCGTTGGGTCGTCGACCGGATCGTTGTCCGCTCGGCGAGTAGAGAGCTGCTTTAGCCAGCGGCTTGCGCTGATCGGGCTTCGGCAATCAATCACTGGGCAGCATGACGGACTTAGACTTAACCGTGGGAGGAGCGCCTGTCCTTTTCCGTCCCCGTGGAGCCGCGGCTGCAAGCTCTTGCCGGCGGTAAGCGAATTGACATATCGAAATCGAAATGACCAATCGCCAGCGGGCAGCCCCCATGTTAGATTAGTACGTGCAACTTACTCGGATCTGGAGGGATACAATTTTGAGCAAGAAGCCGCATATACTTTTTATCACAACCGATGAACTGCGCAAGGATGCTTTGTCCTGCTACGGCAACCAAGCGGTAGCTACGCCCAATATCGATAAGCTTGCGGAGCAGGGGGTTCGTTTTGACCAAGCCTATACGGCGAGTCCATGGTGCTTACCGTCCCGCTGCGCGATCCTGACCGGAAAATACCCGCATCGCAGCGGAGCCTACAGCAACTTCCGCAAATGCGAGCTGAATGCGGAAATTCCGAACCTGTTCAGCGTGCTCGGCAAACACGGTTACAAATCGGCGATGTTCGGCAAGTGCCACTTCGCTCCGGTTCCTTATAGCGAAACCCGTGCGGACCGGACGCTTCCCTATGATGAATTCAAAGCGTACTATATGACGCTCGGCATGGATCATCTCGATCTGCAGGATGACAAGCAGGTGTCCGTCTGGTTCTATGACGATTACGCCAAGGAGCTCGATCAGGCCGGTTATTTGGAAGCTTACCGGAGAGATACGTGGGATGTTGCCGGCAAACGGAAGGTGTTCGATTTTCCGGGGCCGGCCGAATGGCATCCGGACAGCTGGGTAGGCCGCAAAGCCGAGCAGTATATCGAGCAGTACGAAGACGATGCGCCTTTATTTGCATGGGTATCGTTCAGCGGGCCCCATTATCCGTTCGACTCGCCGGAGGCATATTTGAGCCGGGTCGATATGACGAAAGACAAGCCAAGAAAGATGAAGGCAGGCGAGTTCGACGATCCTTCGCGCATTCATCACCGCAGCTGGCATGGGCCGGGCAATATCGATGGCTCTAATTCAGCGCCTGGCAGGGCCAGCAAAAATTACACAGAGGAATATTGGCAGCAGCTGCGCCGCAGCTATTATGCGAATATTTCGCAAATCGACGACTATGTCGGCCGGGTAATCGAGGCGGCGCGGAGCAAGCTGGGCGATAATCTGCTCGTCATCTTCACGGCCGACCATGGCGAGATGCTCGGCAATCACGGCGTGTGGGGCAAGCATGACTGCGCTTACCAGGACGTGCTGAACGTGCCGCTGCTCGTTCAATTCCCGGATCATCCGGCGCCGCAAGCCACCGATGCCCGCGTCATGCTGACCGGCGTGATGGCGACGTGCCTCGCCGCTGCGGGGCTGCCTGAGCAGCAGACGGATGGGCGCGATTTTCGCTCGTGCATGGAGGATGGCGGTTTTACGTATACGTTCGCCGAAGGCGAGGGGTTCATCGCTGTGAGCGATGGTACCTACAAGTATGTGTATACGAACAAGGCGGGGCAGGAATATGCCGAGATGTTCGATTTGAGCGTCGATCCGGACGAATACGATAATGCCCTGGAACGTCCTGAGCTTGCGGCCGAGCTGGCCCGGCTGAGGGGGCAGGCCATCAAGCATTTCATGCCTAAGGTGCTGGCTTGACGGAAGCGAAATGGCCGTGAATCCATTGCGTATCAGATGGGCGGATACCCGATCCTTCTCCTTCCGTCTGATCGCCATGGCCATTTTCCTGAATGTGACGGGGGGATGAAGCATGAATCGAAAACCGAATATCGTCTTAATTACGACCGATACCCAACGCTGCGATACGCTCCGCTGCATGGGCAGCGAATTTGCCTTGTCTCCCAATCTGGACCGGCTTGCCCGGGAGGGGGTCTTGTTTACGCAGGCGCATACGGCTTCTCCGGTCTGCTCGCCGGCACGGACCTCTCTGCTGACCGGCATGCACACGCACATTCACGGGTGCATCGAAAACGGCATCGACCGGGTCTCGGGTCTGCCTGTCTTTCCCGACTTCCTGAAGGAGCAAGGATACTTTAACATCATGGTAGGCAAAACCCATTTCGGACCTGTGCCCGAATCGTTCGACGTCGTCTATACGGCGGTCGAAAAGGGAGCGGACGCGCAGGACAGCTACGCCGTTTATTTGGAGCAGTTCGGAATGGCCCGGACCGATCCGGTTATTCCCGAGGAGCATTTCCTCGACGGTTTTCTTGTGAATACGGCGATCGAGGAAATCGGAAAAGCTGCGGCTGCGGAGGATCGGCCTTTTTTCGCCTATTGCTCTTTAGTCAGCCCTCATGATCCCATCGATCCTCCCGGGGCGTGGGCGTCGTTGTATGACGAGGTCGAACTGCCGCCATTAAACTACTCTGCCGGCGAAGAGGAGACGTATCCGGAGCCTATGCGCAGGCTTATCGGTCCGCTGGATGACCGAGAGCGGGCACACTTGGGACCCGGTCAAGCGCGCTACTTCGACTCTCATTGCGGGGTGGACCGGTACGGGGAACAGGACATTGAAAAGCTGAGACGGCGTTACTACGGACTTGCCGCTTACTGCGACCATCAGATCGGAAGACTGCTTGATTATATCGACCGCGCAGGCTTGCGTGAGAACACATTGGTCATTTTCAGCTCGGATCATGGCCAGGAATATTTCGATCATGGCTTCAATAACAAGCACAACTACCATGACGCTTCGTGGCGGGTACCGCTGATCCTGCGCCAGCCGGGAACGCTTCCTGAGAACGAGCGGCGCGATTACGCCGTGTGGACCGACATTACGGCGACGATCCTGGGTGCGGCCGGCACCGCCTGCGACGCAGTACAAGGCTTCGACCTCTATACGCCGCTTGCGGAAGGGAAGCCGTCCCCGAGGCGCTGCGCCGTCGGTACGCTGTACCGCTCGGCGGCTGTAGCTACCGACCGCTGGAAGCTGGAATATTATTTCGATGAAGGCAGCGGCCGCTTGTTTGACAGAGCCGCCGATCCGCTGGAGCAGCACGATTTGTTTAACGAAGAGGCATGCTCCCAAATCCGCGACGAGCTGCTGCATGCTCTGCTGCTATGGCGGGCGGAAACTACGGACGTTTGGCATTTGAAGCACCATCGCCATGGCGGGGGACCGGTTGCAAGGCGTTTGGAGTACCATACGAAGCAGCTGCTGGCTGTCGACGCGGAGGCACGCCTCCAGGAAAGGCTGCTGGCAGCAGGCGTATAAATGGAGAAGCTCCAGATGCCCGGTTGTTATGATCGATTGACAAATTTATGAGGAAATGAGATGAATCCCAATGAGTTCACAAGCTCTCAGACCGCCTTCGGTACCGCTGATTACCGTTGACCCTTACTTTAACATTTGGTCCGCCGCCGACCGGCTGACCGATGCGGAAACGGTGCATTGGACCGGCAAGCTTCACAGCATGATCGGCATTGCCCGCATTGACGGGGAGGCCTACCGGTTTATGGGCGGCAAAACGCGTTACAGTGACGCCAATCGAGTACAGGCGGCAGCAATGACGCAAACAAGCCTGAATGTGACTCCGCTCTCCACGATCTATACGTTCGAGGCCGGAGGCGTGCGCCTAACGATCCGGTTTACGACGCCGCTGCTTCTGGACGACCTTGACGTGCTGAGCCGTCCGGCTTCGTACGTTCATTTCCGGGCGGAAGCCATGGACGGCGCAGCCCATCAGTTAGAGTTGTACTACGATATCGGCGGGGAGCTGGCTGTCGATTCGCCGATTCAAGAGGTGACCGCCTACAGGTCACAGCTATCTGACGGCAGTCCTCTTCTGCGCATCGGGACGACGACGCAGAAGCTGCTGAACCGCTCGGGCGATGACCTCCGCATTGATTGGGGCTACGCCTGCCTTGTTTTGCCTGGCGGGGACCAACAGGACACGGCGATAGCCGATCATACGGCACGCGAACGCTATGCAGCTGACGGAAGCTTCCCGGAGAGCGATGATGATAGCCTGCCAACCGATTTAGTCCACCGCAAGCCGGTGCTTGCGTCGCGCATCCGTTTCGGTGAAGTGGCCGGCTCGGCCGTAGAGCGCAGGGTCATTATCGCTTACGACGATATTCTTTCCGTAGAGTATTTCCATAAGCGGCTCCCCGGTTATTGGAAGCGGAATGGACTTACATTTGAGGCTATGCTGACGGCTGCGATCGCAGAGGCGGACGACCTTCTGGCCCGCTGCGATCGGTTTGACTCGCAGATGATCCGCGAGGCGGCAGCGGCCGGCGGCGAGAAGTACGCCGATATTTGCGCGCTTGCCTACCGGCAGGCGATCGCCGCACATAAGCTTGTCGCGGACGAACAGGGACAAGTGCTTTTTTTCTCGAAGGAGAATTTCAGCAACGGCTGCATGGGAACGGTCGACGTCAGCTATCCGTCCATCCCGCTGTTTCTGAAGTACAATCCCGAGCTGGTCAAAGGAATGCTGCGCCCCGTGTTCCGGTACGCCGCATCGGACGCATGGCCGTATGATTTCGCACCGCACGATGTCGGACGCTATCCGCTCGCTAACGGTCAGGCTTACGGAATGGACATGGAGCGGCAGATGCCGATCGAGGAATGCGGCAACATGCTGATCATGACCGCTGCCGTATGCAAGGCGGACGGCCATGCCGGGTTCGCTGACGATCATTGGGAGCTCTTAACCAAATGGTCTGCCTATTTGACGGACTACGGCATGGATCCCGGCAACCAGCTGTGTACCGACGATTTCGGCGGGCATCTGGCGCATAACGCGAACCTGTCCATCAAGGCGATTATCGGCATCGGCTGCTACGGCCTGCTTGCCCGAATGAGAGGGGAAGAGGCGGCCGCCGAGCGCTGCCTGGCTGGGGCTAAGCAAATGGCGGACCGCTGGGAACGGACGGCAAACAACGGCGAATATTACCGCCTGGCGTTCGATACCCCGGATTCATGGAGCTTGAAGTACAACCTGGTATGGGATACGCTGCTCGGCTTGAATCTGTTCGACCCGGCGATCCGGGCCCGCGAGATCCGGCATTACCTGAACATACAGAACAAGTACGGCGTGCCGCTGGACAACCGCCAGACGTATACCAAAGCGGATTGGCTTGTTTGGGCGGCGACACTCTCTGAGCGGCAGGAGGATTTCGAAGCGCTGATCGAGCCGCTATGGCGGTTTCTGCACGAAACCCGCAGCCGCGTTCCGTTTACGGACTGGTATTATACGATTGACGGGCGGCTTACCGGCTTTATTAACCGCTCCGTGGTCGGCGGGGTATTTATCAAGCTGCTGGCCTAATCCTGAGGCGGGCGGCAGAGACAGGTACATACACCAAAACCTCCGCCAGCCCGTCCCGTCACTCGGCATAATTCAGGGAGGCTTTTCTCACGAAATAAACCGTAACAACGATAAGCTATACTGGAAAAAGACGGCCCGGTTCGGGTCGTCTTTGCTTTTGCCATTACGACAACGTTTCTACCTGTCGCTTCCTGCCGAAGCGGGGCTGCTCCGTAGTCCATCGGCTGATTTTTCGCGGTAAGGGGAAGGGCCTGATCGTTGTTCGTTTGACAAACGGGGTTAACGGCTGGATCCGGGATATAGGTCAGCTGTCAAAAAAGGATGCGCGGTTTAAGAAACAATCAGACTCCTTAATAAGCGGTTTGTGGTAAAATGGATAAAAGCTGCACATACCTGAGTAAATGAACTCATCACAAGGAGTCTGTTATGAATGGATAATCGTTCCCCTCTCCCTTTGGAGGCAAACGCATGAAGAACACGTTATTTTACCGTACCTTATTATCTTATACCCCGATTTTTTTCGTCATCATCTCCATACTCATTGTCATCTTCTATGTGAAGATCAGCAGCGAGTCCCGGGAGCAGATCGACCGAGCCAACGTGACGCTTGCGGAGCATGTCAGCCGGAATATCGACTCCTCGCTGCAGCTGACCGAATACGTCATCTTGAACCAGCTGCTGACCGATGAGAAGATTAAGCTGTTTTATGAAGCCAAGCACGAAATCGAGCCGTTCCTCGCCTATCAAATTTCGAAGCAGCTGGGCGATATGTCGAATATGTTTCCTTTTTTAAACGATGTATACGTATACAACCGGACTACCGGCGAAGTCATTACGAAGAATACGGTCATGCAAAAGAACCAGTTTCTGGACCGCCCGTTTATTGACCAGGTGATGAGCCAGCCTTCTCCTTACCGCTGGACGGCGCCGAGAGCTTATAAGGAATTTCAGGATATGAATGCGACGAGTGTGGTCACCATCGCCCAGCAAGTGCCGCTCAGCCTGAAAGATCAAGGCATCGTGGTAGCGAATGTGCGCACCAGCAACATTCTGAGCATGATCGAAGAGGCGACGAATACCCAATTAAGCGGCGTACAGCTGCTGGATGCGGATAACCGACCGTTTGGAAGCCAGACGGCCGCCCAGTTGTCGGCCGGCACCGTACATAAGGAGCAATCGGCTTATACCGGGTGGGTGACGGTTACCGGACTTAAGGATACCGCCTCGCTGCAGATTCTGTCCGTTTTCTCCGATATATGGACGATTATCGGTCTGCTGACGATTGTTGTCGGCATCGGCTGGCTGACCTACGTCACGCACCGCAACTACAAGCCGGTGCAATCGATTATTGAGAAGATCGACGCCTTCGCGCTTCCCCTCTCCAAAAAAACGGCCGGCCGTAAAGGCCCCGGGGAATATACGTTCATCATGTCGGCGCTGGACAAGCTGATCGAGCAGTCCAACGATTATGAGAAGCAGCATAAGGAAGATTTGATATACCGGCGCAAGCTGTTTTTCCGGGAGCTTCTGGAAGGCGGGCGGGAGGTTCCGGAGGACTACTGGAGAGCCGAGACGGCTAAACTGGAGCTGCCTTCCGATTATATAAGCTTGACCGTCATCGTCGTCGAATTGGATAAATACGCGGAATTTACGAAGCGGTACTCGCACCGCGACCAGCAGCTGTTCAAGTACGCCTTGAACAACGTCATCGGCGAAATATCGGCGGAGGCGCCGGTCTACGTATGGAGTGAATGGAGAGAGGCGAACCAGCTTATCTCCATCTGCCTGATGAAGGAGCCCGAGCTTTCGTCCAAGGATACGCTGTACGGTCTCTTCGAGACGCTGAGGGTATGGGTGGAGGAGCATTTGCACTTCACGTTATCGGCCGGGATCGGTCCCGAGGTGGATCGCCCGTCGGAGCTGACCGCTTCCTTCGATAAGGCGCAGGAAGCGCTTAATTATAAAAGCTCGCTTGGCTCCAACCGCATCATCGGTTATTGGGACATTCAACAGGTTCCGAGGGAGGACATTTACCCGTTTATGCAGCTGACCAAGACGATGACGCAGCAGTTTAAGCTGGGCCAGGACTGGCGTTCTCCGCTTGCCGAGATGTTTGCCAGGTTCAAGGAAAACCCGATCTCCAGGGAGCAGGTCCAGAACATTCTCGGCTACCATTTGTTCCATTTCCGCAAGGAACTGCAGAGGCTGAGGGAAGCATCGCCCGGACTCGATCTGGACGATACCGTAAGCGAGATGGACGCCTGCGTCGAACAGATGGATACGATAGCTGAAATCGAGCGCACGATGACCTCGCTGTTCGAGCGGCTGGACGCGGCCATAGCGAGAAATCGCGACGAGCAGTCGAATTATGCGCTGATCGTGAAGATCAAGGAATACATTACCGTCCATCATGCCAATCAGGAGCTGAGCCTGCAGCATCTGAGCGACGAGTTCGGGCTCAGCCCGCGTTATGTGAGCAAGCTGTTCAAGGAAACGTTCGGAGAGAAATTCGTCGATTACTTGACCGATGTGCGCATCAATCAAGCGAAGCTGCTGCTGACCCGTTCGACCGGTTCGGTCCAGGATATCGCGGAGCAAGTCGGCTACGGCAACGCCATTTCCTTCATCCGTACGTTCAAAAGAATCGTGGGCCAGACGCCCGGCGAATTCCGGAAAGATTCGGACCAGGGCTCGGAGCCAGGTCCGAACCTGAACTCGGACTCAGGATAACCTCCCGGTCTGACCGGAGTTCCTGAGCTGAAACGCTGCCCTGCTAGGCCGGTTCCCGTTCCTGTGCCGAAATCGTTTATCGGCGAAAATCGTTTATGCCCCTCCTATAAGCCCGCCCCTCCGTGCCGGAGCTTGGTTTGTCCAAGCCCGGCCGCAGGGGCAGGCTTTTTTTACATGAAGGAATTTATATGTTTTCGGGGTCCCCGCAAAGTACCTGAGTCCGCTTCGAAGCACAAGCCCCACTTTGTGGGGTTATTTTACCCTGTAGGATTGATGTGCGGAGCTCCCGCTGCGTATCTGAGTAGATTTCGAGGCAAAGTCCTGCTTGGCGGGGGGATTTTGACGCTGCGTGTACTTTCCGTTTATACCGGAAACATGTATATTGCCGGAAGCTCACCCGGCATTTTATAGTTCAGCTATGCCCAAATTTGAACAACAGTGAGGTGAGCCTGATGATGCTGACCAAGAAGATATGGAAGCGGAACATTCCGTTATATACAATGTTCCTTCCGGTGCTGGCGTTTTTCCTCCTATTCAAATACGCCCCCATGCTCGGACTCGTCATCGCATTTAAGGATTACAATTTTATGGATGGGATTGCGCGCAGTCCGTGGGTAGGACTGAAGCATTTCCGAGCGATTTTCGGCAATCCGCAGACGCTTCTCATTATTAAGAATACGTTGACGCTTAGCTTGCTCAATGTATTCGTCGGCTTCCCGTTTCCGATTGCCCTTGCCCTTCTGCTAAACGAAGCCAGGCGCATGTGGTTTAGAAAGACGGTGCAAACGCTTGTTTATTTGCCCCATTTTTTCTCGTGGGTTATCGTCGGAGGCATTGTTCTGACCGTATTCTCGCAAGAGTCCGGAATCGTCAATCATGTGCTGCAGAAAGTAAGCGGAGACACCTTCCCTTTCTTATATGTAGAGGGTTCCTGGATGACCGTCTTCGTCGGCGCAGGCATTTGGAAGGAGGTCGGCTTTAGCGCGATCATTTATTTGGCGGCCTTAACGGGCATCGATCCTTCCTTGTACGAAGCCGCAAAGCTGGACGGGGCGGGCAAATGGCAGCAAATTCGCCATATTACCCTGCCGGGTATCAGCTCTACCATCGTCATCCTGTTTATTTTATCGATGGGACGGGTGATGGAGGTCGGCTTCGATCAGGTTTATATGCTGCAAAACTCTACCGTCACCCGGGTGTCCGAGGTTATCAGCACCTACATGTACAAGGTGGGGCTTATGGGGGCGCAGTTCAGCCTGTCGACGGCTCTGGGATTATTCGAGTCGCTTGTCGGGCTCATCCTGGTCGTAAGCGTCAACGGGATCGCGCGCAAATTCGATAAAGGTTTATGGTAGGAGGGATTTCGGCATGAAGGACACCTGGGGCGAAAAACTGTTTTACGCCTTCAATTACGTACTATTAACTGCAGCGGCGCTCAGCTGCTTGCTGCCCCTGATCTATTTGATCTCCATCTCGCTCAGCGATTCGCAAGCCGTAGCTTCCGGCATCGTATCCTTATGGCCGGTCGGCTGGTCGCTCGATTCTTACAAAGCTTTATTCGTCGGCACCAATATCAAGGAGGCGTTCTGGAACAGCATCGTGCTGACCGGGGTCGGAACGGCGCTCAGCATGCTTTTCACGATCGCGGCGGCTTATCCGTTGTCGCGGAACTATTTTATCGGAGCCCGTTTCTTCACGCTGCTGATCGTCTTCACCATGATGTTCGGAGGCGGTCTCATTCCGACTTATTTGGTCGTGAAAGCGCTGGGGCTCATCAATACATACGGCGCCGTCTGGTTTACCGGACTGGTCAGCGCTTACAACATGCTGGTCATGATGACGTTCTTTAAGCATATTCCGGCCGAGCTGGACGAAGCGGCGCAGATGGACGGCTGCGGCGAATGGCGGTATTTGGCGACCATCGTCCTGCCGTTGTCCGTTCCGGTCATCGCAGCGCTCAGCTTGTTTTATGGAGTGGGCTACTGGAACTCGTTCTTCAATGTGCTCATCTACATCAACGACACGAGCAAATACAACATGGCTGTGCTTATCCAGCAAATGGTGCAGAGTCAATCGCTGCTCGCCGAATTGAACCAAAGCAGCTCCTCCGACCAGATTGTGCTGACACCCGAGGCAATTAAAGCGTCCGGCATCATCACGATGGTGCTGCCCATGCTCGTTGTTTACCCGTTCGTGCAAAAGCATTTTGTTAAGGGGATCATGCTGGGCGCGATTAAAGGCTGAGGCTGGGCTTGAACGTGAAGGAAGAAGGCAGGCCCTCGAAGGAGGTGAAGCCCGCAGCGAGCGGCATAAGCACGGTACGGGTAGACAAGGATTATTCACTATGGAAAGAGAAATCATTAGATGAATTCAGGAGGGTTGTATCCATGAGAAAACGAGTTAACAAACAGATGGTATACGGCAGTATGGTTTGTATAGCGGCATTGTCCGCACTGCTGGCCGCCTGCACAAAGGAAAGCGCCGATCCGGCTCCGGGGGCAAGCTCGGGGGAAGGCGGCGCAAAGCGCGGACAAATTTCAGTGTCCTTATACGACCGGGGGACCGTCCCTCAGCAGGTCGGCACCGTAGAGAAGAACAACTGGACGCAATATGTAAACGAGAAAGGTCCGGTCGACGTGAAATTCGTGCCGATTCCCCGGGGCGAATCCGTACAGAAGCTCAATGTGCTGTTCGCCTCCGGCTCGGCGCCGGACGTCATTCATGAGTTCGATTCGCCTTTCCGCAACCAGCTGTATGCCAGCAAGCAAATTATGCCTGTCGACGATTTGATCGAGAAGTACAGCACCGTATACAAGAAGCTGCTGCAAAAATATCCGGAGCTGAAAAAAGCGGCGACCAAGCCGGACGGCAAAATGTATGAGTTCGGCCGGGTGCAGCGGCTCGTCGGCTTCCAAGCGCTGTTTATCCGCAACGATTGGCTGAAAAAGCTGAATTTGAAGGTACCGCAAACGACCGAAGAGCTGCTGCAGGTCGCCAAGGCTTTCGCCGAGCAGGACCCGGACGGCAACGGGAAGAAGGATACCTACGGGATCGCCTTGAGCTCCGAAACCGGCGCCACGGTCGACACGATGTTCCAAAATTTCGGCTGGATCGAAGAGGGCGGCAAAATGATCAAAGATTGGGACCGTGCTCAAGCGGCTCTCGCCTTCAAAAAGCAAATTTACGACAGCGGGCTGACGGATAAAGATTTCCTCGCCGATAAGAATGGCCAGAAGTCGATCCAGGACTGGGTGAGCGGCAAAACCGGCATCTTCGTCGGCAGGACGGTCGACACCGTCAACTTTAAAACGTACTATGAGCCGCTCAAGAAAAATGTTCCCGGCGCCGAGGTCATCGCGATCAAGCTGCCGGAAAGCCCGTACGGACGCTTTGCCGCCGGCGTTAACAACCCGGTGCAGATGACTACGGTCATCAATGCATCGGCGAAAGACCCGGCCGCAGCTATGAAATACGTGGACTTTATGTCGTCCGACGAGGCCGCCAAATCATTTCGCTACGGCTTCGAGAATGTGCATTACACCGTCGGCCCTCAAGGCTGCCCGGTTCAGAAGGATCCGGAGAAATATAAAACGGAGATCGCCTGGAACGTCGACTTCCAGCTGCTGCTGCAGCAAATTGAAATGGGCGATTGCGCGCAGGTCGAAGCTCAGCTCAATCCGGATGTTCCTCTGGAGAAGGATTTCATTGAAATCATCAAGCAGAACAACGAGGCCAATCTTGCTTCCGATGTGAAATACGGCCGCATTACGCACGCCGAGCATTTCCCGTCGCTGCCGGCGAATCTTCAAACGATCGCAACCAATACCGCTCAGATTTCCGATATTTATAACAAGGCGATCGTTTCCGGCGACAAATATACGGTCGATCAGGCGATGAAGGACGCCCGCAAAATGTGGGACGATCAAGGCGGCAAGCAGCTGGAGGACTTTTACGGCAAATGGTATGCCGAGCAGAAGGATAAAGCGTTCCTGGCGGCCGATATGATGAAATTTGCCAAAAAATAACGAGAGAAACCGGAGGCTAGGCCCATGATGTATTTTGCAGATACGAGCCGTGGAAGGCCGTATGCGAAAGACCCGGCCGTCGTCAAATTCGATGGCCGGTATTGGATGTACTATTCCATCCCTCCTTACGGGGATGGACGTGAGAAAGACGGCTGGGCGATCGGTATTGCCGTCAGCTCGGATTTGACGGAGTGGACGCGCATGGGAGAGCTGACGCCGCAGGCGGACTACGAGTACAACGGCTTATGCGCGCCCGGCGCCATCGTACTGGACGGGCACATCCATCTCTTCTATCAAACGTACGGCAACGGTCCGAAGGATGCGATCTGCCATGCCGTTTCCGCTGACGGCACCGAGTTTCGCCGCAACGCCAGCAATCCGGTGTTCTCTCCGACCGGAGACTGGAACAACGGGCGGGCGATTGATGCGGACGTCATCGTTCATGACGGCAAGCTGTTTCTTTACTTCGCCACGCGCGATCCGCAGGGCGAAATCCAGATGCAGGGCGTCGCCACGGCGCCGCTCGGCTCCGGCTTCGGCCGGGACGCCTGGACGCAAGCGGGCGGCGGCACGATTCTGCAGCCGGAGCTGCCCTGGGAGGGGCAGTGCATCGAGGCGGCTGCCACCTGCAAGCGTGACGGCAGGCTGTACATGTTCTACGCCGGCGCCTATAACAACTGGCCGCAGCAAATCGGCTGCGCGGTAAGCGACGACGGAGTGGGCTGGCAGCGGCTGTTCACCGAGCCGTTCCTGCCGAACGGCCCTGCGGGAAGCTGGAATTCAAGCGAGTCGGGACATCCTTACCTGTTTACGGATGAGGACGACCGTACGTATTTGTTTTATCAAGGCAATAATGACAATGGGGAAACATGGTATTTGTCCCAAGTGGAAATTATCTGGGACGGCTCTATGCCGAAAATAAAGGAGGAATAGGGAAGACCTTCGTAAGCGATGAACATAAGATGCTTCACGCAACAAACAAGAAGAGCACCGGTGCCGGTGCTCTTCTTGCTTATGAGTCTCAAATCTGTACCTGCTCTAGCCTTGCGACGATTATCGTGCGCTCAGCCCGATTTGACCTTATTTGACCAATATATTTCTATTAAAGACTTCTACAAGCTCAGACGCTGTACTCGCCGTATGGTAGACGCCGGCAAAAGGGCCGTCCGGAGAGCAGTAACCTACCGGGATGTGAAAGACTTGCTCCAGAATCAGCTTGATGCCAGGAAGGTTTCCGATGGCAGCGGGAGTGTAAGCTTCCGTTACGTCGTTCGCACGACGCTGAAGGTCGCGCGCCTCGTCGTACTTGCCCTCGTTCATTTTCTCCATCATCACTTTATGGTGATAGCAGGTGATGGCCTGCAGGGCTCCGATATTTCCATCCGCGCCCATCAGCTGCGAGCAGATCGCCAATTCATCTGCGCCTGTGAGAATATTCAGGTCAGGACGAATTTTCTTGAATCTTTCCAGGATGTAAAAGTTATTGTCGGTGAACTTGATGCCCCGGAAGGTAGGCACTTCTTTCATGGCTTCGAGCAGCGCAGCCGGATCGACGGATTTCCCGCCGGTTAACGTTTTGCCCATGGCCACCCAATAAATATAGAACGGGATGTTCGGTGCGGCAGCGGAAATGCGCTTAAAGTAAGCGACGTTTTCTTCCAAGGAAGCCTGCTCGGAAATACCGACGGAGGCTACCGCATACGCGCCATGCTCCGCTGCATGGGCAGCCAGCTCAACCGAATCATCCAGGTTCTCATTGTAGCCCACATGGACGAAAATCGGCAGCTTTCCTTTGGCGGCAGCTAAGACGGCTTCCGCCCATTGCTTTCTTTTGGCCACATTTAAATGCGCGCCTTCTCCGGTCCAGCCGAGCATATACAAGCCATCCGCTTGCTGCTTAACATACATGTCAACCAAGGGCTGGGCCAATTCCGTTTTAATATTTCCCTTTTGGTCCATAGGTGTAACGAGTGCAGGCAGTACGCCTGTCAACAATTTTTCCTGCATTGTAACTCTCTCCCATCTTTTTTTGAATGATTATTGTAATGTTTTCACATAACAATTGAAGTTATCCTTTGACGGCTCCGCTGGTAAGACCGGCGACAAAATATTTGTTCAAGGTAATGAACACCACAAGCATCGGAATAACGGCCATGACCGTACCGGCCATCATCAGATCCCAGGAGGTGACGGATTCGCCGGAGCTTTTCATCGAGACGATACCTACAACGAGGGGCTGCTTATCCGGATTGCCTAACGTAAAGACCATAGGAAGCAAATAATCGTTCCATGAATTCATGAAGGCAAGCAGCCCGACGGTGGCAATCAGAGGCTTCGTCAGCGGAAAGATGATGTTATAAAAGATTCGGAAAAAGCTGCAGCCATCGACCCGGGCCGCTTCGTCGATTTCTCTCGGAATGCCGTCGATAAAGCCTTTGGCCAAATATAGATTGGTAACATTGATCCCAAAGATATAGATAATAATGACGCCCCATAACGATTGGTTGAG
>Ga0182739_1001022_pt1 | contig 30981 bp, 26 predicted proteins | sample eDN5th30CBELigBY_FD_128873 | JGI IMG/M metagenome (GOLD analysis project Ga0182739, IMG submission 128873) | Enriched backyard soil microbial communities from Emeryville, California, USA - eDNA 5th pass 30_C BE-Lig BY (version 2) (version 2) | ecosystem: Environmental > Terrestrial > Soil >... | reverse complement strand
GGACGGAGGACTTGGTGACCTCCACGCCGCAGCGCTCGCAGACGATGCCCTTGAAGCGGACGCGCTTGTACTTGCCGCACGCGCACTCCCAGTCGCGGGAGGGTCCGAAGATCTGCTCGCCGAAGAGGCCGTCCTTCTCGGGCTTGAGCGTGCGGTAGTTGATGGTCTCGGGCTTCTTGACCTCGCCGTAGGACCAACGACGGATGTCGTCGGCGGTGGCCAGGCCGATGCGAAGCTCATCGAAAGTTGTTGCGTCGAGCACTAGTTCTCCTGTGTCGGAATCTTGCGTTTGCCTGGCCGGGTTCAGATCTCGTCGATGGACGAGGACTCGAACCGGCTGGAGATGTTGATGCCGAGCTCCTCCGCCGCGCGGAAGGCCTCATCGTCGGTGTCGCGGAGGTTGACGGCGGTGCCGTCGGCCGAGAGGACCTCGACGTTCAGGCACAGCGACTGCATCTCCTTCATGAGCACCTTGAAGGACTCGGGGATGCCGGGCTCCTGGATGTTCTCGCCCTTGACGATGGCCTCGTACACCTTGACGCGGCCGAGGATGTCGTCGGACTTGATGGTGAGCAGCTCCTGCAGCGCGTACGCGGCACCGTAGGCCTCCAGGGCCCACACCTCCATCTCACCGAACCGCTGCCCGCCGAACTGGGCCTTACCGCCCAGGGGCTGCTGCGTGATCATCGAGTAGGGGCCGGTCGAGCGGGCGTGGATCTTGTCGTCGACCAGGTGGTGCAGCTTCAGGATGTACATGTAGCCGACCGAGACCGGGGCGGGGAACGGCTCGCCGGAGCGGCCGTCGAACAGCAGCGCCTTGCCGGACGAGTCGATCAGGCGCTCTCCGTCGCGGGTGGGGATGGTCGAGTCGAGCAGACCCGCGATCTCCTCCTCCGCGGCACCGTCGAACACCGGGGTGGCGACCTTCGTGCCGGGCGCGGCCTCCCGGGCCACGTCGGGCAGGTTCACCGCCCACTCCGGGGTGCCCTCGACCTTCCAGCCCTGCTTCGCGATCCACCCCAGGTGGGTCTCCAGCACCTGGCCGAAGTTCATCCGGCCCGGGATGCCCAGCGGGTTCAGGATCACGTCGACCGGGGTGCCGTCGGCGAGGAAGGGCATGTCCTCCACGGGGAGGATCTTCGCGATGACGCCCTTGTTGCCGTGACGGCCGGCGAGCTTGTCGCCCTCGGTGATCTTGCGCTTCTGGGCGATGTAGACCACGACGCGGCGGTTCACGCCCGAGCCCAGCTCGTCGTCGCCGTCCTCCGCGTTGAACTCCTTGACCGCGATGATCGTGCCCTGCTCACCGTGCGGGACCTTCAGCGACGTGTCCCGCACCTCACGGGACTTCTCGTTGAAGATCGCGCGCAGCAGACGCTCCTCCGCGGACAGCTCGGTCTCGCCCTTCGGGGTGACCTTGCCGACGAGGATGTCGCCGGGACGCACCTCGGCGCCGATGCGGACGATGCCGCGCTCGTCGAGGTCCTTCAGCAGCTCCGGGCTCACGTTCGGCAGATCGCGGGTGATCTCCTCCTTGCCGAGCTTCGTGTCCCGGGCGTCCACCTCGTACTCCTCGATGTGGATCGAGGACAGGGTGTCGTCCTTCACGAGGTCCTGGCTGAGGATGATCGCGTCCTCGAAGTTGTGACCCTCCCACGTCATGAACGCGACCAGCAGGTTCTTGCCCAGCGCCAGCTCGCCGTTCTCCGTCGCCGGACCATCCGCGATGACCTCGCCCGCCTCGATCCGGTCACCCGCCGAGACGATCACACGCTGGTTGTAGCTGGTGCCCTGGTTGGAACGGTCGAACTTGCGCAGGAAGTAGTCCTGCGTGCCGCCCTCATCCAGCTGCACCGTCACCACATCCGCGGACACCTCCAGCACCACACCGGACTTCTCCGCCGTGATCACATCACCGGCGTCGATGGCCGCGTAGCCCTCCATGCCGGTACCCACCAGCGGGGACTCCGAACGCAGCAGCGGCACAGCCTGACGCTGCATGTTCGCACCCATCAGGGCGCGGTTCGCGTCATCGTGCTCGAGGAACGGGATCAGCGACGTGCCCACCGACACCATCTGGCGCGGAGACACGTCCATGTAGCCGATCTCGTCGGCGTGGAACAGGTCGACCTCGCCGCCCTGACCGCGACGGGCCAGCACGCGCTCCTGCGCGAACGATCCGTCCGCCTTCAGCTCGGCGCCCGCCTGGGCGACGATGTAGTCGTTCTCCTCGGACGCGGTGAGGTAGTCGATCTGGTCGGTGACCTTGCCGTCCACGACGCGACGGTACGGCGTCTCGATGAAGCCGAACGTGTTGATGCGCGCGAACGAGGCGAGCGATCCGATCAGACCGATGTTCGGGCCTTCCGGCGTCTCGATCGGGCACATGCGGCCGTAGTGCGACGGGTGCACGTCACGGACCTCGACGCCGGCGCGCTCACGCGACAGGCCGCCGGGGCCCAGCGCCGAGAGGCGGCGCTTGTGCGTGATGCCCGCGAGCGGGTTGTTCTGGTCCATGAACTGGGACAGCTGCGAGGTTCCGAAGAACTCCTTGATCGCCGCGACCACGGGGCGCACGTTGATCAGGGTCTGCGGGGTGATCGCCTCGATGTCCTGCGTGGTCATCCGCTCACGGACCACACGCTCCATGCGAGACAGACCCGTGCGGACCTGGTTCTGGATCAGCTCGCCGACCGCGCGGATGCGACGGTTGCCGAAGTTGTCGATGTCATCCACATCCAGACGGATCTCCACGTCCTTGCCGCCACGGCGACCCTCGAACGTCGTGTCCCCGCGGTGCAGACGCACCAGGTACTTGATCGTCTGGACGATGTCCTGCACGGTCAGCACCGAGTCCGTCAGCGGAGCCTCCAGACCCAGCTTCTGGTTGATCTTGTACCGACCCACCTTCGCCAGGTCGTACCGCTTCGGGTTGAAGTAGAAGTTGTCCAGCAGCGCACGCGCCGCCTCCGCGGCCACCTGCTCACCCGGACGCAGCTTCCGGTAGATGTCGCGGAGCGCGTCCTCCTTGGTGAGGATCGTGTCCTTCGACAGGGTCTCCTCGATCGAGTCGAACCCGGCGAACTCGTTCAGGATGTCCTCGCTGGAAAGACCCAGCGCCTTCAGGAACACCGTGACCGACTGCTTCCGCTTGCGGTCGATGCGCACACCGACCTGGTCGCGCTTGTCGACCTCGAACTCCAGCCACGCCCCCCGACTGGGGATGATGCGCGCCGAGACGATGTCCTTGTCGCTCGTCTTGTCCGCGACACGGTCGAAGTACACGCCCGGGGAGCGGACCAGCTGCGACACCACGACACGCTCGGTGCCGTTGATGATGAACGTGCCCTTCGCGGTCTGCAGCGGGAAGTCGCCCATGAAGACCGTCTGCGTCTTGATCTCACCGGTCTGGTGATTCATGAACTCGGCCTCGACATACAGCGGAGCCGCGTACGTCTTCCCGCGCTCCTTGCACTCCTCGATCGAGTACTTCTCCGGCTCGAGGTACGGGTTCGTGAAGCTCAGCTGCATCGTCTCGCTGAGATCCTCGATCGGCGAGATCTCCTCGAAGATCTCCTCCAGACCGCTGATCTCCGGCACGTCGGTGCGGCCCTGCTCCTTGGCCTCGGCGACACGCGCCTTCCAGGCCTCGTTGCCGACGAGCCAGTCGAACGACTCCGTCTGCAACGCCAGAAGGTCCGGGACCGTCAGCGTGTCAGTGATCTTCGCGAACGAGAGGCGGGAAGCTCCGCGTCCGTTCTTCGGGGTGGTGGTGGGATTGGATGCGTTGCGCGCAGCAGCCAAGGGGATAACCTCCGTGGGCCCGGGCGGGGCTCGTGTTCCTTGTCGTAGGGTGGAGTGCTCGTTCGTTCCCCGAAGTCCTCGCACCACACGCCGCGATATGCGGGGGTTGCGGAGACACAGCCGACCACCATATGAGGGCAGGGGGAATCCAAGAGCGCAAGGAACCACTATACGCGCGACGACGCGCCGTGTCCAGTCGGATTCTTGACGAGTTTCGGATCCTGCGGTATAAACCGCCGCCCCCGCCCCGGATGCCGCGAAATCACCCGGATCTATAGCCTCGCATGGTCCCGCGGGTCCATCATTTCCCCATGACAGGGGTGTCGCCACCCGTGATCCGCACACCCGATCAGCGGATACGGGTCTTCGTCAGCTCGACCCTGCGCGAGCTGCAGGACGAGCGGCGTGCCGCGCGCGCCGCGATCGAGCGGCTGCGTCTGGCGCCGGTGATGTTCGAGCTCGGCGCGCGCCCGCATCCGCCCCGCTCGCTGTACCGCTCCTACCTGGCCCAGAGCGACGTGTTCGTCGGCATCTACGGCAGCAGCTACGGGTGGGTGGCACCCGAGGAGGAGGTGTCGGGCCTCGAGGACGAGTACAACCTCGCGCCGCGGTCGATGCCCAAGCTCATCTACATCAAGGACGGCGACGCCCGCGACGACCGGCTCACAGCCCTCATCGCCCGCATCCAGGACGACGACACGGCCGCCTACCTCCACTTCACGGACGCGAGCCAGCTCGAGGAGCAGCTCGCCGGCGACCTCGCGACCCTCCTCGCCGAGCGGTTCGCCGAGACCCTGCGCGACGACGAGCCGGAGGACCCGTCCCCCGACGCGCTCGTGTCGCGGGTGCCGGTGCCCTACACGACGACGATCGGGCGCAGCCGCGACATCGCCGCGGTGCGCGGGCTGCTGGAGAGCGGGGCGGATCGCGTCGTGAGCCTCATCGGTCCGGGCGGGATCGGCAAGAGCCGCCTCGCCATCGAGGTCGCCCGGGCCACCGAGGACCTCTTCCCCGACGGCACCTACTTCGTGGGGCTCGAGAACGTCCTCGAGCCCGGGCTGCTGCTGCCGACCATCGCGTACACCCTCGGCATCCGCGACAACGGCGAAGCCGTCCTCGAGGAGCGCATCTCGCGCGCGCTCGAGGGCCGGCGGGTCCTGCTCGTGCTCGACAACTTCGAGCAGATCGTGGATGCCGCCCCCGTCCTGGTGCGCCTGTTCACCGTCGCGCCCAGGGCGAGCTTCCTCGTGACCAGCCGCATCGTGCTGCGCATCCGCGGCGAGCGCGTCTACGACGTGCAGGCGCTGCCCATCCCGGAGCCGGGGGCGCCGGCGACCCTGGAGCGCGCGCTCGCCTCCTCGGCGGTGAGCCTGTTCGCGGATCGCGCGCAGGCCGCATCCCCGACGTTCCGTCTCACCGAGGAGAACGCGGGCGCGGTGATGGACATCTGCCGGCGCCTGGAGGGACTGCCGCTCGCGATCGAGCTGGCCGCCGCCAAGGTGCGGATGCTGACGCCGCAGTCGATCGCGCAGAGACTGTCGCGCAGCCTCCCCCTGCTGACGGCCGCGGTGCGGGACCTGCCCGACCGGCATCGCACGATGCGCGCGACCCTGGACTGGAGCGTGAGCCTCCTCCCGCCGGAGTACCGCGATCTCCTCGACGACCTCGCGGTGTTCGCCGAGCGGTTCACGCTCGAGGCGGTCGAGGCCCTCGGCGTCGGCCGCTCGTGGGACGGGCAGGCGCTCGAGGGCGTCACGGCGCTCATCGACGGCTCGCTCGTCAAGCAGACCGAGGTGCGGGGCCGCTCGGTGCTGTCGCTCCTGGCGATCGTGCGCGAGTACGCGCTCGAGCGCCTCAAGGGGAAGGGCGACGCCGACCGCATGCGCGCGGCCCACGCCGACTACTACACGGCGCTCGTGCGTCGCGTGGCGCCGGGACTGCGCGGCTCCGGGCAGCGGGAGGCTCTGGCGGAGCTCGGTCTCGAGCTCGCGAACCTGCGCGCCGCCGTGCGTCACCTCGTCTACACCGACCGGCTCGACGACGCCGGCGACTTCGCGTGGGGCCTGCTCATCTACTGGTGGATCATGGGCCTGTTCGGCGGCGTGCGGGTGTGGATGCTGGAGCTGCTGAGCAAGGACGAGCCGATCTCGCAGCACACGCGCGCGGTCGCCTGGTTCTTCGCGCTGTGGGGCGAGATGTGGCAGCGGCCGGCGCAGGAGGTCGTCGTGGGGATGGGCGAGTGCCTGCGCCTGTTCAAAGACAGCGGGGACGAGGATGCCGCGGCGATGGCGCTGGCGGCCCGGGCCACCGCGCGGGTGCAGCTGCCCGAGCCGGACGTCGACACCGCGGACGCCGAGCTCGTCGAGGCGGTCGCGCTCCTGCACGGCCTGGGCAACACGTGGGGCGAGGCGATCAGCCGCGTCTCCCTCGGGCGGATCGCGTGGTTCCGGGGCCTCCCGGACGAGGCGGTGGCGCACTTCGAGCGCGCGAGCCGGATCGCCGAGCAGACCGGCGACCTCTTCACCCGGACCGTCGCGAGCAACCAGATCGGGCGTCTGCTGCTCGTGCGCGGCGAGGTCGACGAGGCCGAGGCCGTCTTCATCCGCACGCTCGTCGACTCGGCGCACCTGCATCACGAGGAGGGGGTCGCCTACGGGCTGGAAGGCCTGTGCGCGGTCGCGGCGGCGCGCGGCGACGGGCGGCGCGCCGGTGAGCTGTGCGCCGCCGCGGCGAGCATCCGGCATCGCATCGGCGTCTTCGACGTCGAGGCGTTCACGGTGCACGAGCTGTCGCTCGACGCGGTGCGCGCATCGGACCCCGAGGCGGTCGCGGACGGCGAGCGCCGCGGAGCCGAGATGACCGTCGCCGAGGCTCTGGCGAGGGCGCTGCCCGAGCCGGAGCGCACGATCGCCGAGGAGGCGCTGCGGCACTGGTGACGCCCGGGCGCCTCAGAGCGGGCGCGCATGCCGGAAGCGGATCCGCGTGCCCGGGCGCGCCTGCGCGAGCGCGTCGAGGGCGGCCTCGGTCGCCACGGCGATCACGGGATAGCCGCCGGTGACCGGGCCGTCGGCGAGCAGGATCGTCGGCCTCCCGCTCGGCGGCACCTGCAGCGCCCCGGCGACCATGCCCTCGCTGGGCAGCTCGCTCGCGTCGACGCGGACGAGCTCGGGTCCGTCCAGGCGCATGCCCACGCGGTCGGCGTCGTTCGTGACCGTCCACGGCTCGTCGAACAGCGCGGCGAGCGCGGTCGGCGCGAAGCGGTCGACGCGGGCGCCCGGCGCCAGCTCGATCTCGAGCTCATCGTCGCGCGGCGCTCCCCACGGCGCGATGGTCGCGGCGGGGACGGGGCCGGCGACGTCGTCGCCGATCGGCACGCGGTCGCCCGCCTTCAGCGGCGGCGTCCCGAGCCCCGCCATGAGGTCGGAGGCGCGGGCGCCCGCGATCACGGGCGTGTCGATCCCGCCGCGCACCGCGAGGTAGCCGCGCGCCCCGTGGGCGAACCAGTCGACGTGCAGCTCGGCACCGGCGGGCCACGCGTGCGCCTCATAGGGGTCGACCTCGGCGCCGTCGAGGGTGAGCCGCCCCCAGGCGCCGGCCACCGCGAACCACAGGTCCGCGTCGGCGACCGCCCGCAGGCCCCCCATGGTCACCTCGAGGGCGGCGGCGTCCTCGCGATTGCCGACGAGCCGGTGCGCCGTCCGCAGCGCGCCGCGGTCGAGTGCTCCCGATCGCGCGATGCCCTGGGCGGCGCGGCCCGGGCGGCCGAGGTCCTGCACCGTGGTGAGCAGTCCCGCCTCGAGGATCCGGATGCCGCGACCGCCCGCGGCGGACGGAGTCAGCGCGGCGCCGCTCGAAGTTGGAGTGGGAGGCGCCGCCTGCGGGCGGAATCGGACCTCCGCGCCCGGCGCGAGCAGCGCGGGCGTCGGCGATCCCGGCTCCCACAGGGGCGCCGAGGTCGTGCCGATGAGCTGCCAGCCGCCCGGCGTCTCGCGCGGATACGCACCGGTGAAGCCGGCGGCCAGGCCCACCGCGCCGGCGGGCACGCGGGTGCGCGGCGCGGCGCGGCGCGGGATCTCGAACGGCCAGTCGTCGCTGACCAGATAGCCGAATCCCGGCGCGAAGCCGGTGAAGGCGACGCGCCAGCGCGCGCCGCTGTGGAGCCGCACGACCTCATCGACGCTCATGCCGAGCAGCTCCGCGACATCCGTGAGGTCGGGGCCGTCGTAGACGATGTCGAGGACGACCTCCTCCTGCGCCCCCGCCGTCGGCGGCGGGTCGTCCGCCTCGGGCGCCCGCTCGATCCAGGCGCGCGCCGCGGCCGGGCTGAGGGCGTCCGGATCGAGGACCACGAGGACGGTGCGCGCGGCGGGGACGAGGTCCACGACGCCCGGCGGCCGGGATGCCTCGAGACGGCGGTGCAGCCGCAGGACCTCGTCGAGCCCGTCGACCTCGGCCAGCAGCGCGCGCTCCCCCATCGGCCGGATCACCACGGCGCGTGCACCCCGATCCCCTCTTCGTCGAGCGCGGCGCGGACGGCGCGCGCCATCTCGACCGCCGCGGGCGAGTCGCCGTGCACGCACAGCGACGCGGCGTCGGCGCGCACGAGGGTGCCGTCGACGGCCTCGACGACGCCCTCCCGGGCCAGGAGGACGGCCCTGCGGGCCACGAGCGCCGGATCCTCGAGGAGGGCGTCCGGCTCACCGCGGGGCACGAGTCCGCCGTCGCGGCGGTATCCGCGGTCGAGGAACGCCTCCCGCACGAAGCGGAGTCCCGTCCCGTCCGCGGCGTCGGCGAGCGCGGGCCCCAGGGCGAGGATCGGCACGGCCCGCCCGACACGGTCGGAGAGTGCGACGACCGCTGCGGCGACGGCCCGCGCGAGGACGGGATCGGCTCCCGCGGAGTGGTAGAGGGCGCCGTGCGGCTTGACGTAGCGGATGTCCGCCCCCGCGTCGGCGAGCGCCATGAGCTGCGCCGTGACGGAGATCCGCAGCTCCTCGGGGTCCATCGGACGGGCGACGCGGCCGAAGCCGGCCCGGTCCGGATAAGAGGGGTGCGCGCCCACGGCGACGCCGAAGCGGGCGGCGCGCTCGACGGCCTCGCGCATCGACGGCTCGTCGCCCGCGTGCCCGCCGCACGCGACGGACGCACTGGAGATGACGGCGAACATCGCCTCGTCGTCGGCGGTCGGGAGGCCCTCGACCGTCTCCCCGAGGTCCGCGTTGAGGTCGATCGTCGCCATGCGACCACGTTAACCGCCGCACCGCGCTCCGCGCGGGCGACTAGCGTGGACGGATGGCCAGGGCGCGACACGAGCACGACACCGCCCCGCAGGCCCGACTGTCCGACGGGACGCTCGCGCGCATCGTCCCGTCGCGCTACGCGGGCGGGTGGGAGCTCGACGTCGACGGCACGCCGCAGTCGCACGTCGACCTGCAGGACCCCACGCACCTGCACTTCGAGTACGTGGCCCGCATGGGCGCCGTGATCGATCGCCTGCGCATGCCGGGGCAGCCGCTGACCGCCGTGCACCTCGGTGCAGGTGCCCTCACGATCCCCCGCTACATCGAGGCCACCCGGCCCGGATCGCGCCAGCAGGTGATCGAGCTCGAGCCGGCGCTCGTCGCCCTCGTAAAGGAGAACCTGCCGCTGCCGCGGGGCGCGTCGATCCGCACGCGCATCGGCGACGCCCGTGAGGGGCTCGCCCGTCTCCCCGCCGGCCTGACCGGCGCCGTCGACCTGCTCGTGTCGGATGTCTACGCGGGCTCGCAGACCCCCGCGCACCTCACGACCGTCGAGTTCTACACGGCGGCCGCGCGCCTGCTCGCCCCGGACGGCGTCCTGCTCGTCAACGTGGCCGACGGGGCGGGCCTCGTGCACGCGCGGCGCCAGGTCGCCACGGTGCGCGCCGTGCTCGAGGACGTCGTCGTCCTCGCCGAGGTGCAGGTGCTCAAGGGACGCCGGTTCGGGAACCTCGTCGTCGCGGCCTCGCACGCACCGCTTCCCACCGAGTGGCTGCCGCGTCTCATGGCGGCGGGACCGCACCCGGCGAAGGTCGCGCACGGCGCCGAGCTCGACGAATTCGTGCGCGGATCGCGTCCCGCGACGGACGCGGATGCGGTCGCGTCACCGCGTCCGTCGGCATCCGTCTTCGAACGCTGACGCGATCGGATGCCGCTCGTCGGCGTGCCCTCTGCGGGACGGCCGCGGCCGCGTGCACACTGGTGAGGACGATCCGCCGCGCGAAGGGAGACACCGTGAGCTACATCCTCGGATACGACCCCGAGACCCTCCGCGAGAAGGTCGATATGCACGCGTGCCGCGAGCGTCTCGACGAGATCGGCGAGCAGCGCAGCCTCCCCGCCCTCCTCGAGCGCGTGTGGCTGCTGAAGGTGCTCGACCGCACCGAGGACGCGCTCGTCCTGTCGGAGCAGTCCGTGCGCGTCGCGCGCATGGGCGGCACGCGCAAGGACCTTCTGCGCGCCCGCATCCTGCACGCGACCGTCCTGCAGCGCCGCGGCGCGTGGGCGGCCGCCATCCAGGAGCTCACGATGTGCGCCGAGGAGGCGGAGGGCCAGCGCTGGGCGTCGATCGCCGCGTTCGCGCTGCAGCACCGCGGCAAGGTGCACTTCGACGCCGGCGACTACGAGTCGGCGCGGGCCGACTTCAAGCGCGCGCTGTTCCTGCGCCAGGAATCCGGCACGCCGGACGATCAGCTCGAGTCGACGCTGCTCGCGATCGACACCGTGGACCGTCGCCGCGCCGCGGCGACGCTCGCGGGCTGAATGTCGGACGCCTGAGGCATCCTCGGCTCATGTCGGATCTGCACCGCGTGCGCGCGTGGGCGGATGCGCTGATCGCGCTCCACCTCGACGACGGCTGGACGTTCGCGTTCGACAACGCCAAGCGCCGCGCGGGCCTGTGCGACTACACGCACCGCCGCATCAGCGTCTCGCGCTATCTCGCGGCGCGCTACGACGACGACACCAACCATCAGACGCTGCTGCACGAGGTGGCGCACGCGCTCGCAGGCCCGAAGGCCGGCCACGGCACGCAGTGGAAGGCCATCGCCGCCGACCTCGGATACGTCGGCGGCACGACGCACGACGGCGAGACCGCGACCGAACTCGCCCCCTGGGTGGGCGTATGCCCCGCGGGGCATGTGGCGTACCGCCACCGCCGCCCGACGCGCCAGACCTCGTGCGTCAAGTGCGCGCCGCGCTTCGACGCGCGCTACGCGTTCACCTGGACGCGCCGCGAGATCTCCCAGGCCGCGCGCATGGCCGCCGCCACGCCGCGCTGAGCCCACGCCGTCGAGGGGGAGGCCTCCCCGCGCTCCCCGGTCCCCGGGTTCAGGGGTCGGATGTGGTCGCTACCGCACGCGCGAAAGGGCAGGACGTGACACTTGGACTCTGCAGGCGCGGCGCTCCTTGCTCGAGTGGCGCGAATGGCCGCATCGGCCCGCGCGATCGCGCACATCGCGCCACCTGAACGCCGTGCGGGGGGGCGCTCGGCGGGTTCAGGGGTCGCATGTGGTCGCTTTCGCACGCGCGTAAGGGCGGGACGTGACACCTGAGCGACGCGGCCGAGGTCACGCCGTCGAGGCGGAGCCCTCCCCGCGGCGGATGAGGTCGCCGTTGCGCGTGCGCTCGAGGAACATGGCGACCGCGTCGCGGCTGCGTGTGAGGCACGCGAGACGGGTCTCCAGCGCGTCGAGCTCCTCGGACAGCTGCTCCGCGAGTGCGCGCGAGCACTCCGGCGGGTCGCCCTGCTCGCAGCGCCGCTCGATGTCGAGCACGATCGTCGCCATGCGGGTCGTGAGGCCCGCCTGGATGAGGCCGCGCACCTGCTGGGCCCGCTGCACGTCCTCCTCGGTGTACGAGCGATAGCCGTTGGCCGAGCGGACGGGGGCGATGAGGCCCTGCGACTCGTAATAGCGCAGCATCCGCGTGGGGATACCGGTGCGCTCGGACAGCTCGCCGATCTTCATGCGCGCCTCCTTCCGACATCGCTCCGGCATAGGCTTGACATTGACATCAATGTCAGAGTTTACGCTCGCATCATGTCCACCTCAACCGCCTCGATCCCCACCGTCTCTGCGCCGGAGTCGCCGGCGCGGTTCCCGCTCGGCGCCCTGCTCCTGCTCGGTCTCGCCGTGCTCGTGACGGTGACCGCCGAATCGCTGCCGACCGGGCTCATGCCCGAGATGGCCGCCTCCTTCGGCGTCGAGCCGCTGGGCATCGGACTGCTCATCTCGGTGTGGGCGGTCACCGTCATCGTCACGAGCATCCCGCTGGCGCGCGCGACCGCGTCGCTGGACCGCCGGGTCGTCGTGGCCGTCTCGCTCGGCGTCTTCGCCCTCGCCAACGTCGCGACCGCACTCGCCCCCGACTACGGGTTCGCGATGGCCTCGCGGATCGTGGCCGCCGTGGCCCACGGCGTCTTCTGGGCCATCGTGATCGTCTACGCGACCGCGCTCGTCGCGCCCGCGCACCTGGGTCGCGGGCTCGCGATCGTCACCGCGGGCGGGACGGCGGCCACCGTCGTGGGGCTCCCCGGCGCGACGATCCTCGCGCAGGCGAGCGACTGGCGCGCGGCCTTCGTCGTGATCGGCGTGGGCGCGCTCGCGCTGGCCGCGGCCGTCTTCCTCTGGATGCCCCGCGTCGTCGCCCCGCGTCCGGACACCGCCGCGCGAGGGGCGCTGCGCCGGGATGCGACGCTTCCCGCGGTGCTGGCGTTCGGCATCGCCTCTGTGCTCATCGCCGTGGCCCAGTTCACGTCCTTCACCTACATCCGGCCGTACCTCGAGCAGCAGGCGGGGCTGGCCGCGTCCTGGTCCGGTCCCCTCCTGCTCGTGTTCGGCCTCGCGGGGATCGCGGGCGTCGCGGGGGCCGGCGTCCTCGTCGACCGGCATCCGCGCACGGCGCTCACCGGAACGCTCGGGCTGTTCGCGGCGGCGCTGACCGCCCTCACGCTGTGGCCGCACGTGCCCGCGGTCGTCGTCGCCGGCGTCGCCGTGTGGGGCCTCGCGATGGGCGCCGTCTTCCCGCTCATCCAGACGGCGCTCATGCGCACGGCGTCCGAGCGGCTGCGCGTGCTCGCGAGCGCCGGCGTCGTGGTCTTCTTCAACGTCGGGATCACGGCGGGCACATGGCTCGGCGGCGTGCTCGACGGGGCGGGGCCGACGACCGTCAACACCGCCGTCTCGGCCGCCGTCATGGTCGGGGCCGCCGCCATCGCGGTCCTCGGCGGCGTGCTCGGCGCGCGGGCCGCCCGTCGCGGTGAGGCCGCGCGTCAGGCCGAGGCCGCGCCTCGGGCCGAGGGGTGAGCGCGCCTCAGTCGGGCGCGTGCGACCGGAAGGCGCCGTCGCGGAGGACCGGGACGGCGTCCGTCGCGTCGATCTCGGCGGCGTGGAGGACCTCGTCGCGGAGCCCGCGCTCCAGGAGCTCCTGCCCCGACCCGCCCGCGGTGAGCAGGTGCCGCACGGCGCCGCGCAGTCCGCGGAAGCCCTCGCACGCGGCGGCGGCCTCGGGGGACGTGTGGTCGATGCCCCGCGCGGCGAGCGCGTCGATGACCGCTCCCGCGCCCAGCTGATCCTCGACCGCGAAGCGGACCTCGGCCGCTTCCCCCTTGGTGAGCTCTCCGGCCGCGATGATCGCGACGCTCGTCCGCGCGGCGCGCCGGGTCTGCTCGGCGAGCACGGCGTCGGCGACGGCGGAGGCGTTGCGCAGGCACGCCAGGAGGACGAGCGAGTCGGATGCCGCGGCGGCCACGCGCGCGCCGTTGATCGACGTCGCGTGGGCGGCGGCATCCAGCGGCACGACCTCGCCGCGCGCGACGGCATCCGTCACCGTCGTCGAGAACCGGAGGACGTCGACCACGATCGTGACGTCGGCGGGCGCGAGGCGCTCCAGGCCCGCCACTCCCCACTCGGTGCGCACCTGGTATCGCGACTGATCGAACGGCGACGGCATCCTGCCAGCGTACGGCGCCGGCGCGGGTGCCAGACTGGGCGCATGCGGGTGCTGCAGAAGTTCACCATCGACTGCGATGCGGAGGCCGCCTGGCGCGCGCTGCACTCCCCGCGCGCCGTCGCCGAGCTGTACGGACCGCTCGTCGACCTCGAGCCGCTGGACCGCGGGGGGCTGCCGACGAGCTGGACGCCCGGCGGCGAGGTCGTCGTCGCGCTGTCGCTGGGCGGCGTCATCCCCCTCGGCCGCCAGCTCATCCACGTGAGCGAGATCTCGACCGAGGACCGCCACGGCCCCGTCCGCATCTTCCGCGACAGCGGCATCCCGCTCACAGGTCCGCTCGCGGAGCTGGACGTGTGGGACCACCAGATGGCCGTCTCCCCCGTCCCCGGTGAGCCGGGGCGCACGCTGTGGCGCGACCGCCTCGTGATCGGCGGCGCGATCGCGCCTCTGTTGTGGCCGGTGCTGTGGTCGATCTGGCAGTACCGCGCGCTGCGCATCCGTGCCCTCGCGCCGGGGTGGGCGCACGACCCCGAGCTGAGCGGCGAGGCCCCGCCGGCCGACGCCTGACGAGCGGGGATGCCGCGGCGAAGCCGGCCGCGGCATCCCCTTCCCCCTCGGCCGGGCCTATTCGGCCCCCTCGGCCGGGCCTATTCGGCCAGCGCTGCGACGGGTGCCACGCGCGTCGCGAGGCGCGTGGGCACGACCGCCGCGACGAGCGTGAGGACCGCGGTGGCGACGACGATCGCCACGATCGGCCACAGCGGGATCGCCGGCGTCACGAGCGTCGACACGGGACCGGCGCCCGGGCGGACCGGGATCGTCCCCAGGAGCGACTGCGCGCCCGCCCATCCGTAGACGACGCCGAGCACGAGGCCGGTGATGACGGCGGAGATCGTGATGTGCGCGGCCTCCAGGAGCACCATGCGCCGCACCTGCGGGCTCGACAGCCCGAGGGCGCGCAGCAGGCCCAGCTCGCGCGTGCGCTGCACGACCCCGATCGTGAGGAGGTTGACGAGACCGACCGCCGCGATGACGGCCGAGACCGCGACGAGGCCCATCATGATGCCCGCGAAGGTGTCGATGAGCGCCGCCATCTCCGGCGGCATGTTGCCGCCGGACGACGCGTTGAGGACCGCCTTGGCGGACTCGAGCGCGACGGCGAACATCGTCACGAGGGTCACGCCCATCACGACGCCGATCGCCATGCGGCTGGATCGCTCCGGGTGCCGCAGGGCGTTCTCCGCCGCGAGCCGCGCCGTCGCCGACGAGCCGAACAGACGGCCGATGAGCCGGAGGATCGGCGGCATCACGAGGGCGGCGCCGAGGGCCAGGCCCGTGAAGGACAGGATGCCGCCGACGAACGCCACGACGACGCCGAGCGGGGTGACCAGGCCCAGCGCGATGCCGGCGGCCAGGAGGCCGCCGCCGATGACGAACAGCACGATCGCCGCGGTGTTGCGGCCGGCGCGGCGCACGAGCGCGCCGTGGTCGGACTCGACCGAGCTGCCCAGCGCCTGCAGCGGCGTCACGGTGAGCACCCGGCGGGAGCCCGCCCACGCGGCGGCCCACGTCGTGAGCGCCACGATGACCGCGGGCACCAGGAGGATCGGCTGGACGACGTCGTACGACACCCCGGTGATGCCGAGGGTCTTCTCCGCCAGGAGGATGCCGGCCGCCGACAGCGCCGCGCCGGCGATGACGCCGCACACCGCGCCGATGACGCCGACCACGAGTCCCTGGCGGCCGACCTCGGCGCGCTGCGAGCGCGCCGAGGCGCCGATGAGCCGCATCAGCGCGATGCGGCGGGTGCGGCCCGCCACGATGGTCGAGAACGTGTTGGCGGTGACGATCGCCGCGACGTACACGGCGACGCCGACGAGGAGCGCCGTGAGGAAGCTCAGCACGAACGCGAGGGTGCCGCTGCCGCCCAGGAACGGGTCGGCGCGCAGCAGCGCCGCGATGTAGCCGGTCGCGGAGATGAGCACGACGCCGAACGCCGACGACAGCGCGGACACGAGAATGCTCGCGCCCATGCCGCGCTCGCGCAGCCAGGCCAGGCGCGACACGCGGGCGCTGCGCGGGGCACGGTCGACGACGACGGCCGTCGCGGCGCTCATGCCGTCACCCCCGCACCGCGCTCGGCGGCCAGCATGTAGGCGCTGATCTCCTCGGCGGTCTGCCGCGGCTTGTCGGCCACGATGCGCCCGTCGCCGAGGAACAGCACGCGGTCGGCGTGGCTCGCGGCGAGCGGGTCGTGCGTGACCATCGCGATGGACTGACCATGGTCGCGGCTGGCCGCCTGCAGGAGGGCGAGCACCTCACGGCCGCTGCGCGAGTCGAGGTTGCCGGTCGGCTCGTCGGCGAAGACGAGGTCGGGGCCGGTGGCGAGGGCACGGGCGATCGCGACGCGCTGCTGCTGTCCGCCGCTGAGCTCGTGCGGGCGGTGCCGCAGGCGGCCGGTCAGGCCCAGCGTCTCGATGAGCCCGTCGATGCGGGCCTTCTCGAGGGCGCTGGGGCGACGGCCGTCCAGATCGAACGGGAGCAGGATGTTCGCGTACGCATCGAGCGTGGGGACGAGATTGAACGCCTGGAAGACGAAGCCGACGCGTCGGCGGCGCAGGATCGTCAGCTCGACGTCGCCGAGACCCGTGATCTCGGTGTCGCCGATCCAGGCCTTGCCGCTCGTGGGCGCGTCGAGGCCCGCCATGACGTGCATGAGCGTGGACTTGCCGGAGCCGGAGGGGCCCATGATCGCGGTGAACTCCCCGCGACGGATCCCGACGCTGACGTCGTCGAGCGCGCGGACGGTCCCCTCGCCGGCGCCGTAGGTCTTGGTGACGTTGTGGACCCGGGCGGCGAGCCCGAGTGCGGTCGAAGTGATCTCCATGCTTCGACGCTACGAAGCGGGCGCCCCTCGCCGCGTCGGCCCGGAGAGCCATCCGCGTACATCTCCAGGATGATCCGCAGACCCCGGGCGGATGCTACCCGCGGACTAGACGAGGCCGTGGTCGAACGCGAACACGACGAGCTGCACGCGGTCGCGCAGCCCGAGCTTCGTGAGGATGCGGCTGATGTGCGTCTTGACCGTCGCCTCGGAGAGGAACTCCCGCGCGGCGATCTCCGCGTTGGACAGGCCACGCGCCGCGAGCGCGAAGATCTCGCGCTCGCGCTCGGTGAGCTCGCCGTACGCGGGCGGGACGGGCGCTGTCGGCGCCGCGAAATGGCCGAACAGCTCGCGGGTCGCCGATGCGGCGATGACGGCGGATCCAGCATGCACGGTGCGGATCGCCGCGAGGAGGAACTCGGGATCGGCGTCCTTGAGGAGGAATCCGCTCGCCCCCTCCCGGATCGCGCGGGCCGCGGCCTCGTCGAGGTCGAACGTCGTGAGCATCACGATGCGCGGCGGGTCGGGGTCGGCGAGCAGCTCGGCCGTCGCCGACAGACCATCGAGCACCGGCATCCGGATGTCCATGAGGACCACATCGGGGCGGGTCGCCCGCACCACGGCGATGCCCTCGCGGCCGTCCGACGCCTCGCCGACGACCTCGAGGTCGTCCTGCGAGTCGACGAGCATGCGGATGCCGGCACGGAACAGCGCCTGATCGTCCACCAGCGCGACGCGGATCATGCGGCACCCTCCCCCGTCGGCAGGACGGCCCGCACGATGAACTCGTCGTCCTGCCTCTCCGTGTCCAGACTGCCACCGACCAGCTGCGCGCGCTCGCGCATCCCGATGACGCCGTGTCCGGCGGAGGGCGCGGCGGCCCCGGCGGGCACACCGTTGCGCACCTCGATCTCGACGCGGCCGGGAAGCCACGCGAGCCGCACGGACACGGGGCCGCGGTCGCCGTGGCGCAGCGCGTTCGTGAGCGCCTCCTGGAGGATGCGGTACACCGCGAGCTGCAGGGCGGCGGGCGGCGTGCCGTGCGGGGCGGGATCGACGTCGACGCGCAGGTCAACGCCCGCGGCGCGCACCTGCGCGTACACCGTCTCGAGGTCCGCGAGAGTGGGCTGCGGCCCGTCGCCCTGGCTGTGCCGCAGCTGCGTCAGCAGCAGCCGCACGTCGGCCAGCGCCGCGCGCGCCGTCGTCGAGATCGTGCCGAGGGCCTCGGCGGCGACGGTGGGGTTCGCCGCGGCGGCGTAACGGGCGCCGTCGGCCTGGGCGATGACGACGGCCAGCGAGTGCGCCACGACGTCGTGCATGTCCCGAGCGATGCGCACGCGCTCCTGCTCGGCGACTGTCTCCGCCTCGGCGCGGCGCTGCGCGAGGCGGTTCTCCCGCGCCCGCAGCGCGGCGCGCGCGAGGGCGCCCACGGTCCACGACAGCAGGAGCGCGAACGCCGCCGCGAGGTACAGCGCGAGTCCCGTCGAGGCGAGCTCCTGGACCGCCGAGAGGAACGGCTTGCCCGAGCTGACGAGCGGCGGGACGACGAGGTAGAAGCTGATGAACCCGGCCGCGACGAAGGACGACGCGAGACCGATCCACATGAGGGCGCGGCTGCCGTACGCGGCCGTCACATAGAGGATGCCGAAGACGGCGACGTCCACCGGCAGCGGCGGCAGTCCGATGGCCATCTGCGCGAGCGCCGCGACCCAGGCGACGATGAGCGCGAGCGCGGGGCTCAGACGACGGATGGCCAGCGCCCCGCACAGGATGATCGCGACGGGCAGGGCGAACAGCGGGCTCGCCTCGGCGACGAACCCCCCGATCATGAACATCTGCGGCGAGACGGTGAACGGGAGCGTCACGATGAACAGCACCACCGCGACGGTCACGTCGACGGCGAGCTGGTGAGGCTTGAGCGTGCGGAACACGATTTCACGTTACGGGAGGTGCCGAGTCACGGCATCCGCCTGGCGATGTATCCCGCGCGCCGCCCGACCGGCCGGGTTCTGCCTCTTGCCGCGCGCGGGTGCGGGGGCCTACGGTCACGAGACGAGATCAATCGGGGAACGGAGCCTCGCATGACAACGGTACGGGCGGCGATCACGCAGACGACGTGGACCGGCGACAAGGAGTCGATGCTCGACAAGCACGAGGGATTCGCGCGGGACGCGGCATCCGACGGCGCGCAGGTGGTGTGCTTCCAGGAGCTGTTCTACGGGCCGTACTTCGGCATCACGCAGGACAAGAAGTACTACCGCTTCGCGGAGCAGGCCGACGGGCCGATCGTGCAGCGGTTCGCCGCCGTGGCGAAGGAGCTCGGCGTCGTGATGGTGCTGCCCATCTACGAGGAGGCCGAGACGGGCGTCTACTACAACACGGCCGTGCTCGTCGACGCGGACGGCACGATCCTCGGCAGGTACCGCAAGCACCACCTGCCGCATCTCGACCGGTTCTGGGAGAAGTTCTACTTCCGACCCGGGAACCTCGGCTACCCCGTGTTCGAGACCGCCGTCGGCCGGATCGGCATGTACATCTGCTACGACCGCCACTTCCCCGAGGGATGGCGCGAGCTCGGCCTCGCCGACGCGCACATGGTCTTCAACCCGAACGCGACCAAGCCCGGCCTGTCGAACCGGCTGTGGGAGGTCGAGGGCCCCGCGGCCGCGGTCGCCAACGGCTACTTCGTCCTGCAGCCGAACCGCGTCGGCCGCGAGGACAACGAGTACGGCGACCTCGCGGTGGACTTCTACGGCACGAGCCAGGTCATCGATCCGCGGGGGAACTTCGTCGGCGAGCGCGGCTCCAGCGAGCACGAGGAGATCCTCGTGCGGGACCTGGATCTGAACATGGTGCAGGAGATGCGCGACGACTGGCAGTTCTACCGCGATCGCCGCCCCGACTCGTACACCCGGATCGCGCAGCCGTAGGGAGGACAGCATGGCGACCACACTCATCACCGGCGGCACCGTCGTCTCGGCGACCGGGCGCGGACAGGCCGACGTGCTCATCGACGGCGAGACCATCGCGGCGGTCCTCGCCCCAGGCTCCCGACTGCTGGGCAGCGACCTCGCGGCATCCGCCGACAGGGTCATCGACGCGACGGGCAAGTACGTCATCCCCGGCGGCATCGACGCGCACACCCACATGGAGCTCCCCTTCGGCGGCACGAACGCCTCCGACACGTTCGAGACCGGGACGCGCGCCGCCGCGTGGGGCGGGACGACGACGATCATCGACTTCGCGGTGCAGCGCTACGGCGAGCGCGTGCAGGACGGTCTGGCCGCGTGGCACGAGAAGGCGGCGGGCAGCTGCGCGATCGACTACGGCTTCCACCAGATCATCGGCGGCGTCGACGACGACTCGCTGGCCGCCCTGCGCGGACTCGTCGACGAGGGCATCACGAGCTTCAAGCTCTTCATGGCCTACCCGGGCGTCTTCTACTCCGACGACGCCCAGGTGCTCAAGGCCATGCAGGTCTCGCACGACACGGGCCTGCTCACGATGATGCACGCCGAGAACGGCCCGGCGATCGACGTGCTGGCCGCCCAGCTGGCGGATGCCGGCAAGAAGGCGCCGTACTACCACGGCATCGCCCGCGCGTGGCAGATGGAGGAGGAGGCCACCCACCGCGCGATCATGCTCGCCAACCTCACCGGCGCTCCGCTCTACGTCGTGCACGTCTCGGCCAAGCAGGCCGTGGAGCAGCTGGCGTGGGCGCGGGACCAGGGCTGGAACGTGTTCGGCGAGACATGCCCGCAGTACCTGTACCTGTCCCTCGAGGAGCAGCTCGGCGCGTTCAGCGAGGAGTGGGGCCAGTTCGAGGGCGCCAAGTGGGTGTGCTCGACACCGCTGCGCAGTCGCCAGGAGGGCCACCAGCACCACATGTGGCAGGCGCTGCGCACGAACGACATCCAGATGGTGTCCACCGACCACTGCCCGTTCTGCATGAAGGGCCAGAAGGACCTCGGGCTGGACGACTTCCGCGCGATCCCCAACGGCATCGGCTCCGTCGAGCACCGCATGGACCTCATGTACCAGGGGGTCGTGACCGGGAAGATCACGCTCGAGCGCTGGGTGGAGCTCACCTCGACGACGCCCGCGCGCATGTTCGGGCTGTACGGGCGCAAGGGCGTCATCCAGCCGGGCGCAGACGGCGACATCGTCGTCTACGACCCGGACGGGCACACCTCGATCGGGTACGGGCGCACGCACCACATGAACATGGACCACTCGGCGTGGGAGGGCTTCGAGGTCGACGGGCACGTCGACACGGTCCTCTCGCGCGGCAAGGTCATCGTCGACGGCGGCCGGTACCTCGGCGCCAAGGGCGACGGCCGGTTCCTCAAGCGCGGCCTGTCCCAGTACCTGATCTGAGAGCGAGGAGCCCGCCATGGACTTCGGAGTCGTCCTGCAGACCAATCCCCCCGCCGCTCGGGTCGTCCAGCTGGCCCAGCTCGCGGAGGCGCACGGGTTCAGCCACGCGTGGACCTTCGACTCGCATCTGCTGTGGGAGGAGCCCTACGTCATCCACTCGGCGATCCTCGCCGCAACGAAGCGCATCACCGTCGGACCCTTCGTCACGAATCCCGCGACGCGCGACTGGACCGTGACGGCATCCGTCTTCGCGACGCTCAACGAGATGTACGGCAACCGCACGATCTGCGGTATCGGGCGCGGCGACTCGGCGGTGCGCGTCACCAACGGCAAGCCGACGAGCATGGCCGAGCTGCGCGAGTCGATCCATGTGATCCGCGAGCTCGCCAACTCGCGACCGGTCGAATACCGCGGCGCGACGCTGCAGTTCCCGTGGAGCCGCGGCTCCGAGCTGGAGGTGTGGGTCGCCGCCTACGGGCCGATGGCGCTGCGGCTCACCGGCGAGGTCGGCGACGGGTTCATCCTCCAGCTCGCGGACGTCGACATCGCCGCGTGGATGATCAAGACGGTGAAGGATGCCGCGGCGGCGGCCGGGCGCGATCCCGACGCGCTGGCCTTCTGCGTCGCCGCGCCCATGTACATCGGACAGGACCGGGCGCACATGCGCGACCAGTGCCGCTGGTTCGGCGGGATGGTGGGCAACCACGTCGCCGACATCGTCGCCAAGTACGGCCACCACGGCGCCGTCCCGGATGCGCTCACCGACTACATCGAGGGACGCCAGGGGTACGACTACAACACGCACGGGAGGGCGGAGAACGACCACGTCGACTTCGTGCCCGACGAGATCGTCGACCGCTTCTGCATCCTCGGCACCGCCGACGAGCACATCGCGAAGCTCGAGCAGCTGCGCGAGCTGGGCGTGACCCAGTTCGCGGGGTATCTGCAGCACGACAACAAGGAGGAGACCCTCCGCGTGTACGGCGAGACGGTGATCCCGGCCCTCTCGTCGCACGTGACCGCCAAGCGCTGACGGGGTCTGTCGCCGCGCAGCGCCGTGACGCACACTGGGAGGGTGCGCCGCCCACGAAGCCGGCGCGCATCGACATCCACGAGAGGGAACGACATGACCGACACGAGCACGATGGAGCGGACGACGCCGTCCGCGCCCGCCACGATCGACCACTGGGTGAACGGGGCCGCCTGGGCGGGCTCCTCCGGTCGGACGGGTCCCGTGTTCGACCCCGCGCGGGGCGTCGTCGCCCGACAGGTGCGCCTGGCCACGGCGGCCGACGTCGACGACGCCGTGCGGGCCGCCGCCGCGGCCGGCGCCGCGTGGCGCGACGCGAGCATCGCGAAGCGCCAGCAGGTGATGTTCGCGTTCCGGGAGATCGTCAACGCGCGCAGGGACGAGCTCGCCGCCATCCTCACCTCCGAGCACGGCAAGGTGCTGTCGGACGCGCTCGGCGAGATCGCCCGCGGCCTCGAGGTCGTCGAGTTCGCGTGCGGCCTCGGGCACCTCACGAAGGGCGCGTACTCGGAGAACGTCTCGACCGGCGTCGACGTCTACACGCTGCGCCAGCCTCTCGGGGTCGTCGGGATCATCAGCCCGTTCAACTTCCCCGCCATGGTGCCGCTGTGGTTCTTCTCCGTCGCGATCGCGGCGGGCAACACCGTGATCCTCAAGCCCAGCGAGAAGGATCCGTCCGCCGCGAACTGGCTGGCGGAGCGCTTCACCGAGGCGGGGCTCCCGGCGGGCGTGCTCAACGTCGTGCACGGCGACAAGGAGGCGGTCGACGCGCTCTTGGAGCACCCGGACGTGCGGGCGATCTCGTTCGTCGGGTCGACGCCCATCGCCCGCTACGTGTACGAGACCGCGACGCGGGCCGGAAAGCGCGTGCAGGCGCTCGGCGGCGCGAAGAACCACATGCTCGTGCTCCCCGACGCCGACCTCGACCTGGCCGCCGACGCGGCCGTCAACGCTGGCTTCGGGTCGGCCGGCGAGCGCTGCATGGCGATCTCGGTCGTCCTCGCCGTGGACTCGATCGCCGACGCGCTCGTCGAGCGGATCGCGTCGCGCATGGCCGGGCTGCGCATCGGCGACGGCACGCGCGGCACCGACATGGGCCCGCTCATCACGGAGCAGCACCGCGACAAGGTCGTCTCCTACATCGAGCGCGCGCCCGGCGACGGCGCGAAGGTCGTCGTCGACGGCCGCGACGTCGAGATCGACGGCGATCCGGGCGGCTTCTGGGTCGGTCCGACGCTCATCGACGACGTGCCGACGTCCTCGCCTGTGTACGGGGACGAGATCTTCGGGCCGGTCCTCTCCGTCGTGCGCATCGACGGGTACGAGGAGGGGCTGAAGCTCATCAACTCCGGGCAGTTCGGCAACGGCACCGCGATCTTCACGAACGACGGCGGCGCGGCGCGGCGCTTCCAGCACGAGGTCGAGGTCGGGATGATCGGGGTCAACGTGCCGATCCCGGTCCCCGTCGCGTACCACTCCTTCGGCGGCTGGAAGGCGTCGCTCTTCGGCGACGCCAAGGCGTACGGCCCGCACGGGTTCGAGTTCTTCACACAGGAGAAGGCGGTCACGAGCCGCTGGCTCGACCCGTCGCACGGCGGCATCAACCTCGGCTTCCCCCAGCACTCCTGAGGCGCGCGGCGCGCTGGACGCCGAGTGCACGACTTCACGCCGAGTGCACGACATCCCGACGCGGCTACGTCGTGCACTCGGCGGCATCCCGTGCACTCGCCGAGAGGGCGGGGCGCGGCGCCGACACAGGCGCGGCGAGGTGACCCCCGCCACGCGACTCGACCGCACATCGAGTGCACGACCTCACGCCGAGTGCACGACATCCCGACGCGGCTACGTCGTGCACTCGGCGGCACCCCGTGCACTCGGCGGAGGGGGGACAGGAGAACGCGCAGGGCGGGGGAAGAGGAGAACAGGAGCGCGCGGGAGCGCAGGAGCGCGCGGGAGAGCGCGAGAGCGCGAGAGCGCGGGAGCGCGGAGGGCGGGAGCGCGGGAGAGCGCGGGAGAGCGGAGGGCGGGAGCGCGGAGGGCGGGAGCGCGGGAGCGCGGGGCGCTCAGGCCGGGACGATCGGGCGGTTCTCGTAGAAGGTCTGCAGCACGACGGTCGAGCGCGTGTTCACCGAGGCGGCGGAGCGGATGTCGCGGATCAGCGCCTCGAGCGCGCGCGGCGACGCGACCCGCACGAACAGCATGTAGCTCGCGTCGCCGGCGATCGAGTGGCACGCCTCGATCTCGGTGAGGTGCTCGAGCAGCTCCGGAGCGTTGTCGGGCTGACCGGGGTCGAGCGGCGTGATCTCGATGAACGCCGCGAGGGGCTTGCCGACCGCCTCGGGGTCGAGCACCGCCCGATATCCCGCGATCACGCCGGATGACTCGAGGCGACGCAGCCGCGCCTGGACGGCCGACACCGACAGGCCGATCTGCTCGGACAGCTGGGCGAGCGTGGCCCGCGCGTCGCGGGACACCGCGGCGACGATCGCCGCATCGACAGGATCATCCATGCGTGGAAGAATATCCGTCGAAAGCCGGACTCACCGGAATTCTTACGTCATATCGCAGGATCGGAGGTTCCAATGTCCATGACCGCGCCGCGCGCGACATCCATCATCGGCGGACCCGAGGTCCTCGAGGACGGAACCGCCCGCACCGCCGCGACGGCCGAGCACCACCCCGCGTGGCTGCGACTGAAGACCGCGGCCACGGTGCTGCAGTCGCTGCAGGCCGCCGACGGCTCCGTGCCCGCCGACCACGATCAGGCCCGAGCGCTCGTCGAGACGATCATCGCCGCCATCGACGAGCTCGCCCCGCTGTTCCCCCACGACGCCGAGTACCTCGCCGCGTCGGTGCGCGACTTCCGCCGCTGGCTCGACGACGGGCTGGGCGTGCCGGACTTCCTCGACTCGCTCGTGGCCTTCCAGCCGCAGCAGCAGCGGGTCGACGGCATCCGTCACCTCGTCGTCTTCCCGATGTACACGCAGAACGGCTCGCCCGACCGCCACGTCGAGGCGCTGCTGGTCGAGGTGATCTGGCCCGAGTTCATCGCGCAGCTGGAGACCGAGTACACGAACCGCCTGTTCGTGAGCCTGCGCCTCATCGACTTCACTCCCGGCTACGACACCAACTCGGCCGTGCTGTTCCCCGAGACCGTCGCGATGCGCGAGATCCCGCCCTTCACGTGGGGCGCGATCTTCCAGGACCGCGAGGCCGCCCGCTATCGCCGGGTCGTGCGCGCGGCGTCGGAGATCACGAAGCTCGAGCTGCCCGAGGCGGCGGCGCGGATGCTCGACGACCAGGAGCTCACCGAGCACACCTTCGTCATGTGGGACCTCATCCACGACCGCACCCACATGCGCGGGGACCTGCCCTTCGACCCGTTCATGATCAAGCAGCGGATGCCGTACTTCCTCTATTCGCTGGAGGAGCTGCGGTGCGACCTCACGGCGTTCCGCGAGTCCGTCGCGATCGCCGAGCGGTTGCGCGCCCGTGACGACGCCCTCACCCCCGTCGAGGAGGAGACGCTGCGTCAGGCCGGTCTCGTGCAGTACGCCGTGATCTTCGACCGCATCTTCCGGTTCGCGATCACCGGCTCGCGCGTGCGCAACTACGACGGGCTGGGCGGTCAGCTCCTGTTCGCGTGGCTGCACCAGCGCGGCGTCCTGCACTGGACGGACACGTCGCTCACGTTCGACTGGGATGAGGTCCCCGCCGCCGTGGTCGCGCTCGGCGACGCGATCGACGAGCTCTACTGGCGCTCGATCGACCGGCCCAAGACGGCGCACTGGCTCGCGGCGTACGACCTCGTGCGCGGGGTCCTCACGCCGCATCCCGCGTCCCTGTGGGCGCGCGGCCTGCCGGACGACGTGCTCGCCGGAGCGCCCAAGGGCTTCACGGATGCCGTCCGGGACGACGAGTTCCCGCTGTCGATGTTCTACGAGGCACTCGAGCGCAAGATGCGCGACGTGATCGCCTCGACGGCGGGCATCCGCGCCGGCGACGCCTGACGCCGTCCCGGGCCCGGCGGGCGCCGGACCGCGGGGCCCGGGGACGACGGGACGCGATGCATCCCCGACCGCCCACGCGCGCCTCCCGCACGGCAGGATGGGGGCAGAGCGAAGGAGGCGGCATGGCAGCACTCGACGGACGCACGGTCCTCGTGTCCGGGGCGACGAGCGCATCGGGGCTCGCCGCGACGCGTGAGCTGGTCGCGGCGGGGGCGCAGGTGATCACGGTGGGACGCGACGTGGACAAGCTGACCCCGCTCGCCGCCGCGGGCGCGCGCACCGAGGTGGCCGACCTGACCGACGAGGACGACGTCGCCCGGCTCGCCGCGCGCGTGCACGACGACGGTCGCGTCGACGGCATCCTGCACCTCGTCGGCGGATGGCGCGGCGGCGGCGGCCTGGCCGGCCAGACGGATGCCGACTACCGCTTGCTCGAGCACTCCCTCACCGCCCTGCGGCACGTGAGCCGCGCGTTCGACGACGATCTGCGCGCGTCGGAGGCGGCGCGCGAGGCGATCGTGTCGTCGACGACGGTGGCGCGCCCGCTCGCGGGCGGAGCCAACTACGCCGCCGTCAAGGCCGCGAGCGAGGCGTGGACGCGGGCGCTCGCGCAGGGATTCGCGAAGGCGGCGCGCGACGCGGGCGAGCCGCTGCGCGCCGCGGCCGTCGTCTTCCGCGTCAAGGCACTGGCCGGTCTCGAGGACGACCTCGCCCGTGCGTTCGCGGGACTGTGGGACGCGGACGCCGACGCCGTCAACGACACCGTCATCACCCTCGAGGCCGGCGCATGAGCGGCGACGACCGCGCGAACTGGGCGGGCTCCTACCGCTACCGCGCACCACGCATCGTCTCCGCCACCGGCCCGGACGAGGTCCGGCGACTCGTCGCCGCCGGAGGGAGGGTGCGCGCGCTCGGCACGCGCCACTCCTTCACCGACCTGGCGGACACGACCGGCACCCTCGTCGACCTGCTCGGGGCGGACCCCGGCTTCGCCCTCGACGCGCAGCGCGAGACCGTCTCCGTCGCGGGCGGGGTGCGCTACGGCGTGCTCGCCCTGTGGCTCGAGGAGCGCGGCTGGGCGCTGCGCAACATGGGCTCCCTGCCCCACATCTCGATCGCCGGCGCGACCGCGACGGGCACCCACGGCTCGGGGGACGCGAACCCGGTCCTCAGCGACAGCGTCGTGGAGATCGAGTACGTCGGAGCGGATGCCGCGCTGCACACCGTGAGCCGCGGCGACCCCGACTTCGCGGCGGTGGTGGTGGGGCTGGGCGCCTACGGCATCGCGACACGGCTGACCCTCGGCATCCGTCCCTCCTTCCGCATGCGCCAGGACGTGTACCGCGGGCTCGCATGGGATGCGCTGCTCGGCGCGTTCGACGAGATCACCGGGGCCGGCTACAGCACGAGCGTCTTCACGAAGTGGGATGCCGACGAGGCGGGCCAGGTGTGGGTCAAGCGCGAGCTCGCGGCCGACGACGACGCCGTGCCTGACCTCGTCGCCGGGGCGCGGCGCGACGACGTGAGTCGCCGCACGCTCGTCGACGACATCGGCGACAACGTGACCGAGCAGGGCGGTGTCCCGGGCCCGTGGCTGCTGCGTCTCCCGCACTTCCGCCTCGACTCGACCCCGTCCAACGGCGACGAGCTGCAGTCGGAGTACTTCGTGGACCGCGCCGACGCCGTGCCCGCGCTGGAGGCTGTCCGCGCGCTCGCCGACCGGGTCCGGCCGCTCCTGCTGGTGAGCGAGCTGCGCACCATGGCGCAGGACGAGCTGTGGCTCAGCGGCGCCTACGGACGCGACACGCTCGCCATCCACTTCACGTGGCGCAACGACCTGGCCGGCGTGCGCGACGTGCTCACCGACGTCGAGGCGGCGCTGGCTCCCTTCGGCGCGCGTCCGCACTGGGGCAAGGTGCACGGCTTCGACGCCGAGCGCCTCGCGGCGGTGCATCCGCGCCTGCGGGACGCGCGGGCGGTGTTCGAGCGCCTCGACCCGGAGGGCACGTTCTCGTCGCGGCACCTGGAGCTCCTCGGCGTCCGCGCGCCGCGCCCCTGACCCGTCCGGACCGCCGGAGCCCCTCGGCCGGGAAACTAGGCTGGAGGAGTGACCACGCTGCACGACCCGACCGCGCGGGGCTTCGCCTCGGACAACTACTCCGGCGTCCACCAGGAGGTGCTCGACGCGATCGTCGCCGCCAACGGCGGCCACCAGATCGCGTACGGCGAGGACGACTACACGGCGCGCCTGCAGGATGTCGCGGCCCAGCACTTCGGCGAGGGCGTCAGCGTGTGGCCGGTGTTCAACGGCACGGGCGCCAACGTCGTGGGCCTGCTCTCGATGCTGCCGCGCTGGGGCGCCGTCATCTGCGCCAAGACCGCCCACATCCACTCCGACGAGGGCGGGGCGCCGGAGAAGTCCGGCGGGATCAAGCTGCTCACCGTGGCGACCCCCGAGGGCAAGCTCACCCCCGAGCTCATCGCCGAGGAGGCATGGGGCTGGGGCGACGAGCACCGCGCGCAGCCGCTCGTGGTCTACATCACGCAGTCCACCGAGCTCGGCACCGTCTACACGCCGGAGGAGATCCGCGCGATCACCGACTACGCCCACGAGAACGGGATGCGCGTCTACATGGACGGCGCGCGCCTCGCGAACGCCGCCGCGACGCTGGACCTGCCGCTGCGCGCCTTCACGCGCGACGTCGGCGTCGACGTCGTGAGCTTCGGCGGGACCAAGAACGGCGCGCTGGGCGCCGAGGCGATCGTGGTGCTGAACCCGGATGCCGCCGACGGCCTCATCTACCTGCGCAAACACCAGATGCAGCTCGCGTCGAAGATGCGCTTCGTCTCGGCGCAGCTGCTCGCGCTCCTGGACGGCGATCTCTACCTGCGCAACGCGCGCCACGCGAACGCCATGGCGCAGCGCCTGCGGCGCGGCATCGAGGAAGGGCTCGCGGACGGCTCGCTGCACGGCGTCGCGTTCACCCAGGAGACGCAGGCCAACGCCGTCTTCGCGTCTCTGCCGGCCGGTGTCGCCGACCGTCTGCGCGAGCGCTTCCGCTTCTACGACTGGGATGCCTCGAAGGGCGAGGTGCGCTGGGTGTGCAGCTTCGACACGTCGGAGGACGACGTCGACGCGTTCCTCGGCGCCCTGCGCGCGGAGCTGCACGCCTGACCCGAGCCCCCGCCCCGACCGCAGACCGCGTCGGAGCGGGGTGAGCGGTCAGCGCTTGCGCGGAGCCGCGACGGTGTCCTCGTCGGTCGTCTCCTCGGCCCCGTCGGCCGGCTCCTCGACCTCGACGTCGACGACCTCGACCTCGTCTGTCGCCTCGGCGGCGGGCGCGTCCTCGGCGGGGGCCTCGTCACCGGTCTCCTCGCCCAGCTCGAACGGCGAGTCGGGCCGGATGAGCTCCTTGACCTCGGCCATGAAGCTCTGCAGCTGGTGCTGCTGCCAGCGCAGCTGACGCGTGCGGTCCTCGGCGTCGCGCAGCACCGCCTGGGAGTGCGCCGTCACGGTGTCGATGATCTTCTGCGCCTTCACGTGCGCGCGCTCGAGGTGCTCGCGGGCACGCAGCTGCGCATCCGCCTCGATCTGCTGCGCCTGGGCGCGCATGAGCTTGTCGAAGTCGTCGGCCTTGGCCGACACCCGCTGCGCGTGCTCGAGCGACGCGGCGACCTGCTCGTTGGCGTCCTGGGTGATGCGCTCGGCGTGCGCGACGGCCTGGTTGTGCAGCATGAGGAACTCCTGCTGCGCGTCGTCCTGGCGGCGCGTGAGCGACTCCTCGAACTCGAGCGCGCGCAGCCGCAGCTCGCGCACCGCCTCCTCGGCCTCGGCGCGCATGTCGGTGGTCTCGCGCGTGACCATCGCCCGCAGCGCGGCGGCGCCGCGCTCGGCCTCGCTGCGGATGGTCGCGGCCTCCTGCTCGGCCTGCGCGATCTTCTCGGCGGCGTGCGCGGCCTCCCGCTCGAGGCGGGCCTCGTGCGCCGTCACCTCGGTGTCGATCTTCAGCCGTGCCTGCTGCGCGTCGTGCTGGGCCTGCGCGCGGATGGCGTCGGCCTCGGCCTGCGCGTCCTTGCGACGGGCGGCGACCTCGGCGCGCGCCGCCTCGAGGAGACGGTCGCCCTGCACCGTGGCGTTCTTGATGAGCAGGCTGGCCTGGTCCTCGGCGACCCGCAGGACCTCCTCGAACCGCGTCCGGTTCGCCGACTCGATGTCGGCGCCCAGGAGCTCCTCGCTGAGCGCCTGCACCTGCTCTTCGGCGGCCCCGGCGCGCGCGGTCGCCGCCGCCAGTTCCTCCTCCAGGCGCGCGATGGTGTCGCGCGTCTCCGCCTCGGCCGACGCCGCCGCGTCGCGCGCGGACTGCTGCGCGGCCTCCTCGGCGGCGCGCACCCGGTCCTCGAGGCGGGCGACCCGCTCGGACTCGGCGCGCAGGCGCTCGGTGAGGTCGGCGACGAAGGCGTCGACGGCATCCTTGTCGTAGCCGCGGAAGGCGGTCGCGAACGGCGCTCCCCCCGTCGGCGCGGAGCCGTTGATGAGCTCTTCGAAGGCGGCGGCGCCCTCGAGCGCGTCGCGGGCCGGATCAGGCTGCTCGGACATGTGTCCTCCGGGGGATCGAGCGGATGCCGCGGTGCACGCGGAACGCGCCGACGGCACCGGCATCAGTGGGGGGATGGACGCGACAGCGTCGCGGGTATGCGGAAAGAGTACCTTCCCGCCCTGGATGCGTCGACATGTCGTCCACAAGGGGAGGACGGCGGCCCGCCGCCCGGTCGCGACGCGTGCTAGCTGTACCTGGTCATGAGGTTGGTGACACCCGGCTGATCGGGGGTCGGCCGCCGCAGGCGGTGTGTGGTCGAGCGTAGTTGTAGTGCTCGAGCCAGGGCGCGAGCGCTTCAGCGCGGTGC
>Ga0182739_1001021_pt1 | contig 30981 bp, 25 predicted proteins | sample eDN5th30CBELigBY_FD_128873 | JGI IMG/M metagenome (GOLD analysis project Ga0182739, IMG submission 128873) | Enriched backyard soil microbial communities from Emeryville, California, USA - eDNA 5th pass 30_C BE-Lig BY (version 2) (version 2) | ecosystem: Environmental > Terrestrial > Soil >... | reverse complement strand
CGTTTGCGATTCATGGGGAACGCGTCGAAGATCTGATTCTATCAACCGGTAGCTCGCGTTCTCCCATGCAATCGGTCGTTATTCGCGCCACACGCAGCGGCGGGAAGCGGCGAATGATCGGCGGGAATGGGTTGAATTGTAGAGCACCCGCCCAGTGGCTCGCAACACCGTAGTTTCGGTCAAGCTGCCGAGTCATCAGACGAGCCATCGATCTGGATTGTCTGATCGCGATTGCCGCAGAGCCATCAGGCGAACCCATAAGCCTGCAGCGTCGACCTGTCCTATTGCTTGGCACTACCAACAAGCCGCAGAGCCATCAGGCGAATCAAACGCGTCACGCAACAATCTCACGCTGCCGACAGTCTCGAATAACGTCGACAATCACCCCGCCCGAGGCGAGGACATGGCGATCAGGAGCCGGCAGCCCGAGGGCTGAGGTGCATTGTTTCGTTATCGGCGCTACACGCGCGCGGTCGCAGCACCAAGCGGCCGGCGGGAACGATCTGAAATTGTAGGATGCCGCACTGACGCTTGGCAACACAATCGTTTCTTGAATGCTTCCGAGTCATCAGACGAGCCGTCGATCTGGATCGTTTGATCGCTGAATCGGCAGAGCCATCAGGCGAACCCAAGATGTTGAATCGCAAACGAGACCTGAGCAGGTGGCGCAACCAACGAGCTGCAGAGCCATCAGGCGAACGGAAAACATTGCACAACAGACGACATGCAGGTGCCGCAAACGTTCGGCCCGATAACGATTAATTCATTACGGGTGAGTTGTATCCGAATCTAGTTTACGTCACCACTGAGTCGGGGGGAATGCCTTTTCGCTCCGACTGAGCCGTGAATAAAAGGAACAGCCTCGCAGGGGGGGGCGGTGGGATCAGGCCGGGTTGGCTGACTGGTGGAGATGCCTCGCTCAGTGGACTCGGTACCCGCTCGCCGATTTCCGACCAAAATCCAACGGGAGCCACATTGACCCTCCAACCGGGCGGGTACATAACAGGCGTACACTACGAACGCCTGTTCAGATGGAGCCATCCATGAGCACTGAGCTGTTTCGCGTGCGTTTAGCGAGAACGCAGGTTCATACCGATGACCTGAAGTGGATGCCAAAGTGGCTCGACGAGTATGCCCGCTTCCAACGTGTGAGCGAAGGGACGCTGGCGGTTGAACAGGACGGGGTGCTGAGTTTTCTCAGGGCGCTGCGCGACCGTGGGATTCCGGCATGGCAGCGATTGCAGGCGGTCCGGAGCGTAGAGTGGTATCAATCGTTGGTCCTGCGCCGCGACGATGTTGATTTTTCGCGATTCAAGCTGAAACTGGGCGAGCTGGCTGCGACCGAGCGGCGGATCGGCCAGGGCGATGGTTGTGGGAAGGGGTTCGCTGGTGAAGGATTGCCCGGGGTGATTGATCCGGGTGAACCGGAGGCCATCCGAGCGATGCGGGCGCGGCTGCGCGTTCTCCACCATCCCAAGTCGACGGAAACCGCATATGTGGGCTGGGTGCAGCGGTTCATCCGGCATCTGGACGATGAGCATCTGGAAAAGTATGGGGAGCGGGAGATCGGTGAATTCCTGACTGACCTGGCAGTGAACCGTCCGGGCTTATGCGTGAGGAGTCCGCTGGACCGATTGGCCGTGCCTCCGGCGGGGTCGGTGACAGGGTGAGCTGTTACCGATGAGCGGGTGACGGCTGGAGGGTGGGGTGATCACTGCCCTTGATTGTAGGCGGGTTGTTGGGAGGCGTGGTGGATTGAGTGAGAATTTTGCTTGTCGAGGGACACGGGGCGGGGATGGATTGAGGAGATGGGGCTGGAGGTCTGGGGGATGGAGTCGTCTATAGATTGACGGGGAGCTCTGAACGTCGGAGCGGTCGCCGACACTGCGGTCGGAGCGGGAACCGGGGGCTAAGGCCCGCCGACTGATAGGTTTAGTGGTTGGGCGGTCGGCATGGGTGGCGGCGGCAGCGTGATCTGTCGGCCCCTCACCCCTGACCCCTCTCCCCGCCGAGCCGGGGCGAGGGGAGTGAGAAGAGGGGAGCTTGGCTTTGCCCGCCGAGCCGGGGCGAGGGGAGTGAGAAGGTGGAAGCTTTGGCTGGCGGAACGGGAAGGTGTGATTGGGCTGAGCGGGCGGCGACGATGGTGGTCGATCGCTCCGCCGATCGAACGGGAGCCGGGAAGTGGTAGGGCCGTACGCTGGCGCGTGGGCGTTAAGAAGATGCACGCTGGCGCGTTGGCGTTACGGGGGCGCATAATCGCTGTTGCCAGCAAGTGGACTGGCGCATTAAGAAGCGACTGCGGACGACTCCAGGCCCAGGTGCGTTTCCGCGCAAAACCGGTAAGGCCCGCTGCCGACGTGCCCACTGCCAACCTGCCCGGAGCAGCCGTTTTCCGCCAGTCGCGACAAGGATGTCCTCCCGATGCTTTTTTTTGACCAGTTGATCGATCGAGCAAACGGTTTCGCGCCAGCCCGCCGCAGCGGTCGGCGTGAACGTCGCTACGCTCGTCTGCTGCTGGCCGGAGCGGTGATGCTGGGCGGTTGCTCGACGATGCAATCGCCGAAATGGATGCGTTCGGTGCAAAACCGCGCCTATCGCGCTGTCAATGGCAGCGACGAGGCGCTGTTGACCGCACAGGAACGCGAGGCACGTTTGACGCAGGCGCGCGAGCATTATCAGGCTGGCGATGAGCTGTTTCGCACCGGCAGCCGCAAACGCCGCGACGCCGCCGCGGACGATTTCATCAAGGCGGCCAAACAGTTCGATAAAGCCGCCAAAGCGCACCCCGGCTCGGCAATCGCGCAAGATGCGATGTTCATGCGCGCCGAGAGCCTGTTCTTCGCCGATCACCTGCCCAAGGCCGAACAAGCGTATGCCAGGCTGCAGAAAGAGTTCCCCAACTCGCGGCACAGCGACCGCTGTGCCGCCCGGCTGTTCGCCATCGCACAGTACTGGATCGAGACCAAACGGGCCGGTGGCAGCGGGATCATGGTCGTGAATTTTACGGATGAGAAACGTCCCTGGTATGACGTTGACGGGCACGGCATCCGCGTGCTGGATCAAATCCGCTATGACGATCCAACCGGCAGGCTCGCCGATGACGCGACGATGGCTGCGGCGGTCGAACACTTTCGGCAGAAGCGCTATGGCGACGCGGACGAGTTCCTGACTGACCTGCGGGAAACGTTTACCGATAGCGAGCATTTGTTCAACGCTCACCTGCTGGGGATTCGCTGCAAACTCGAAATGTATGGTGGTCCCAAATACAGCCAGTTGGTATTAGAAGAAGCCGATAAGCTGATCAACCAGACGCGAATGCGGTTTCCTGATAAGGTGCGTGAGCCAGAAACCCGCGAGATGATTGCTCGCGCGGCGGCGGAAGTCGATTATCGCCAGGCGGAACGGTTGATCGTCCGCGCAGAATATCGAGAAAAGCGACGAGAATACGGGGCGGCACGAATCTACTATCAACAGATTCTGGCCAAACACGATAAGACACCTTATGCCGACCAAGCGCGACAGCGGCTGGATGTCATCGAACCCTATCCCGCCCTTCCAAAACGCCCACTGGAATGGTTGACAAAGGTTTTTCCCGAGGGGCAGCGCGCCAAGCCGCTAATCACCACCGAATCTGGCAGCATGCTGAGGTGACCGCAGAGGCTACGGTAAGTACCGGGACACGGGGTTCGTGAGAACCGGACGCTAATGCGTGCCGGCTGATTGAATTTTGCCGAGTGTCATGCCCTGTGCTGCTGAAGCGAGCCTACTTATGACAAATCAGATGTGTCCGGCCACCTAAAACATGCGATTTCAAACCCTTTGCTGGCGTTCCTTGCAGTTGATCGGGGGCATCCTGATGCCGATGCTGCTGGCCACCGGCTGTGCCTCCTACCAATTCGGATCGCGGTCGATCTTTCGGGACGATGTGCGGACGGTTTATGTACCGGTCGCTCGCAACGATACCTTTCGGCATGACGTTGGCCCGCGATTGACCGAAGCGGTGATCCGTCAAATCGAGTTGCGGACGCCTTACAAGGTCACTGGCGATCCGGCCGCCGACAGCACGCTCATGATCCGGGTCACCCGTGAAACGAAGCAAGTGTTGACGCGAGCGGGGACGAACGAGCCGCGGGCGCTGGACGCCGTCGCCTCGGCGGTGATCAGTTGGACCGATCGCCGCGGCGAGCCGATTCTGCAAAATCAACAGGTGATCGAAGCGACTCTGGCGACCGAGTTAACTCAAGGGGCGCGGTTTGTCCCCGAAGCCGGCCAGTCGATGGAGACCGCATTACAAGCTACCATCGATGATTTGGCTGACCAAATCGTCTCCCAGATGGAATTGCGATGGTGAACCGCGACGAAACGCAGTGGGACCTGGGCCGTCGCGTCCTCCGCCGCACTCACGGCGACGCGCCGGAGCAACTGCCCTGGGTAATGGGCATTCTGAATATCACACCTGACAGTTTTTCTGACGGCGGCAAACATGTGTCGGTCGACGCTGCAGTCAGGGCAGGTCTGACGATGGTCGATGACGGAGCAGCGATCATCGATGTCGGCGGCGAAAGCACGCGGCCCTACAGCCAAAGCGTCTCGCTGCAAGAAGAACTGGACCGCGTGCTGCCGGTGATCGAACGGCTGGCCGCTCGCATCCCTGTGCCGATCAGCATCGATACCAACAAGGCGGCCGTGGCGCAGGCCGCGGTGGCGGCAGGTGCGGAAATCATCAACGACATCAGCGGTTTGCAGGGCGATCCGCAAATGCAGGCGGTCGCTGCGCAGTGCGGCGTCGGGGTGTGCGTGATGCACATGCGCGGCACACCGCAGACGATGCAGGATGATCCGCAGTACGACGACGTGGTTGCGGAGATTGATCAGTACCTGCAACAGCGACTGGAGGAATGCGTGGCGGCGGGCATTGGCCGCGAGCGGATTTGCCTCGATCCGGGAATCGGTTTTGGCAAAACGCACGCACACAACATCGAGTTGCTGCGAGCCACCAAGCGGTTTACCCAACTGGGTTGCCCGCTACTGATCGGCCACTCACGGAAAGGTTTTATTCGCAAGTTGCTCGGGCCGCAGACGAGCGATTTGGATTACGGAACGATCGGCGTGTCGCTGGCGGTGGCCGCTGCCGGCGCGGACGTGATTCGCGTGCATGCCGTGAAACCGACGGTGGAGGCGCTGCGGCTGTTCGCTGCCGCTGGCGGACTAGCAGCGACGAAAGTCTAGGCTCCGATGCGCATCGACCTAGTGATCACGGAGTTGTACGTCGGCGGTGCCGAACGCTGCTTGACCGAGTTGGCGATCGGCCTGCAGCGTGGCGGCGACCGGGTGCGGGTTGCATCGATCGCACCGCTGCCTACGGGCGAGCAAGCGCAACTGGTGCAGCGATTAGCGAAGGCCGGGGTCGAAGTTCACTCCGCCGGTTGTGCTCGTCCTTGGCAGGTCGCTGGTGGGTTTCTCGCGCTGCGCCGCTGGTTTGCTGCGGATCGCCCCGACGTCGTCCAGACGATGCTGTTTCATGCCAACGTCCTTGGCACTTGGGCGGCGCGCTCGGCGGGCGTTGCCGCCTGTGTCGGCGGGATTCGAGTGGCGGAGCGCAAACCGCAGCGCCTGTGGCTTGAACGGCAAGCGATCCACAAGATGGACGCGGTGGTTTGCGTCAGCGAGTCGGTGCGGCAGTTTGCCGCGGCGGCGTTTGGTTCGGCGCTGCCGCCGGTGAGCGTGATCAGCAATGCGATCGATCAGACACTTGTGGACGCGGTCCAGCCCGCTGATTGGACTGCGTTCGGTTGGCCCGCAGACGCCAGCGTGTTGCTCTACGCGGGCCGATTGCATCCGCAAAAAGGGGTCGACGTGCTGGCTGCGGTGTTGGAGCCGCTGTTGGCGGGGCAGCCCGACCTGCGCTGCTTGATCGTCGGCGACGGGCCGCTGCGCGGCGTGCTCCAGCGGATCGCCGATCGTGCTGGCCCCGGGCGCTTGCAACTGGCAGGCTGGCGCGGCGATGTGTTATCGCTGATCAAAGCCTGCCGGCTGGTCGTGTTGCCTAGCCGTTATGAAGGGATGCCTAACGTGGTGCTTGAAGCGATGGCCTGCGGCAAGCCGGTAGCGGTCAGCCGAGTCGAGGGGGTAGCGGAACTGCTGGGTGAGTTCACTGCTGCCCAGACCTGTCCCGCCGAAGACGCCGGAGCGCTTCTAGAATTGGTGAAACGGCTCTGGGATCAGCCGCGGGAGGCTGAAAAGCTCGGCGAGATGAACCTTCGGAGGGCTGTCGTAGGGTTTAACCTGGGGGGCATGGCGGATCAGTACCGGGAGGTTTATCGCACGCTTTCCGGCTCGAGTTGATCGGTTCAAACCACCCGGAAATGTGGCTTCGATTTTGCTAGCGTGCGCGATTTGCACGCTTGGCCGTTATGAATGGCACCGCGAAAATACGCCTAACTTGTTGATCTGCAACTGCTTGTGAGCAACTCGCGGAGTCGGCAGAGAAAATTAACAATTCGGTAGTCGTCAAGCCCTGGTTTGTCGCATGGTTACGGGTATGCTTTGGCTGTAGTCGCTCTTGATCGTCTTCCGCGAGTTCGCCTAGCGTGAGACAACAGCGGATTCAGCTTGCGGCCACGGGCTGAATTGCTTTGGACTCGTTCGGTCTTCGTTTTCGGACGGGGTTCGACAGGTCCCTCACGGGCCGGGCGCAGGATGCGCCCGGTCGCGAACCCTCGCGAGACGCGCTCTGCGGTAGTGATCACCACTTGGCCAGTGCCATCCGCACCAGTTGGCTCGCTGAGCGGAAGGCTTCGGAGAAAGTCAGCTTGCTGTCGCCCGCTTGGCGATCGTTGAACGTGATCGGCACTTCGGCCATTTTCGCTCCGCGCGACCGCAACTTGATCAGCACTTCTTCCAAAATCGCGTAACCATTGCTTTGCAGCGAACTCGGCTCGATCGCCCCCAGGGCGCTGACCCGGTAGCAGCGGAGAGAACCGCTGCAATCGGACACCGGGAGTCGCAGGCAGGTCACGGCAAAGCGATTGACCAGGCGACTCATGATTTTCCGTCGCAGTGGCCAGCCTTGGACCGAGCCACCGGGACAGTAGCGCGAGCCGACGACGACATCGATCGCCGGATCGTTATGGGCTACGGCCAGCAGCGCCGGCAAACTTTCAGGCTCGTGCGACAGATCGCCATCGAGGTTCAGCAGGAAATCGTAGCCGCGCTCCACGGCAAACTCGAACGCGCGCCGCGTGGCTCCACCCAACCCGCGTTGCTGCTGGCGGATAATGACTTGGATGCGGGAATCGTGCGCCGCTTGCTGCAGCGCCCACTGGCCGGTGCCGTCGGGCGACTGGTCGTCGACGATCAGCAGATCGGTATGAGGAACAGCAGCGAAAATCCGCTGGACCAGCTCCGCGATGTTGCTCATCTCGTTGTAGGTACAGACAGCGACCAGCACCTTCGCACCCGACTGCTGCGGCGGCTCAGCAGGTCTAGCGGTGTCCAAGTTCATCCAGCCGTCCACGGTTCAAGTTCATGCGTGCCCACCAAGGGCGGTTCCGAGTGAGATTTCTTGAGCGAAGGGTGGCAGCTCATCACCGGGGCCCGCCAAACCGATCACCAGTTCACGCAGTGTACCTCCTGGGCGAGCAACTGCGACGGTTGATTCGATTCGCGACCGCTGTGGCAACTGCTTTGCCAGTCGCCGGCAAAAGAGCCTGCGCAGCGGCATGAAGATCGCTGCGGCAAGCGTCGCTGGCAACCACGGACCACGAGCCCAGTTGCCAAACGGTCCCAAAATGCCGGTGCCGCAGGCGAGCCGGTGGCCGGGCAGAAGGTCCAAACGAACGCCGCGGCCGGACCGTTCCAGCAGCGCCTGGCAAAGGCCGACGTAGAAGGCGTCAGCCAGTACCAGCCGGCGATCGCTGACCAGTACCGGAGTCATCCCGCGGCGGCTTTCGATGTCGATCAGCACCTGGACAAGCGGAGCCAGCGATTCGGCGTCGGTTGTCGGTGTCTGAGGGGTCATGGCGATATCCTGAACGTTAAGTCGATGCAGGAAGCAGGCTGAAGCCTGAACTCCAACGAGGAAGCAGGCTGAAGCCTGGACTCCAACGGTGGCAGGCTGGACTCGAACGGGGGCAGGTATGACTGTTTACTGACCGCGGCGTAAGCGTGAAAAGAGGTTTTGGTAATTCTGTTCGACTTCGAGTGTCGGCTTGCGCAGAGCGCCGGAAGCGACAACACTGCCGCGGGCGGTGTCGGCCAGCACGGTGACGTCGTCTTCGATCACCAACAGATCGCGATCATCGCCCGCTGGCTCCGTCACGTCCTCGTCGCTCCAAACCACAGCCAGCGGGCTGAGCACCTCCTCGGGGAGATCGCTTGCCGGTGAGCGGTGGGCGGCTGCGGCAGACTCGGCTGCCTGCTGCGACAGATCGAGAGTCTCGCTGGAGGGAAATTCTAGCTGCCCACGGTTGCGGCGAGCGGCACCGGCGGTGGCCGACAGCCGGCGGATCTCGTCGTGCAACGACAGTTCAAGTTCTGCGGGATCGGCGGAGGACGAGTCTTGGTCCGCAGCCATTTCCAGCGGCAGTTCCTGCTCAAAATCGCTGCCGAACAGCTCTTCGGCTGCCGGCGTTGCGTTGGGCCAGCGGCTGTGCGGTTCGTCGGCCGAGTGCGATAAGCAATCGATCGAAGTCGCTTCGAGGATCGACGCGATGTTCGCGTAAGGAGTCAGCGCCTGCTCGCCCGTGTGCACGTCATCGGCAAGTTCGCCATCTGCCAACTCGTCGACGGGTGACTCGTGCTCGTCAACCGGCGCCAGATTCACCTCTGACGGGCTCGGTTTGCAGCATTCAGCCGATGCAGCATCAGTGAGGTCTGCCGTGTGGGCCGGCGCAGCCTGGGTCGGTTCGTGCTCCAGATGCTCATCCAGTTCACCGAACTCCACCGCCGCGGCTTGCGGCCGCAGTTCGGCTTCGAGCACCGGGCTGGGCAATTGCTGCAGCTCCGCCCACGCCATCTGCACACAGGTATCGTCGAGTTGCGATCTGCCGCTTGAACGAGCGAACTCGATCGCTTGGTCCATCAGTTGGTTAATCAGCCGCGGGATACCGCCGCTGGCGTGGTGCACCAGCGCAATCGCCTGAGGATCGACCGGCAGCTCCATCGATGCCATCGCCCCGCGGATATACTGGTCGGCTTCAGCTTGATTCATCGGGTGCAGGTAGCCACGGACGGCGATCCGCTGCGTCAGCGACTCCAGTTGCGGGTCGGCCAGCGCATCTTCCAGCCGTGGGCCGCCGACCAACAGGGTCTGCACCAGCGGACGTCCCTGGCGGACGAGGTTGGTCATCATGCGAACTTCGTCAAGCAGATCAGACGAGAGCATTTGAGCTTCGTCGATGATCAGCAGCAGCGGCCGTAGACCGTCGGCCGCTTGCGTCAGCGACTGCACCAGCGCCAGGTGCAGCGTCCCCTCGTCGGCTCCCTGGTGGGGTTTGCCGAGATGAAACAACACCTGCTGGATCAACCCCAGCCGGCTGCTGACCCGGATGTCGCCCAGTGCCACGATCGCATGGCTGTGGCGATAGAGCGAGGCGATTTTCTGGCAGAGCAGCGTTTTTCCGGTGCCCGGCGGTCCCATCACCACGCCCAACGCTTCGCCTCGGTCGAGCATCCGGCAGATGCGCTGGCGGGCTTCTTCGATCGATCCGATCGCGGCGTAGCGGCTGCAGACAGGAAAGCCGGGGAAGGGACGATCCATCTCAGCCGGTTCGGGCTTATTCATCGCAGTTCACGCTTGGTCGAGGGGCAGTGGGCCACGTTGCACGACGGCCCCGCCCACGCAGCGGCCCGGCTGCGTTTCGGTCGACACCGTCACTCCAGCTAAGTCTTCGGCAGAATCGGCACAACCGCTACAGTCGAACTGCCCGGCAAGGATGAAAGACTTTTTCACCGATCGCTGCAACCAAGGCCGGGGTGCCCGCCTGACGTCGAACTGCCGGGCCAGCATGAAAGGCTCTTACACCCTGGCAGTCGACTCGCAAACGCAAGCTAGAATGAGCGATCCGTGGCACCGCGGTGCCGCCCCATGTCCCTCGATCGTGCTTCCTTGTCGGAGCGATCCCCAGGAGTTTTGCCGATGCTCAAGAACGGGTTGTACCCTGCCTTACTGCTGCTGTGCCTGTTCGGCGGGATGGCGCGGGGGGCTGAGCGGAACATCATCTTTTTCATCACCGACGACGAGAGTCCGACGCTGGGTTGCTACGGCGATCCGGTTGCCAAGACGCCAGCGATCGATCAGGTCGCGGCCGATGGCGTCTTGTTTCGCAACGCGTACGCGACCACGGCATCGTGCAGCGCTAGCCGCAGCGTGGTGCTGAGCGGGCTGCACAATCACCGCAACGGCCAATACGGCCATGAACATCACTATCACAAGTTTTTAACCTTCGAAGATGTCGGACGTTTGAGCCTGCCCAATGTGCTGGGTGAGCTCGGATATCGGACCGGGCAGATCGGCAAGTACCACGTCGGTCCCGAGTCGGTCTATCACTTCCAAAACTATTTCAGAGGCAATTCGCGAAACGCCGTGCAGATGGCGGAACAGGTCCGCGGGTTCATTACCGCAGATGATGAGCGTCCCTTCTTCTTGTACTTCGCGCCGGCGGACCCGCACCGTGGCGGCGGTGTCGATGAATCCTCAACCTTGGAACTCAAGCCCAACCTGTTTGGCAACAAGCCGAACCGCGGCAGTTTCCCTGGCGTCGAGGAAGTCTTTTATGATCCTGAGGAAGTTCCGGTACCGCCATTCTTAAGTGATACGGCGGAGACGCGGGCAGAACTGGCTCAGTATTATCAAGCCTGCTCGCGGATCGATGCCGGGGTCGCGCGGCTCGTCGAGATCCTGCGTCAAGCCAATCTGTACGACAAAACCTTGATCGTGTTCACCTCCGATCACGGGATGGCGTTTGCGGGCGGCAAGACCACGGTTTATGAAGGCGGCCTGCGCGTGCCGATGGTGGTCCGTGATCCGTATCAGGAACATCGCGGCGTGCAGAGCGATGCGCTGATCAGCCACATCGACATCACGCCGACGTTGATCGATTTCGCTGGCGGACTGGATCATGAAACCAATGCGCCGCTGCGATTCGCCGACACCGCTGAGCCGTCCTCACGGGAGGTTTCGCCGCAGCCGCTCAACCGTCATGGAGGTCAGCCGTTTGACCGCTATCACGGCCGCTCTTGGCTGCATGTGTTGGCCGAGCCCAAGGCCGAGCACTGGGACACGATCTTTGCCTCGCACACGTTCCATGAGATTCAGATGTATTATCCGATGCGGGTCGTCCGCGACCAGAAGTACAAGCTGATCTGGAACCTCGCCCATGGGCTACCTTATCCATTCGCTTCTGATTTATGGGCTGCGGCGAGTTGGCAAGCGCAGTATCAGCAGGGGCTCGATGCGCCGTACGGGCTGAAGAGCGTTGGCCAATACATCGACCGTCCTCGGTTCGAACTTTATAACCTGCAAGACGATCCGCATGAAAGCAACAATTTGGCTGAGAACGCCGACAGCGCGGAGATTTTAAAGGCGTATCAAGAGAAGCTGAAACAGTATCAGCGGGAGATGGATGATCCGTGGATCATCAAATGGGAATATGAGTAGGCGCTGCCGGAAGTTGTCCTGCGGGGTTCTTCCGCCAATTTAATGGCTACCCGTTCGGGAGCGAGTATGGCGATGGCTTTGGGTGGCACACTCAGAGCCCCAGCGATGGGCGTGGTCGTCTGAAGCAGATACCGAGACGCTGAGGAGGCACCGCTTGGTTACTCTGGCTCCTCAGCACGCCCTTCGTTCCTCAGGGACGTGCCACCCGCGGGGCAACATCCGTGTGCGAAGTCATGAGCCACGAAATCCCCGGAATAACCATCCGGCTGTATTCATTGCGTTCGACCACCGGCTAATCGCTTAGATTCCTGCCGGATGGAGTGTTAGACCCGATGCCCCCTACCAGGTTCCTTCAGCGCGGAGAACCGGACGCTAACGCGTGCCGGCTGATTGAATTTTGCCGAATCGGATGTCCTGGGGCGCTTCAATCAACTGTCGTTAACCTTTATACGCGTATTGCCGCAGTTCTTCCACGCTGGCGAACTCCAGCGCCGACATGTGGGTTGCTTCTAAGATCACCGGCGGGGCTTGGCCAGCGTCATAAGCTTCTTTCCAGCGGGCGGCGCACAGGCACCAGCGGTCTCCGGCCTTCAGACCAGGAAACTCATAGGCGGCATTGGGGGTGCTCAAGTCATTGCCGCGGCTGCGACTGAATCGCAGGAAGGCGTCGGTCATCACGGCGCAGACGACATGCAGACCGATATCCGAAGGGCCGATCCGGCAACAGCCATCGCGATAAAACCCGGTCATGGGATCGGTCCCACAGGGCACCAATTCGGTGCCGAGAACATTCTTTGCTGTCGACATGATTACCACCTCTAGACTCCAGACGCTCCGTTCGCTGCCGAGCGGTTCATCTTAGGGCACCGCCGCCCACCGGGATATGCAACGGTTACGATTCCAGTCGGTCGAGCCGCCGTTTCAGCTCATCGATTTCCGCTTCCAGCAATTCCACTTTTTGCTGCAGTTCAGCAACGTCCGCGGTCGTCGATCCCGAAGCCGAAGGTGCGGTTGTCCCCGTGCTGCGGCTGAGCGGAAGGTCGGTGGGAGCTTCTTCGGGCGCTGCGCTGGCGATCTTCTGCGCCAGATACTGTTGTTCATCCGGAGGATAAAGTGCGTGCGCAAAGGTCTGGCCGCGGCCCGGTGGTGACATCGCTTGCACCAATCCCGCTTCCTGCAGCGTTTGCAAGACCGTCATCACGCCATCGAGATCGGGGAAGTCGTGCATCCGTGAAGCACGCGAGCGGAGTTCGCCAGCGGTCTGCGGCCCGCGCAGCAGCAGTTCCGTCATGATCGCCACGCCGGCCGCGTCGACTCCCAGCCATTCGTAGGCCGCATGGCGGTATTTAGTGACCCGGCCGCTGCCTTGGATCTCACGGACCGCGCCGACTTCGCGCAGCCGGTCGAGGGCGACGAGCACATCGTCTTCGTCGAGCTGCATCTGGGGGGCGCGGTTGGACTTTTGGTTCGATCCCGCAACCAGAGCCGCGATCGACAGCGGGTAGTTGTCAGGCGTCGTCTTCGCTTTTTCGACCAGCACGCCCAGCACCCGGCGCTCGGTGCGGTCCAGTGGCACCCAAGTTTTGGTGGCAGCGTCATCCGTTTGCATGATGAAGAGTACTCCTGAATGTTGTTCACGAACTTCAAAGTCTGGCCGGCGCGGCTTCACAAGCTTCGCCTCTTGTGGCCGCTGGCCGGCGGTGGCTGCGGCCCCTGCGCCGCTGGCATAGCTTAGGCCTCGCTGCGGTGAGCTTCTAGCCGCTGCACCCACCGCTGGGCCGTTTCGATCGCCGCGGGGGCGAGCTGCGCGACCGTCTGGAGGTCGTTCTGCACCGCGGCGGTTTCGATCTGCCAAGGCCGCTGCCAATCTGCCTCTGGGGCGACGTACTTGAGGCAAGACTTGAGCGTATGAGCGGTCCGCTGTGCCAGGACCGCGTCTTGCGTTTGCACCGCGGTCCGCAGGTCCTGGCAGAGTTGCGGCACTTCGGTCAAAAACGCTTCCACCAGCGCCCCCACCGCGCCCGGATCACCACCGGCGGTGCGCAGTAACTTTGCCTGCCAGTGGCGGTCCGAACCGTCGCCTGCGGAAGCGTCCGACGGTTCCCCAGCGGTCGCCGGTAGCGAAGGTACGGTGGCCGCCGTTTCAGCAGACGTGGTTTCAGCAGACGTGGTTTCAGCAGACGTGGTTTCAGCGGGTGCCGCCGGACTTGTCGCCGCTTCCACCGGCCCAGCAGGCGGGGGAGCGATCCAGGTAGCGACGGTTTTGACCAAAACCTTACGATCGATCGGCTTGACCAAGAACGCCTTCATACCCTCGGCCAAGCAACGTTCGCGATGTTCCTGCGTGGCGTGCGCGGTCAGGGCGATGAACGGGGGCGGTGTTTTTTTTCGCTCCTGGTAGTGCTGAACGATCTGCTGCATCGCCTCGATCCCGTCCATGCCGGGCATTTGCAAATCCATCAGCACGCAGGCGTAGGAACGCAACTGTGTCGCCAGCACCGCTTCTTGACCGCAGCCCGCTAGATCGACTTGGTAGCCTGCACTGACGAGAAACTCGCGGATCACGGCTTGGTTGACCGGGCTGTCGTCAACCAACAGCAGCATCGGCGACGGCTGAGCGGTTGACGGCTCCAGGGCTGCGGTAGAGGTGGGCGTCTCTTGTTGCGCACCGTCGTTGAGCAACGGCCGCCAAGCGGTCGCTGCGGTCGCGATCGCGTCGGTCCCTTCACCTCGCAGCAACTCGAGCAGGTCATCGGGCAAGATCGGCTTGAGCAACACCGGCTGACGTGGATCCTGATCGGGCAGCGTCGGCTCATCGACGCGCGCGATCCAGATCGTCTTGCCGTCACGTGCACTGCGCTGGCCGGGCACCCGCGGCTTGGCGTAGCACTGGTCGATGATCCGCACCTTGGACTTCGGATCGATCCGAAAGCCATTGGCCAGCAGTAGGTCGCCGAGCGCCTTGCGCTGCACTGGATGGCGAATTTTCAGCGCCACACCGTCTGCTGCAGTGCCGTCAGGGAACGCTGGCAGGGCGTCGGACGCCCCGACTTCCTGCAGCGGAATGAAACAGCGGAAGGTGCTGCCATGGCCTGGCCGGCTGATCACCTGGATCGTGCCACCCATCCGTCGAACCAACTTATCGCTGATCGACAAGCCCAGGCCGGTGCCGCCGTACTGACGTGTCGTTCCGGATTCGCCCTGTTCAAACGGTTCAAAGATCTTCGTCAGCCGGTCTGGAGAGATCCCGATTCCGCTGTCGATCATCTCGATCCGCAGAGAGCGCCGGTCACCTTCGCTGTCCGTTTCATGGTTGGGCGGTGAAACTCCATCGATTTTTCCGGTTTCGACTCCGACCCGCAGCAGCACGTAGCCGGCCGGGGTGAACTTGATCGCATTGCCGGCCAGGTTGATGATGATTTGCCGCAAGCGATTGGGGTCGATCACGATCGTGCGGGGGACTTCCGGCGTGATGCTCAGCACCAGTTCCAGGTCTTTGCCCAGAGCGCGGGTTGCCAACGAGCGAAACGCTTCGCCGACGCAGCGATGCAGGTCGGTCGGTTCGGGGGCGATGTGCAGGCGGCCGGCTTCGATCGCGGCGAAATCGAGGATGTCGCCGATCACGGTGCTCAGCAATTCGCCGCTGTGCCGGATCATCTCGACATACTGCCGCGCCTTGGGCGGCAAATCCATTTGGCAAAGCAACTCGGCCGAACCGGTGATCCCGCCCAACGGGGTGCGGATCTCATGGCTGACGCTGGCCATGAACTCGCTCTTGATACGGCTGGCTTCCTCGGCGGCCCCCTTGGCTTCCTGAAGTGCCTCCAGCGCTTGATGGCGCAACGTGACATCGCGGATGAAAATCGCCAACCCAAACGCGTTTTCCAGCGGAATCGGATGGACCGAGACTTCGGCGGGAAATTTGGGCCGCGCGACCGGTCGCAGCAAGATCTCGCGGCGTTCGCCGTAGGGCAGGTCGGTCCATTCCAACGATTGACGCTCGCCTGCCGCTGCGGATGCGCGCGAAACCGAATCGCTTTCGGACGGAACCTCACCGGTTAACGCTTCGCCCAAGGGGACTAACGAAGTATCCGGTACCGCGATTTGGTCGAGGTTCTGACCCGCCAGCGGGCCGCGTCCGCTGGCCAACATCGTCTCGGCAGCCGGATTGGCTTCGACCACCACGCCCTCATCGTCGACCAACAACACCGCCTCGCGCGCCGCATCAAACAGGGCGCGTTTGCGGGCCTCGCTGCGCCGCAATTCTGCGGTTTTGCGATAGCTGTCGGTCACATCCCAGAACACGATCTGAATGCCGATCACGCGATTTTGGTCGTCGTACTCCGGCGCCTTAAACACTTGCACCCAACCGGTTTGCCCGTCGGCCGTCGGGTGCGACTCGATGTGATCGACCGGCTGGCCAGACTGAATCACCCGTTCATCATCGAGCCGATAAGCGTCGGCGAGTGCTGGCGGATAGAGATCGAAGTCGGTCGCACCGATGACGTCATCGATCGGGCGGTCGACGCCACGGCAAAACGCCTCGTTGGCGTAGGTGATCACACCATCGATATCCTTGCGGATGACCTGTAACTGCATCCTCTGAGCGAGCGACTGCAGGTGCGTTTCCGCCCGCGTCAGCCGCTGCTGCGTCGCCTGCCGCCGGGCGATCTCCCGCCGCAGCGCGTCGTTGATGCGGCGGATCTGCAAGGCCCGGCGGCGGACACGCCGCTGCAGTTGCTGGCGGATTTGCAATCGCCGCCGCCGCCGCCGCTGGCTGGCCGTATGCGACACGGCGGCCGCCAACAACGCCAGCAGCGCCCAAGCGCGGAGCGGCTCAAGCACATACGGTGGCCGCATCAGGTACGGCAAAATCGTTAGCACCATCAGGGCGACGAGCAGTTGGGGCACCTGGCGACGGGCAAGCGTTTGCACGGCCACCAGACAAATCACGACCTGCAGCGTCGCCAGTCCCCAGGTGACCGGAGCGAAGCAATCAGCGATCGCCACCAGCAACGCGACGACCAGCCACGGCGCGATCCGTCCCGCCAGCCGGAGCCTGCACTGATGGAGCAGTTTTCTGAGACGCATGTTTCGCTGCCACCTAAGAACGCTGCTCTCCCCACAATCGCAACAGCTCAATCACATGCTCGGTCGCTTGAGCCATCTCGTCCAGACAGGCGAACTCGCGGAGCGAGTGGATGTTGTGTTGGCCGCTGGACAGGTTCGGTGTCGGCAGCCCTTTTTCGGTGAGCTGCGATCCATCGGTACCACCGCGGACAACCGTCAATTCACACCGCTGGCCGAGGTTCTCAAACGCTCGCCGAGCTAGCTCCACCGCCTCGGGGCGCTGCTTGAGCCCGTCGGCGAGGTTGCGGTATTGCTTTCGCCGCTGGACCTCCATCCGCAATCCCGGCACACTCGCACACGCCGCCTGGGCCGTCTGCTCAACCCGCTTGGCAAACTCATCGAGTTGCTCGCTTTGGAATGAACGCAGGATCAGTTCAACAGCGCAGCGTCCCACCCCGCCGTGCAGGTCGTGTACATGGATGAAGCCCTGCCGCCCGCTGGTCGTCTCGGGAGTGCACTCGTGCTGCGGCAGGGCAGCGACAAACGTCGCAGCTCCACGCAGGCTGTTGATCATCTGTCCTTTGGCAATCGCCGGGTGGATGTTATTGCCGATGAAGGTCACTCGCATCGCATCGGCCGAGAACGTTTCGACGTCGATCACCCCGGCACCGCCGCCATCGAGTGTGTAGGCGACGGTGGCGGCGAGTTTTTCCAGATCGATTTTGTCGGTTCCGCGGCCGATTTCCTCGTCACACGTGAACAGCAGACGGATTGGCCCATGCAACAAGTGGGGCGACTCGATCAGGTGCTGAGCGACCTCCATGATGATCGCCACCCCCGCTTTGTCGTCCCCGCCGAGCAGGGTCGCGCCATCGGTCGTGATCAGTGTTTTACCCTTCAACGCGGTGAGCGTCGGCGAGTTGGCCGGATCGAGCACCAGGCCGCTGGGCAACTCGATTGTCCCGCCGTCATAGCAGTCGACGACCTGCGGATGGACGCCCTGGCCCGGAGCTTCGGGCGAAGTGTCCAAGTGAGCGAGCAGAGCGACTGTCGGCAACCCCGGCCCCGCGGTGCTCGGCACGGTCGCCCAGACCAGGCCGTTGGCGTCCTGATGCGCGTCTTCAGCGCCGATGGCGATCAATTCGTCCAGCAACACGCGTCCCAACTCGATTTGGCCGGAGCTGCTAGGGTAATCGGCTGAAGCTGGATCGGCCGCCGTGTCGATCCGTACGTAACGCAGAAAGCGGTCGAGAAGTCGAGCTGTACGGATCACCGAGTCAAACTCCTGATCGATTGATACGAGCGATGCGAACAATGCGATTGCACGGTTCAGAGTCGGTCTTGCACTGCCAGCCAAGCCCCCCTGAACGTTACACTGTCACCTAGAGAACCGGAACCCCGTGTCCGACGTTCTCATTCACGCTGCCTCTAAACGTTAGATTCCGCATATGGACCCTGTGTCGCACCTAGTTTTCGACGTTGAAAGCGTGGCCGACGGTCGCCTGATCGCCGGGGTGAAGTATCCCGAAGAATCGCTCACGCCCGAAGAGGCGATTGCGCGTTATCAAGCTGAACTGCGAGAACAGTCGGGCAAAGACTTCATCCCGCATACCTTTCAAATCCCAACCGCGGTCGTGGTTGCCAAAGTCGATTGCGACTTGAACCTGATCGACATCGTGTCGCTTGACGAGCCGCATTTTCGCCCCCACGTGATCACCGACCATTTTTGGCGTGGCTGGGAAAGCTATGGCCGGCCCCAGTGGGTGACGTTCAACGGCCGCGGTTTTGATTTGCCGTTGATGGAATTGGCGGCGTTTCGTTACGGCCTGTCGATCCCCGCGTGGTTCAACTTCAACGGCCCGAGCTACAAACATTCGCGCAACCGCTATAACGTGGAAGCGCATTTCGACCTGCACGAGTTTTTGACCAACTACAACGCCTGTTGGTTTCGCGGCGGCTTGGATTTGGCGGCCCAATTGGTCGCTAAGCCGGGCAAGATGGCGGTTAAAGGCGAACAGGTGCAGGAAATGTACAACCAGGGCCAGTTGCAAGAGATCAGCGACTATTGCCGCTGTGATGTGCTGGATACGTATTTTGTGTTCCTGCGAGCAATGGTGCTGTTGGGACGGATCAATCGTGCCCGTGAGCGCGAGATCATCGCGTCCACCCAGGGCTGGCTCGACCAGCGGTGTCGCGCCAACAAGGGCTACGCCGCCTATCTCAACCGCTGGGACGACTGGGTCGATCCCTGGAGCCAGACCGAGGCACGGCTGGAAAAGACGACGTGAGCAAACGGCGGCGCTGATCGTTGACGCCAAAAAACGAGGCCCGAATGCGCGCCGTAGCGCCCGGACCTCGTCGTCGACAGCGCTGCGCCGGCGGCTGACCGATCGCGTTTGCGGTCCGCCTGCCGGCTCACCTCACTTGGTTCCTGAACGGCAGCTTGGATCAGCCAGCACCGCCGCCGCCAGCGCCACCGCCGCCACCGCCGCCAGCGCCGCCAGCGCCACCGCCGGCACCACCTGCTCCGGCACCGGCCCCAGCACCACCGGCTCCACCTACGCCAGCTCCAGCTCCACCGGCCCCAGCGCCACCAGCCGCGCCGGCCCCAGCAGCACCGGCTGCAGTCCCAGCACCGGTTGTCGGGCTCGTAGCGCTGCCAGCTCCGGCACCTGCATCCGCTCCAGCCCCGGCTCCGAGGCCGGCGCCGGCTCGGGTCCCGGCACCGACGCCTGAGCGAGTGCCGGTACCGACGCCTGAGCGAGTGCCGGTACCGAGGTCAGGAGCCGCGCTGCTGCCCAATCCGGCTCCTGCACGCGTCCCAGCGCCGATGCTCGACCGACTTCCCGTACCGAGATCAGGGGCTGCACCGGCTCCCAAGCCCGTGCCAGTTCGACCCGCGCGAGTTCCTGCGGCAGCTCCGCCCTCAAGGCCAGCGCTGGAGCGGATCCCGGCCCCGGCCCCGGCACCCGGGCGGGCCCCCGCATCAATGCCTGCGCCCGCGCCGGGTGCTGTGGGGGTTTCGGTGCTTCCAACTGCGCCACCAGCGGGCGCAACGCCCGTACCCGTTGCCGCTCCATCCCCGACGCCCGAATTAATGCCGGCACCAGTGCTTCCATCCGCCTCGATCCCGGTGCCAACCCCGACACCGCTGTTGTTGGCCGCACCGCGGCCACCATCCGCTCGGCTGCCGCTCGCTCCGGCGTTGTCGAGCGACTGAGCGTCGCCAGCTTGGTTGGCTGCGCCGGAAGCATTCGCATCCAGGTTTTGTCGATAGACCTGCTCGCGATTGGCCTGGTTTTGCTGGTTGGCCCGAGCGATGCTCTGCTGATACTGGCTGACGGCGCCGAGCTGCAACTGAATGTCTTGCGGCTGACCATCACGGAGGACGGACAACGCCACTTGATCGCCGATGCGCATCTGCCGCACCCGGTCGATGAATGCATTTCGACCCTGCAGGTCCTGGCCGCGGAGCTGGCGGATGATGTCGCCTTCGCGCAGCCCTGCCTGAGCGGCGGGACTGTTGGGATGAATCTGGACAACCCGTACCCCATCGTCCGTCTGCTCCAATCGAATCCCCGCGTAAGGTCGGTCGGCATTCATCTGCGACTGCGATTGGGTGTTGCCCTGCCAAGCCCGCTGCGGCTGAGCGTACTGTTGCTGAGCGTACTGTTGCTGATAGGGTTGTTGGTATTGTTGACGATAAGGCCGCTGGTACTGTTGGCCGTAGGGCTGACCGTAATAGGGTTGGCCATAAGGCTGCTGATAAGGTTGACCGTAATACGGCTGGCCATAGGGCTGTTGATACTGCGGATTGGTCAGCGTTTGTTGCCCCGCCTGCAACCCCTGTCGGGCAGCATCGCCGAAGCTTTGACCGCTGATCGCGCCCCGCGCCGTCTCTTGGAAACCGCGCTGCACGGCACCACCAAGACTCGGTTGAACTTGGCCGCGGTACTGCCCACCCGCCTGTCCGCCAATCCAGCCCGACTGCGCGGTAGCCGTCGCTGCGGGCAATGCCATCACGGCGCTCAGACCGGCAATTGTGCAAGTTCGTGATAGACGTGTAGCAAATCTTCCGATCATGATTCTCATCTTAGGTTCCTCGTGGGGTGTAAGGAGGTGAGGTCACTGGAGCTGCACCGTCCGTTGATGGGCAACTTGTGCCCACATGGCAGCGCAGCAAACTCAGTTCCGCCAGCCAGATAGCCGCAAAGCATGTTCCAGGAAGCTGGCAATCCCGTCGTAAGGCCTGTTCTCGGGCTGCTGGCAGGCATTGCCAAAATCGGGACTTGATTGGGAGCCGGCTGTTGCCCTTAGCAGCTCCTTAGTCCATCACGGGATACGGTAAAGCGACAACGACGATGGGGGCTGTGCGCTCAAGATTGACCGCTGAGCGTCCATACCTGGGGAATCAGCTCATCGGCTGAAAACACAAAAACCCCAGCGAGCGGGAACAGCTCACCGGGGTTTTATAAAGATGCTCGCCAAGGGTCTCAGCCACTTCACGCTGGCTGAGGCACGCTAGCGGACAATTCTATAAGAAATCGTCATACTGACCTTGGCCGCCCTGCGGTTGGCCGCCTTGGGACTGGCCGCCAGATTGCTGAGCACCATACTGCGGTTGCCCGCCGTATGGCGGTTGGCTGCCATAACCGGCGCTATAACCGCCTTGACCATAGACTTGCCCGCCGTCACAGCCAACGCAGCCGCTGCCGGGAGCCATTCCGCCACTCGAATAGCCACCGTTGTGATATCCGCTGGACTGATACCCGCTCGGTGCGCAGCAATCGGTCGGCTGTGGGCAGCAATTCTGCTGCTGAACCACGGGCTCTGGGCAACAGGCCTGCGGCTGCTTGGCCACGTAATGGCCAGTGTTGCAATAGGCATTTGAGCTACTGACATAACCACCGCAGCCATGGCTCCGGCCGCGGTGATGGCCGAACAGCTTGCCACCGCAACCACCGCGGCGATGTAGGCCACTGAACAGGCCGCCGCGTGCGCCGCCCGCACAGACTTTGCTGCCGTGGTGACCACCGAACAGACCACCGCCACAGCCGTGGCGTGCTTCAGCGGTCGGAGTACCACTGCTGAACAGCGCTACGCCTACCAACATCGCAAAGCTTGTCAGCCCGCACAGGATAGAACGATTCATGGAATACCTCGTCGTTGCAGGGAAAGGGGATTGTCCGGCGAACCTCCTATGCATCCTTAACCGGCCTGATTATGCCGGTTGCAGCAAATATTCGGATCGCGGAAACTCGGTAAAGAGTAGCGGTTGCGCACTCTGTGTCAATCGTTTCCTGCGATCGCAGTGCCAATAGGCCCTGCAATCGCAGAAAAAATGATGTTTTAGAACCATTGCGCTGGACACCTAGTAAGAGCGTTTTTCAAAGCGATCCGTAGCCCTGCTGGCGGAAAATCCTTTCCAATCCGTCCTTACCAGCCGACGACCACGCACTCAACCCCGCCGTACAAACTTCCCTTTCAAATCCCGCTTACTAAGGGGACAAACATAAAGTGTCCTAAAAACTCACGGCGATGCGATTCACCTTGACGATGAAAACGATACATCGCTTGCTGATGCGCGTGCTGGTCGATCGGGATCACCAGCCGGCCGCCATCGCTGAGCTGTGACAGATAGGCGGCGGGCAACTGCGGCGCAGCGGCGGTCACAACAATCGCATCAAAGGGTGCTGCTTCGGGCAGGCCGAGAACGCCGTCGCGATGCTCGACTTGCACGTTGTGATAATCGAGTTCCTGCAGTCGCCGCCGCGCTGCTTGGGCCAAATCAGCCAACCGCTCAACCGTGTAGACCTGGGCGGCAAGTTGCGCTAGGATCGCGGCTCCATAACCGGAACCGGTACCGATTTCGAGCACCTTTTCCGGCCCCTGTAACTGCAGCGCCTGCGCCATAAAGGCGACGGTGAAAGGCTGAGAAATCGTCTGGCCCTGACCGATTTCCAGCGGCCGATCTTCATAAGCATGCGGTACCTGAGCGGCGCTGACAAACGCATGGCGAGGTACCTGCCGCATGGCGGCGAGCACACGCGGATCGTCGATGCCGCGTCGCTGGAGCTGCTCGCTGACCATCGCCAGACGGTGACGCTCCCCAGTCGCCAGTTCATCGTCAGCAGAGCGGTTTCCTCCGCCGTGAGCGGTTGCGTCAGTGCCGAACGTGTGTTCAGGACGTCTCATCAGATGCCCCCTGCTTCTGACCGCAACAGCGCCTCAGCAACACGAACCTTAACCGCTTAGCCGCCGCGTGCAACCTTACCCACGTTGCTCGTCGAGATCATGAGACTGTAGCGTGGTGTGTGGTGATTCCGCCTGATCGCGCGGCTCGAGCGGCTCGCGCCGATCCTCAAGTGGAAGTTTGGTATCGTATTGATTGACGCTTTTGTACATCGACTGAATGCGGTGCAACAGCGCATCGAGTTCACCGCGGCGGGGGTGTGAATTCTGGGGAAGTAGGTCAAACACCCGATCCCTCAATTGATCGCGCAGCGGCTTTTGTTCACTGGCATGGCGATCCCAGCCATTGAGCTTGAGCGTCTCGACCAGGCGTTCGACGCGACCATCATCAAACTGTTCGCTATCGACCATGCTCGCTCGGCACATTTGAGCGAGATCATCCAAAATGGCCTCTATCTGCGGTGTTGTCGTCTCGTGATCCGTCATAATCCCGGTCCTCTCTCCAGATGCAATCAGCGACTACTCAAGTATGAACCAACAATACGACTAGCAGCAAACCGGATACCATTATCAAGTTGGCCGCTTCGCGTTCGGCAATTAAGGGCGCTGGACCTCCGCGTCGACTGCCGGCGGAGCGACCGTCAGTTCATCGACCACGCGGGCCACGCCAATCGTATCGCGGGCCAGTTCGATCGCCTTATGCTTAGCCACATCGCTCTTCACACTGCCCCGCAGCACCACCGCGTCGGCTGCTTGAACATCGATCTCAATCGTTTCGTTTTCCAGCGCTTTATCCCACCGCACGCGGCTGTAGACGCGGGCTTGCAGCCCCATCCGATTGACGGCTCCGCGCGCCTCTTCCCAGCCTTCGCGGATGTTGTCGCCGAGCCGGTCTAGCGCTCGGTCGACGCGCTCGCCGATCTGTGCCGGGGCTCGGTCCATCGTCGCTGCAAAACCAAACACCAAAACTAACGCGACCATTGCTGCTCGACTCATGGGGGTCTCCTCTTAGGATTGAAACGTGATTGAATTAGCCAATTATCGCTAATGATCGGGTAAAACGGCTGGCTCGTCCGCTTGGCGGCGGTGGATCTGGAGCTGGCCAGCGGCAGCCTTCACAACCCAGCGATCGCCCGACTGGGGCTCAAAGGCCAGCGGCTCAAGCTCGGCCGCGTGGGCTTCGTCGGCCTGGACCTCGCCCGACTGCGTCTCCTCGGATGAAGTCTCCTCGGATGGAGCCTCATCAGATGGGGCCTGCTCCGCGGCGATCAACGTGACTTCGCCGGTTTGACAGCGCTGGTGAAGCCGGGTGTACCCTGGTGGCAACTCCAACCATTGCTCACCCAGGCGGTAGCGCAGCACCGTTTGCGTCTCGTTGGTCAGTTCAAACCGGATCGCCGCCGACTCAGGGCGCCCCAACATTTGAACGGCGAAGTAGTAACCGCTGGCTTGGCTGTGAGCGACGGCTGCGCCGATCTGCGTGACCGCGGGCTCGAGCATATTTTCGCGGTGTTTCGGCGACTCTTTCCAGCCCTCGACAAATCGTCGCGCCAGTTCGTCAGCGGCCAGCGGCTGGGTACTAAACAGATAGCCGATGTTTTCCGACACCATGCAGTACTCATAGCCATGCGCCTTGGCACGCTGCGATGGGCGTTGCCCATCGGCTTGATGACCGTATTGATTTGTCTTGGCCATATACTGTGCAAAGTAGCGTGCCGTCTCCGTCAGATGCGGATCGACTTCGACATCGCTTCGCTCCTGCTGCTGACGAAACGCTCGGCTCTGGGCGATGATCTGCTCAACCACCTCAGGCAGTTCACGCGGTTCTGGCTGATCGTCTGGCCGCGCGCCCATCGTCACCGTCGACTCTGAATCCGAGTTTTCGGCAACCTGAGCGGCGCCTCCGCTAGGGAGCACGAGCGTCGACAGTATGAGCAACCAACCGGAGCGCATGAACGGTTCCTTACAGCAGCACCAGATCGCCGGCCAGCGGCCGACCGCGGGGACGCTTTCTATGCTCCTGCAATTTCGGCGCCGCGACCCAGCCAGCGGGCCAGTGCGTGGGGATTTTGCTGTCGCCACACCGCCGGCGGCGTGATAGCCGGCGGCACACGGCATTGGCACTGCGTTTGCTCGCCAGGCTGCGGAGCCAGCGGCACTTGCTTCTTCCTCAGCGAGCACTGCGGCGTGATTGGTCGACCTGATCGATCAGTGACCAGCAACCGTTTCCCCTCAACCATCTAGCCGTTGACACGCTCCATGAAGAACGCCACCGCCGCCCGACAGCCCTCTGCGGCCAGCGGCGCCAGCCCTGCGCTCAACCGCTTGCCGCGGGCCACCTACCGGCTTCAACTCGGCAGCGGTTTAGACTTCGACGAGGTACGCCAACTCGTCCCCTATTTGCAGAGCCTTGGAATCAGCGAGTTGTATCTGTCGCCGCTGTTCCGGTTCCGCGAAGAGAGCACCCACGGCTACGACGTGGTCGATCACAGTCGCGTCGAGCCGAGCATCGGCGATCGCGGGGCGTTTCGGCGGTTGGCGGAAGAAGCGCGTGATGCAGGATTGGGGATTTTGTTGGATCTGGTGCCCAATCACATGGGGATCAACGATCCGGGAAACCGGCTTTGGAACGACGTGTTGGAGAACGGGCCAGCCGCGCGCAGCGCGTGTTATTTCGACATCGACTGGAACCCGCCCGGCGGCGAATGGAAGAATCGTGTCTTGCTGCCGTTTCTAGGAAAACCGTTTGGCGAGACGCTCGAAGCGGGCGAATTGCAATTGGTGTACGAAGGCCAACGCCTAGTCTTAGCGTATTATGACCGGCGTTTTCCCATCGCCCCGCCATCTTGGCCGCCGTTCCTTGACCAAGTGCTTGAACACCTGCCTGAGAACGTGGCGGCAGAGGTCCGCACGGAACTAGCGAGCATCACCACGCAACTGCGGCGTCTGCCTTCGGCCGATCAGCAGGAACCGGAAGCGACCGAGGAGCGGTACCGCGAGCAAGAGGTCGCTCGCCGCCGGTTGACGTCCCTGGTGCAGCAAGCGGTCGACGTCCGCGCTGCGATCGAGGCAGCATTGGCCGATTTCAATGGTCAGCCGGGCGACGCCCGCAGTTGGGATCGCTTGGAGGAGCTGTTGCAGCAGCAGCATTACCGCTTGGCGTACTGGCGAGTCGCGGTCGACGAAATCAATTACCGTCGATTCTTTGACATCAACGACCTGGCCGCGATCCGAGTCGAACTGGACGAGGTGTTTCAGGCGGTCCATCAACTGACCTTTGAGTTGCTCGGCGAAGGGTTGGTGACCGGAGTGCGGATCGACCATCCTGACGGCTTGCTCGACCCGGTGGCCTATTTTCAGCAGCTCCAGGTCAGTTTTCGCCGCTGCTGCGCGGATTCCGCAGCGGAGGTGCCGTCGCTTTATATTCTGGCCGAAAAGATTCTCTCGGGCGACGAACAACTGCCGACCGATTGGCCGATCAGCGGCACCACGGGCTATGACTTCCTGAACCGTGTGGCGGCCATTTTGGTCGATGCCGACGGCGTTCAGCGACTGCAAGAACTTTATCCGTCGCTGACCGGGGTTACCGATCGGTCACGCGACATCGCTTATCAGGGCAAGCTGGCGATCCTGCACGACAGCATGTCCAGCGAGCTGTACATGGTCGCCTCGCAGTTGTTCCGCTTGGCCCGAGCGAATCGCGCCACCCGCGACGTCACGTTGCCGATGCTGATCCGCGCCCTCCGCGAAGTGATCGCCTGCTTCTTGGTCTACCGGACGTACATCCAGCCGCAGGGTTGGGATGTCAACGATGAGGACCGCAAGCGGATTATGGAAGCGGTCCGCTGGGCCAAACGTCGTAACCGTACCATGGCTTGGTCGGTGCTCGACTACGTCGCTTCGGTGATGCTGCTGGAGTTTCCGCCCCACCTCAGCGAGGAGTTGCAGGCTGGCTGGCGACGGCTGGCCGTGCGGCTGCAGCAGGTGACCGGTCCGGTCACCGCCAAAGGGATCGAAGATACCGCGTTTTACCGCTACTTCCCGCTGGCGTCGCTCAATGAGGTCGGTGCGGAACTGGGAGCCAAGGGGATGCCGCTGGAACAGTTCCACCTGGAGATGTTTCACCGCGGTCACGATTGGCCCCATGCGCTCTCAGCGAGCGCCACGCACGACACCAAACGGGGCGAAGACGTCCGCATGCGGTTGCATGTGATCAGTGAGCTTCCAGAGGTCTGGGCGACCTGCGTTCAGCACTGCAATCAAGCCAGTCAGTCGCTGCTGAGTGAGGTCGACGGCGAACTGGCTCCGACGGAGAACGAACGGTACTTGATCTATCAGACGTTGCTCGGCACCTGGCCGATCGATGATCCCAGTCAGGAGATCTGGGACGATTATGGCCGCCGCATGGCGACCTATTTCGAAAAGGCGCTGCGCGAAGCGAAGCAACACACCTCCTGGCTCAACCCCTCGGAACCCTATGAACAGGCGGTGCAATCGTTTGTGGCAAAGTTGTTGGCAGATCGCCAGGGCCCGGCAGCGGTTGCAATCGATGCGCTGGCACGGCGGCTGGCCGGTCCCGGTTTTGTAAACAGCCTCAGCCAACTGGTGCTCAAAGCGACGCTGCCGGGGGTGCCCGACTTCTATCAAGGTTCCGAGTTTTGGGATTTCCGTCTGGTCGATCCCGACAATCGCCGCCCTGTCGACTACGGCATCCGCGTCACGACCCTGCAAGCACTGCAACGCGACTTTGACCATGATCCTCCAACGCTCCTGCGGCAGTTCGCCGAACGCTGGGACGACCGGCTCAAACTGTTGGTCACCTGGCGATTGCTGCAGACGCGCCAGCAGTGGCCCGAACTGTTTGCTGGTGGCGAGTATCAGTCGCTGGAGGTCCAGGGCAGTCGGGCCAAACAGGTCATTGCCTTCGCCCGGCAGCTCGATCAACAGTGGCTGGTCGTCGTGGTACCACGGTTGCCCGGCGGGCTGGTCTCTGATGAGGACCGGCTCACCGGCCACGAGCCAGCGCCGATCGACCCGCCAAACGCGTTTTGTGGCGAGGTGTGGGGCGATACGGCGGTGCATTTGCCAGCCGAGGCCCCGCAGCAGTGGGTCGACCAGCTCAGCTTAAAAACTCACCAGACTCACGACCAACCACTGCGGGTCGCCGAGCTGCTTTCACAGACTAGCGCAGCAGTTCTCATCGGTTTTACACAACAAGGATAAATGATGCGTATTTGGCCAGGACGACCTTACCCACTGGGAGCAACTTGGGATGGCAGAGGAGTGAACTTTGCCATCTACAGCGAAAACGCGACGAAGGTTGAACTCTGCTTGTTTGATTCCGTTGAGGCTGAAAAGGAGTCTCAGCGGTTGGTGTTATCTGAGCACACCGATTTGGTCTGGCATATCTACTTACCTGAGGTTCGCCCCGGACAACTGTATGGTTACCGCGTCTATGGCCCTTATGATCCGGCGGCTGGGCACCGTTTCAATCCGAACAAGGTGCTGCTAGATCCGTACGCCAATGCCGTCGGGCGGCAGCCCAATTGGACCGATGCGATGCATGGTTACATCGTCGGCGATGAGCAAGAGGACTTGTCATTCAGCCCGACTGACAACGCGGCCGATGCGGCCCTGGCGATGGTCATTGATGAAGCGTTCACCTGGGGCGATGATCGGCGACCGCGGATCCCGTCGCACAAACTGCTGATCTATGAGATGCATGTCAAAGGTTTTACCAAGCTACATCCCGACGTGCCGGAAAACCTGCGCGGCACCTATGCGGGCCTAGGATCGCAAGCCGCGGTGGAATATCTGCAAAAATTGGGTATTAATGCGGTTGAACTGCTCCCGGTGCACACCCATAGCGATGACCGCTATCTGGTTGAGAAAGGACTGGTCAATTACTGGGGTTACAACACGATCGGCTTCTTCTCGCCCGACCCGCGTTACGCCGCCGCCGACAACCCCGCGGAGGTCATCAGCGAGTTCAAGACGATGGTTCGCAACCTGCACGATGCGGGCATCGAAGTCATCCTGGACGTCGTCTACAACCACACCGCCGAGGGCAATCATCTTGGCCCCACGGTCAGCTTCCGCGGCATCGATAACGCCGCCTACTACCGGCTCTCGCCGGAAGACCCTCGCTACTACATGGATTACACCGGTTGCGGCAACACCCTCAATATGCGCAATCCGCGGGTGCTGCAGTTTATTATGGACAGCCTGCGGTACTGGGTGACTCACATGCGCATCGATGGGTTCCGCTTTGATTTGGCGAGCACCCTCGCTCGTGAATTGCATGAAGTCGACAAACTCGGCGCGTTCTTCGACATCATTCACCAAGATCCCGTGCTGTCTCAGGTGAAGTTGATCGCTGAGCCTTGGGACTTGGGCGAAGGCGGTTATCAGGTCGGCAACTTTCCAATCCTATGGTCAGAGTGGAACGGCCTGTATCGCGACTGTGTCCGCCGGTTTTGGAAGGGTGACGGCGGCGTCGCCTCGGAAATGGCAACCCGCATCAGCGGCTCCAGCGACTTATATGAATGGAATGGCCGGCGGCCGCACGCCAGCATCAATTTCATCACCTGCCATGACGGCTTCACCATCAATGACCTGGTGTCCTACGACCACAAGCACAACGAGGCCAATCTGGAAGACAATCGCGACGGCGCCGACCACAATGAAAGCTGGAATTGCGGTGCGGAAGGTCCGACCGATGACCCTGAGATCAACCGTCTCCGGCATAAAAAGAAGCGCGCGATGCTGGCAACGTTGTTGCTTTCCCAGGGCATCCCGATGCTGCTCTCGGGGGATGAGGTCGGGCACAGCCAGCAAGGCAACAACAACACTTACTGCCAAGACAATGAGTTGACTTGGTTGAACTGGGACTTTGATGAGAAAGCCCAAGAGCTATTGGCATTTGTGCAAAAATTAATCTCAATCCGACACGAGCAACCGGTGTTTCAGCGGCGTCGCTTTTTCCATGGCAAAGCCATTCACGGCCAAGAGAACGCTGAGATCGTGTGGCTTGAACCCAGCGGACGCGAAATGTCCAGTGACGCCTGGGACGACCCGCACGTCCGCTGCCTCGGCGTCCACTTCTGCGGTGGCACAATCGATGTCGATGAGTATGGCGAGCCGATCATCGCCGACCACATCTTAATGTTGTTCAATGCGGATCATGCGATCGAGATTCCTTTCACCCTACCGGCGGTGACCAGCGGTCATCCGTGGCAACTGCTGGTCGACACGGCTTCGGACACCGAGCCCGAGGATGAACCGCTGGACGAGAGCCTCTACAGACTGCAGCCCTGTTCGTTGGTCGTGATGCGCTCGCCGGTTGATGCCGACGATGTGGCGGCACTGGAAAAGGCCTCCGAGACGATCATTGAACCCGCTGTGGTACATGCGTAATACGCGCCGGGAGGAGCGTGAAAACATCGGCAGTCGGCAGCGGAACAGCACGTCGGATCAGTCGGTCCACTGCGTGACCGTTTGCCGCTCTGCCACCGGCCACCAGCCCGCAATTCGAGCCGCCAGTCGCTGCACGCGTTCGGGATGTTCAGCAGCCCGGTTATGCTGTTCATGGGGGTCGTCGAGCAGATCAAACAGTTGCGGTCGGCGCTCCGTCCGCGGGTGACTGCTGGCGTAGCGGCCCAGTTGGCCGTCGTAAGTCAGCAGCAATTTCCAGCGGCCTTCGATCACCCAGCGGTAGAGCAGCGAGGCCTCCGGCTCGTCGAGATCGGCGATGTCGTGCGCGAAGCCTTCACCAAAAATCGCCTCACGCCCCAGCGGCTGACCATCGCGGACGAGCGGCAACAGGTCCAGCCCAGGCAGATTCCCCGGCCCTGCGGCCCCGGCGGCGCTGAGCATCGTCGGCATCAAATCGATGCTGCTGATCAGTTCCTCGCGCTGCTGCGGCGCTATGGTTCCCTGGGTGCATGTCGGCTTTTGCAACCGCCCAGAATTCGGAGAATAGATCAATAGGAGAACTGCGGATTCCTGTGGTAAGCTGCGGAACGTAGGACTCGTGGGGTACCGTTTCTCGGCTAGGGAGG
>Ga0182739_1001020_pt1 | contig 31052 bp, 28 predicted proteins | sample eDN5th30CBELigBY_FD_128873 | JGI IMG/M metagenome (GOLD analysis project Ga0182739, IMG submission 128873) | Enriched backyard soil microbial communities from Emeryville, California, USA - eDNA 5th pass 30_C BE-Lig BY (version 2) (version 2) | ecosystem: Environmental > Terrestrial > Soil >... | reverse complement strand
TGTCCAGCGGCGCGGCGCCGTCGATGCGCTCGGCATCGGCCCGCGCCCAGGAAACCTGCGCGTCCAGGCTGCCGTGCACCCCGTCGGGCTCCACGCGCGCCGCCTGCATGGGCAGCAGCCAGGCCTGGCCATCGATGCCGGCCAGCACGTAATCGGCGCAGCGTGCCCAGGGCACGCTGAGGCCGGCGATGCGCTGGCCGTCGATCGCGAGCCCGTGCGGGGCGAGCGCGATGGCGCCCGACGCCTGCGGCCGCCGCGCGCGGGCGAGCCAGGCGCGGGCCAGCAGGGTGTGGGCGATGGGGTAGGGGCACAGGTGCCGGCCAGCCGCCAGCACGATGGGCAGGGCGTCGGCCAGGCCCAGTCCGGCGCCGCCCTGTTCCTCAGGCACCAGCGCATCCGCGAAGCCGGCGTCCTCGCAGGCCTGCCAGGCGGCGGTCTGCGGCTGGCCCTGCTCGGCGCCGCGGATTACGTCCGGCGTGCAGGTCTGGGCGAAGAGGCGTTCGGCGGCGTCGCCAAAGATGTTGTCCATGACGGTCGTCCTTATCGAAGGCCAAGGCCGCGGGCGATGATGCCGCGCAGGATTTCACGGGTGCCCCCGCGCAGCGAGAACGTCGGCGCCACCTGGTCCAGGTACGCCAGCGTGCGCAAGAGCGGCAAGGGTACGGGCCGCTGCGGATGCCGCCCCAGCGTATCGCCGATGAGGCGGGGGATGGCCTGTTCCAGTTCGGTGCCCAGGTCCTTCACCAGCGAGGCCTCCGTGGCGGGGCTAAGGCCGGCCGCCAGCTTGCCCGCCACCGCCAGCGACATGGCGCGCAGCACCGCCATCTGCGACACGATGCTGCCCAGCGCGGCGCGGTCGGCGGCGTCGGCCTCGGCCTCGCGGCAGTGCGCCAGCCAGCATTCCAGCAGCGCGATGCTGGAGTACAGGCGCTCGGGTCCGCTGCGTTCAAAGGCCAGCTCCGCATTGACCTGCGCCCAGCCCGCGCCTTCCTCGCCGATGAGCGCATCGGGAGCCAGCGCGACATCGTCGAAAAAGACCTCGGAAAAATGCGCGTCGCCCGCCAGGTCCTCGATCGGGCGCACCGACACGCCGGGCAGCGACAGGTCCACGATGACCTGCGACAGGCCCTGGTGCCGGTCGTCGGCGGTGCCCGACGTGCGCACGAGCGCGATCATGTAGTGGGAGCGGTGCGCGTTGGTGGTCCAGATCTTGCTGCCGTTCAGGCGCCAGCCGCCGGACACGGGCGTGGCCCGCGTGCGGATGCTGGCCAGGTCCGAGCCGGAGCCCGGTTCGCTCATGCCGATGCAGAAGAACGCCTGCGCGGCGCAGATGCGCGGCAGGTAGAAATTCTTTTGCGCCGGCGTGCCGTATTTCAGGATGAGCGGCGCGCTCTGGCGGTCGGCGATCCAGTGGGCGGACACGGGGGCGCCCGCGCCCAGCAGTTCCTCGGACAGCACGAAGCGCGCGAAGTGGCCGCGCGCGGCGCCGCCGTATTCGCGCGGCAGCGTCAGTCCCAGCCAGCCGCGCTCGGCAAGCTGGCGGCTGAAGCCCGCGTCGAAGCCCATCCACGAGCGGGCGCGTTCGTCGGGTTCCAGGCCGTCCAGCGTATCGGCCAGGAAGGCGCGCACCTCGGCGCGCAAGGCTTCGTCCTCGGGGGGAATGGCGGTGAGTTCCAGCGTATCGATCATCGGGCGCTCCGGGTCGGACAAAGGCGCCGCGACAGGCGCCGGGGCTCACTATCCGGGAGCGCGCTGAAAGCTGTCCAATATTATTTTTTGGATTTGCGATATGCGTTTCGTATCGACGGCGGCGCCCAGGGGCGCGGCGGGGCGCCGATACGGCAGGGATATCACCCGCGCAAAAATTAATATTAGACGTCACCTGCCTGCGTGCCTACGCTTCATGCCACGCCCTGCCGCGCCCCGCGCGGACCGGGCGGCACACAACAAAGGAGACAGCATGAACAAGGTGATACGCCTGGCGGCGCTGGCTGGCGCCATGTGGCTGGCGCAGCCCGCAACGGTGGCGCTGGCCGCCTACCCCGACAAGCCGATCCGGCTGATCGTGTCGTTCCCGCCGGGCAGCGGGACGGACAGCAACGCGCGCTATGTGGCCAGGAAGATGGAGGAAAAGCTGGGCGTGGCGGTCACGGTGGAGAACCGGCCCGGCGGCAACAGTTTCATCGCCGCGCAGGCCGTGGCCACGGCGCCGGCCGACGGCTACACGCTGCTGCTGGCCAGCAATTCGCCGGTGGCCACGAACGCCGCCATGTACAAGAACCTGCCCTACGACCCGGTCAAGGATTTCGCGCCCGTGGCGCGGCTGGGCTATGGCGCGATGGCGCTGGCGGTGAAGTCCGACGCGCCCTACCAGTCGGTGAAGGATCTGGTCGATGCCGCCCGCCAGCGGCCGGGGGCGTTGAACTATGGCAGCGGCAGCGCCTCGTACCAGATCGCCACGGAGCTGTTCCTGTCGATGGGCGGCGTCAAGGCCAACCACGTGCCGTATCGCGGCGCGGCGCCCGCGCTGACCGACCTGGCGGGCGGGCAGGTGGACTTCGTGTTCGCGGACTATGGCGCCGTGATCCCCTTCGTGCAGAGCGGGCGCATGCGGCTGCTGGCCGTCACCGGGGACAGCCGGCTGAAAAGTTCGCCCGACACGCCGACCTTGCAGGAATCGGGTTTTCCGGGCTACTACATGGTGAACTGGACGGCCGCCTTCGCGCCGGCCAAAACGCCCGCGCCCATCATCGATACGCTGGCCGACACCTTGCTGGCGATCTATCGCACCCCCGACGCCGCCGAGTTCCTGGCGCGCACCAACTGGGAGGTGTTTCCGGTGGGCCCCAAGGAGCTGGGCGAGTTCCAGCGCCAGGAGATCCGCAAATGGGATGAGGCCGCCCAGCGCGCCGGCATCCCGAAACAGTGATTGTTGCGATTGAAGAAGGAGCAGGCATGGCAGAGCTGGTACAGGTTGAACAGAGCGTCGACGGGGTGGTCACCCTGACCTTGAACGATCCGGCGACCCGCAACGCGCTCACGGGCAGCACCATGGTCGATGAACTGCTGGCCGAATTCGCGCGCATCGAGCGTGATGACTCGGTGCGCGTGCTGATCATCACCGCCGCGGGCAGCGTGTTTTCGTCGGGCGGGAACGTCAAGGACATGCAGCGGCAGATCGGCCCCGAGGTGGGCAGCGCGGCGCTGCGCCAGGAATACCGTCACGGCATCCAGCGCCTGCCGCTGGCGCTGTACGCGCTGGAAGTGCCGACCATCGCCGCGGTGAACGGCCCGGCCATCGGCGCGGGCTGCGACCTGGCGTGCATGTGCGATGTGCGCATCGCGGCGCAGGAGGCCACGTTTGCCGAAAGCTTCGTCAAGCTGGGCATCGTGCCGGGCGACGGCGGCGCCTGGTTCCTGCCGCGGCTGATCGGGCAGGCGCGCGCGGCCGAGATGTCCTTTACCGGCGACGCGATCGATGCGGCCACGGCGCTGCAATGGGGGCTTGTATCGCGCGTGGTGCCGTCAGGCGAGCTGCTGCCCGCCGCGCATGCGCTGGCGGCGCGCATGGCGGCCAATTCGCCGGACGCGGTGCGGCTGACCAAGCGGCTGCTGCGCGAAAGCCAGCATGTGCGGCTGGACACCTTGCTGGAACTGTCGGCGGCCTATCAGGCGCTGGCCCACAAGACGCAGGCGCACGCCGACGCCGTGGACCAGTTCATCGCGCGCCGCGCCGCGCGCAAGCCGCAAGGATGAGGCCGACGCGCAAGGGGCGGGCAGTATGATGGAATGCACGTCATCAAATGCATTGCACCATACGAAACGCACCACAAGGAGGAAACACCATGAATGAAGTCATCGTTGCTTCGGCCGTCCGCACCGCCATCGGGGATTTCGGGGGCGCGCTCAAAGACGTGCCGCCCTGCGATCTGGGCGCCACCGTCATCAAGGCCGCGCTCGAGCGCGCGGGCGTCTCGGGCGATGAGGTGGGCCACGTCGCCGTCGGCCACGTCATCAACACGGAGCCGCGCGACATGTATCTCTCGCGCGTGGCCGCCATGAACGCCGGCATCTCCAAGGAAACCCCCGCCTTCAACGTCAACCGCCTGTGCGGCTCGGGGCTGCAGGCCATCGTGTCCGCGGCGCAGACGATCATGCTGGGCGATGCCGAGATCGCGGTGGGCGCGGGCGCCGAAAGCATGAGCCGCGCGCCGTACATCGCGCCGGCCCAGCGCTGGGGCGCGCGGATGGGCGACAGCGTCATGCTGGACATGATGACTGGCGCGCTGTCCGATCCGTTCGGCAAGATGCACATGGGCGTCACGGCCGAGAACGTGGCGGCCCGTTTCGGCATCAATCGCCAGGACCAGGACGCCATGGCCGCCGAATCGCATCGCCGCGCCGCCGCCGCCATCGACGCGGGCTACTTCCGCGACCAGATCGTGCCGGTCAAGATCAAGTCGCGCAAGGGCGAGATCGTGTTCGACACCGACGAGCACGTGCGCCGCGACGTCACGGTCGACACCCTGGCCACCCTCAAGCCCGTGTTCCAGAAGGAAAACGGCTCGGTCACGGCAGGCAACGCCTCCGGGCTGAACGATGGCGCGGGCGCGCTGGTCCTGATGAACGCGTCGGTGGCGGCCAAGCGCGGCGTCAAGCCGCTGGCGCGCTTGGTGGCCTACGCGCATGCGGGCGTGGACCCCGACATCATGGGCATCGGCCCCGTGCCGGCCACGCAGGCCGCGCTCAAGCGGGCCGGCCTGACCGTCGACCAGCTTGACGTCATCGAAGCCAACGAAGCATTCGCCGCGCAGGCGTGCGCCGTGTCGCGCGAACTGAAGCTGGACCCGGCCAAGGTGAACCCCAACGGCAGCGGCATCGGCCTGGGCCACCCGATCGGCGCCACGGGCGCCATCATCGCCACCAAGGCCCTGCACGAGCTGCAGCGCGTGGGCGGGCGCTATGCGCTGGTGACCATGTGCATCGGCGGCGGCCAGGGCATCGCCGCGATCTTCGAGCGGATCTGATCCGCGGGGCGCGCATCGGCCCGCGAGGTTCCGGCAACGCCGGGGGCTCGCGGGTTTTTCATTGGGCGTCCTGGCCCAGGTAGTCCTTGGCCCAGGCCTGGCATTCGGCGTGCAGCAAGGCGCCCATCTGCGCCCGCCGCGGGGCGTCGAGCCGGCTGCTGATCGCGCCGAAACTGAACGCGACCCAGGTCAGCTCCGACACCGGAAACGCCACGCCCACGCCCGACACGCCTGGCGTGATGGTGTCCACGATCTCCGAGTAGCCTGCGCTGCGGGTCTGCCGGACCGCCTTCATCAGCGCCTGGCTGGAGACGCGGATGTGTGCGTAGCTGGCCGCATGCCGCGCGTAGAGCGCGGCGATCTCTTCATCCGGCAGGGAAGCCATCAGCGCCAGCCCGCCCGCGCCCACGCCGAGCAGCCGGCGCTCGCCCTGGTCGATGGTAAAGACCTTGACCGGAAACGAACCGGCCTCGCGCAGCAGGCACAGCGCGTAATCGCCCTGGCGGATCACGAGGAACACGGTATCGCCGGAAAGACGCGCGAGCTTTTGCGCGAATGGACGCAGCGCGTCCAGCAGCGGCGTGCGCCGCAAGGCGGCAAATCCCAATTGCATCGAATCCACGCCCAGCCGATAACGGCGGGTGGCGCGGTCGCGTTCCGCGAACTGCTCTTCCAGAAGGCAACTGAGCAGGCGGTGGGCGGTGGAGCGTTCCAGGCCAGTGGCCGCCATGACGCCCTGCAGATCGATGCCGTCTTCCTGGTGCTGCGCCAGCACACGCAACAGGCCAAGCGCGCGCCGCATGCTCTGGGTTCCGGCGGTCGGTGATGGGTTGTTCATATTGTGGGAAAAAATACATGAATATTTTGTAGTTTAGGATTTGAGGTGCGTTAATTCAATGCATGGGATCGCGCCGCATTCGATGGCGCGGCATGACAAGGACGAGGAGACCATGCAATACGCCACCCTGGCCGTCGAACGGCACGACGCGGTATGCCGCATCAGCCTGGCCCGTGAATCCGCGCGCAACGCGCAGAGCCAGCAGATGCTGGACGAGCTGGACGACGCCCTGTCGCGGGCCGAGCAGGACGACGCCGTGCGGGTGGTCGTCCTGGCCGGCCGCGGGGCGCATTTTTCGGCGGGTCACGACCTGAAGGAAGCGCAGGCCAAACGGGCCGACTTCACGGTCGAAGAACGCTGGGAGTACGAATCCCGCCGCTATTACGGCTACTGCCTGCGCATTTGGGATTTCCCCAAACCCACCGTGGCGCAGGTGCAGGGCGCCTGCGTGGCCGGCGGCTTCATGATCGCCAACATGTGCGATCTGGTGGTGTGTTCAGACACCGCGTACTTCTCCGATCCCGTTGGCCACACGCTGGCTGCCGCCGCCACGGAAGTGCTGATCCATCCGTGGGTGATGGGGCTGCGCAAGGCCAAGGAAATGCTCTACACCGGCGAAAAGGTCGATGCGCAGGAGGCCTTGCGCATCGGCATGGTGAACCGGGTCGTGCCCGATGCGGAGCTGGACGCCGCGACGCTGGCGCTGGCGCAGCGCATCGCGCAGGCGCCGCCTTTCGGCCTGCGTCTGATCAAGCGGTCGCTCAATCGCACCGCCGACGCGCAGGGCTTTCGCACGGCGCTGTCGGCGCACTTCGACACGCATCAGTTGTCTCACCTGAGCGAAGAATTCCAGGCGGTGCGCCAACGCGGCCTGGCGCAGGCGATTCAACGGAACAAGGATCTGCCCGCGCGGGATGCGGGCGCGCCGCTCGTCGAGGGGGCGCCAGGCGACGCGAGCCCGGCTGGCGGCAACAAGGGCGACGCCGCATGATCGCCCGCCTTGATCCTTTGCTGAACCCCCGCTCGATCGCCATGATCGGCGCCAGTTCCAACCCGGGCCGCATCGGCGGCATGCCATTGGACCTGCTGACCCGATTCGGCTTCAAGGGCGGCATCTATCCGGTCAATCCGAAGTACCAGGAAGTCTTCGGCCTGCGTTGCTGGCCCGACATCGAAGCGGTGCCCGACGCGGTGGATCTGGCGGTGCTGGCGATTGGCGCGGCCGACGTGACGCCCATGCTGCGGCGCTGCCACGCCAAGGGCATCCGCGCGGCCATCGTCTACGCCGCCGGCTTTGCCGAAGCCGGTGGCGAGGGCGCGCGCCTGCAGGACGAGCTGGAGGCCTTCGTGGCGGAAAGCGGCATGGCGGTGGCGGGGCCAAACTGCATGGGCTTTGCGAATCTGAACACGCAGGCCCACACCGCATTCGCCTCCGTCTTCAAGACCGCGCCTGCTCAGGAGGGGCCGGGGTCGGTCAGCCTGCTCACCCAGAGCGGCAACGTGTGCGCGGCGGTGTATGCCATCGCCCGCCGGTTGGGATTGCCGTTCTCCCACTTCATCAACACGGGCAACGAAGCCTGCATCGACTTTTCGCAGTACCTGGAATACCTGGCGGCCGATCCGCAGACGCAGATCGTGCTGGGCTATATCGAACAACTGCGCGACGGCGACCGCTTCGTGCGCGCCTGCCGCGAGCTGGAGCGCCAGGGCAAGCTGCTGATCGCATTGAAGGCCGGGGCCACGGACAAGGGGGCGCAGGCCGTGCAGTCGCACACGTCGGCGCTGGCCGGCGACCGCCGGGTGTACGCGGCGGCCTTTCGCCAACTGAATGTCATCGAGGCCCACGATTTTGCGCAGATGGCGCACCTGGCCAGCCTGGCGACGCTGCGGCACCGCACGGCCGGCAAGCGCGTGGCGGTGCTGACGATGTCCGGCGCCCTGGGGGCGATCCTGGCGGACAAGTTCATCGGCGCCGGGCTGGCGCTGCCGGACCTGCCGCCCGATCTGCAGGACATTCTGCGCGGCGGCATTCCCGATTACGGCATGGTCGGCAATCCGGTGGACGTGACCGGCAATGTGGTCAACGATCCGGCCTTTGTGCGCACCGTGCTGCAGGCGCTGGCCACGTCCGCCGCCATTGACGCCGTGGTGGTGTACGCGCCCGGCTACATGCTGGACCGCATGGCCGATGCCTTGGCCGAGGCCTCGCGCCAGCATCGGCGACTTTTCGTCGCGATCGATACCGGCCTGGCGCAAAGCCGCGCCGCGCTGCGCGAGGCCGAGGTGGCGGTGTTCGAGGATCTGGGCCAGGCGGTCGAGGCGTTGGCGCCTTATCTGTTGTGGTGCGCCGCGCGCGGGGAAAAACGGCAGGCGGCCCTGCCCGCCATTGAGGCCGCGTCCGCGCCCGGCCTGCCGTGCAACGAAGCGCAGGCGCGTGCCTATGTGGCCGCCTGCGGCCTGCCCGAGGCCGCGGCCGACGTGGCGCGCAGCGCGGACGAGGCCGTGCGCGCCGCGCGCCAGGCCGGATATCCGGTGGCGCTGAAGGTCCTGAGCCCCGACATCGCCCACAAGACCGAAGCGGGCGGCGTGGCGCTGAATCTGGCGGACGAGCAGGCGGTGCGCGGCGCGTATGCCCAGGTGACCGAGGCCGCGTCGCGCGCGCAGCCCGATGCGCGCATCGACGGCGTGCTGGTGCAGAAGATGGAACGCGGCGTCGCGGAGATCATCGTCGGCGCCACGCGCGACCCGGTCTTCGGCCCCGTGTTGACGGTGGGCCTGGGCGGCGTGCTGACCGAGATCTACCAGGACACCAGCCACCGCCTCTTGCCGGTGGACGAGGACATCGCCTTGGAGATGTTGCGGGAGCTCAAGGCGTTCGCGCTGCTGGATGGGTTCCGGGGCAAGCCCCGGGGCGACCTGGCGGCGGCCTGCAGAAGCATCGTGGCCGTCGGCAACGCCTTTCTCGCCGCGCCGGCGCAGGTGTCGCAGATAGAAGTGAATCCATTGCTGATCAAAGAGGCGGGGCAGGGCGTCGCGGTGCTGGACGCGCTGATCCTGCCCGCAACCCCGTAGCGCGACCGCGCAAATCCCAGGAGGAGACAAGCATGATCAAGACAATACTGGCCGGCGTCGCACTGGCCTGCTTTGGCGCCACGGGCGCTGCCCAGGCCCAGGACAATTATCCGAACCGCCCCGTGCGTATCGTGGTGCCGTTCTCGCCAGGCGGCGCGACCGACATCATGAGCCGCCTGCTGGCGGAAAAGCTGAGCGGCAAGCTCGGCCAGCCGGTGATCGTGGAGAACAAGCCAGGGGGCGGCACCATGATCGCGTCGGACTACGTGTCGCGCGCCGAGCCGGATGGCTACACCTTGCTGATGGCCGCGTCGTCGCTGGGCATCGCGCCCAGCATCTACCCCAAAGTGAATTACGACCCGATCAAGGATTTCGCGCCGGTCACGCAGGTGGCGTCCGTGGTGCACGTGCTGGGCGTGCATCCGTCGGTGCCGGCCAAGAACGTGGGCGAGCTGATCGCCTATCTGAAGGCCAACCCGGGCAAGGTGAGCTACGGCTCGGTGGGCACGGGGAGTTCCACGCATCTGGAAGCCGAACTCTTCAACAGCATGGCCGGTGTGCAGATGGCGCACATCCCCTATAAGGGCAGCGCGCCGGCGCTGAACGACCTGGTGGCGGGGCGCCTGCAGGTGATGTTCGACGCGTGGGCCTCGTCCGGGCCCTTCGTCAAGGACGGCAAGCTGCGCGCCCTGGCGGTGACGACGGCCAAGCCTTCGGCGTCGGTGCCCGAACTGCCCACGGTGGCCGCCTCCGGCCTGCCGGGCTATTCGGCCATGCCGTGGCTGGGCCTGGTGGCGCCTGCGCGTACGCCCCAGCCCGTGATCGACAAGCTCTACCAGAATCTTGCGCAGATCTTGCAGCAGCCGGAGGTGAAGGCGCAGTTCGTGGGCCTGGGGCTGGACATCATTGGCAGCGATCCGAAAGCCTTCGGCGCCTTCCTTCAGCAGGACGTGGCGACGTGGGCCAAGGTGGCGCGCGATTCGAACATCCGCCTGGAGTGAGCGCATGACGATGCAGCAATCATTCGCGCCGGCGGATGCAGGGCAGGCCAGTGCAGAGCAGGATGGCGGGGCGCAGGAAGATCAGGCCTTCCGCCTGGACCTGCGCCGCTGGCTCGAAACGGCCTACGCCGATTTCGCGCGCGCCTGGCCGGGCGGCGCCGATCCGCGCAACCTGGACTACCGGCGCGCCTGGGAAGACACGCTGTGCGCCCATGGCTGGTCCGGGTTGGGCTGGCCTGTGGCTTACGGCGGCAAGGCGCTGCCGCTGTCGCGCCAGGCCGTCTTTCACGAAGAGCACGCGCGTTGCGGCGCGCCGCTGGGCGTGAACCTGATCGGCCACGGCATCCTGGCGCCTACCCTGCTGCATTTCGGCAGCGAGGCGCAGAAGCGGCGCTTTCTGCCGGGCATTCTTTCGAACCGCGAGGTGTGGTGCCAGGGGTATTCCGAGCCGGGCGCGGGCTCGGACCTGGCCGCCGTGCGCACGCGGGCCGAACCGGCGCCGGGCGGCTTTCGCCTGAACGGCCACAAGATCTGGACGTCCTTCGCGGACCGGGCCCAGTGGTGCTTCGTGCTGGCGCGTACCGACCCCGATGCGGCCCGGCACAAGGGCCTGAGCTTCCTGTTGGTGGACATGCGCAGCCCCGGCGTGCGGGTCGAGCCCATCCGGCAGATCACGGGCGAGGCCGAATTCTGCGAGGTGTTCTTCGAGGACGTGTTCGTGCCCTCGGACGCGCTGCTGGGGGAACTGAACCAGGGTTGGCGGATCGCGATGGCGGCGGCCAGCTTCGAGCGCGGCACGTACTTCATCCCGCGCCTGGTGCGCTTCGCGCAGGAATTGCGCCAAGTGCGCGAGCTTGCGCTGCGCCCGGACGCGCGCGGCCGCGTGTCGGCGGCGTCGGCCTCGGTGCGCCACCGCTGGGCGCGCCTGGCGGCGGACAGTCATGTGCTGGCGCTCAAGTCGCAGCGCGCGCTGGCGGGCGCGATGCGGGGCGATCCGCCCGGACCGGAAGGGTCGTCCACCAAGATCCACTGGAGCGAGGCGCACCAGCGCCTGCTCGAACTGTCCCTGGAATTGCTGGGCGAGGACGCCTGCCTGGGGCCGGATGCGGCCGAGGCGGGCGCGGCGGGCGCGGCGCAACTCACGCACGCCTATCTCTGGTCGCGCGCCGAAACCATCCTGGCCGGCACCTCCGAAATCCAGCGCAACATCATTGCCGAGCAGATGCTCGGCCTGCCCAAGGCCTGACTTCCCATGAATCTGCACCTCAGCGAAGACCAGCGCATGTTGCGCGATGCCGCCCAGCGCTTTCTCTCGCAGCGCCACCCGGCCGCCGTGGCGCGCGCCGCAGCGAACCACGACGCACCCGCGCGCCAGGCGCTGTGGCGCGAACTGGCTGAACAGGGCTGGCCCGCCTTGCTGGCGCCGCAAGCGCACGGCGGACTTGGCCTGGGCATGCAAGAGGCCTGGATCGTGGCCGAGGAGGCGGGCCGGCATCTGCTGAGCCTGCCGCTGGCGGCCAACATGGCGCGGCTGCCGACCCTGTGCGAAGCGGGCGGCGGGTTGGCGCGGTGGGCCGATCCCATGATGGCGGGCGAGACCTGGTACGCCGATGCCGACCTGCGCCCGGACGGCTCGGCCTTCATCGAAGGCGCGGGCGGCGCCGTGCGTGCGCTGGCCGTGCGCGCGCAGGCGGCCACCGTCCTGCGGGTGGATCTGCTGGCGCCGGTTGCCGGTGCGGCGGGCCTGGATCCGACCATGCCCGTCGCGATGGCGGCCCATCCCGAGATCGTGGAAAGCATGGAAGTGACGGTCGATCCAAGGACGTGGGATCTGATGCGCACGCGGCTGCGCCTGCTGCGCTCGGCCGAGATGCTGGGCGCGGCGTCCGCGGCGCTGGACATGGCCGCGGCGTATGCGCGTGAACGCCAGCAGTTCGGCCGCGCCATCGGCGCCAATCAGGCCATCAAGCACCGTCTGGCCGAAGATTGGATGGGCCTGGACGATGCGCGCCTGGCAGGCTGGGCGGCGGCGGTCTCGATGGATGCGCGCGCGCCGTCCGCGCCGCGCGATGTCCTGTTTGCGCCGCTGCTGGCCGTGCAGGCCAGCCGGCGCGCCGCCCAGAACGCGATCCAGGCGCACGGCGCGCTGGGCGTGACCTGGGAGTGCGACGCGCACCTGTACCTCAAGCGCGTCCTGCGTCTGTCGGCCAGCCTGGAGTCCGACGTGTCCGGCCCGGACCTGCTGGAGCGCATCTGGGAAACCGCAGCGTAGCCGCCGGCCCCGGGGCGGCGGGCCTACAATCGCGCCCATGCATAAATCCAACTTTCCCTCCGAACTCGACCAGCCCACGCTTTCCGAAGTGGACGGCGTGCGCTATCTGCACTTCAACACCGAATGGGTGCAGGGCGCGATGCACATCAAGCGCCCGGCCGACCTGGTGCTGGAGTACACCGCCCAGATGATGGCCTGGCTGCTGTTCCTGGAACCGCCCAAGGAAGAGGCCATCGGCATGCTGGGCCTGGGCGCCGGGTCGCTCGCGCGCTTTTGCGCCAAGCACACGCGCGGCCCGTTGCTGGCGGTGGAATGGAATCCGCGCGTGACGGCCGCCTGCCACATGTTCTTCCGCCTGCCCGGCGCCAACCGGCTGCAGGTCGAACATGCCGACGCTGGCGCGTGGGTGGCCGATCCGCTCAACGCCGGCCGTTGCCCCGTGTTGATGGTCGACCTGTACGACGCCGCCGCTGAAGGGCCGGTGCGCGACAGCGTGAAGTTCTACCGCGACTGCCGCCGCGTGCTGGGCGAGGTCGGCATCCTGGCCGTGAACCTGTTCGGCCGTCATGAAAGCTTTGGCAAGAACATCGACAACCTGTCCAAGGCCTTCGAGGACCGCATCGTGTTGCTGCCCGAAGTCGAAGCCGGCAACCAGATCGTCCTGGCCTTTTCCGGCCCGCGCCTGGCGATCACGCCGGCGGAGCTGCTGGCCCGCGCGGAGGTGGTGGAGAGCAAGTACGGGCTGCCGGCGCGCCGGTGGGCGCGCTCACTGACGCGCCATGCGGTCGACGGGGTTCTGCACTTCTAGAGGATTTCAGGGGGGCAGGGTCCTGAGCGGCCGCCGGGCAAGCTTGATCTTGAAGTCCTGGCGACTGTCGCAGATAAGGTGGACGTACACCTTGTCTCCCACGACTTCGTAGATAACCCGATTTTTGACGGCAATTATTTGCAGGAAGTGGGTCGCAGGCAGCTCCGGGAGTGGATGCCCCGCTTGCGGGAACTGTTCGAGATTCAGAATCGCCGTCTTGATCTTGGCATAGGAATCCAACCACACCGCATGGGAAAAGTGCTTTCTGACGTAGTGGCGGATTTCGTGCAGATCATCGGCGGCCGATTGCAGAAAGACCACCGTCCGGCTCATTCCGCATCATCCCGGTCCAACGTTTCAATCTGCGCGAACACGTCCGTCGCCGGCCTGACGCGTCCTTCTTCGATGTCTTTACGGCCGCCCGCCAGCAGTTGAAGCAGCGCCATGGCCTGCTCCTGCTCTTCGAAGCTCTGCACGTCCATGACGACGAGCTTGGCCTCTCCGTTCTGGGTGATGAGCAGCGGCTCTCGGGTCGCGGTCAACGTGGTCACAATTTCAGCCGCGTGACTCTTGAGGTAGGAGATAGGCTTCACTTGGGTGGAGTATTTCATGGACTGGACTCCGGCATGTTAGGCGAGATCGGACTGAGTTTAGTCTTAATTCAGTCCTACTTCCGCCCGATTTTCAGTATCACGGGTTCTGGGTTGGCGTCTTAATCCCAGATTGTCAGTTTCCTGTTAGGGAAGGTACCGAGGCGCCCGGGGTTTACCTTTCTTCCCGCCCAGGTCTATCATGGCCTTATTCATAATTATGAATTACGGCGTCACCCGCGCCGTCAGCCCATGAGCATGAGCCATCCCATCGTCCGGCAAGCCTTGTACCTGGAAGTCGCGGACCGCCTGCGCGGCATGATTCATGCGCGCGCGCTCCGAAACGGCGAATGGATCAACGAATTGCGGCTGGCCGGCGAAATGGGCATTTCGCGCACGCCCTTGCGCGAGGCCCTGAAGGTGCTGGCCACCGAAGGCCTGGTCCGGCTGGAACCGCGGCGCGGCTGCTTCGTCAATGAGCTGTCCTTGCAGGATCTTGAAGACATCTTCCCGCTCATGGCCATGCTGGAAGGGCGCTGCGCCTTCGAGGCGGCGCGCAAGGCCAGCGACGCGCAGCTCGCCGAGCTGGAACCGCTGCATGCCGCGCTGGCGGGCCACGCCAAGGCGGGGCGCATCGACGCCTACTACAAAACCAATTATCTGATCCACGAGGCCGTGCAGGCCCTGGCCGGCAATCAATGGCTGTCCGACATGGTAGGCAACCTGCGCAAGGTCCTGAGCCTGTCGCGCCATCGCAGCCTGTCGCGGCCCGGCCGCATCGACGAATCCTGCGCCGAACATCTCGCCATCTTCGAGGCCCTGAAGGCCCACGACCCCGACGCCGCGCAGGCGCTGGCGCACACGCACTTGATGCGCCAGCTTGAAGCGCTGCGCGCACTAAGCAACGAAGACGCCGCCGATGCGGCGCCGTCCGATCCCATCGTTATCGAGGAGCCCGCCCATGTCCGCACCCGCCAATCTCGCGCCCGCGCGCGGCGCACGCACGCCTGAGCCCGAAGCCGACCTCGTCGACGCCGCCGCCGCGGCCGAAAGCGCCAGCCTCATCACGCGGCTGGGACGGCTGTGGGACCGCGGACGCCTGCCCAGCGAATCCGAAGTGCGGCGCCTGTTCGAGGCCCGCCTGACCGACGTCGCCGCCAACAAGCTGGCGCGCCGCTGGTGCGAGCAATACACCGCCGCCGACGGCAAGGACCGCCGGCTGATGCTGGCCGCGCTGGCGCAGATCCGCGCCACCTACGCCGGCGATGGCGGCGAAGGCGTGCGCCTGTTCAAGCGGTTCAACGCCCAGCCCCAGGGATTGCGTTTCCTGGTCGACCTGCGCGCGGACATGCTGCGCTGGCGCAAGCAGGTGGCGGGCATCCAGGCGCTGGACAAGGAACTGGAAGGGCTGCTCTCGGCCTGGTTTGACGTGGGCCTCTTGGAACTGCGTCCGCTGACCTGGGATTCGCCGGCGTCGCTGTTGGAAAAGCTGATCCTCTACGAGGCGGTCCACGAAATCAAATCCTGGGACGACCTGCGCCACCGCGTGGCGCCGGACCGCCGCTGCTATGCGTACTTCCACCCGCAGATGCCGGGCGTGCCGCTGATCTTTGTGGAAGTGGCCTTCGCCAGCCAGATGGCCGACAACGTGCAGGTGCTGCTGGACAGCACCCTGCCGCCGCAGGACCTGGACAAGGCGCGCTGGGCGATTTTCTATTCCATCTCCAACACGCAGCCCGGCCTGAAGGGCATCAGCTTCGGCAACTTCCTGCTCAAGCGCGTGGTCGAGCAGTTGCTTGAAGAACTGCCCAAGTTGAAGGCGTTCGCCACCTTGTCGCCCATTCCGGGATTCACCGACTGGCTGGGCAAGCTGGATGCGGCAGCGGTGGAGGCCATCGTGCGCGAAGACAAGACGCGCGCCAAGGACAGCAAGCGCGCAGGCGTGCCGGACGGGCAGCGCTGGGTTGCGCGCCTGGCCAAGGCCGCGCAGGGCCAGACGTCCGACGTGGTCAAGCGCGCGGGCTTCCGGCTGGCCGCCACCTATCTGCAATCCATGAAGAACGGACTGCCGGTGGACGCGGTGGCGCGTTTTCACCTGGGCAACGGCGCGCGCATCGAGCGCCTGAACTGGGCGGCAGACACGTCGCCCAAGGGGCTCAAGCAGTCCTGCGCCATGATGGTCAATTACCTGTACGACCTGGACGAGCTGGACACGAATCTTCAGCGCCTGAACGACGGCAAGCCGCAGATCAGCCGCGGCGTGGGGCGCGTGGCCTGACCGCCGGAAACACGGCGGCAGACAATATCAACCACAACAAGGGCAGGGGACATGACGGAGAACGTGGCTGGCCACGGCCAGGTGCGGTTTGAGCGCGAGGGGCCGCTGGCCTGGGTGACGCTATCGCACCCGGGGCGCCTGAACGCGATCACGGTGGGCATGTGGCGCGAACTGCGCGAGGTCTTCACGCGCATCGCGCAGGAGGACGCCTTGCGCTGCGTGATCGTGCGTGGCGAAGGGGGCAACTTCGCCGCCGGCGCAGACATCCGCGAGTTTCCTGCCGTGCGCGCCGACATGGCCGGCGTGCAGCGCTACCACCGCGAGATCCTGGCGCCCGCCCTGCAGGCCGTGGCGCAGTGCCCGCAACCGGTTATTGCGCAGATCGAGGGCGTTTGCGTGGGCGGCGGGCTGGAAATCGCCAGCCAGTGCGACCTGCGCATCGCCGGCGCGTCGGCCCGCTTCGGTGTGCCCATCAACCGGCTGGGCTTTCCCATGGCGCCCGATGAAATGCGCGGCCTGCTGGCGCTGGCCGGCCGGGCCGCGACGCTGGCCATCCTGCTGGAAGGCCGCGTGTTCGGCGCCGAAGAGGCGCGCGGACTGGGGCTGCTGACCCGTATCGTCGACGATGGCCAGGTGGCCGAGGCGGCCCGCCGCAGCGCCGACCGTATCGCCCAGGGCGCGCCGCTGGCCGCCCGCATCAACAAGCGCTTGTCCGCCAGGCTCGCCACCGGCGCCGCCTTGACCGAGGACGAGTATCGCGATTATTTCTCCTATGCCGAAAGCCGGGACCACAGAGAAGGCGTGCGCGCCTTCCTGGCCGGCGAAGACCCTTCCTTTTCCGGAGACTAGACAGGTGAGCAACGCCAACCTATATGCTGTCCTGCAAGGCGGCTTTCCCAAAGACCGCAGCAAAGTCGCGCTGGAAACGCCCGACCTCCAATACACCTGGGACGACATCGACCGCGCGACCGCGTGCCTGGCGAACCTGCTGGAATCGCTGAACCTGCCCGACGGCGCGCGCGTCGCCGTCCAGGTCGAAAAGTCGCCCGAAGCCCTGCTGCTGTATCTGGCCACGCTGCGCGCGGGCCTGGTGTACCTGCCGCTCAACACGGCCTACCGCGAATCCGAAATCGAATACTTCCTGGGCAACGCCGAGCCCTCGGTGGTGGTCTGCGCCAGCAAGAACCTGGACTGGGTCAAGCGGGCCGCCGACAAGGCCGGTTGCGCGCACGTCTACACGCTGGACGAGGACCGCACCGGCAGCCTGCTCGACGCCGCGGGCGGCCTGTCGCAGACGTTCAAGACCGTACCGCGCAAGCCGGACGACCTGGCCGCGATCCTGTACACCTCGGGCACCACGGGCCGCAGCAAGGGCGCGATGCTCTCGCATGGCAACCTGGCCGCCAATGCGCGCGTCCTGCATGAGTACTGGGGCTGGCGCGAGGACGACGTGCTGCTGCACATGCTGCCGATCTTTCACGTGCACGGCCTGTTCGTCGCATCGCACGGCGCGCTGCTGGCGGGCGCGCGGATGATCTGGCTGCCCAAGCTGGATGCCGACCAGGCGCTGCACTACCTGCCGCAAAGCACCGTGATGATGGGCGTGCCCACGTATTACGTGCGCCTTCTGGCCGACCCGCGCTTTAACCGCGACGTCTGCGCCAACATGCGCCTCTTCATTTCGGGCTCCGCGCCGCTGCTGGCCGAGACGTTCTCGGACTTCAAGGCGCGCAGCGGCCACGCCATCCTGGAGCGCTACGGCATGAGCGAAACCGTCATGCTGACCTCCAATCCCTACGATCCCGCGCAGGGCGAACGCCTGGCTGGCACCGTGGGCCGCGCCTTGCCGGGCGTGCAGGTGCGGGTGGTCGACGATGCCGGCGTCGCGCTGGCGCCGGGCGAGATCGGCAATGTGCAGGTGCGCGGTCCCAATGTGTTCTCGGGCTACTGGCGCATGCCGGAAAAGACGCGCGAGGAGTTCACCGACGACGGCTGGTTCAAGACCGGCGACGTGGGCCGCTGGGGCGGCGAGTCGGCCGGCCGCGACGTGCCCGCCGATTACCTGTCCATCGTGGGCCGCAGCAAAGACCTCATCATTTCCGGCGGCTACAACGTCTACCCGAAGGAAATCGAGACACTGATCGACGACATGCCCGGCGTGGCGGAGTCGGCGGTCATCGGCGTGCCGCACCCGGACTTCGGCGAGGCTGTGGTGGCGGTGGTGGTGCCCAAGGATGGCGCGTCGCTGGACGCGTCGGCCATGCAGGCCGAATTGAAGTCGCGCATCGCCAACTTCAAGGTGCCCAAGCGCGTGCACATCATCGACCAGTTGCCCCGCAACACGATGGGCAAGGTGCAGAAGAACGTGCTGCGCGAGACCTACAAGGCGCTGTAGCCCCGTTCATGCCGGTCCCGCGGGACCGGCATTTTTTCAGCTTTTTTTGCAGCCCGCTTCCCGACGACCCGACGACTCGACGACCCGACGACAGCAAGGAGACCCATCCCCATCCAGTGCCCCGCAAGACCTACCAGCCGCATTCAACAAGAAGAATATTCCAGCGACGAGACGCCAAAAAACAGGCGCCGTCCCCCGATGCAGCAAGAGGAGACAAAATGAAATATCGCACCACCGCCGCGGTCGTGTTCGCCGTGGCAGCCCTGGGTTTCGGCGGCGTTGCCGCCGCGCAATGGCCCGAGCGGCCCATCACGCTGATCGTTCCGTTCCCCGCAGGCGGCGGCACGGATACCTTCGCCCGTCCGCTGGCCGCGCAGCTCACCACGCAGCTCGGCCAGACGGTGGTCATCGACAACAAGGGCGGCGCGGGTGGAACCGTGGGCGCCGGCGTTGCGGCCAAGGCCAAGCCCGACGGCTACACCTTCTTCATGGGCGGCGCGCACCATGCGCTGGCGCCTTCCCTCTACAAGAACCTGAGCTACAACATCCAGAAGGATTTCGTGCCGGTCGCCCTGGTGGCCCAGCCGCCGCAGGTCGTCGTCATCAACGCGGGCAAGCTGCCGGTCAAGACCCTGCAGGAGTTCATCGACTACGCCAAGAAGCGCCCCGGCGAAATCAACTTCGGCACGGCGGGCAAGGGCAGCACGCACCACTTGGCCGGCGAACTGTTTGCGATGCAGACGGGCATCAAGCTGGTGGACGTGCCGTACCAGGGCGCGGGCCCGATGCTGTCGGCGCTGATCGGCGGGCAGGTGGACCTGGCGTTCGACGGCCTGGGCTCGTCGGCTGGCCACATCCGCGCCGGGGCGATCAAGCCGCTGGCCGTGGCCGCGAAGGAACGCTCGCCCTCGCTGCCCGACGTGCCCACCGCCGCCGAGGCCGGCGTTCCCAACTACACCGTGTCGACCTGGTACGCGATCTGGGCGCCCGCGGGAACGCCCAAGGAAGCGGTCGACAAGATGGCCGCCGAGATCACCAAGGCCCTGAACACGCCCAAGCTGAAGGAGACCTGGGCGGGCAACGGCTCGGGCGTGCCCACGCTGACGGGCGCCGAGTTCGGCAAGTTCGTCGATAGCGAGGTCACGCGCTGGGCCAAGGTGGTCAAGGACTCCGGCGTGACGCTGGACTGAAGCCTCAGCGCCACTCGCTGGCCTGGCTGAGCCGGGCCAGTTGGTCATGCGTCAGCGTCAGGCTGGCGGCCTTGACCAGTTCGTCCAGCTGGGCGAGCGAGGTGGCGCTGACGATGGGCGAGGTGATGCCCGGCTGCGCGATCTGCCAGGCCAGCGCGGCCTGCGCGGGCGTGCAGCCGGCGTCCTCGGACACCTCGTCCAGCGCCTTCAGGATGCGGTAGCCGCGGTCGTTCAGGTATTTCTCGACGATCTTCGCGCCGCGCGCGCTCTTGGCCGCGTCATCGGGCCCGCGGTACTTGCCGCTGAGAAAGCCGCTGGCCAGCGCGTAGTAATTGATCGTGCCCATCTGCTGCGTCTTCACCAGGCTCTGCAGTCCGGATTCGAAGGGTTCGCGCGTGTACAGGTTGTACTCGGGCTGGATGCTTTCGTAGCGCGGCAGGCTGTGCCGCTCGCTGGCGATCAGCGCTTCGGACAGGCGCACGGCCGTGTAGTTGGACGCGCCGATAGCGCGCACCTTGCCCGCTTCGATCAGCTTGGCGTATTCGCCCAGCGTGTCGGTCAGCGGCGTGTCGGGGTCGTCCTGGTGGGATTGGTAAAGATCCACGTGGTCCGTCTGCAGGCGGGCCAGCGACGCGTCCAGCGATCGTCGGATGTAGGCGGGGGACAGGCCCTTTTCGCCCGGCCCCATCTCCATGCCGACTTTGGTCGCGATCAGGACCTGGTCGCGCTTGCCCGAGCGCTTGAGCCACTTGCCGATCAGCGTTTCGGATTCGCCGCCCCGGTTGCCCGGCACCCAGCGGGAATACACGTCGGCGGTGTCGATGAAATTCAGGCCGGCGTCGACCAGCGCATCCAGCAGCGAAAAAGTGCCGGCCTCGTCGACGGTCCAGCCGAAAACGTTGCCGCCGAAAGTGAGCGGGGGAACCTGCAGGCCGGATCGGCCCAATGCGCGTTTGATCATGGTTGGCCTCGGGATACCGCCGGCGGGCGCGCGAAACGGGATGAACGGCGTTTGACCGGCGGCTTTCAGTATATTCACGCCGCTGACCTATGGCGGGGCGAGCCTGTATGCATGCACCATTACAGGGATTCCCCCCACGCCATTTGGCAGGCGGCACGTTAGACTATACGGCTTTATGGCAGGCCGAACGGATGGCACATTCCGCGGCCGGCCATGAAGATACCGGCACATTCAACAAGCAATACCAGGGTTCAAGGAGCAAACATATGCTGATCGGAAAAAAACATTTTCTGACGGTTGGCGCGATGGCGCTGGCGATGGCTATCGCCGCGCCGGTCGCCGCGCAGCAGAAGTCCGTCGCGGTCACCGCCATCGTCGAGCACCCGGCGCTGGATGCCGTGCGTGACGGCGTGCAGGACGCCCTCAAGCAAGCCGGCTACGAGCCGGGCAAGAACCTGAAGTGGCAGTATCAAAGCGCGCAGGGCAACAACGGCACCGCCGCCCAGATCGCGCGCAAGTTCGTCGGCGACCGTCCCGACGCCATCGTCGCGATCGCCACGCCGTCGGCCCAGGCCGTCGTCGCGGCCACCAAGGACGTGCCGGTGGTGTATTCCGCGGTGACCGACCCGGTCGCCGCGCAGCTCGTGTCCAGCATGGACGCCTCGGGCACCAACGTGACCGGCGTGTCGGACCTGCTGGCGCTGGACAAGCAGGTCGAACTCATCAAGAAGATCGTCCCCAACGCCAAGCGCGTGGGCATCGTCTACAACCCGGGCGAGGCGAACTCGGTCGTGGTCGTCAAGAAGCTGCAGGAAATCCTGCCCAAGTCGGGCATGAGCCTGGTCGAAGCCGCCGCCCCGCGCTCGGTGGACGTGGCTTCCGCCGCGCGCAGCCTGATCGGCAAGGTCGACGTCATCTACACCAACACCGACAACAACGTCGTGTCGGCCTACGAATCGCTGGTCAAGGTGGGCAACGACGCCAAGATCCCGCTGATCGCGTCGGACACCGATAGCGTCAAGCGCGGGGGCATCGCGGCCCTGGGCATCAACTACCGCGACCTGGGCGTGCAGACCGGCAAAGTCGTCGTGCGCATCCTGAAGGGCGAAAAGCCTGGCGCGATTCCGTCTGAAACCAGCTCCAAGCTGGAGCTCTACGTGAATCCGGGCGCCGCCGCCAAGCAGGGCGTCACGCTGCCCGAGGCGCTGATCAAGTCGGCCGCGGTGGTCGTAAAATAATCCGGCGCGACATCCGCCCCGCCATGCCTGACCGGCGTGGCGGGGTTTTTCTTGCGCTTTTCCCTGGGAAAGTCCGTGCATCCGCAGGCGCCGCCGGCGCGCGGACGCCTGGGCGGGAAACGGGAGAAAATGCGTTGCGGGAAACGTTTGTTGCGAAAGCTCGGGTAAAACTGACCCTGGAACGCAAGAAATCCCACGTTTCACTTCTTTAATATGCTCGTTTCCTACCTGATTGGATCTGACCCATGTCATTGTTCTCGTTGTTAGGCGCGCTGGAGATCGGGCTGATCTTCAGCCTGGTGGCCTTGGGTGTATTTATCTCCTTTCGCCTGCTGCGCTTTCCGGACCTGACCGTGGACGGCAGCTTCCCGCTGGGCGGCGCGGTCTGTGCGACGCTGATCGCCTCAGGCACCGATCCGTTTTCGGCCACCATCATCGCCACGATCGCCGGCGCGGCGGCGGGGCTGGTCACCGGCTGGCTGAACGTCAAGCTCAAGATCATGGACCTGCTGGCCAGCATCCTGATGATGATCGCCCTGTATTCGATCAACCTGCGCATCATGGGCAAGCCCAACGTGCCGCTCATCACTGAGCCCACCGTCTTTACGATCCTGCAACCGGGCGGGATTGCCGACTACGTCGCCCGCCCGTTGATCCTGATCGTCATCGTCATCCTGTGCAAGCTGGCGCTGGACTGGTTCTTCGCCACGCAGACGGGCCTGGCCGTGCGCGCCACCGGTTCCAACGGCCGCATGGCGCGGGCGCAAGGCGTCAATACCGGCCGCATGATCCTGGGCGGCATGGCGCTGTCGAACGCGCTGGTCGCGCTGGCGGGCGCGCTGTTCGCGCAGACGCAGGGCGGATCGGACATTTCGATGGGCATCGGCACCATCGTGATCGGCCTGGCCGCGGTCATCGTCGGCGAAAGCATCCTGCCGTCGCGCAAGCTGGTGCTGGCGACGCTGGCCGTCATCATCGGCGCCATCGTCTACCGCTTCTTCATCGCCCTGGCGCTCAATAGCGATTTCATCGGCCTGAAGGCCCAGGACCTGAACCTCGTCACCGCGGTGCTCGTCACGATCGCCCTGGTCATCCCGATGCTCAAGCGCCGCCTGGTCGGCAAGAAGGGGCGCTGATATGTTGTCCGCAAAAGACCTGAAAATCACCTTCAACGCGGGTACGCCCATCGAGACCCGCGCGCTGCGCGGCCTGTCGCTGGAGATCCCCTCGGGCCAGTTCGTGACCGTGATCGGTTCCAACGGCGCGGGCAAGTCCACGTTCCTGAACGCCGTGTCGGGCGACCTGCCGGTCGACTCCGGTCGCATCGACATCAACGGCGTGGACGTGACGCGCCAGCCGGTCTGGGCGCGCGCGGGCAGCGTGGCCCGCGTGTTCCAGGACCCCATGGCGGGCACCTGCGAAGACCTGACCATCGAGGAAAACATGGCGCTGGCGCAGATGCGCGGCGCATCGCGCGGCTACAGCCGCGCCGTGAAGGCGTCCATGAAAGACGGCTTTCGCGAGCGTCTGGCCACGCTGGGCCTGGGCCTGGAGAACCGGCTCACCGATCGCATCGGTCTCTTGTCCGGCGGCCAGCGCCAGGCGGTCAGCCTGCTGATGGCGGCATTGCAGCCCTCGCGCATCCTGCTGCTGGACGAACACACCGCCGCGCTCGATCCGCGCACCGCGGACTTCGTGCTGCAGCTCACGGCGCGCATCGTGGCCGAGAACCAGCTCACCACCATGATGGTCACGCACAGCATGCGCCAGGCGCTGGACGTCGGCGACCGCACCGTCATGCTGCACCAGGGCCAGGTCGTGCTGGACGTGTCGGGCGACGAGCGCCGCGGCATGGACGTGCCGGACCTGCTTGCCATGTTCGAGCGGGTGCGGGGCGAGAAGCTGTCGGACGACGCGCTCTTGCTGGGGTGATCGCGCGCTAGATAAACCGGCCGGGCCGGAACGCGCGATGGCGGTCGGCGCCGCCGCCCCGCATCAGCTCGGCCAGGATCTTCGCGGTGCCCGGCGCCGTGCTGAAACCGATGTGCTGGTGACCCAGCGCCAGCCATAGCCCCGGATGGCGCGGCGCCTCGCCGATCATCGGGCGGCTGTCGGGCAGGGTGGGGCGGCGGCCCAGCCAGGCGGCGGCGTCCAGGCGCTCTCCCAATGGCAAGGCTTCGCGCGCGCGCTGTTCCGCCAGGTCCAACTGGACGGGGCGGGCAGGCGCGTCGCAGGCGTCCAGCTCGACCCCCGTGGACAGGCGCAGTCCGCGCGCCATGGGCGACAGCACGTAGCCGCCACCTGTGTCGTACACCGGGCGCGTGACGCGTGCGCCTTCGTGTCCGCTGTAGTGCATGTGATAGCCGCGTTCAAACGCCATCGGCAGGTCGATGCCGGTCGTTTTCAACAAGGCCTTGGACCACGGTCCCAGCGCGACGACGAGGCGGTCCGCCGATATGGATTCGGATGCGTTCATCCCTTGCACCGTCCAGCCAGCGCCGTCGCGGCGGATGGCGCTGGCGGTCAAGCGTTGGAATGCGCCGCCCTCGCGCCGGAACAGGTCGGCGTAGGCCGCAACGACCTCATGCGGATCGTCCACCGAGTACGAGCCCTGTATCCACAGCGCGCGGGGAAAGATGGGCGACAACGCGGGTTCCAGTCCGGCGAGTTCGGCGGGAGCCAGTTCGCGCGTCGGCACCTCGTACTGCGCGAAGGTTCGGCGCGCCAGCGCGCCGGCCTGCCAGGCCGCTTCCGAGCGATAGAGGAAGATCCAGCCGGTATCGCGCAGCCGGTGGCGCGCGCCGCTTTCGTCCAGCAGCTTGATGTGTTCGGGCGCGGACAGCCGGATCAGGCCGTCCAGCGCGCGCGCGGTTTCCTGGAAGACGGACGCCCGCGCGCTTGCCAGGAAGCGCGTCGCCCAACCCAGGTTCGCGGCCAGATACTGCCAGCGATACCTGAACTGGACCGTGTCGTTCTTCAAGAGGCGCGGCAGTTGCCCCCACAGCCCCGGATGGTTGAACGGCATCAGCGAACTGCGGGCCAGTACGCCGGCGTTGCCCATTGACGTTTCCATGCCCGGCTCCTGACGGTCGACCAGTGTGACCGTCATGCCGCGCCGGCGCAGTTCCAGCGCGCAGCAGACGCCGACGATGCCCGCGCCCAGCACGATCACGTGATTGCCCATGTCTTTTTTCATCCTTGTTCTTGGTGCCCCAGAATACGCCGTGCCGCCTGGACGCCCCACCATGAGGCCTCCTCGAAGACCGAATACCCCGACAGGTCGGCGTGCGCGAACAGCACCGGCCCGTCCACGGCCCGCAGCGCGGCCAGCCCTGGATTGGACAGGTAGCCGCAGACCGGCGTAGCCATGGCGTGGCCGCGCACGGTGATCTCCAACTGGCGGGCGTGGCGCCAGAAGTCCTTGCCATAGGCCGCGACCAGGTCCACGGCCGCCATGTCGCGCAGCGCCTGCGGGCTGGCGCGGGTCAGCCAGTCGCGCGCGGCGTGGGGCGCCTGGCCGCTCAGCGCGTGATAGGCCGTGAACACGCTGCGCGGGGACCGCGCCACCCGCAGCAACTGATGGGTGGACACCACATAGCCCAGGGCCTCGCCCTGGTAGACCACGTTGTCCCACGACAGGGGTTCGCCGGGCGCTTCGAGGGGATAGCCTTCCATGACGAAATTCGACACCATCCAGGCCGCGTGCGGGGCGGCGTGCGCCGCGGGGTCGTATCCATACGCGCGGATGTCCGGCAGGAGGTGCTGCGCCACGAAGAGCGGCATGGCGCAGACCGTCCGGCGGGTCTGGATGGCGTAGGCGCGGGGGGCGCCCTGCGGTCCGGGCGTCAGGCATGTGACCCGCGGACCGGCCGGCAGCTCCTCGACGCGCGCCGCCGTGCCCGGCAGCAGCCAGCCGGCGTGGCCGAGCCGTTGCGTGATGGCGTCGCGCATCCGGTCGGCCAGGACCGCCAGCCCGCCGGGCCAGGTCAGCACGGCGCCTTCGCCGGCGTTGGCCGCATGGCCGTCGCGGCTGGCGAAATAATGCAGCCCCGCCCACGCCGACACCACGTCGTAACGCGCGCCATAGTCGTCGCGGCAGCAGTAGTTCAGATACCAGTGCAGGGCGGGCGAGGTATAGCCTTCGCGATCCAGCCACTGCTTGAAGGTCAGGCTGTCCAGCGCGCGCCAGGCCGGGTCGCGCGACGACAGGACGAGCGGGATGTTGAACACCTTGCGGCCGTCGCTGCCCATTTGCGTGCGCAGCCGTTCGATGTATTCGAGGAACCGGCGATGCTGCGCGGCGTCGGCTTCGGGCACGCCGGTCATGGGCAGCAGATGCTCTTCCCAACGGCCGTTGCGCAGCAGCCGTTCCTGCGGCGAATGCACCAGGACGGACTCGTCGTAGTATGGACGCACCTCGCCCGCGCCGTGTTCGATGAGGCCAAAGTCGGCCAGCATCTCGCGCACGTGGGAAGACGCCAGCGAGGGCAGCGGCAGGTAATGCGCGCCCAGCGGATAGTCCAGGCCGTCGCGCTGGCCGGCCGCCGCGTTGCCGCCGAATTCCGGGCCCTGCACCACGACGAAATCGGTAAAGCCTTCGCGCGCCAGTTTCCAGGCGCAGGACAGTCCGGCGACCCCCGCGCCCAGTATTGCGATCTCGTGCCGGCGCGTGGCCGACGGTTGCGGCAGGGCGGCGCCATCTCGCAGTGCGTGCCCGGCCTGCATGCCCGGATAGCGCACGTCGGGCGTGGTCTCGACGATGCGCGAACGCCAGTAGCCCACGGACCCCGCGGCCGCGGCCGTGGCGGCGCCCAGCAGGAAGCTGCGGCGCCGCATCAGCGGATCACCTTGCGCCAGTCCTCGTCGAAGTAGCGCACCAGCGATTGCTCATTCAGGCGGTTGGGCGGCATGGCCAGCGCCGGCATGTCGGCGGGAAAGTGAAAGAGTTCGCGCACGGTGACCGGGTCGAGGTAGCGCGTGGCCACGGTGAGCGTCTCGGGCGGCGTGTAGTCGCGCCGCTTGCTGGCCAGGATGAAGCCCCAGTCGCCGAACGACGGCACGTACACATGGTACGGCCACGTGTTCAGGCCGGCTTCCTTGAGGGTGGCGTCCACGCTCCAGAACGAGCGCGGCGCGAAGTAGGGCGACGTGGACTGCACGACCATATAGCCGTTTTCGGCCAGGTGACGCGCCATCAGGTGATAGACCGGCACCGAGTACAGGCGCCCGAGGCCGAAGTTGGACGGGTCGGGAAAGTCCACCACGATGAAGTCGTAGACCTCGGCATGCGTCTCCAGCCAGCGGCCCGCGTCGTCGTTGATGACCGTCACGCGAGGGTCTTTCAAGGCGCCTTCGTTCAGTTTGACCAGCGGCTCGGAGCGCGAGAAGAGATTCGTCATGGCGGGGTCCAGGTCCACCAGCGTGACGTGCTCGATGTGCTTGTACTTCAGGATCTCGCGGACGGCCAGGCCGTCGCCGCCGCCCAGCACCAGCACGTTGCGCGCCCAGGGCAGCGCCTGCAGGCCAGGGTGCACCAGCGATTCGTGATAACGATGTTCGTCGCGCGACGAGAACTGCAGATTGCCGTTGATGTACAGGCGCAGGTCGTCGTGCCAGCGCGTCACGGCCAGGCGCTGGTATTGCGTGGTCTCGGCATGAATGACGTCATCGCCATAGAGTCCCTTCTCGGCCCAGGCCGTCATGCTGCCCGAATACACGAAACCCAGCCCCAGGATGCCGATCACCACGCCGGCGCGCATGGCCTTTTCGCCAGGGCGGGTGACTTCGGCGCGGAACAGCCAGGTCGTCCACAGCGCCACGCTGGCGTTCAGGATGCCGAACAGGAAGCTCGTGCGCAGCAGCCCCAGCTTGGGCGCGAGCAGCAGGGGGAAGACCAGCGACACCGCCAGGGCGCCCAGGTAGTCGAAGGTCAGCACGCGGCTGACGATCTCGCGGAACTCCGCCTTGCGCTGGTTGAAGACGCGCATCACCAGCGGGATCTCCATGCCGACCATCAGGCCGATGATGAAGACGCCGACATACAACGCCGCGCGAAAGGGCGCGGACAGCCACGCGAACACCAGGAAAAGCACCGCGGCGGACACCCCGCCCAGCAACGCGACCAGCAGCTCCACGTCGATGAAGCGATTCAGAACGTCTTCGTCTCTTACATATTTTGACAACCATGAACCGATGCCCATGGCGAAGAGATAGCAGCCGATCACCGACGAGAACTGCAGGATCGAATCCCCCAGTAAATAGCTGGCGAGCGCGCTGCTGATGAGCTCGTAGCCCAAACCGCAGGATGCAACGATTAATACCGAGAGAATGAGAACGCGGTCGCGCATGGAGTGTCCGAGCCGAAAAATGCGTTCGCAGTATATCGAACGCCACGTATATACTGCGCGCAATTGGGAGGCTGGCAATGGGAGAAGCAATGCATCCGGCGGTGACCTATCTGATCTATATCGTTTCGGCGCTCGTCATGCTGGGCGTGTTCACGGCGGTCTACACGGCCGTCACGCGCTACAAGGAATTCGACCTCGTCCGCGAGGGCAACATCGCCGCGGCCATGTCCTATGGCGGCGCGCTGGTCGGTTTCAGCCTCACGCTGGCTTCCAGCATCGCGATCCACGCCAGCTTCGTCATGTTCCTGGTCTGGGGCGTGGCGGCGATGGCGGTGCAGATCGTCGTGTATGTCGTCGTCGCCAACGCCATACGCGGCATGAACGACGCCATCGTGGAAAACAACATCGCCATGGGTGGCCTGCTCGGCGCGATTTCCCTGGCGGCGGGCATCGTCAACGCCGCCTGCCTGACCTGAGGCCGCCGCGCCATCCGATCCGACACAGGAGGACTTTCCATGAGTCTCGGTTCATTCATTCGCAAGCAATTCATCGACATCCTGCAATGGAACGAGGATCGCGACGGCGTGCTCGCCTGGCGCCATCCGATGCAGGATTTTGAAATCCAGTACGGCGCCAGCCTGACCGTCCGCGAATCGCAGATGGCGGTGTTCGTCAACGAAGGCAAGGTGGCCGACGTGTTCGGCCCCGGCATGTACAAGCTGACCACGCAGACGCTGCCGATCCTGACCTACCTGAAGAACTGGGACAAGCTTTTCGAGTCGCCCTTCAAGTCGGACGTGATCTTCTTCAGCACGCGCCTGCAGCTTGGCCGCCGCTGGGGCACGGCCCAGCCGGTGACCCTGCGCGACAGCGAATTCGGCATGGTGCGCCTGCGCGCCTTCGGCGTGTATTCGTACCAGATCTCCGACCCCGGCAAGTTCTACCGCGAAATCAGCGGCACGCGCGACGTCTATACCGTGGACGACCTGGAGGCGCAGCTTCGCAACATGGTGGTGGCCGCCATGACGACCGCGCTGGGCGGCGCCAAAGTGCCGTTCCTGGACATGGCCGCCAACCAGGGCCTGATGTCGCAGAGCATCGCCGAGCAGCTCGCGCCCGTATTCGACCGCTACGGCGTCAAGCTCGACAACTTCACCGTCGAGAACGTGTCGCTGCCCGAAGAACTGCAGAAGGCGCTGGACACCCGGATCTCGATGGGCATGGCCGGCGACCTGGGCAAGTTCACGCAATACCAGACCGCGACGTCCATCCCGCTGGCCGCGCAGAACGAAGGCGGCATCGCGGGCATCGGCGCTGGCCTGGCCGCCGGCGCGGCCCTGGGCCAGACCATGGCGCAGGGGCTGGGCGCGGCGCAGGGCCAGCCGCAGCCCGGGCAGCCGCCCCAACAACCCCAGCCCGCGCAGGCCGATCCCGTGCAGCGCCTGCAGCAACTCAAGGAATTGCTGGACAAGGGCCTCATCACCGCGGCGGACTACGATACGGCCAAGGCCGACGTGCTGAAGAAACTCACCAGCTAAGGCCCCATGCAGCAGGTTCTGTGTCCGCAGTGCGGCGCCCCAGTCAAGTTCACGTCCGCGGCTTCCGTCATGGCGGTCTGCGGCGCGTGCCGCAGCACCTTGCTCAAGGATGCCGAGTCGGTCAAACGCATCGGCGAGGCGGCCGAGGTCCTGGAAGACTATTCGCCGCTGTGCCTGGGCGCGGCGGGCGTCCATGACGGCAAGCGCTTCGACGTCATCGGCCGCATCCAGCTGCGCTTTGACGAAGGCTTCTGGAACGAGTGGTACCTGTGGTTCGAAGATGGCACCGATGGCTGGCTGTCCGACGCCTCGGGCCAGTACGCCGTCACGCGGCGGCGCCAGGCCAAGACCACGCAAAGCCTGCCGGCGTTCGAGGACATCGCGCCGGGCGACGAGTTCAAGCTGGACGGACAGCGCTTCGTGGCCGCGGACGTGCGCACCAGCCAGGCCGGCGGCGCCCAGGGCGAGCTGCCGTTCGTGCCCGGCGACGGCTGGCAGGCCAAGGTGGCCGACTACCGGAGCCTGGACGCCTTCCTGACGCTGGACTTTTCCGATGGCCCGCAGCCCGAGCTCTACATCGGCAAGGCGTTCGACCTGTCGGCCATGCAGGCCGGGTCGCTGCGCACCAAGGAGCAGGTCGAGGAGACCGCCGGACGCTTCCGCGGCCAGATCAAAGCACTGGACTGCCCCAACTGCGGCGCGCCAATCTCCTTTGTCGCCGCGATGGCCACGAACGTGGTCTGCCCCTCGTGCGCGGCGGCCGTCGATTGCTCGGGCCCCACGGCAGAAGTCATCGAAAAGGCGCGCCGGGTGCAGAAGATCCGGGCCACGCTTGGGCTGGGCTCGGTCGCAAAGATGGAGGGCGTGGACTACACCCTCATCGGCCTCATGAAGTGCGCCGACCCCGATCCCGAAGAGCCCTCCAGCTGGACCGAGTACCTGCTGTTCAATCCGGCCAAGGGATTCGTCTGGCTGGTGGAGTCCGAAGAGGGGTGGGAACGCGTGCAGGTCTGCGACACCTGGCCCAGCCACAACAACGCCACCAGCGTGCGCTGGCGCAACCGGCTGTACCAGAAGCTGTACGACTACACCTCGCGCGTGGAAATGGCGCTGGGCGCCTTCAACTGGCGGGTCAAGGTCGGCGACAGCACGCGCATCACCGATTACAAGGTCGGCACGCTGAAGCTCACGCGCGAGCTGGGCGACAAGGAACTGGGGTGGTCGGCGTCGGCGCCGGTGTCGCCGGCGCAACTGGCCCAATGGTTCAACCGGCCCGAACTCAACCGGCAGAAGGCCATGGCGGGGGCTGCCGCCAAAGCGGCGGGCGGCTACCGGAAATGGGCCAAGGCGGCGCTGATCGCCATGGTGTTCCTGAACTTTGACAACATCTTCGACGGCCGCTTCATTCCGGTCCTGGTCGGGATGGCGTTTCTCTGGGTGCCGGCCCTTCTGGCCGACACGCTGACAGGGAAGGATGAATAGCATGAAGGGCAAGGT
>Ga0182739_1001019_pt1 | contig 31101 bp, 17 predicted proteins | sample eDN5th30CBELigBY_FD_128873 | JGI IMG/M metagenome (GOLD analysis project Ga0182739, IMG submission 128873) | Enriched backyard soil microbial communities from Emeryville, California, USA - eDNA 5th pass 30_C BE-Lig BY (version 2) (version 2) | ecosystem: Environmental > Terrestrial > Soil >... | reverse complement strand
TTACGGCATACTGAATTTCAAAAATGGACTCAGCGTTGTTGTTATAGGCGATCATATAATTCATTTCGTAACTGGGCATGAGTGAAAAACCGCCATTACGATAAACATCCTCTAGCAGTACTTTCGCTTCTGCGAATTTCTGCTGGTGCAGGTAGACTCTTGCAAGGTACGTTTTGGCTGCCCATTGGGTTGGTCGGCCTTTGTCCTCCCAAACGAGCGGAAGGTTATCTTTGGCAAACTCCATATCTGCTTCTATTTCGGGCCAAAGAAGGCGATCATTTGGTACATGGCTTGGATTTTCGGTGTGTATGTCAATAAATGGAACTTTGCCGTGGATAATGGTCAGTTCAAAATAAAAATGTGCTCTTAGGAAGCGAGCTTGAGCCTCCGCTTGGCCTCGTTCAATCTCAGTCATGTCCTGCGCTCTAGTGATTGCACGGAGTACCTCATTAGTCCGCGAAACACCGTCATACAAGACGGCCCAATGTTGGGCAACATATAAGTTTTCTGCATCTGCAAAAAATCCTTCAATCATGTTGATCTGGCTCTGGTCTCCGGGATTCGACCCTTTATAGGCGTCGTCGGAAGCTACTCCACCCCACACCCAATTAGTTACTGCGCTGGCCCATCCATCACCTGTTCGTCCATTAACTCCATCGAGTACGGCATAAGCGCCAATCAGTAACGACTCCACCCCCTCTTGAGAGGAAAAAGACTCTTCATAGCCCTGTCCTTTTGGCTTTATTTCAAACCACTTCTCAGAACATGAATTAAAAAAAACAATGATGACGATCAGTATGGTGTTTAATAGCTTTTTCATGAGATTTTTATTTTATAAATAGGGTTATAAGTTTAGATTGACACCGAACATAAACGTTTGCGAGGTCGGATAGACACCGCCATCAACACCCATATGCCTGTCATTTCCGATGCTTACTTCAGGGTCAAGTCCGCTGTATTGCGTGATGGTAAACAGGTTGTTTGCCTGTACATATACGCGAAGCCCTTTTAGATTCATGCGTTGGGAGAGCCCTTTTGGCAGGCTATACCCAATTTGTAAATCCTTCATCCTGAAATAAGAGGCACTTTCAACAAAAAACGAAGATGGCTTTTGCATCGGTGCATCTTCCCGGATGGCTATGGGTACGGTTATCGTTTCTCCATTAGCGTAACGTTCAGGAGTCCAAGATTCATAAAGCCGCTCCTTTTTACGGTTTCCTTCAAATAAATTGAAAAGGGTCCACCGATTCACGTAATTGATTACGTTGTTACCAATAACCCCTTGGAAGAACAAGGTCATATCCCAATTTTTATAGTGCAAATCAACATTCAGCCCATAAGAAAGATCTGGATGAGGGCTTCCAATAAAAGTCCGATCATCGGGTGTTATCTTGCCGTCCCCATTTACATCGCGATACTTAAGCACTCCCGGGCGGCTATAAGCATCAAACCCGTTTATGTCGGGATTATATTTCGGATGGGCCGCTACTTCTTCTGCCGTGTTGAAAATTCCATCGACAACGTAGCCATAGAAAGAAGATATCGGCTGGCCTCCGACCGACGCTGTGTAGACTTCTTCGCGTAGGCTGTTCCCAAATCTGATTTCATTTGGATTTTCATTTAGTCGGACCACCCGGTTTCTATAGTGGGACAGATTCGATGTGACTTTAAATTGGAAATCTTCTCCGATTCGATCGTTATAACTCAAAATCAAATCAATCCCCCGATTTTCCATCTCACCGATATTGACGGAAGGGAGCTCCAACCCACCCCAAGTATCCGGTCTAGAGTCAGGGTAAAGCATGTTCGTAGTAGACCGACTAAATACATCGAGATTAACTTCCAATTTGTAGTTTAATAGTGAAATATCGAGCCCGATATTGGAAGTAGCTGTCGCTTCCCACTTAGCATCAGGGTTACCTAAAGTGTATTTATGGAAACCTGCTTGTGAACTGGTATTACTTGATCCCGTAATGTTATAGTATGATGCCGATCCATTTGCCCGGTAAGTGCTGTAAGAATTATAATTACCAACATTATCATTCCCGTTTTTTCCCCAACCAATGCGGAGCTTCAGGTCGTTTATGAAACCCACCTGATCTAAAAAGCCCTCTTCAGATATCCGCCAACCTGCGGAGATAGCGGGAAATGTTCCCCATCGATTCGATGCTGAGAATCTTGAAGAAGCATCTCTTCGGATCACCCCTTCGACCAAGTATTTTCCTTGAAAATCGTAGTTTACTCTACCGAAATAGGAAAAGAGCCTCCATTCATCGAAGCTACCCCCGTTGGTAAAATCTTTTTCTCCCGCGTTCAGCACCATATAGTCGACGTCGGTAAATGCGAATGTAGACCGAGCTGCATTGAAAAATTCATTTTTGTTGCTCAGTGCTTCAGACCCTAACAGCACGCTAACATTGTGTTCGCCAAATGTATTTACATAATTAAGCGTGTTCGCCCAGTTGTATTGTAATCCGCCACTATGACTTTCGTTGAGTCTGCTAATGTAGTTGGTCTGGACATATTCGGGATTCATCAGGGTTCTGTCTTTACCGCGGTTGGTGATATAGTCTATTCCGAGCAGTGATTTTAGTGTTATATTCTCTCCAAACTTAACTTGCACGTGAGTATTCGCGAGTATGCGGCCTATCTTCGAGAAATCATCTTTGTCGCGATAAAGTGTCGCCAGCGGATTCTGTCCATTTCCTGTACCGGGAACTTGGCTTCCGGCAAAATTCCCTCTGATATCGTAAACCGGAATGATCGGATGCATTCGATGTGCCATTGCGACGGGATTGTATTCATCATTGTTTCCAAAACCTGTTCGATCTGTATACGTTGCACCCAGGTTCTGACCTACCTCAAGCCAATCCGTTACCTCCAATACAGAATTCATGCGAAGAGCAAAACGTTCGAACTGTGTGTGTCTCGCGATGCCTTGCTGATCCATATATCCAGCTGAAATAGCATAGGTTGCTCGTTCACTACCACCACTCACCGAGAGGTTATATTCTTGTATAGGTGCTACAGTAAAAATCTCGTCATACCAGTTAGTTCCCGACTTATTCGCACGGGTAATACCGTAATAGGGTTGAGGATAACTATAAAGGCTTTCGTCTACTTCGCCTTCCATGCGTCTCGCAGGAAATATATAGTCGGGGATCGTCGGATTTTCTCCATAACCGTATTGCAGGTCTCCCCATCCGGGGCTCTCCGATGTAAGGCCGTTATTCCGGTTCTCCAGCCACAACAGTTCGCCCAACTCCTGGGTGTTAAGTAAGCTTAATTGGTTAGCCGCACGCTGCAAACCGTAACGAGCATCGAAACTTAACGTCGGCTCTCCTGCTTTACCTTGCTTGGTTGTGATTACAATAACACCATTAGCAGCTCTGGATCCATAAATAGCAGAAGATGACGCATCTTTAAGAACAGTCATCGATTCGATATCGTTTGGGTTAATGTTTACTAATCCACCCGTGGTAGGCACGCCATCTACCACATACAATGGGTCGTTATTGTTTATCGACCCAATTCCTCTTACCCGTACGGCCGCTACCCCTCCGGGAGAGTTATTTCCGGTAACTGTTACACCAGCAACACGACCTTGTAAGCGTGCTGCGGCATCTCCCGTCGGAACAGCCCTAAGTTCGCTTTCATTAACTGAAGCCACAGCGCCGGTCAATGTTTTACGTTGCTGCGCTCCATATCCGACTACTACTACTTCATCCAAATTGCTCATCGAGGCGTTGAGAGACGCATCAATGACATTTGAAGAACCGATCGGTACCTCCAAGGTGGTGTAGCCAACGATGGTAAACACCAAAATTTGGCCGCTTTGTGTCACCCCAAGACGGTAGCTACCTTCTACGTCCGTGGTGGTAGCTGTTGTCGTTCCTTTTAGACTTACAGTTGCCCCTTGTAGGGGCGCGCCATGTTCGTCGACCACTCGCCCGGTTATTTCCCGTTGACGAGACAATCTTAATTTGCTATCATGTTGTTTGTTTCCCTGCGTTCTTTTTTTGATCAAGACAGTCTTGTTTTCAACCTCATATGTAAACGGTTGATCCGAGAAACACGCTTCCAGCACTTCATACATCGACGCATCATGGAAATCTAGATCTACGGGTTTCATGTCTTGAAGGTTAGTGCTATTATAAAGAAAGTCATATCCGGTTTGCCTTTGTATCTCTTCCATAACCTGCGTTATAGAGGTTCTCTTTACCTGGATAGTGACTTTCTGTGCATACCCCTTCGCTCCAAGTTGCAAGCTGAACGTGGTCAACAAAACAAAGACGAGCTTCATAGTCAAAAATAGTTTTAGGACAAATTGCCGCTCTTCGCAGCAAAATCTAATAGAAGTTTTATACATTTGGTAATGTGTTTGGTTATTAACTAGTTCTATATTCAGGAATTTCAATGGCCAGCATTTATGCCGGTAGCGCCGCGAACGCTTCCGGCTTTTTTTACCGCTCTTCGCCTATGTACCTATTTCATGACAACTACCCTCCCTTCATTAATTTCAAACCGTATAGGAGCGAGCTTTTCTAAATTTTGAAACAATTGCGTGAGCCCTTTGAAGCGTTGAAATGTGCCCGTAAATCTATCGTCGAACTGCCCTTGATATTCCACTGTGTCAATATCATACCACCGCGAAATCTGTCCCATGATTTCCGGAATTGTCGCCTGCTCAAATCGGAAATACCCGCTTTTCCAGGCTGTAGCGGTACGAACGTCCACTTCTCTCTGATCTATCTCGCCGGTTTTGCCGTCAACCACCGCCTGCTGCCCGGGCCGTAGCCTCACTTGACTTCCTTCTTTTGAGACATTTACCGCACCCTCCACCAACGTCGTTATTGTCTGCCGATCGTCGTTGTATGCCGAAACGTTGAAATGGGTGCCAAGGACTTCAATAGTACTGCCGTTGGCCTCTACTTTGAACGGTTTGGAAATGTCTTGGGCCACCTCAAAGTAGGCCTCCCCATTCAAAAAGACGGCACGTTCGTCTCCAGCAAAAACCACCGGATACCGTATAGACGAACCGGTATTCAGCCATACTTTGGTTCCATCGGGCAACATTAATTGGTAAGAATGTCCTTTAGGAGTGCTGAAGGTGTTAAATTTGTTTCCGCTGTTGGGAACGTCGGCGTACCGTCCGTCGTATATGATACTTCCGTCTTCCCCACGCCGAATGCTTACGCCTGACTCAAGCGCCATCACGCCGTCAACCGAATCTCCCCATACGATTTTCCGGCCGTCTGCAAGGGTAAGGATCGCCTGGTTGTGGTCGGGCAAAAGGATATCTTGTTTTTGTGCCGCGTGCGTAGGATTATCCGATCTGTTGTCTGTTATGGAAAAGTATACGAAAAAGCTTACAGAAACAAACACCGCTAACACAGAAGCGATGCGGAGCCACGTGATACCGCGGTTGCCACCATAACCCGAGGCGCTGCTTTCGGACAGTGGTTCCCTCTCCTGCAAATCAGCCAACAACCGATTATAAATATCTTCCTTCTGGCCCTTGTCAAGAACAACCTTTGGTCCGTCAAATTCCAGTGCCTTGTCTATTGCACCAGAAACCTCCCTCGGATCACCTTTATCCAAATAAGCCAGAAGATCCTCGCAGTCCTCACGTGTAATGGTGTTGCCGAAATACTGGGCTAATAATTGAACCAATCGGTCGTTATCCATCGCTTTCTTTAGTGTTTATAATTTGCGCCCTTTGCCAGGTGCTTTATAGATAGAACACAGAAACGTGGGAGGGGGACTAGTTCGAGCGCGTCTTTTTTGAGTAGCGTCTCTTTAGCTCCTTAACAGGAAAACAGCAGTGCTAAGAAATACGCGTATCCCGACTGACTGAGTGTGGTTCTCAGCGTTTTTATCGCTTGCACCATATGGTTTTTCACCGTATTTGGAGAAATGCCGAGTCGCTGGGCAATTTCTTTGTGTGTAAGGCCTTCTTCACGACTCAACTTGAATATTAATTGTTGCTGTTTCGGAAGTCGTGATATCGCCCGCTGTGCCTGTTGCTCCAGTTCTTCTGCGACAAGTCGTTCTTCCGACGCGTTGCCAGCAATTTCAATAGTCGACATCAACCGTTCAAACAACATCGCGGACTTTCGGATTTCCCTCAGTTTGTTCAGGCATAACCGCTTGGTAATTACATACAGGTACAGCCATATATTACCGTCTTCGTCCAAGCCCTCGCGGTTTAACCACAACTTCAAAAACACATCCTGCACGATTTCTTCACTCCAGGCCGTATCCTTCAGAAAACGAAGAGCTAACTGATACACTTGTTCACTATGGCAATCATATAAAGATCGGAATGCGACCTCGTCACCGCCTATCAGTCGACGGATAGTAGATGAATCAATGAAAGGCATGAATGTAAGTTTATAACTGTTTATTGCGCTACAAACCTACTATAAAATTGTAACAAAAAGAAAGAAACGCCCAATCAGGCTTTACCACCCGATCCCATAATCTTCGCCGTTGTTGCTGCTCCCACCCCATAGCGATCCATGGGCCTGGTCAAGAAAAATCGCGTTTATTGGTCCGCTGGTCCGATTACCCTGTTGCACCGAATAACCCATCGTCTTCAATTTCTCTACGACATCCTGGGGGGTGTCCCGGTTTACCAGAATGCTTCCCGCTTTGGGCATACGGTCCGATAGCTGCGTGCCTCCCAGCGACAACCACAACTGATTGCTGTTAACGTTTGCTGCTTCTGTAGCTTGTTGCACGGTCATGTCAAACTCGACCATATTGAGGAAAAATTGAAGGAGGTTCTGTTCTTGCGTATCACCACCCTGCACGGCAAAAGAAAGGTAAGGTTTTCCCGCTTTTAGTGCCAGCGAAGGTGTGAGCGTAACCCGGGGTCGCTTGCCCGGCGCCACCACGTTGAATGGGTTGAGCACCGAATCGAGCACAAAGCTCTGCATCCGCTGACTCATACCAATACCGGTCCGGCCAGCAATGCAGGCGGGCAGCCATCCCCCGCTGGGGGTAATGGAAACCACCCAGCCATCGGCATCTGCAGCTTCGATCGTTGTCGTACCCCGCAGGAGCCTGTCGTTATACAGGCTGTCGGCTGTGGTGGCCGTGGCGTAATCGAATGCTACGGTATCCGGCAATGCGCCAACCGCATCGTGGCTGGGCACAAAATGCTCAAGCTTACGCAGGCCTGACGTATCTGAAAGTAACTGCTCCCGCTGCGCCAGTAGCGCTGAAAACGGATTGGTCCCTCCTTGGTAAGGGTAGGGGTCTCCGGGTGCAAACGTGCGATTACGTTCCGGATCGATCAACTTCACCCGCTCTTTTGCATATTCCTTGCTTAGCAGCCCCTGGATGGGCGTACGGGTGCCAACGTATGGGTCTCCGTAATAGAAATCACGATCCGCAAAAGTCAGGTTCATCACCTGGTAAACGGTATGGATGTATTCGGCAGAGTTATAGCCCATCCCTTTGAGATCGACCCCCTCAAGCATGTTCAGTGCCTGCAACAGCATGGGGCCCTGTGTCCACTCCTGCAGCTTATAGACATCGATGCCTTTATAATTGGTCACCAGCGGTTCTTCTTCAATGGGTTTCCAGTTAGCCAGATCTTCCATGGTAAAAAGCCCACCTTGCTCCTGGCTTCCCCTGACAATTTCTTCTGCGATATCTCCGGTATAAAACCGGTCATAAGCTGCCATGATGGCCTCCGCCCTTGTTTTTCCATCCGCAAGTGCTTGCCGTTCGGCTTCCACCAGCTTTTGAAGCGTTGCCAGCAAGTCTTCCTGAACGAAGATTTCGCCCGGTTCGGGTGCTTCCCGCTCTTCGCCGAGGTGCGGCAGGAATACGGCTTTGCTATATGGCCATTCCTTGATACGCTCTTTTCCGCGCTCGATACTGTTGGCTGTCTGGGCATCGATGGCATATCCCGCTGCCATTTCCATGGCCGGAGCCAGCACTTCCTCCAGGCTCAGCTGTCCGTACTGGGCCAGCATGTAACACAATCCCCCGGGTGTGCCGGGTGTAACCGCCGCCAACGGGCCATACTCGGGTGGAAAAGCATACCCTTTGCCTTTGAAAAATTCGGGCGTTGCTCCTGTGGGGGCTACCCCCAACGCATTGATGGCTATCACTTTTCCCGTTTTGGGGTTATAGATGAGCGCCTGCGTCTCGCCGCCCCAGCTCAACACATCCCACATGGTACAGGTAGCTGCGAGCATGGCACAGGCTGCGTCCACGGCGTTGCCTCCACGATCGAAAACCAGCGCGCCGGCGGTGGCCGCCAACGGTTTGCCCGTAACCGCCATCCAGTGTTTGCCGTGTAAGGGTGGCTTTTGCGTGCGCTGGGCCATGACTGTGCTGGAAAGGGTTGCACACAGAAAAACTAAAAAGAGCTGACGTTTCATTTTTAACGGATTATATACGATTTAAAAGTAGGGTTTATCCGTTAAAAGCAGCAGTGTTTGTTTGTAAATTGTTGGTTAGATACGAGGGTTGGCCAATAAGCGGTTGCTTTTGGTTAAAAAACGGTTTTGCAAGATCTGGAAACGGTTAGCCGGTGGCTATTCCGGCAGGTAACCTTTCAAAAACTGCCCGGTATGCGTATTGGAGTTCCGCGCCATCTCTTCCGGTGTTCCTTCAAACGTCAGCTCTCCGCCTTTCTCGCCACCTTCGGGACCAATATCAATGATCCAATCGGCACTTTTTATCATATCCATGTTGTGTTCGATAACCAGGATGCTGTTCCCGTGGGCAATCAGTGCGTCAAACGATTTCAGCAGCTTCCGGATGTCGTGGAAATGCAGTCCGGTTGTAGGTTCATCAAAGATAAACAGCGTACTTTTATTCGTATTGCCCTTGATAAGGAATGAAGCGAGTTTAATGCGCTGTGCCTCGCCGCCCGACAAGGTGCTGGATGACTGACCCAGCTTGACGTAACCCAAGCCCACATCAGCCAGCGGTTGCAGCTTCGCCATGATCTTCGGCTGGTCCGCAAAGACGACAAGTGCCTCTTCCACACTCAGGTCGAGGATGTCTGAAACGTTTTTTTCTTTCCAGGTTACATCCAGCACATGTGTTTTAAACCGCTTGCCACCGCATGCCTCGCAAGGCAGCACAATATCGGCCATAAACTGCATCTCGATTTTCACTTCCCCTTCGCCCTGGCAAACATCGCAACGCCCCCCCTCCACATTGAAGGAAAACGCTGCCGGTTTCAAACCGGCGGCTTTAGCGGCCGGCTGCGCACTGTAGAGCGCGCGGATTTCATCCCATGCTTTCACGTAGGTTACCGGGTTTGAGCGCGATGAACGCCCAATCGGGTTCTGGTCGACCAGCTCGACTTGTTCGATCTGCTGAATGTCGCCATCTATCCCGTCGTAAAGTCCGGTCTGCTCTCCTGAATAGTTGCCAAGCGCTTTCTGCAATGCCGGGTATAGGATACGTTTCACAAGCGAAGTTTTGCCCGACCCCGATACGCCGGTCACGACCGTAAACACGTTAAGTGGAAAACGGACGTCAATACCTTTAAGGTTATTCTCACGTGCCCCTTTTATCCTGATTGCGTTGTTCCACTTGCGCCTACCGGCAGGCACCGTAATTTGTTCCTTACCACTTAGGTACCTGCCGGTGAGGCTATTGTCATCACGCAAAATATCGTCGTAGCCGCCTGCAAAGACCAGCTCTCCGCCGTTTATCCCTGCTTCAGGCCCGATATCAATCAAGTGATCTGCCGCTTGCATCATCTCTTGCTCGTGCTCCACCACCAGCACCGTGTTGCCTACGTTGCGCAGTGATTTCAATACACCGATGAGCCGCTGCGTATCACGTGGATGAAGACCGATACTCGGTTCATCCAATACATAAATAGATCCTACCAACGAGCTGCCCAACGACGTAGCCAAATTGATGCGTTGCGATTCTCCCCCGGAGAGCGTATTCGATAGCCGGTTTAAGGTGAGATAACTTAGTCCCACGTCCGTAAGAAACTGCAGGCGATTGCATATTTCCATGAGAAGTCGCCTGGCAATCTTCGCTTCATTTTCGGTTAGTTCAAGCTCCCGGAAAAACACCAGCGCCTCGTCCAACGGCATCAACACCACATCAGCGATGGATTTGCCATTTATCTTTACGTACGTCGCGTCTTTGCGGAGACGTGTACCGTTGCACTCCGGACAATTGGTCTTCCCCCGATACCGGGAAAGCATCACCCGGTACTGGATTTTATACGTTTGCTCCTCCAGCTCAACAAAAAACTGGTTCAACCCGCGGAAGTGGCTGTTTCCCGTCCAAAGCAATTCCTGTTGCGCCGGAGTCAAATCGGCAAAAGCACGATGTATGGGAAAATCGAACTTCGTGGAAGTGCGGACAAGCTGCTGCAACCATTCGCCCATTTTTTCGCCCCGCCACGGCGCGATGGCTCCATCATATACCGACCGGCTTTTGTCGGGAACCACCAAATCGGGGTCGATGCCAATGACTTTTCCATAGCCTTCGCATCGCTTACACGCACCATAAGGATTGTTGAAACTGAAAAAGTTGGGAATGGGTTCCTCAAAGGTGATGCCATCCAATGTAAAACGATCCGAAAACGTATGCACCGCCTGGTTTTCTTCCACGTAGCAATCGCCCTTTCCTTCAAAAAAAGCCGTCTGCACCGAATCCGCGATCCGGTTTACCGTGTCTTCTTCTCCATCTACCGTGATTCGATCGATGACGATGAGCAGGTCGCCGGCTTCGGCTTCCTTGTTTTCGAGCGCAGTGTTTTCCAGCAGCGATTCTATTTTCTGTAGGGTACCCTGGTAGACGACCCGTACAAAGCCTTTTTGCAACAAAATCGCCAGCTCTTCCTTCAACGTGCGGTTATTACTGGGGTGCAGCGGGGCGCTGATTGTTGCTACGGTACCCTGCGGTAACGTGGTCACAAAATTAGTCACCGAGGTAACCGTATCCTTCTTTACTTCGTTGCCCGATACGGGCGAGTAAGTTCTACCCACACGCGCATAAAGCAATTTCAGGTAGTCGTATATTTCTGTTGAGGTCCCCACCGTTGAGCGGGGGTTGCTCGTGATAACGCGCTGCTCGATGGCGATGGCCGGAGCAATGCCTTTAATGTAATCGACTTCCGGCTTACTCATTCGCCCCATAAACTGCCGGGCATACGCCGACAGGCTCTCCACGTACCGGCGCTGACCTTCGGCATACAGTGTATCAAAGGCCAGGGAGGACTTTCCCGAGCCCGACATACCGGTGATGACGACCAGCTTGTTTTTTGGGATAGCTACGTCCACATTTTTCAGGTTGTGTACACGTGCGCCTTTGATAATGATGTGGGTCTTGGGATCGAGCGTTGCTATATTCATATGCATAAATCACCCCGCCGGTGACGAATGGGGGGGCACACAAAAGTACGGATAATTTTTTTAGTATCAAGCGGCTAAACTGGGGCTACCGCCCCAATATTTCCTGCACCGGTTGCCCGATATTGCCGTTCGGTTCTTCGATGTGTAGCAAAGCAGCAATGGTCGGCGCAATATCGGTCATGTGCGTCTCCCGATTGGTCGTGCCATGCTTGATGCCCCAGCCCATCATCAAGAAGGGAATATGAGCGTCATAAGATGCCCATGTGCCATGTGTAGTCCCCCTTGAGCGGGGAGATCCGCTATACCACTGGGGGTCGAGGATGATTTGGATGCAGCCACTGCGCCTGGGGTTATAACCGTTAACAATCCGTTCCCGTATACGCGACGGAATACTGGACGCTCCGGCTTTTTCCATGTCCGTTACGAAGGCAACCCCTTCCAGCGTGCGCAAGAACTTAATCGCCCGATCTTTGATGTCGTCCTCGTCCAAATCATTGGCGCGGACGGTTTCATAATCGAGGTGTACCTGATAGTTCATCAGGCTGCGTACGATCTTTTCTTGCCCAAACTCCTCTTCCAGCAGGTCATTAAGGCCCGAAAGGGCATTGCGTTCATCGAAGTAGCCGGCATTTCCGCGTTTATCCATAAAGAACAAGGGGTTGTGAGATGCGCCGTGATCGGCGGTGAGGAATAGGGTATATTCGCCCGCACCCACCTGATCATCCAAGTATGCAAAAAACGCTTCCAGTTCCTTATCGAGCCGCAGGTAAGTATCTTCGATCTCAATGGCATTAACCGAAAACTGATGGCCCACGTAGTCAGTAGACGACAGGCTTACACACAGGAAATCTGTAACATTTTCGGGGTTGTGTCCCAGTTGCTCATGGCTGATGGCTGCTTTCGCGAGGTCCAGCGTAAGCGTATTGCCAAACGGCGTAGTACGAATCAACCCCAAGCCATTGTCTTTGACCAGGGCGCCCAGCTTTTTGGGAAATACCGGTGCCTCTTCACCGCGGAAAGTTGCCTCGTAGTTGTTATCGTCTTCGATGCTCTGCACATACGTATCAATGGGATAAAGTGTGTTCCAGTCTTGTTGGAGGTACTTTTCGGCAAGTTTCTGCGCATTGAACTGCTTTACCCACTCGGGCAATTCCTGCATGTAGAAGGTACTCGAAACCCAATCGCCCGAACCGCCCTCAAACCAATACGCCGCGTCGGCGAAATGCCCCGCGGGCAAAATACCACCGCGGTCTTTGATCGCTATGCCAATCACTTTCGAACGGAAATTGGTCGCGAGCTTGAGCTGGTCGGTGATGGTCGAGACGAGCAGGTTGCGGGGCGACTGCTTACCCGCGTCAGCGTCTGTCCCCACCCCATTCACGTTGTCATCCTGCGTGCAATACATCCGCTGCCCGGTCTGCTGGATGATAAAGTCGTTGCCTGCGATACCATGTATGGCGGGAACGCTTCCTGTGTACACCGTGCTGTGGCCGATGGCCGTGTACGTGGGGACGTAGGGAATATACGTATTGTCACAGGAAAATCCTTCGTTCAGCAAACGCTTGAACCCACCTTCACCATAGCGCTCATAAAAACGATACAGGTAATCCCAACGCATCTGGTCAACCATGAGCCCGACAACCAGCTTTGGCCGCTCAACGGGTTTCTGTGCACCAGCATGGCCTACCAATAAACCCAATGCCAGCGCAGCTAAAAATAATTTCTTCAATTTCATTCGAAAATAGTTTGTTTTTTAATGCCTTGTTGAAACGGATACCCGTGATTTGACGGGTATTGCGCGACTAATTTACCAATTCCTGATGCGAAATCGCAGACGAAATGTAACAAACCTGTTGCGCAGCGGGTTGTCATATCCGTAGAATCAGCCCCCAGTTTGCATAGTCTGCCTGTACACCATGCAAGTTGAGGGTGGTTTGAACCCCTATATTCGGCGTAAAGAAATACCGGGCACCTGTTACCCAATACCATTTGATGTTGTGATAGTTTCGATAATGCAGGTATTTGCCATACATCGCATTGATAACGATAGGTCCCATGGTAACATCTGCTCCTACGGCTATGCCCCATCGAATTGGATCGAGCGACGAGCCGTAATATTGGAAGGTCTCGTCAAACCGGTCGGGATCAAACACCGTATGGTAGTAGACCACATGCGAGCCCGCTTTGAGGCTGATTGCCCGGTTGAGGTAAAAGTTGTACCCGGCATACAACCCGGACCGGAAGAACTTGCCATGGCGATCGCGGTATCGGCCACGCACGCCAGCCCCAAACCAGAGCTCCGCGTTGTTTCCCTCAATGTGGCCGTAATCTTCCGGTTTATCCGTGCTTGCGTCGCTGTTGCCAATTGCCGTTTTTACGCCGATGGAGCCTGTAAGTGTATTCCAACCGCCATTCGGCACCACGACGCCTCCGTTGGAATAATGTTGGATGTGGCCACCTGCCACGAGACTGGTGTTCGCGCTAACCGGTACTTCGAGGCTAAGTTCGCCCGTAATCATCAGATTGACGTGGCTACCGATGGTAGACGTTGCGGGCTGCGTAAAGATATTCTCGGTAATGTATGCCAGGCCGAGTCCGGGCGTGGCCAGCAGCCTGGCTTTGCCCAGCTGCAAAAGCTGCAAGTCAACCTCCGCCAGTGCACCAAAAGCCTGCCCTCCGGAATAAGCCACTCCATCCACAAGCTCTTTCATGTGGTTCAGGTTATGCCATGTTACACCAAATGAGAGGCTTTTGGCGTTTAGAATCCGCGCCCATTCCTTGCCGTTATGCGCCACATTCTTGTCGTAGCTGAGGTGCAGGCCATACAGGTAGTTGCTCTTCCGGTTGGGGTTGTCAGCATTGACATCCACACCATACTGTGCTTTTACGGATATCGCATGTTTCGATCGATCCAACTGGGCCTTCACGGTATTGGGTTGCATCATGGCGAACCATAACAATCCGAGCATCAGGATTGATTGTGGTGTGAATAGGGTAAATCTGGATACGGTAGAACGGTAAATCATTGGAATAACAAGTTTGCAGGCGCTATCAAATCAGTGCCCCCGCAAACATAACGATTTACCCAGAATTTTTTAACCCGCTAAACTGTCTGTTTTCCGACTTATGGCCATTTTCAACACCGCTGCTTCTATGGCCTGACTATCATAGCCGCATTGTGCCCACAGTTCATGCTGTTCGCCATGTTCAACCACCGTATCCGGGATGCCCAGTCGCACAACGGTGGCCTCATAACCATGGTCGGCCATGAATTCCAATACTGCACTTCCCATCCCGCCCTGCACACACCCGTCTTCAACGGTAATGACTTTCTTGAATTTGCCAAAAACCTCGTGCAGCATTTCTTCATCCAGTGGCTTCACAAACCGCAGGTCGTAATGGGCCGGAAATACACCTTCCTCATTGAGTGCCATGCGCGCATTGACCACTTCATTGCCAATATGGCCGATGCTGAGTAAAGCCACTTCTTCTCCGTCACACAGCTTGCGCCCCTTTCCCACCTCGATGGTTGCAAATGGCCGGCGCCAGTCGGGCATCACACCCTGTCCTCTCGGATACCGGATGACAAACGGGCCCATTCCATCTTGCTGCGCGGTGTACATCAGGTTGCGCAACTCTTCCTCATTCATCGGTGCTGACACGGTAAGGTTGGGAACGCAGCGCATGTACGCCAAATCATACGCCCCATGGTGTGTGGGGCCGTCGGCACCGGCTATCCCGGCCCTGTCGAGGCAAAACACCACGTGCAGGTTCTGAATAGCCACGTCGTGTATCACCTGGTCATAAGCCCGCTGCATAAAACTCGAATAGATATTGCAAAAGGGCACCATTCCCTGTGTAGCCAATCCTGCAGAAAACGTAACAGCATGCTGCTCGGCAATCCCCACGTCAAACGCGCGGTTGGGCATGGCTTTCATCATGATGTTCATGGATGAGCCTGACGGCATAGCTGGTGTAACCCCCATTATGCGGTCATTTTTTTCGGCTAGCTCCACGAGCGTATGCCCGAATACCTCCTGGTATTTTGGTGCTACCGGCTTGTCGCTTTTCGACTTCTTAATCTCACCGGTAATTTTATCAAACAAGCCCGGCGCATGCCAGGTGGTCTGGTCTTTTTCGGCCAGCGCGTATCCTTTCCCTTTTACGGTGACGCAGTGCAGCAGTTTCGGCCCCGGAATGCCCCGCAGGTCATTCAGCGTATTCACCAACCGTTTCACGTCATGCCCGTCTACCGGGCCGAAATAACGGAAATTGAGTGATTCAAACAGGTTGCTGTTTTTAAGCAGCGTTCCCTTGATGCTTTTCTCTATTTTCTTGGCCACGCCCAGTGCATCGGGCCCGAGCTCCGATATTTTCGTGAGTACGTGGACGATGTCATCCCTAAACCGGTTCCACGGCCGTGATGTGGTGATGCTGGTCAGGTATTCCTTGAGCGCGCCCACATTCGGATCAATCGACATGCAATTGTCGTTGAGGATCACCAGGAGATTTGACTTTTCGATACCTGCATGGTTGAGTGCTTCAAACGCCATCCCTGCGGTCATCGCTCCATCGCCAATCACGGCTACGTGCTGGCGGTCGGTTTCCCCTTTGTAATTTGACGCCACAGCCATTCCCAACGCGGCGGAAATAGACGTCGATGAATGGCCCACCCCGAACGCATCGTATTCGCTCTCGCCGCGCTTGGGGAAGCCGCTGATGCCACCCAATACCCGGTTGGTGTGGAAATCGTCGCGTCTGCCTGTGAGAATCTTATGCCCGTAAGCCTGATGCCCAACATCCCATACCAATTGGTCGTAGGGGGTATTGAGCACATAATGCAGGGCGACCGTTAGTTCCACGACCCCCAGGCTTGCAGCAAAATGCCCGCCATGTGCCGATACGGTATCAATGATATACTGGCGCAGTTCGTCACATAGCCCAGCCAGCTCAGTCTGGCTCAGTCGCTTTAAATCCGCGGGTGTGTTTATTTTCTTCAGTAGTTCTCCGGCGTCAATATCCATAATGTCCGGTTTGCAAAAACGATACAAAGTAACTAATAATTATTGATATGGGACGTGGCGAAAATTTTGCACTCCCTATACCTCGTCTTTTGTAAATGGTGAACAACATTACGGGCAGATTGTTTACCAACGCATGTCACGGCAAATATCACAGCGAAACCTTACCTTTGGACCGTATGCAGCCCGAAGGATATGAAATAAAACTACCGCAGTTTGAAGGTCCCTTTGATTTATTGCTGTTTTTCATCGAACGTGATGAATTGAATATCCACGATATTCCCATCGCCAAGATTACCACCGATTTCCTCGATTACCTGTTGCACGCACAGGCACTTAACATGGAACTGGCAAGCAAATTTATATTCGTGGCTGCCACGTTAATGCGTATAAAGGCCAAAATGCTTTTGCCCAGGCCGGAGCTCGATGAGACAGGGAACGAAATAGATCCCAAGCAGGATCTGATACAGAAACTGGTCCTCTACAAACAATTCAAGGACGTATCTGAAGAATTGCGGGTGTTGGAAGAAGGGAGGCTCCAGATGGATCGGCGCGGGAACATCGCAGCGGACTTGCAGCTGGCGGGCGACTATGCCGACCAGGGGGAGGAGCTCTCCACGTTTGACCTTTACAAGCTGATGGTGGTTTACGAGCGCGCAATGGATCGTTATACCTCACGCCATAATGAAGTTCGCCATACCGTGGTAAAATACCCGTATACCATCGAACAGCAAAAAGAAGCGATAGCCTCCTTGGTAGCCATTAATGAAAAGCTCGATTTCAATGCGGTCGTCAGGCATTCTGAAAACAAGGTGCAATTCGTCTACAATTTCCTCGCGATCCTCGAAATGCTGCAACAGCAGTTACTCGAATTACAAAGTGGACTGGGTTTCAACAACTTCTGGGTTATGGCGAGGAAAGACAGGCAGTCTACCTGATGGAACTGCCAGGAATAAACCCCGCACATCGGTTAGTGGCCTAACCTTCGCGGGGTCTTCACAAACACATATCATTAAAAAAAAGTCATCTCAAACACAATGTAGTGTGGTATGCCCAGTTCTTTACCCCACGCACGTACGTCTTCGCCGCTGTCGTCCACATTGCAATAGGACAACCATCCCGGTTTGTCGGGCATGGGGATGGGCAGGATGTAGGCCATCAGGTAAAACGGCTTGTTCAGCACCACGGGCTCCTTGCTTTCCTTCACCACGTTACGCAGGCTGTATAACGTCGTTTTATTGGACATGGTAGCAAAGCGTTTCGACGCTGCCGCTTCAGGCATAGCCAGCTGCATGCTGATGTTTCGCTGTTCATCGATTTTCGAGATTACACGCATTTCAAAGACGCTATCGGTAAGCGGCTTCTGGTTACTGCTGTTGGTCAGCAGTGTGGAGTCGCGCACTTCCCCGTACCAGATTTCCAATGCCTTAATCGAGTAGTTTCTGCCCACTAGGCTCGGCGAGGTGAAGGCAATTTTCTGGTATTCTGTATTCTCCAGCCGCAACAGGTCCTTCAGGTCATCAATTTCCGACGAATACTGCGAGTTGACGCGTATTGTGGTATCGCCGGGCCCGCCGCCGGCAATGCCCGACTGGGCGTATGCGCCAGTGCAAAAGAGTGTTGCCGCAAAACCGGCAATGCTTACGATGAATTTCATTGTTGTGTAGGGTCTCATTTATTTTTCTTCGTTATTTCCATTAATCAATTCCAATATCCGTTCATTTTCAATAATCAGCATGCCCTGCCTGTCGGATGTAATCCCTTCAGCGAGCCGGTAGGTGTAGCGCGGTTTGCTGCCTTCCATGACGGTTGGGAGGTAGCGCAGCTTCATGTTGGTTACCTTTCCGCTCAACGCCTCCCCCACTTCGATGATGTGCGTAGACACCACAAACAGGCATTGCCGGTGCCGGGCAAACGCCTCGACCACCGCGAGGGTAGCCTCATACGCATCTTGTACGTTGGTCCCTTTGAACAGCTCGTCGAAAAGCACCAACAACCGCTTCCCCGCACCAACATCCGCCGCCACATCCTTCACCCGCAGCACTTCGGCATAAAAGTGGCTGTAGCCCTGCTGAATGTTGTCCGGCACGTTGATGGACGAATAGATACCTTCCATCACCGAAAATGTGAGGCTGTCGGCCGCTACCGGAAAACCGAGGTGGGCCAAGTAGAGGTTGGCGCCGATCGCCTTCATCAACGTGGATTTGCCCGCCATATTGGCTCCCGTAAGGAAGAGCACGCTGTGCTCCGCATCGAGTACCAGGTCATTGGCTACCCCCTTGTCCAGTGCCGGATGCCGCAGGGCGGAGGCCTGCAGTTGGATGCCGTCGTGGCCAGCTTCCGCATAGCCAAACCCCTTTTCGAGCGCCGTCGCGCCTACCGCAATGTACACATCCAGCTCGTAGACAAGCTCCAGCAGCACCTGTAACCTTTCACGGAACGTTCCGGCGAAAAAGGCATGGCTACGGACGATCTGGCTAGTGGGGAGTTCGGCCGACGCTCGGGGTCGGTGCGCTTCCAGCAATCGATCCAGCAGGTCATCGTCGACCAGCCGTGATAGCCGTTCGCGATGATCACTCGCGCCTGCCGAAGCTTTCCAGTCCCCCAGCATCTCCTTCGACCCCCGAACCAGTTCCAGGCAAGCCTCGATACCAGCCACCAGGCGATCGTATTGTTCAGACCGTACCGCAAGCCTGAGCACCTTCTTTTGCATCACATCCCACACCGCCATCCCTTTGCTGCCGACCTGCTGCCCCAGGTACTGCTCCACCGCCAGGAGGTGGTCGGCGGTAAACGGGAATGTCAATGCGAGTGACTGGAACTGCCGGAACAAGGCACTCCGTCGGTTTATCACGCCGGCATCTGCCAATGGCTCGCGGAAAAGCCGATCGAGCAGCTTCTCACCGCCTTCTGTCTTCGTGCGGTTGAACAGGCTATAGATCGACCCGGGTCGATGTTTGCCGGGGATGTTCAAATCGCCCAGGCTTTGCTGGTCTATGATAAAGCGCATGCCACACCCCCTTCTGTTTTAGCCAGTAGTTCCAGAATCCCCGCATTCCGTACAATCACCATCCCGTGGCGATCGGCAGTGATTCCCTGCTCAAGCGTATAGGTATACACCGGCTTGTTGCCGTCCATTTTCGTTGGCAGGAACACATACTGGATATTGTTCACCTCTTTTCGCAACGCCTCACCGGCCTCCATGATGTGGGTAGACACCACAAACATACAGTTCACACGGGCTGCAAAAGCCGACGTTAACGCCACTGTCGCCTCGTAGGCGTCTTTCACGTTCGTGCCGCGAAACAGCTCATCCATGATGATGAATAGTTGTTTTCCGGCACCCAGCTCTCGGGCCACCTTCTTTACCCGCAATACCTCCGCGTAGAAATGGCTGATGCCCTTACCCAGGTTGTCGGGCAGGTTAATGCTCGTGTATATACCCTCGCGCACCGCGAAGGAGAGGCTGCGCGCCGGCACGGGAAACCCCATGTGCGCTAGGTATAACGCAATGCCCAGCGACTTCATCAGCGTCGATTTACCTGCCATATTGGCGCCGGTAAGAAACACAATGTTACCCTGCGGATGGATGTATAGCGTATTGGCCACTGCATTCTTCACATGCGGGTGGTATACCCCTTCCAATTTTACCGTTCCCGATTCGGCAGGTAATGCCTCCGGATAGCAGAACCCCCTCTCGTGGGCCACGCGGGCCACGGACAGGTAGGCATCCACGAGGTAAATCGCTTGCAGCACGATGCGGATATCCTCGCGCCTTTTGAAGCGGAATAGCTGGTCGCGAGCCACGTCATCGCCCAACAGCAGGGACCTGTCGGCCGCCACGGCACGTACCGGGGCCAGTTCCGTTTGGAGCGTCGTGCCTGCCGCGTCGGCATCAATCGCCGCCAGAAATCCGGGCAGCGCCGCCAACAGTTCGGCTGTCGCAGCGATACCTGCCAGCAGCAGCTTGTGGTGCGGGTCGGTGGCCACTGCGTTTTTCAGCCGATCGGCCAGGCCGCTCCCTTGCCTTACCATCCGCGTACGCTCATCCGTCTGTTGCAGGTACGTTTCAATCGCTTCAAAGAGCTCCCGCCTGAAAGGGAATTCGCTGAACCGCCGCCCCAGGTCGCGGATTGCCTGCACTCGATTATTGATGGCCTCGGGATCGGCCAGCGGATAGCGGAACAAATCCGCTATACGGTTGGCCCCTCCCGTTGTCTGCGCACGGTTGAACAGTTCATATACCGAGGCGGCACCCGGCTTGCCGAAGATGGCCAGGTCGTTTAACGTTTGTTGGTCCGTCGAAAAATGCATCCTACTTCCGTTTACGCCTGATCAACAGTATGGTGCCCATCAATAAGCCGATGGCCGGAATCAGTCCCAGCATAATCCAGCGCACGGGCGTTACGCTGGTACCTTTGATGGTCATGCTATTATCTATGGGGTCAGGCCATGTAGGCTCGATGGGAAACTGTCCATAGGTAAACCAGCCCAGGAACCCCTGGTAGAAATCCGCATTACCGGTTTTTGGATAAGATCGCCCCAGCTCAGCGTTGCTGAGAAAGTCCGCGTCGCCCGTCACGAGGATGCGTTGCTCTTTACCATTCACTTCGCGTGTCAGTGCCAGTGCCGTCGGTATGGCCTGTTTCACATCGCCGGCTTCCGCATTGAACACGATATCGGCTGAATCGAGCACCAGTTTACCTGTTTTGTTCCAGGTTATTTCGGCATCGGTCCGTAACAGTTCACGGACGGTGAATGCGCCGGTATCGGTGTAAGCCAGTCCCGCCGTATTGCGGGTGCTCACGGGCATTTCCTGCTGGTGGAGACGCGTCACTTTTCGCCCGAAATCGGCCCCTACGGGTGTTACGAGCGATTTTACCTCATCGGCCGAAAAGTCGGTATTCCCCTGCACCACCATGCCTTCGGTAAGTTGCACCCCGAGCTTGGCCAGCAGCGGATTCAGCACCTGCTGTTTATCGGGCTCGCCCGCCAGCAGCAGGTTGCCCCCGGCATCGACGTACCGAGAAACCTTTTCAAACACCTCCGCGGAGAGTTCCGCCCTGGGGTCGGCAATCACCAGCGCCGTGATGCCTTCGGGAATTTCTTCGCCGTGCAACGACAAATCCACAACATCAAAGCCCTGGTTGATCAGCGCCGCCCGCACATTGATTTCGCTTGTGGCTAGCTTATAGTGGCGATCGCCCATCCGGTCGATGCGACGTTCCTCTTCACCCTGCAAGAAGGCAATGACCGGGAGCGGAACCGTGAGCCGCCGCAACGCCGCGGTCACCTCCGTTTCCGAAGGCCAGAACTGCATGTCGTCAAATGTGCGCAGGAATGTGCTTTTCCCTTTGAAATCCAGCTTCATCACCAGCCGGTTCTTTTCGGGGTAAAGGTCTAATTCCTGCCGGATTTCTTCCGGCTTCTTAAATCGATCAAGGCTGGTTTTCCGTGATTTCGCATACTTTTCAGCAATGTCGTCCAACGACATCCCTTTGTTGGATTTATAGACGTACTCGTTGAATGTGCTATCGTAGTAATAGACATATTCCCGCTCGATATTGGGTTTAAAGCGCAAGTACCGTTCCCAACGGCTTTTATCGGCATTACGTGCACTGGGCCGGCCCCGGTTGTACGTACCGTCGATGAAGTTGACATATTGCGTCACCTTCAGCGGTTCCTCGCCGATTGCCTTCAGCGTTTCCTGGGTATTCACGCTCAGCGTATTCATGTGGGTACGTGTGGTATCCCAATAGCCGATGTAGCCGGGCGTGGACGTTACATAGCCGATGGCCAGCACCACGGCGATGGCTACCAGGTACTTGCCCAACGCAACCCCCTTGGCCACCTTTTTGCGCTCGCCCTGCAGCTTAAACCAGGCAAAAGCAAGGAACAACGCCGAAATCAGCAGGTAATAGCCTACATCGCGGGTGTTTATCAGTCCGTAAATCATGGTTTCCGTGCGCCCGGAGATCGACAGGTAATTCGTCAGGTCGCGCACGAAGTCATAGTCTTGCCACAACGTGCCGACAAACTTCAGCAAAGCGAATACCGCAAAGGTGGCGATAGCGGCCACTACCTGGTAGCTGCTCAGACAAGACATGAAGAGACCAATCGCCGCATAGGCACTCAAGAGGAGGAAGATGCCGAAGAGGCCGGCACCGACCATGCCCCAGTCGAGCGCTTCAATGTGGAATGTGGCAAACACCGCCACAATCACCAGTGCGGCGACCATACACAAGTTAAACACCAGCATGGCAACATACTTGCCCAGCACAATGTGTGTGAGCTTTACCGGCGAGGAGTACAGCAGCTTGATCGTGCCGCTGCTCACTTCGCGGCTGATGAGCCCCATGGTGATCAACGGAATGTACAGGTAAAGGTTACTGAGTACGTCGCTGATGAATATGCCACCGGTTTGCGGGTTGGCGAAGAAATTGAACGTCAGGTTCTGCAACGGGTTGCCCAGCTCTTGGGAGGTCACATAAGACTCCACCTTACCGAGGTACGCCATGGCCACCTGCACAAAAAACAGGATGAGGAGAAACCAGGCAATGGGGGAATAAAAGAGGTTGCCCAGCTCCACGCGGGCAATACGGTATATAGTCTTCATGATTAGTTACGATTAGAAAGTTGTGCAAATACATCATCCAGCGACCCTTTATCAAGGTAAATCTCCCGTATGTACCAATCGTGCTGCACGCTGGCGTGGATAATCCGGTTGGTGATGTCCGGATCGCCGTCGAAGAAGATGCGCAAGCTACGCTCGGTCAGCCGCTCCACTTTGGTCACGCCTTCGATTTGCATGAGCGCTTCGTCCGTTGGTGGTTGGTCCATCTCCACGCGTACGCTTTGCGGCGAGATGTAGTTGTTGAATGCCTCCATGGTATCGGCAAATACCAGTTTACCTTGCTCAATCATGCGGATGTCTTTGCACAGCACCTGTACTTCCGAGAGGATGTGGGTAGAGAAAATCACGGCCCGTTCTTCGGCGATTTCGCGAATCAGGGAGCGCACCTCGATGATCTGGTTCGGATCGAGCCCGTTGGTTGGCTCGTCGAGCACCACGAGCGTCGGCTTGTGGATAATGGCTTGGGCAATGCCCACGCGCTGGCGATAGCCCCCCGAGAGGTTCTTTATCAGCCGTCCGCTAAAGTGCGTCAAGCCGCAACGTTCTTTGGCTTCTTCGACAGCATGGCGAACGATTTTGGGCTCCATTTGCCGGAGGTGGGCACAGTGGTGGAGGTACTCGTCGACCGTGAGGTCGAGGTACAGCGGTGCCTGCTGCGGCAAAAATCCGAGGCCTTTTTTCGCTTCTTCGGGGTGCTTGCGCAGGTCGATGCCGTTGATAAACACATCGCCCTCGGTTTGGTTCAATACGCCGCACACGATATTCATCGTGGTGGATTTACCAGCTCCATTTGAACCGAGTAAGCCCAGGATGCCCGTTTTGTCGATCTCGAAACTAATGTCGCGAATCGCCCAGGTACTCGCGTACCGATGGGAAAGTTGCCGGACGGATAAAATAGTTGTACTCATCTGTTTGTTTATTGATTATTCATCTGTGTTTTTCATCTGTTCTGCCAGCTTCAACGCATTATATGTATTCACCACGCCGCCGCTCACGCAGCGTTCGGCCAGCCGATCGGATTTGGTGACACTGTTCATGATAATTTCTTTCACCTGTATGGCAGAAAGCTCCGGGTAATGCGAACGGATTAAGCCCGCAAGGCCAGCCACCACAGGTGCGGCCATGCTGGTACCGTCGTGCTTGGCATAAGCATTGCCAGGTGTCGCCGAGTAGATACTGACCCCGGGAGCGAACACGTCCACACTGGTTTTTCCGTAATTGGAAAAAGAAGCCTTGAGTGTTTCATCGTCATACTGGCCGGAAGCCCCTACGGAAATCCACTGCGCAGCTGCTTTCCCTCGGTTTGAATACCGTGCACTGGGGTAGTAAACCCCGTTTTCGCCGTCGCGATCTTCGTCGGAGTTGCCCACTGCCTGTACCAACAGCACGTCATGGTCCATGGCATACTGCACACCCGCATCTACAATAGTCGGGTTGAGCGACCGTTTTTCTTTGCCGAAGCTCATGCTGATTACCTTAGCGCCGTTGTCTACGGCGTAGCGGATGCCGCGGGCGATGTCTTCATCGCGGATGCCCAGATAGCCCAGCCGCACCACCATCACGTGTACGCTGTCGTTAGCGACGATGCCCGCCACATGCGTGCCGTGTTCGCCATCTTTACCAAACAGGTTAGTGTTACCCGGCCAATAGGTAGTGTCCCCGCCACTGACGCGGATGTCGCGGTTGGGCATGTAGTCGAGGTTATAGCCATAGTGCAACGCATCAACTTGCTTTTCAATTTCCTTTTCAATAAAGTCGCGGTAGAAGTCGGCATAGCCCATGCGTTTCAGGTTGGCATTCAACCTGGAGCGGATTTGGTTTTCCACGGCATTTTTGGGCTGGAAACTCCGGAAATCCTCGATGGTAGGATCGTCGGTGCCCAACCGAGCCACGATAGCATCGAGTGTGCTTTTCATCTTCCGGGCCTGTTCCAGCTTTTCACGTGCTTCCTGCCGTTCTTTCCGCAGCTCTGCCTCCAACGCCTGGTGTGCGACACTATTTTGACCTAGCATACGCTCCTGCCTAACCATCAGCGTCAGGTCGTAATTGTCATAATGGTAGGCGCTGTCTTTGTCGCCGGCAAAGTTCCAGCCGTGTACATCATCAACATACCCATTACCATCGTCATCGATCCCATTGTCGGGAATTTCGCCTTCGTTTACCCATAATGACCGCCGGAGCGTTTCGTGGGCGGTATCAAAACCATTGTCCAGTACCGCGACGACCACGGGCTGTCCCGTTTTTCCGGCCAGCAACTCTTGGTAAGCCCGTTCGCTGCTCGTGCCAAAGAGTCCGTCTTTTTCCAGGTCCAGTCGGTGCCACTGGGTCATATCCGGCTGTTGGCACGCGGTCAATAGCAATCCCCCCAGCATTCCTATACATTTTTTTATTTTCACGGGTTGGTTATTATCATTAATCTTAAACTTACTCGTTGCTTACCGTTTATTTGGTAGTAGGTTAATCGCCCGGAAATCCCAGCGACACCTGAAAATTGATCGACCCTTTACTTACCAGACACTCCTGTCGGTCCGTTCGGGTGACAGCCCATGCGTTCTTTTCAAAAGACAGCGCCGTTTTATGATTTCTCTACATCCGCCGCGCTTTAAATGAGACACGCCGCGGTTGCGTTTAGGGGAGGTACGTTTTTCTAATCAGTTGTTCATATCCGTTTCGTTGTGCAGACCCCCTTGTTTTCCAGACGCCTGGTACTGCTGTATAACATCCGTTCATTGCTTGACACTTTCCGGTTAGCCGTTTATCGCTACCTATAACAAGACAGGTAAGCAACGGGCAAGGGCTATCCCGGCTTTTCTTTTTTTATAGACACCAAAAAACGGGGGGCGGGTGGGAAGAAGTCAAATAGTTACGTCGGATTTTGGGGAACACCGGTTATTTCAACTACAGATTCCGGCAGAGGAAGCGCAAACCTGTTTTCGCCAGGTTTTAATTCCCACAACTGATCTCCTATTCGTCGTACCAGTACTTTTCTATACCTTTCCTCCCTGTTTAACCTTTTGATATCTTGCCAACGTATATCACGCATCAACAACTGCTTTCTTCGCTCGTTGAGAATGATATCCAAAGCTTCCGTAGCATCGTCAGCAACTTCGGCCGTGAAACCTAAGCGGTACCTTTTTGATAGCAATTGGTTTAAGGTGTCCATTGCCTGAGACACTTTCCCTCCACGAGCCAAACACTCTGCCTTAGTAAGATAAATCTCATCGAGCGCTAGCCCGCTGAATCGTTGTTCACCTCCGACATAGCTTCCTTTAAATCTTTTACTTCCGTCGGTATTTGTAAAAAAGAACAATGTCCGTCGCCGGTCATTTGGAGCATAAGAATCGAATAACAATGTGTCAATTTTTGCCCTTGCCGAGAAGGTAAAACCATTGGCTCCCTGTGTGTGGTATATTATCTCGTGATTAAAAGGGGGCATGGGATACCTTAATGTGCTGTCCAATGTGTTGTAATCAAGTAAGCTATTGCGATTGGCAAGTACGCTATCCGCGTAGCGCTCCGCCGCTTCATAGTCGCTTTTGATAAGGTGTAGCCTAGACATTAGCGAAAAAGCTGCCAGCCTATTCGCACGGTGCACATGAGCGGATTCCATTGGAAGCAATCGTGATGCCTCCAGTAAATCTGACTCGATGTAATCATAGGTTTCTTTAAGCGTAGACCTGTATGAAGGAACATTGAAATCAGAGGATTTCCTCAAAATAAGGCCAAACTCTTGTGTTGCCTGTTCTTCCAGATATGGTTTTGTATAGACCGCCGCTAGGGCCAAAAGCGTATTCGCACGGACAAAAAGCGCTTCTCCTTTCAATGTTGTTAATTCTTGGGGTGTTGCATTTCGGATGTCAGTAAGTGATTCCAAAACGATGTTTGCGATATTAATCTTCCTGTACATAACCATGTACGCATCTTCAGAGCCTATATCGCTTTGCCAAGTATATAGATTGCGCTGATTTAAACCAATCGCTTCGTAGTCCTGCGTTGTGAGGTAATAGTCATCTGTGCTTGATTCGCCTAAACCATTTGAAGACCCGTTTATGGCGAAGTCTTCATCCATCATGGCCCGTAGTGCCTTCACCGAATTCGGGGTTGCCAATTTTCGGTCGGGAATCTCTTCCAGCATGCTGTTACAAGCAAACAGATTCGTTAATAAAATAAGCCTTAATGTCCAATGAAATATATTTTTCATAATCTCGTCTTTAAAAAATTATAGAAAACCCTGCCGTGAAGCGCCTGTTTGGTGGTAGCGTTGCACCATAATCCGGATCCAATCCGCTATCGGTTTTACGCCATATTATACCGAGGTTTTCTGCGGTAAGAAATATTTTTAGGGGTATTCCTGATTCAACGTCTCGCCTTAACACGACGTCATAAGCAAGTCGGACAAACTGAAGCCTGATATGGTCAGCACGCTCCACTCCGGCGGTTGATGCTGTATAAATCTGTTCTCGGTTACTGTTTATCGGATACAGGAATGAGGGAACATCGGTATGCAGTTCGTCGCCCTTTTCTTTCCAGCGTTTTTTATACAATCCGCTCCCGTTTTGAATGTCCATATTAACCAAGCTATTGTATACCATTGCATTTCCTAAGAAATAATGTCCCAACTTATATTGTACGTTGATGCTCATCGTGAACGATTTATAGGCGACGGAATTACCAACGGAACCGAAGAAAATGGGCGTAGCTGAGCCACTGTAAATCAGATTCTCATAATGGGCTGTACGGATTGCTCCATAATCTACAGATGGAAGGTTTGCCAATGTTGACAGCGGATTGCCGTTTTCATCTAACCCCCTGAAATCATACGACAAAAAGCCATACAGAGACTTTCCAACAATAGGATTTATGGACCCTCCTTGAGATAGCATCTGAAAGCTAGAGGTGCTGACCACGTTGTAATCCGTTACAGAGTTTCGATTGTAACTGAAAAGTACGTGAGACCGCCAATCAATGCTACGTTTCAAAAAGTGAATATTTAGATTGAGATCAACGCCTGTACCCTTCATACTTGCCACGTTGCGAATTAGACTCGTCCCTACTCCGGTTGATAGATCAACGGGAGATGGCCCGAGCAAATCCTTGCCGATCTTATGATAATAAGCGATGTCTCCACTTACCGTCCCGTTTCCAATCGAAAAATCAAGCCCTAAGTTGAACATATTGCTTTTTTCCCATCGGAGCTCGGGATTTGGATATTGGGTTGGCACAGCGGTAACGAAGTTAGTGACGGCCGATGTCCTATAATTCAACACGGTTTTTGCCGATCGGGAATTATTTACCAAGCCGCTTTGTCCATAAGTCATTTTAAGTTTTAGATTCTCGAATGGCAAGTTTATCCATGGTTCCTCCAAAAGGTTCCACATCGCCCCCAGCGACCATAAAGGTGTCCACCTGTCGTTCGTATTTACACCGAATACGTTGGACGCATCTCTGCGGGCGCTACCTGATAGTGTATATTTTCCTTTATACACATACGAACCGTTAAAGAATTGTGATATGTTAACATTTGTCTTCATGGTATTGTCGTCAACAAACGGGATGAACTGCATGCGTCCACTGATAAAGTCCGGAAACTGTCTATTGTAATCCACCTTTCCTACCGTAAGGACCTCGGGATCCACGCCATATTGACGATGCAGCGTCCCTTGCGTGTTGAGTGTGCGGATTTCAAAGCCTGCTATCCCTGCGAAACCATGTGTGGGCCCGTTGATGTCGACCGTGGCCTGTACACGATAATTGGAATAGTTCATCCGGTTAGCGTTGAGGTCAATGATATCCCCGTAAGGTATATTGTGCTGTACGTTACCTTCATCTAGTACGGTGTACCTGTTAAGGAGGTCTCGCGTGAAATAGCTTCCTGCCAGGTTTTTTCTATCGAGTCTATTGGCTTCTAGCCCTGTATTGTACATGAAGTCAAATCTTAATGCATCCAGCATTTTGTACCCAATTCTCACATTTGTGGTTAAGAAATCGGAACCGTTCGATACGAACGAATATTTATGCTCCTCAAGCGGATATTTATGCCAGTCCAGCAATCCCGATCCCTCGATAGATTGTAGCCAGATGGGATTATATAAGGCGATAGGTATATTTTGTCCCATTTCATCAATCAGGCTCGTGTATGGACGTATGTTTGTATTGTTCTTGTATCCTTCATTTCCCGATCGCCCGTCTATTTTGGTATACATCAGCCTCATGTCCAAATCTATTTTCGGAGATAAGCTGATATTCGTGCTGTTTTGGAACGAAAGTCTGTTGTTTATAGCAGATAAATCACTAATGCCTCTAGTGTATGCCAAATTGTTGTAACTTGTAAAGTTAGCCCCACCGAATGAATGACTCAATGCGTATCGCTGGGTGGTCTCATTTCTATACAATTTGTCTAAGTACTGCCTTCTGTTGTCAAGAGCCCCTAATGCCGACAATGAAGCTTCAAGTTCTTGATCAGTAATGACTTTATCCCGGTTCTGTATCAGTTTAACGACTACGGGAGAGAGATAGGGGCGAGCGGGCGACGATTCGTCATTGGTATATCGCCCAGCTTGAAACAAAAAGCGCTCAACCGAGATCAGATCTTCATTGGATATCAAATCGAGTCGAAATAAATCGGGCTTCAGTTGGACCTGCACATTACTTTCTAAACTAAATCGGGAGGGGCTATTGCGCTTCCCACTTTTGGTTGTAACCACGATTACACCATTACCAGCCCGTGTGCCCCAAATGGATGAAGCCGCACCGTCTTTCAACAATGTGATGCTTTCTATGTTGCTCGGGTCTAAGTTGTTTATGTCGCCATCGTAGGGGAAGTTATCTACGATTATCAACGGGGATTTTGGGCCATTGATCGTGCTGAAGCCGCGTAGGGTAATTTCTGGTCTATTAGGGTGTTTATCGAAATTCAGTGATGATAAGCCCTCAAGACGCTGCAATACATTCGGAGCGTTCAACGTATTCAGTGCGCTGTTGCTTATTACCTCAAAGCTTCCCGTCGCCCGTTCCTTAGGCAAGGTCTGGTAACCCGTGTTCACCATCACCTCTACCTCCTCCAATTCCGAGGGAACAGCTTTCAGCACCACAATGCCCACGTCGGCTGCGACCATGATCGTTGTAGCAACGTGCCCAATGTACGATAGTTCCAATTGATACCCTTCCGGCACATTCTTCAGTTCAAAATACCCCTCATTATCCGTCTTTGTCTGCAACGTGGTGCGCTTCCCTTCGGCATTGAGCACGCGCACAGACGCGCCCTCCAGCGGCTGGCCAAGACTATCCACCACACGTCCGCGGACTTCGGGGTAGGCAAGCACAAGGTATGTTTCTCCTTCCTCGGATGGCAGCCCCGTGCGACCAGTAAGGCCTTCGGCTCTTTCCCTTTTGGTTACCACCACCGACTTGTCGTTCACACTATATTCCAGCGGCTGGCTGGCGAACACTTGTTCCAGCACGTCGGCGAGTTCAACGTGCTGTAGGTTGAGCGTCACTGGCTTGGCGTCGCTGAGCGTGCTGGTGGTGAACACGAAATCGTAGGCCGTTTGGGCATGGATTTGTCGAAACACCTCGGTAAGTGGCGTGTTTTTGGTTACGAGGGTGACTTTCTGCCCGAAGGTATGGGCGCTGACTTGCACAAATAACACCAGCAATAAAAAAGTGGCTATTCGCATAATAAACAGAAATCGTCGGATGAATGGATGGAGCGTACCCCCGCCATTCGCATTTATTGTATACATTTGCGTTGTTTGGTATAATGCAGTGTGCCAATGGTTTTCCAGACTGCGGCCGCTGCGGTTTTGAAACTGAAAAGTTGATTATCCCGCCAAACATTAACCAGGCTTCGACAAGCGTCTTAGTCTGGTTTTTTGGCTTATCCGGGGTACGGTTAAGGTATAGTTGTTGCCATCGTTGCCATATTATTAAGGTGAAACCATCGGGTTAGTTGTATCGTGATACTTGGATTGTGTTGTCTTTAACCGTAAAACGGACGGCCTTCGTGCGCTCCAACATGGTGAGCGTCTGGTCGAGGCTTTTGCTACGTGAAATAATGCCGTTGAAGCCATCTGCTGGCGGCGCCTCCGAGAAG